>Ga0075425_100000279_pt1 | contig 47209 bp, 44 predicted proteins | sample SoiMethybrSBSTD4_FD_75300 | JGI IMG/M metagenome (GOLD analysis project Ga0075425, IMG submission 75300) | Bulk soil microbial communities from a Populus tree surrounding site in Tennessee, USA - Soil MetaG P. TD hybrid SBSTD4 | ecosystem: Environmental > Terrestrial > Soil > Tree plantation... | reverse complement strand
GACAAGAGCGCCGTCAGGCCCACAGCCTTGGCGGCCGCCGCGGCGGCCGCCAAGGCTGTGGGCCTGACGGCGCTCTTGTCGGCGGTGTAACAGTTTCGCCGTCGATTCGACGGTCATCCGGCTCGACAGCCGACGAAATGTGCTGTACATTGCCTGTATGGCAGTCGAGCTGGATGACCTCGATCGTGGCATTCTCGGGCTCCTCCTTCGCGACGCCCGCACGCCCGTCTCGCAAATCGCTGACCAGATCGGCCTCTCGCGTCCCGCCGTCGCGGAGCGCATCGAGAAGCTCGAGCGATCCGGCATCATCCGCGGCACCACCGCCGTCCTCGAGCCCAGCGCCCTCGGCCGCGAGGTGACCGCATTCGTCGCGGCGCGCGGCCCAACGTTCGATCCGAAACAGTGGAAACAGTTTCGCGAGCTGATGCGCAACGACGACGAGATCCTCGAAGTGCACACCGTCGCCGGCGAAGATTGCTTCTACATCAAGGTGCGCACGGACGATCTCGTGTCGCTCAACGTCCTCGTCAACAAGCTCACCCACGCGCCGTTCAATCTCACGACGCGCACGACGATCGTCCTGAAAACGCACGTCGAGAAACTCGGCGGCATCACCCTCGGGCAGCCAGAAAAATGAAACACGAACGCTCACTCGCCTACGCCGCATTCGCGACGGTCTGCATCGTTTGGGGAACGACGTACCTCTTCATTCGCATCGCCGTCGAGACGATTCCGCCGTTCCTGCTCACCGGCATCCGCTTCACCGCGGCCGGCGCGGTGATGCTGGCGATCGCGCTCGCGCGCGGTGAGCGCATTCCGCGCGATCGCAACACGCTGTTCAACCTCGCGTTCGTCGGACTGCTGATGGTGGGCGTGGGCAATCTGTCCGTCGTCGTCGCGGAGCAGTGGGTGCCGAGCGGACTGGCCGCGCTCTTCGTTGCCACGGCGCCGTTCTGGGCGAACATGCTGGAGTGGATGCGCGGCAACGCGCAGAAGCTCGATCGCCGCGCGATCATCGGCATGATCGTCGGCTTCATCGGCGTGGCGATGCTGGTGATGCCCGGCGGCGGATCGGCGCACAGCCAGACGAGCAAGTGGATTCTGATCGGCGCGCTGCTGATTCAGGTCGGCGGCATCGGCTGGCAGTACGGCACGCTGCGATCGAAGTACAACGTCCGCAACGTGCCGCTCTTCACGGCGTCGGCGATCGAGATGCTCGTCGGCGGCATCGTCATGGACATCGCCGGCTTCGCGATCGGCGAAGGGTCACGTCTCGCGTTCACGCCGCGCACTTTGGGCGCGCTCGTGTATCTGTCGCTGTTCGGTTCCGTGATCGCGTTCAGCGCATACATCTTCGCCGCCGCGCATCTCTCGACGACGAAGCTCGCGCTCTACGCGTATGTCAATCCCGCCGTCGCCGTCTTCCTCGGGTGGCTCGTGTTGAAGGAGCGACTGACGATCGTATCGATCACGGCCATGGTCGTGATCCTCTGCGGCGTCGCGCTCGTGCAGACGGCGAAGTTCAAGCGGCGCAGCTTGCCGACGTCGGCGGGGATCAGGGCGCAGAAAGTCGCGTGAATTCCGGTGGAGGATAGGCGCCCTCGCCTGTCCCCCCGGTCGCGCCGAGAGATGCGCGGGACAGGCGAGGCGCCTATCCTCCACGGGACATCTTCGACGCCAGAAACGCGCGATAGTCGTTCGCATTCGTCGGACGATGCAGCGCATTCGTCAGCTCCGCGTTCGTGGCGTTCAGATCGGCGTTCATGGCCGCGTCGATCTCGCGCGCGGCGTCGGCGTAGCGGCCGTCCTGCGTGTCGATGAGCGACAGATAGACGAGCGGCTCGACCGATTGCGGCCGCGACTTCGACGCCGCTTCGAAATGCTGCCGCGCTTCCGCGTTGCGATTCATCCGGCTGAGCAACGCGCCGGCGTTCATGTTCGCATCGTAGTGATCGGGCTGCGCGCTCAGAGCTGATTCGTAGTGCGACAGCGCGTCGGCGTCGCGGCCGTTGCGCGTGAGGATCGTGGCGAGATCGTTGTGCAGCGACGGCGAGTCGGGATGCTCGCGCAGCGCTTCTTCGTACGCGGCGATCGCTGCGTTGTCATCGCCGCGCGCGGCGGCGAGCTCCGCGCGTGCTTCGGGATCATCCTGGAGCGCGAGCGAATTCTGCAGATTCTCGACGGCCCCTTTGGCGTCGCCTTGCGCGAGCTGGATCTGCGCGTAGTGTCGCAACGCGCGCGGATCGCGCGGATTCGCGGCCAGCGCCGTGCGCAGCTCGCGCGCCGCCGCGGTGTTGTCGCCGAGGAGACGAAGGGCGGCACCGAGTCCGGCGTGCGCGACCCAGTCGTCGGGCGCGATGCGCAACGCGATCCGCATCTGATTCGCGGCGCCGTTCACGTCGCCGCGCTCGAGCAGCGCGCTGCCGAGTGCGGTGTGCGCGATCTCGTTTCCGCTCGTCACGTCGATGGCATGTCCGAAGAGCGCGAGGCTATCGCGCCAGTAGCTAGCCTGCGCGTAAGCGGCGACGGTGAAGAGAACGATGGCCACACCCCCTGCGATCGCGAACGGCAATCGCGCCGGCACGAGCCACACGACGGCGATGAACAGACCGATGAGCGGCAGATACGTGTAGCGATCAGCCATGCCCTGGCTGCCGATCTGCACGAGCCCGATCACCGGCACGAGCATGCCGGTGAACCAGAACCATCCGGTGAAGAGCGCGCGCTGTTCGCGATAGCGAATCACGAGCGCGGTGATCGCGAGCAGCACGACGAGCGACGCCGCGAGCGCGATCGTGCTCATGCCGTATCGATACGGATACGGAATGGCGAGCTGCGCCGGCCAGATCGCTTTGCCGATGTAGAGCGCGTACGAGACGATCGCGCGCGCGATGCGCGTTCCGAACGGGACCACGGCGTTCGCTTTCGTCGCGTTGACGACGCGCTGTCCGATGTACGTGATGACGATGCCGCCGAGCGTTACGACGAAGTGCGGAATCTTCTCGACGATGCGCTCGCGATTCATCGCGCGCTGCAACGGCCAGTAGTCGAGAAGGAGAAGAACGAACGGCGTCGTGACCAGCATGCCTTTCGCCATCAGTCCGAGCGCGAGCGCGACGATCGAGAGGATGTATTGCGATCGCTTTCCGCTCTTCGTCCACCCCGCGTAAAACCAGAGCGTCAGCAGAAAGAAGAACGCGCTCAACACGTCTTTGCGCTCCGCGATCCACGCCACCGACTCGACGTGCATCGGGTGCACGCCGAAAAGCGCCGCCACGATCGCGCTGCGCCACAACGCGCCGGTGAGACGGCGCATGACGAAGAAGAGCAGCAGCGTGTTCGCCGCGTGCCAGGCCACGTTCATCATCAGATGTTTGCCGGCGTCGAGGCCGAAGAGATCGACGTCGATCATGTGCGTGATCCACGTCAGCGGATGCCAGTTGAAGTCGAGCGACGTGAACGCCCAGCGAAGGCCCGAGAGCGTGAGTCCGGCGCGCACGTGCGGGTTGTCGGTGATGTAGATCGGATCGTCGAAGTGGACGAAGCCGTGCGTGCGCATTTGCGCAAAGACGATGGCGACGAGGATGAGGAGGATCGGAGGGATGAACAGATCCCACCTGCGCTCCTGGACAGGCGGAGGCGCCTGTCCTCCACGGGATTTCTTCTTCATCGTTTTGATTCCAGGAACGCGACGTAGTCGCGCAAGTTCGTCGGCTTCGGATCGAGGCCGAGGGCGTTCGTGAGCTCGTCGTTGGTTGCGGCTTCGTCGATCTGCGCGGCGGCGCGCAGTTCGGTGATGGCGTTGTCGATCTGTTTCATCTGCGCGTAGAGCAGCGCAGTGTAGACGTGCGGCTCGGGCGAGCTCGGACGAATTTGCGCGGCCGCCTGGAACTCTGCCATCGCTTCGCTCGCGCGCTGGTGGCGCGTGAGGATCGCGCCGAGGTTCATGTGCGCGTCGTATTGCTTCGGCGCGATGCGCACGGCCGTTTGATACTCGCGGATCGCTTCGTCGTCGTGTCCTGCGCGCGCGAGCATCGCGGCGAGATTGTTGTGAAGATCGGGAGCGTGCGGGCGTTCCTCGATGGCCTCGCGAAAATGCTGAGTCGCGCCGTTGACGTCGCCGCGAATCGCCGCAATCTCCGCGAGCGTCTCGGGATCGCGCTCCTTGGCGAGCGCTTGTTCGTAAATGCGCAGCGCTTCGTCGGTGCGTCCCTGACTGAGCAAAATCTCGCCGAGGTCGCGGTAATAAATCGCGGTGGGAAAGATGCGGAGCGCGGCGCGCACTTCGCGCTCGCCGCCTTCCGCGTCGCCCATCTCATTCAGCGCGCTTCCGAGCGCGTCGTGCGCCTCGTGCGCGTCGGGATCGACGGCGATCGCTTGGTGAAAGTAGTCGACGGCGCGGTTGTAGTCGTCGAGGTGGAGATACTCGCGGCCGAGAGCGTTGAGCGCCTGCGGGTTCTTCGGCGCGACGGCGACGGCGTGGTCGAAGAGGGTGATCGTGTCGCGCCAGTAGCCGACTTGCGTGAACGTGAGCACAGCGAGAATGACGATGACGATCGTCGTCGCGATCGCCGCTTCACTTCGTGCGCGGTTGCGAAGGAGGTCGGCGATGAGCCAGACGATCGCGATCGTGAATCCGATCGACGGAATGTACGTATAGCGATCCGCCATCGACTGCGCACCGACTTGCACGACGCCGATGACCGGCACGAGCGTACCGACGAACCACAACCATCCGACGAGCAGGTACGGCCGGCGCTTCGCGTATCGCAATGCGATGAAGGTGAGTGCCACGAGAACGATCGCGCCGATGATGCAGCCGAGTACCGGAACCGTTTTCGGATACGGATACAAGATCGCCAGCGAGTCCGGCCAGACGATCTTCGCGATGTACTTCGCATACGACTCGACGGCGTTCGCGAACCGAATCGAAATCGCGATCGGCTGAATCGACGCTTTCTGCGCACGCATCGTGATGATCGCCGAGGGCGGGATGAGCGCGAACATCGGGAGTTTTTCGAGGAGGTGGAGTCCGCGATTCAACGGCCAGTAGTCGATGAGAATCAGCACGAATGGCAATGTGATCAGCATCGGCTTCGCCGCGAGGCCGAGAACGAAGAGAAGAAATGTGAGCAGATACCGCGCGATCGATCGCGTGCGCGTGTACTGCACGTATGCGAGCAACGTCGCGAGAAAGAGAAATGTGCTGAGCGTGTCCTTGCGCTCGGACACCCATACGATCGACTCGACGCGCAACGGATGCAGCGCGAAGAGCGCGGCGACAATGAGGCTTGCCCAGCGGCGCGCCGTCGTCTGCACGAGAAAGAGGTACAGCAGGATCGTGCTCGCGCAGTGCAGGACGATGCTGCCGATGCGCAGCTTGCCGGCGTCGATGCCGAACAGCGAGACGTCGATCTGATGCGAGATCCACGTCAGCGGATGCCAGTTCGACGAGTACATCGCCGTGAGTGCCCAGCGGACGTTCGCGAGCGTGAAGCCGCCGGCGACGTGACGGTTGTCGACGACGTAGTCGAAGTCGTCGAAGTTCGTGAACGGAAAGTGAAGCGAGCGCCCGTAAACGACCCATACGGCAATCAGAATGACGACAATCCCAATGGAGGATAGGCGCCCCGCCTGTCCCCCCGACTGCACAGGCGCCGCCGCCTGTCCTCCAATCTTTCGCGAACGTTTGCCCACGCGCGCGGCAGTGTAAGTGATACTGATCGCGCATGAAGGCGCTGCTCGTTCTGCTTCTCGCCACCCAGCCGGTCGTCGTCGAGCTGTTCACGTCGCAAGGCTGCTCGAGTTGTCCGCCGGCGGAAGCGGTGCTGAGCGAACTGCGCAAGCAGCCGAACGTCATCCCCATCGCCTATCACGTCGACTACTGGAACTACCTCGGCTGGCGCGATCCGTTCTCGTCGCGCGACTGGACGCTGCGCCAGATGCAGTACGTGCGCTCCTTGAAGCTCAACAGCGCGTACACGCCGCAGGTCGTCGTCGACGGCGAGCGCGAAGTGATCGGATCGAATGGATTCGCGGTTCGCGCGGCGATCGAAGAAGCATCGAAACATGCTTCAGTGGCGATGCTGAAGGTGAACGTCGATCATGGCGTGGCCATCGTCGACATGAATGCGCCGCGCGCGGGACTGGAACTGCTCGTCGTCACGACCGAGGATGGTCTCGTGACGAAGATCGAGCGCGGCGAGAATCGCGGGCGGACGCAGACGAACGACGCGATCGCGCAGAAGCTCGTACGATTCGAGAACATAGCGGCGGGCGCGAAGACGCTACGCGTTCCGACGGAGCAGACGCGCGGAACGGTGATCGTGATGCTGCAGGATCCGAACACGCTGCACATTCTCGCGGCGGCGTCTGCGCCCATTCGATGACGCTGTCACCCCGAGCGTAAGCGAGGGGTCTGGCGGCTGGGCGGCGCGATACATTCCCCCACCCAGATGCTTCGCCGTCTTCGCGGCTCAGCATGACAGCGCTACGGCGTCATCACGACCTTGATGCACTCGTCCTGCTTGTCGCGGAACGTCCGGTACATCTCCGGCGCGTCGCCGAGCTTCACGCGATGCGTGATCACGAACGACGCATCGTCTGCTTGGCGCGGTCGTACCACGCGTCGAGCGTGGAGCCGTGCGCTTCCATGCCGACGGCGTCGATGCACGCGTCGGGTCCGAGGCCGCCGGTCATTTCCTGCAGCGTGTCGTAGACGTCGTCGACCTCGTCGTAGTTCACGATCTCCGCGCCGCTTTCTTGCGCGAGGCGAAGGCGCTCCGGGAATCGATCGATTGCGATCACGCGACCGGCGCCGAGCATGAATGCGCTCTTGATCGCGAACTGTCCGACGGGACCGCAGCCCCAGATCGCGACGGTATCGCCGTCTTTGATGTCGCAATTGTCCGCGGCCATGAAGCCGGTCGGAAAGATGTCGGTGAGGAAGAGCACCTTCTCATCGGGGATGCCGTTCGGAATCTTGAGCGGCCCGACGTCGGCGAACGGCACGCGGACGTATTGCGCTTGACCGCCGGCGTAGCCGCCGTACAGATGCGAGTAGCCGAAGAGCCCTGCGCCGGAATGTCCGTACAGCGCTTCGGTCATCCACGCGTTCTGGTTCGTGTTGTCGCAGAGCGAATACATCTCGTTCTTCGGTACGATGACGCGGTCGCCGGCTTTGAGGTTCTTCACGTCGGGCCCGACTTCGACGACCTCGCCCATGAACTCGTGGCCGAGGATGTCGCCTTTCATCATTGTCGGGATGTAGCCGTCGTAGAGATGGAGATCGGATCCGCAGATCGCGGTGAGCGTCACGCGCACGATGGCGTCGTGCGGATTGATGATCTCGGGATCGGGCGCGTCGACGACCCGCACTTCGCCTTTGCCCCAGAAGCACGCTGCTTTCATCGTCCTGTCGGTTGTCCTTCGGTCGTCGCGACTTCGCCGGTCTCGACGAGCTGTTTGAATCGGCGCAGTTCTTCTTTGACCTGATGGTCGGGGTCTTCACCGAACAACTTCGCGAACGCGGCGCCGAGGACGCCGCCGGGCGGGTCGTAGCGCAGCAAGACGCGCACTTCGGTGCCGTGCGCGCGCGGTGTGAAGTGAACCGAGCCGGCGTTGTGGACGTTCGAGCCGTCGATGCTGCGCCATCCGATCAGCTCGTTCGGCACTTCATTGATGATCTCCGCTTCCCACTCCGCCTTGATTCCGGCGGGACCTTTCGTCCGCCACTGCGAGCGCTTCGAGTCGATGACGTGCACCATCTCGAGGTGATCCATGAAGCGCGGCAGGTTCTCGAAATTGCGCCAGAACGCGTACAGCTGTTCGGGTGGCGCGTTGACGGTGACCGACTTCTCGACGCGAATGCCTTTCCCGTATGGCACGCTGACCTGACGATCCGTTTCTTCAGTCGTGTGACCGTTCGTCGAGATGCCCGCGGCTTTATAAACAGGACAGACTCCGGTCGCACCGCGCCATAGGAGCGCGCCGCCGAGTCCGGCGAGCGTCAGTCCGCCTTTGCTGCGGCGAGCGAGTCCGTAGGCGGTCATCGCGGCGCCGCCGACGATGGAGATCCACCGCTCCGAATTGCCGACGTTGCGTTTTGCGTGCGATGCAAGTTCCATGATGCAGCGATGTTCAGCACGAGGTGTACCATCCGCGCTTCATGAGCACACTCGCACCGCCGCATCGACCGACCCTCGAGGAGATTCAGGCCGCGCGCGAGCGCATTCGCGGCATCATCACGCGCACGCCGATGATACGGCTGAGGCACGGAATGGACGCGCCGGAGATTTGGCTCAAGCTCGAGACATTGCAGCCGATCAACGCCTTCAAGATTCGCGGCGGCGCGAACGCGGTGGCGATGCTGTCGGACGAAGCGCGCAGCCGCGGCGTCTGGACGATCAGCGCCGGCAATGCAGGACAAGGAGTCGCGTTCGCCGCGCGCGAGGCCGGCATTCCGTGCACTGTCGTCGCCATCGAGACCGCCCCCGACACGAAGCTCGAGCGTATGCGCGACCTCGGCGCGCGCATCGTGAAGGCGCCGTTCGACGCTTGCTGGAACGCGATGGAACAGCGCGCGTTTCCCGGAGTGGAAGGAACGTTTGTGCATCCGTTCGATGACGACAACTTCGTTGCGGGCAACGCAACGCTGGGACTCGAGATCGTCGAAGACTTGCCGCAAGTGAAGACGGTGATCACCGCCATCGGCGGCGGTGGACTGATCTCCGGCGTTGGCGCCGGCGTCCGCGAGCTCGCGCCCGACGTGCGCATCCTCGGCGCGGAGCCGGAGACGGCCGCACCCGGCGCGCTGTCGTTCGAGAAAGGATCGCCGCAAAAGTTCGAAGCGTGGCAAGCGACGTTCGTCGACGGCGCGGGCGGCAAGAGCATCTTCCCGCGGATGTGGGAACGGATGCAGGGAATCGTCGACGGATCGATCGTCGTGACGCTCGATGAAGTAAAGCGCGCGATGCGTGTGGTCGCGGAGAAGATGCGCGTGATCTGCGAAGGTGCAGGCGCGCTGTCAGTTGCCGCGGCGTTGTCGGGACGCGCCGGCGATGGACCGATCGTCGCGGTCGTGTCGGGCGGCAATATCGATTTGAAGAAGTTCTCGGAATTGATTAACGCTTCGACCGCCGATCGCGCTTGAAGGCGTGACGCAGCTCCGCTTCCTCGATCGAATGCGACTCGCGAATCGCGGCTTCCTTCTTCGCCATCTCCGCGAGACGCTGATAGTGGATGTGCAGCGTCTTCAACTCTTCTTCCGATAGGTCTTCGACGGAGATCAGTCGATTGCTCGCCCCTTCGAGCGCGGCCACGATCTCATTCAGTTTCAACTGCACCGCCAGCGCGTCTTTGTTTTGCGATCGCTGAATCAGGAAGACCATCAGAAACGTGACGATCGTCGTGCCGGTGTTGATGACGAGCTGCCAGGTGTCGGAGAAGTGGAAGATCGGACCGGTCACGACCCACGCAACGATCACGAGACAGGCGAGAAGAAACGCCGGCGTCGAGCCGGTCGCGTGCGTGGCCCACGTTGCAAAGTTGCCGAGGAATCCGGCCCCGTTGCGGCGGCGGCGATCTTCCATCGCCGTTTGTATGGCAGAGCCCGTGCCTATTTCACGGTCGCAAGGGGCGCTTGATTCGACGGCGGCGTCAGGTAGTCGTGGCGGTCGACCATCGCGTTGACCGGAACCTGCGTCGGCTGCACGGCGACGCCCGCGACGCTCATCTGCATCGGCGGTACTTTCTCCGGCAGGCGCACCTGAATCGCTTTCGGATTCTCGACGACGATCGTGCCGTCCTGCTTCATGATCATGCCGGGAACGATCACGTCGGCGTTGCCCGGAATGTTCGTGAGCGTGAGTCGCGCGAGCGGAATCGTCGGCGTGCTGAACGAGATCGTGACGTTGCCCGGCGGCACGTCGAGCAGGACGAACGCGCCGTTCTCCGCAACGCCGCCGGAGACGTAAGGCGCGTTGTCGATCCACATGTTCGTCTGCTGAAAAATCGACGCGCGCCGCGACGCCTCGGTCTCGACGGTGCGAAAGACACCGTTCGACGACTTGTCTTCGACGTCGGCGATCCAGCCGCGCACGCTGATCGGCTGCGTGCTCAGCGCGGGGAACGACGGACGATGCGTCGAGTCCTTGCCGCCGCACGCAACCATGAGGAATCCGAGGAGTGCGAGGGCCCGGCGCATCGCGCGAGAGCGTATCACCTGCGATAATGCGCGCAACTCTCTCATATGAAACGTTTCGTTCTCCTCGCCATCGCAGTGATCCTCGCCGCAACGTCGATCGGTCTCGCGCAGCAATCGCAACAGGCGACGCTGCGGACGCCGAACGGCGACAAGCCGCTTGCGACGATCCATCAGAACCTGTTGACGTTCTTCTCGGCCACCGACGTGATCACCGCGCTCGGAGGAACGATCACGCCCGATGCGAACGGATTCAAGGTCTCGCTCAACAACGTCGTGGCCGCGTTCGGACCGGACAGTCGATTCGCGGTCGTGCGCGACGATTTGATCGAGATGCCGCTGCCGCCGGTCGTCGTCGACGGCAAGCCGTTCGTCTCGCCGCAATTCTTCGCCGGCTTCCTGCCGCGCGCAGCGGACATGGAAGTGTCGTGGGATGCGAGCGCGCGCGTGCTGACGGTGCGGCAGGCGCAGCACAACATCACCGGCGCGCAGGTGTCGGTCGCGAACGTGCAGGGAACGACGAAGGTCGTCATCACGCTCACCGCGCCGATCGACTACTCGATCGCGAAGGACGCGCAGGCGTACACGATCCATTTCAAGACGCCGATCCGCGCGCCGTACACCGATCAGGCGCACGACGATCCGAACGTGTCGCACACGACGTTCAGCGGCAACGATCTGAAGATTCAGCTCACCGCGCCGGACGTCGTCGGCGATCCGTACCGACTCGAGAATCCGTTCCGCGTCGTCATCGATCTGCGCAAAGCGGCTGCTGCACCGGCGCAGGGAACGCTTCCGCTGCCGCCGTCGAAACCGGTCGAAGCGCCGGGCATCCACACGATCGTGATCGATCCCGGCCACGGCGGAAAAGACGTCGGCGCGCTGGGGCCGGCGGGGACGCAGGAGAAAGACGCGACGCTGACGCTTTGCAGGAAGCTCGCGGCATCGCTGTCGGCAAAGACCGGCGCGCGCGTCGTGCTCACGCGCGAAGACGACTCGGTCGTCTCGCTCGATCAGCGCACCGCGATCGCCAATCAGTACAAGGCGGACTTGTTCTTGTCCGTGCACATGAATGCAGCGGTGGTGAAAGGCGCGCGCGGATCGGAGACGTACTTCCTGTCATTGGAAGCGAGCGACGAGCTGGCGAAGAAGGCGGCGGAGACGGAGAACGCGTCGGCGAAGACGGCGACACCGAACGCTGCGTCGTCCGATTTGAAATTGATTCTTTGGGACCTCGCCCAGCAGACGTACTTGAACGAGTCGAGCAAGTTCGCGACGGACGTGCAGGAAGAGATGAACGCGATCGCCGGCATTCAGAATCGCGGCGTGAAGCAGGCGCCGTTCAAAGTGCTCGTCGGCGCGACGATGCCCGCGGCGCTCGTCGAAGTGGCCTTCATCTCCAACCCCGATGAAGAAGCGAAGCTGAAGGACGACGCGTTTCTTGCGACGGTCGTCGACGCGCTGACGAAAGCGGTGGTGCGCTACAAGACCGATTACGAAACGCGCATCGGCGTGATTCAGCCGCCTGCTCCAACACCGGCGAAACCCGCCGCGACGACAACGACTGCCGCGACGACGACGACGAAATGACGAAGCGCGCAGTTCTCATCATCGTCGCGTCGCTCTTCTTGCTCCTCACGTGCAAGAAGAAGACGACGCAGCAATCGAGTCTCAACGCGCAGAACCAGATCGTGCCGCGCGTGGTCCGTTTGTATTTCGAGTCGCCTTCACTGCTGCTCACCGCCGAGCAGCGCAACGTGCAGCTTCCGCAGAATCCCGCCGGCGCGATGCCGGTCGTCATTCGCGAGCTGACGAAGGGGGCGACGAATCCAGCGCTCGCGCGATCGTTGCCTGCAGACACCGTCGTGCGCGGCGCGTACCTTCTTCCCGACGGCAGCGCGTTCGTCGATCTCGGCGGCGTGACGTTGACGCAGGGGTGGCAGGCCGGAAGTCATGAAGAGCTGATGGCCGTCTATTCGATCGTGCAGACGGTGACGGCGAACTTCCCGGAAGCAAAAAAAGTTCGGATTCTGGTCAACGGGACGCCGCCGGAGACGCTCGCGGGGCACATCGCGCTGGATCGGTCGCTGACGCCGATGACCGAATTGGTAGATCCTCGCACGCGATGAGATTGCCTGTAACCGCTTACATCGCAATCATCTACGCCCAGTCTTAGACCGAACGATCGTTTTGTATTCCAATTTTGACGTTTCCGAAATCGCCCGTATCTAGCTGCCCTTCAATGGCTTGTCACGTTGCTGTTACGTGGTGAAAAGTTTCACAAAGTCGGCTATACTGCTCGCCAACGATGAATCAAGGTTTACTGGATGGGCAGGCGGGAACCGCTTTCAGTAGTAACAGCCTGCCACTTTTCACCGCCGTTTTGAGCTCTTCTTTGAATCTTACCGACCTTAGTTCTCACCCCTGAGCGCTCGCGCTTCGCCCCATCCAGTAGAAGTCTCGGACGGCCCCGCAACCGCGGGGCCGATCCTTTTTTGGGGCCTTACGCGCCGGCGACGAGCTCCGCGAGCGCCTGCTCCACGACCAGACGCGGATCGGCGTTGATGGTCATCGCGCGAATCGCAGCGAGCAATCCATCCGCTGCAGCGAGGGCGCGCTCGCGCGGAATCGAATCGAAATCCGACTCGGTCAGCACCGCCGCCGTCATCGCCATCGCGTCTTTCACGTCGTCACGTGACGCCACGATCGCGGCCAGTCCGAGGAGCGCGGTGGAGTCGCGTTTCGTGGAGAAGCGCTCGAGCAACGCGTGAATCTGTTTCTCGAGATCGCGATCCTCGATCATCGACACCTTTTCGACGCGCGTCAGATTCGGACGATCGTCGCCGAGGAAGATTTCCTGACATCGCGACTTGATCGTCGGCAGCAACAGATCGGGAGAGCGCGTGAGCAGCACGAACGACGTGTCGCGGGCCGGCTCTTCGAGCGTCTTGAGCAGCGAGTTCGATCCGCCGGGACTGAGCGCATCGGCAGGATCGATGATGAAGACTTTGTTGCGGCCTTCGTACGGACGCAGCGCGGCTTCGTTGACGAGCTCGCGAATCTGCTCGACCGAGATCATCTTCCGCTCGCCGCCCACTTCGACGAAGTGGACGTCGGGATGAATGCGCTTGTCGATCTTCTGACATGAATTGCAGTCGTCGCCGGTCGTGCCATTGATGCAGTTGAGCGTCTTCGCCACTCCGACTGCCAGCGCGCGCAGCGCCGGCGCCGCCGGACCATAGATGATGATCGCGTGATGCAGCTCGCCTCGCCGCGCGGTGTCGAGAACGAGTTTCGCGGCCGTGCTCATGGCAGCACCTCACTCACGCGTTGCGCCACTTCGTCGACCGTTCCATTCGCATCGATGATCACGAATCGCTGCGGCTCCGCGGCCGCGAGCGCGAGATAACCTTCGCGCACGCGTCGATAGAATCGAACATCCTCGGCCTCGAAGCGAAGCTCCTCGCCGCCGCGACCGCGCGCGCGGCGCAATCCGACTTCTTCATCGACGTCGAACAGCAGCGTCTTGTCCGGACGCAGCGATCCCGTTGCCCAATCGTTGAGCGCACGCAGTCGATCGAGATCGAGCAAACGTCCGAAGCCCTGGTAGGCGAGCGTCGCGTCGACGTATCGATCGCACAACACGACGCGGCCCGCGGCCAGCGCAGGCTTGATGACTTCAATCACATGCTGATGCCGCGACGCGGCGAAGAGCAGCACTTCCGCGAGCGGATCGAGCTTCGACGCCGGATCGAGAAGGATGGCCCGAATGCGATCCGCCGTCGGCGTGCCGCCCGGCTCCTTCGTCATGATCGGATTCTCGAAACGCGACGCGACGCGACGAAGCTGCGTCGTCTTCCCCGATCCGTCGATGCCTTCAAACGTGATGAACAAAGTGAGCAGATTCTATCGGCGTCCAGTGGAGTGGAGGATAGGCGCCCCGCCTGTCCCCCAACGTGGGATCCGCGACGGCGGACAGGCGAGGGCGCCTATCCTCCACTGGAGGCCATTCCATCGCGCAACCCGCGAAGGTAATGTTGACGCATCAAGCGCTCGAACACGTCGTGCCTGGCGAGCAGCGACACGCGCTCGCCCCATCGCGCGCGCTTCGTCAGCCTGGCCAGTTCGACGTCGTTCGCGAGCGGCGTCGGATCGTGCGCGCCGAGGAAGTGGCCGAGCTCGGGATGCTTGCCGAAGAAGATCGCGCCCGATTTTCCTGCGGTGTATTGCCGGCGCGCGAACGAATCGATCGTCATGCGGTGATAGTGGCGCGTCACGGCCTTCGCGTTGTAGCGGATCTTCAGTCCGAGCGCATCGAGGCGATAGGCGAGCTCGATGTCTTCCCACGCCGCGGCGGGGAACGTCGTGTCGAATGGATGCGACGCGAGCAACTCGCGATCGATGGAGATGTTCGACGTGTAGAAGAAGTTGAACGGCACGGTGTCGCCGTCGCGGATCAACTTGTATCCGAACTGGAGGCCGTAGTCGTTGATGTAGCGCATGAACGCGGTGACGCGCTCGTCGCGCGGCCATCCGGTGTATCCGAGGCACGCCATCAGCGGATCGTTGTTCGTCTCTTCGTGCGTGCGCGCGTGCTCGGCGAGGAAGAGCGGCTCGGGAACGGTGTCGTCGCCGATGAAGACGACGAAGCGGCCACGCGCGAGCGACACGCCGTGATTGCGCGCCGCGCTCGGCCCGGAGTTCGGCTGCGAGCGAAACGTCAGCGGCAGATCCCAATGCATCGTGGCGATGTTCTCGGTGGGATCGGTCGAGCCGTCGTTGATGACGACGACTTCGAACTCCGGCGCGTCTTTCTGCTTCTCGAGCGCGGCCAGCACGCGCATCAGCATCTCGAGGCGGTTGTATGTCGGAATGACGACCGAGAAGAACATCGGGCGGCGGATTGTAGACTGAGTCATGCTGATCGAGCTTCTTCTCGCAGCCACGCTCGCGCGCCCGCACCTCCGCGACCTCGGCGTCAACCTCGGCACGCTTCCGCCCGGACCGCTCAACGCGATTACGGACGTCGCCGGCGTGCGCGTCGGCCACACGACGCTGATCAAAGGCGACAACGTGCGCACCGGCGTCACCGCCATCCTGCCGCACGGCGGCAATCTCTTTCGCGACAAAGTGCCCGGCGCGATCTTCGTCGGCAATGGATTCGGCAAGCTGATGGGCTACACGCAGGTCGAGGAGCTCGGCGAGATCGAGTCGCCGATCGTGCTCACGTCGACGTTGAATGTTCCTCGCGTCGCCGATGCAGTGATCGACTACATGCTCGCGCTACCGGGCAACGAGGACGTGCGATCGATCAACGTGGTCGTCGGCGAAACGAATGACGGAACCCTCAACGACATCCGTTCGCGTCCGGTTGGTCGGGATGACGTGTTCGCGGCAATCAAGAACGCAAAGGAAGGTCCGGTCGAAGAAGGTGCAGTCGGCGCGGGAACGGGAACGATCGCGTTCGGATGGAAGGGCGGGATCGGGACGTCGTCGCGCAAAGCGGGCAAGTACACCGTCGGCGTTCTCGTGCAGACGAACTTCGGCGGCTTCTTACAAATTGGCGGTGTGCCGATCGGGAAGGCATCGCAGCCGAATGGATCGTGCATGATCGTCGTCGCCACCGACGCGCCGGTCGATGCGCGCAATTTGAAGCGGATGGCGGCGCGCGCGATCATGGGCATGGCGCGTACCGGCGCCGCGGGATCGAACGGCAGCGGCGATTATGCGATCGCGTTCTCGACGTGGCGTCGCGACGGCGCGATGCTGTCGAACGACGCGATGTCGCCGTTGTTCCTCGCGACGATCGAAGCGACGGAGGAAGCGATCATCAACTCGCTGCTTCAGGCGAAGACGACGACCGGCAACGGCCACACGATCGAGGCGTTGCCGCTCGATCTCGTCACGCGCTCGTTCCCCCATCCACGCACAGCACCTGTCCCGTGATCGCGCTCGCATTTTCGGAGATGAGAAATGCGATCGTCGTCGCCACTTCGTCGGGCTTGATCATGCGGCGCATCGGGATCTCGCGGATCATGGCGCGCTTCACTTCGTCATCGAGGTTGGTGATGAGATCGGTGTCGACGAGTCCCGGCGCGACGCAGTTCACGCGGATGCCGCTGCGCGCTACTTCGCGCGCGAGCGATCTCGTGAACGCGATCAAGCCGCCTTTCGACGCCGAGTAGTTCGTCTGTCCGACGACGCCGTGAATGCCCGACAGCGACGCCACGTTCACGATCGAGCCGCGGTGCTGCTGCATCATCACCGGCAGGACCGCTTTCGTCATCGTCCACGCGCCGCGCAGGTTCGTGTCGACCACCTCGTCCCACTGCTCCTCGGTCATGTTGTACATGAGGGCGTCGCGGCGGACGCCGGCGTTGTTGATCAGCGCGTCGACCGCGCCGAATCGCGCCATCACCAGCTCGACGACTTTCCGGCTCGCGGCGGCGTCGCGAGCGTCGGCGTGATAGGCAACGAGTCGCGGATGTTCATCCGCGCCTAGTTCGACGTTCGCTTCGACGAACGCGAGCGCCGCCTCCTTCGAGTGGTTGTACGTGAACGCCACCGACCAGTCGCTGGCGAGAAGATGCATCGCGGTGACACGGCCGATGCCGCGCGAGCCGCCGGTGATGAGTGCGACTGGCACTCAGCTCTCTTCCTCGTATTTGTCCTTGAGCGATGCGACGACCGTCGGATCGGCGAGCGTCGTGACGTCGCCGAGGGCGCGGCCTTCGGCGATGTCGCGCAGCAGGCGGCGCATGATTTTTCCCGATCGCGTCTTCGGCAGATCGGCGGTCATGAGGATCTTCTCCGGTTTCGCGATGGCGCCGATCTTGTCGGCGACGTGCTGCTTCAGCTCCGCCTCGAACTTTTGCGGATCGGCCGCTGCGAGCTCGCGCTGCGACTCCTTCACGATCACGAACGCGGCGATGCCGGTTCCTTTGATCTCATGCGAGATGCCGACGACGGCCGCTTCCGCAATGGCGGCGTGATCGACGAGCGCCGACTCGACTTCCATCGTGCCGATGCGATGTCCGGCGACGTTCATCACGTCGTCGACGCGGCCGAGGAGCCAGAAGTAGCCGTCTTCATCGCGCTTCGCGCCGTCGCCCGTGAAGTAGATGCCGGGCCAGCGCGACCAATACTGCTTCACGTAGCGATCGGGATCGCCGTAGATGCCGCGCAGCATCGACGGCCACGGCGAAGTGAGCGCGAGATATCCGCCGCCGACTTCGACTTCGTTTCCTTTTTGATCGAGGACCTTCGCGTCGATGCCAGGGAACGGCGCCGTCGCCGAGCCGGGCTTCGTCGCCACGATGCCGGGGAGCGGCGTGATGAGAATCGCTCCCGTTTCGGTCTGCCACCACGTGTCGACGATCGGGCAACGCTCGTTGCCGATGTTCTTGTGGTACCACATCCACGCTTCGGGGTTGATCGGCTCGCCGACTGATCCGAGGAGTCGCAGCGACGACAGGTCGTGCGCTTTCGGCAGCTCTTCGCCCCACTTCATGAACGCGCGAATCGCCGTCGGCGCGGTGTAGAAGATCGTGACTTTGTGCCGCTCGATGATCTCCCAGAAGCGATCCTTCTTCGGCCAGTCGGGCGCCCCTTCGTAGATCATCACCGTAGCGCCGCACGCGAGCGGGCCATACACGACGTACGAGTGGCCGGTCACCCAACCGATGTCGGCGGTGCACCAGTAGACGTCATCTTCTTTCAGATCGAAGACCCACTTGCACGTGGCGTAACACTGCGTGAGATAGCCGCCGGTGGTGTGGATGATGCCTTTCGGTTTTCCGGTCGTGCCCGATGTGTAGAGCGTGTAGAGCATCTGCTCGGAGTCGACGAATGCCGGCGGGCAGTTGGGATCGGCGGTGCGCATCAGATCGTGGTACCAGTGATCGCGGCCGCTCTTCATCGTCAGCGTGTCGTCCGCTTCGTCGACCGCGGAGCGGCGCATCACGACGATGATGTGCTCGATCGACGGTGCTTCGGCCACCGCCGTGTCCGCGGTCTTCTTCAACGCGACGAGTGATCCGCGTCGAAAGCCGCTCGTCGCGGTGATGAGGACTTTCGCTTCCGCGTCGTTGATGCGATCGCGCAATGCTTCCGCGGAGAATCCGCCGAAGACGACGGAGTGCACGGCGCCGATGCGCGCGCAGGCGAGCATTGCCACCGCGGCTTCGACGATGAGCGGCATGTAGATGGCGACGCGATCGCCGGTGACGACGCCGAGGCTGCGGAGGACGTTCGCGAACTTCGAGACTTCCGCGTGCAGTTCGCGATAGGTGAATTTGCGGATGTCGCCCGGCTCGCCTTCCCAGATCAGCGCGAGCTTGTCGCCGCGCGTCTCGAGATGGCGGTCGAGGCAGTTGTACGACGCGTTGATCTTTCCGCCGACGAACCACTTCGCGTACGGCGGATCCCACTCCAGGACGCGGTCCCACCTCTGGTGCCAGTCGAGCTGCCCGGCCCACCATGCCCAAAAGCGTTCGCGATCCTGCGCCGCTTTTTCCCAGATGTTCTCGTCGTTGACGTTCGCGTTCTTGCGGAACTCATCGCTCGGCACGAAGAGGCGGTGCTCCTCCAGGAGTGCGTCGATATCGGACTGCTGATCGTGATCGGCCATGAAGCTCCTCCGAAGGGGAGGATTCTATTATTGATGCGTGATCCTCGCCGCGGCCGTGGTTGCAATGTTCGAGCTCGACAAAGCGCGCGAGCTGCCGTGGCGCGATTACGTCTCTTCGCAGGTGCGCCGCGTCGATGATCGCGTGCTGCCGCCGCCGCCGGACATCGCGGTGTATTTCGGCAGCCACAAGGAAGCGTTCGCGGAGATGCATCGGCACCCCGAAACGCCCGAGCTCTTTGCACATCAACTGCTCGTAATGGACATTCTCGTTGCGCACGCGCTGGCGCACAAGGATTGGGACGATCTCGGCGCCGCGTGGGAAATTCAGCGGTCGCTCTGGAAGAATCGTCGGTCGCCTCATTCGTTGCTGCGCGACTGCCGGCTGATCAATGCCGCCGCGCGAAAGTTGCGGCCGCCCGCGCCGCCGTGGTTTGCGGAGCTCATGGACTTCGATGTGCGACGCGCGTTCGCCGATGCCGCCGAGGCCAAGCCACGCGAGTCGCTGCCGGCCGAGGATGATGAGTCGTTGTTTGACCGGATCGGTGGCGCGTATTTTTCGGCGGCCGCCGACGACTGGGACCGGGCGATGGCCACGGTCTGGAAGTCGGTCGCGGCGTCGCGCGAGTGTGGCCTCGATGTCGACGCGTACGATCAGCGTGTTCGTCAAGCGATGGCGCTGTGGAATGTCGCACGCTTCCGAGGTCGAACACTTCAATACGGCTGGCTGGAGGCGGCCCGCTTCACCGCCGAGCGCGAGCTCACTGCGAAAATTCTTGAAATCAAAGCAGGCCGCACACCATCGACATCCTCGAGGTGCAGTGATGGCCAATGGATCGTGACGCCCGGCCACCTTCGCTTCAGTAAGCCCATCGAAGGATTCATCCCGCTCGAGTACTAGACAGGCGTCCCGATCTACTTTACTGTGCAAAGTACTTTGAAAATCGCACGAACTTTAGGGTGGATCGTCCTGGTCCCTCTTGTCGCCATCCTCGTGTTGATCGCTTCGATGCGCATCGAGCACACGTTTGCCACGACGCTTCCGGCGCCGACGGGCTCATTCCTCGTCGGGCGCACGAGCGTTCCGTCGGAACATCGCGTCATCTGGATCTGGTATCCGTCGACGGGCGGGCCACCGGCGGACTATCTCCCGCCGCCGGTCCGCCAGCAGGTCGAGCGCTCGCGTGTGACTCTCGTCAACAAGTTCTTCACTCGCGACCTTTCGAAGGTTCGCGCGCATTGTGCGAAGGATCCGGACGTTTCGCCGCAGCAGCGGTCGTATCCCGTCGTCCTCATGACCGCCGGTCTCGGATTCTCGACGCTCGCGGAGGATCTGGCCAGCCACGGATATGTCGTGGCGGGCTTCGACATCGAACGAGCGCCGCAGAACAACCCCGAAAACTTCTCGGGCGAGGAGAAGCAGCGCGTGGCGCAAGGGCTTCAGGACGCGGCGATTACCGAGATGCAGATTGTGCTAATGCAGCTCGCGGAACTGAATGCGTCCGGCAAATTTGCGGGACGTCTCGACCTGACGCGCGTTGGCGCCATCGGGCACTCGCTCGGAGGCGCGACCGTCGCCCAGTTTTGCGCCGGCGATTTGAGATGCGGTGCAGGCATCGACATCGATGGGGCTCTGCGGCGTCGCGTCGTCGAAACAGGCATTCAACGTCCGTTCATGTTCCTGATGAGCGACCACCGCAACGACAACGATCCGGAGAGCCTTCGCATCAAGGCGGACATTCAATCGGTCTACGATCGCCTTCCGCGCGATGGCCGTCTGCGCGTTGCCATCCGCGGCGCAAAGCATTTCGGCTTCAGCGACGACGCCGTGTTGAAGAGCCGAATCCTGTTGGCGCTCTTCGGCATTCACGGCCGCCGGCAGCTCGAAGTCACCGCGTATTGCGCGCACAGCTTTTTTGACGCGTATCTCAAAGGCGAGGCGCTACAGATTCGTTCGCCGCGCTACCCGGAGATCGAAGTACTCGAGTGAAACCAAATCGGCCTGTGGGCCGTCCACAAGATCGAGTACTAGAATTGGAGCAATCATGCTCACGAAAATCTTCGCAGGCATCGCCGTGGTCATCGTGTGTCTGTACGCCGGGATGTGGATCTTCGCTACGGCGCTTCATGCCTCATCCGATTCGCGTCCGTGGCCCAAGAGTCTCGGCGTCGTCGCCGACGCGGCGAAGCAGTATCCCGAGCGCGAGGACAACGCTGCGGCGAATGAGCTGATCAAGCTCACGACGCCGCTCGGCATCAGCATCAAGCCGCTCGAACGGAAGAGCAGTGTGCGAGGCGGCTATGAAGACGTGAAGAAATCGTTCTCCGACTACGTCACCACAGAGCTCGAGCGAACGTCCGATCGGAGCACGCCGCCGCCTGCCGATGTAGCGACGTTTCTCGCCGCGAATGGAGCGCAGATCGATCAGCTCCGCGATCACATCGCGAACGCTGGTCCCATCCGATGGCAGATGCACTTTCGCCTCGGCGCCGAGGCACCGATTCCGAATCTTCTCGGTCACATCTCGCTCGCGAAACTGTTCGCGGCGCGCGCGCTAGCCAAAGCGGCGAATCACGACGCGACTGCGTGGGACGATTTGCACGCCGTCTGGCTCCTCGATCGCGAGCTTTGGGATCGCCCCGAGCTGATCTCGCAGCTCATCGCCCTCGCGGGAACGCGCATGGTCAATGGGGCGGCGGTGAAGATGCCACTACCAGCGCCTGCATGGCTCGACGAACTGCAAACGCGCGACTATCGCCGTGATTTCGCGCGCTCTTTCCAGGCGGACGCTGCGAGCTGGACGATCATGTTCAAGAGAGATCTGCAGAAGAGGACGGTGAAGACATCGATCATGTATCCGTTTCTCGATGCCTGTCTCACCGATGGCGCCGAGCAGATGCGCCGCGAAACGGTGAGGCTGTCGTCGATGTCGAACTGCGATCTGTCGAACGTTCCGCCGCTCTCGCTCAATCAATGGAACGTCATCAGCAAGATCGCGTTCCCGAATCTCACCAGCGCGTGGCAGCGGCTGTATCGCTTTCAAGCCGAGCGCGAGGCCACCGTCAAGGCGCTGGCGCTGCGACGGGGCGAAGCGCCGTCGACTTCGAGTGCGTGCACCGACGGCAAGTGGATCGTCGACGCGAACAGCGTGAAGTTCGATCGCGCGATTCCGATCAGCGTGGGGACGAAGTATCCGCTGCAGTACGCCGTCACGCGTTAGACGCGCGCGAGCGACGACGCGATGGACTTGAAGATGCCGATGCCGTCGGCGCATCCGAGGAGCGACTCGGAACAGCGCTCGGGGTGGGGCATCATGCCCATCACGTTGCGCGTCGCGTTACAGATGCCGGCGATGCTGCGCGCTGATCCGTTCGGATTCGCTTCGCTCGTGAGCCGGCCTTCTTCATCGCAGTAGCGGAAGATGACCTGACGATTGCGCTCGAGCTCATCGAGCGTCGCTTCGTCCGCGAAGTAGTTGCCTTCGCCGTGCGCGATCGGCGCGCGCAGGATTTGTCCCGTCGCCAGCTCGCTCGTGAACGGCGTGTCGGTCTCTTCGACGCGTAGCAGCACGTCGCGGCCGAGGAAGCGGAGATGCTGGTTGCGCATCAGCGCGCCGGGAAGGAGTCCCACTTCGGTGAGCACCTGGAATCCGTTGCAGATGCCGAAGACGAGACCGCCGCTCGCGGCGTGTCGCTTGATCGGCTCCATGATCGGCGCGAACTTCGCGAGCGCGCCGGCGCGGAGATAGTCGCCGTATGCGAAGCCGCCGGGAACGATGACGCAGTCGGCGCCTTTGAGATCGGTCTCTTTGTGCCAGAGAAACTCGGCGTCTTCGCCGAGCAGCGTCTTCGTCACGTGCATCGCATCGTGATCGCAGTTGGAGCCGGGCAGGATGACGATGCCGAATTTCATTTTGCTTGCGCCGCGCGCGGCACTTTGTAAATTGTAAGCGCACCGGCGCGCTCGGTCACCGCGAGCGTGTTCGACTCCTTGTCGTACGCGATCGCATAGGCATCGACGCCGTAGAGCGACGCGGGAGTCACGCGCGACGGCCCGCCGGTGAACGCGCCGCTCGACGTGCAGCGGCGCTCGGCGTAAAGCAGCAGATCGTTCGGCGCGAGCGTCATGATCTGCGGGCCGCTTCCTTCCGGCAGACAGATGCGCGTGCTGTTGACGAAGTCGCCGAAGTTCGCGCTCATCCGCATCTGGCCGTTCGTGTCCTTCGTCATCGTCTTCGTGCGCACGGTGAGCGGACGCTCCAGAAGATGCTCGCGGCTGATGGCGATGAGACTGTTGCCGGTGATCAGCGCTTCTTCGATCTTGTCGGTCGTCTGCAGCGGATCGCGCGACACCTCTTTGAACGAGCTCGTCTCGTACAACGCAACCGACGTCGCCTTCGCATTGCCGAAGTCCTCGGTCGCAATCACGGCGAGCGTTTCCGGCGTGGCGGCGATGGCCATCGGGTCTTCGATCGCGAGCGCGTGAATCTCGTGCTCGCCGTTCACGTCGAACACGTGAATCTTGCGCCCGAGAACGTAGAGGTAGTGGCCGGCGGGATCGGGAAGTGCGTCGCGGATCGCTTCGCCTTCGATCGTGATCTCGCGGATGACGTGCAGGTCGGGGAGGCCGAGGATGACGGCGCTCTCGTCGCTGCCGTTGGCGATGTAGAGACGCGTGGCGTCGCGATTGAGTCGCATCGACACGAGCTCTTTCGTCGACGCGATCTCGGCGGAGTCGAGCACGATCTTGTTTTTCACCGCCCCCGTTTTCGGATCGACTGCGATGACCGCTTGCGGCTGCGCGAGTCCGACATAGAGCGTGCCGTCGCGTCCGACGGCGATGCCGCGGGGATCGCCGCCGACGTTCCATCGCCGCACGATTTTCTGGTCGCGCGCGAGAACCGAGGTGAGGTGATCGGGAAGAGTGACCGCGGCGAACGCCGCAGAGGAAGTGAGCAAGGCGAGAGCAGCGAAGGCGAGCCTACTCCTCGAGCGTGTAGGAGAAGCTTTCGATGACTGTATTCGCGAGGAGCCTCTCACACATTTGCCGAAGCTGCGATTCGACGTTCTCTCTCGATTGCTCACCATCCGCAAGCGTAATTTTGAACAGCTTCCCCACGCGCACATCTTCCACGCCCGTGAAGCCAAGCGAACTGAGCGAGTGTTGGATGGCTTTGCCTTGGGGGTCGAGGACGGAGGGCTTGAGCTCAATGGTTACGAACGCTTTCATCGTGCCTCAAAATGCAAAATGCAAAATGCAAAATGCAAAATGCAAAATGCCAAATGCAGAAGTCAATTTTGCATTCTGCATTTTGCATTCTGCATTCAAAAGAGCGCCATCTGCACTCCACTCGTTATCCGCACTGCGCGGGCGACGGAGCGACGGCGCGTCAGATTGAACACTCCCGTCGGCTCGAACTGCTTCGCGATTCCGAGCTCGAGCTGCGCGCCGGTGCGGGTGAGGAGTCGCGCCGCCATGTCGGCGACGATCGACTCGTGATTGTTTTGTTGCGACAGATGGATGAGGCAGAGCGTCTTCGTCTCCGGTCCGATCATCCGCTGCACGGCGTTCATGGCCTGGTCGTTCGACAGATGGCCGAATCGCGACAGGATGCGGCGCTTGAGTGACCACGGATACGTGCCCATGCGCAGCATGTCGACGTCGTGATTCGACTCGAAGAAGAGTCCGTCGCAGTTCGAGAGATGCTGCAGCACGGCCTGATCGACCCATCCGAGGTCGCTGGCGAGACCGACGCGCGTACCGTCGCGTGCTTCGATCACGAAGCAGGCGGAGTCGTTGGCGTCGTGAATCGTCTGCCGGGCGTGAATGGCGAGCTCGCCGATGGTGAAGGTCGAGTTGTTGTCGAAGACGATGACGTTCGTCTCATCGGCGTCGATCGTGCTCGCGGCAAGCGTGCCGCGCGTGAGGTAGATCGGAAGGCCGTACTTGCGCGCGATCTTCTCCGCGCCGCGAATGTGATCGTAGTGCTCGTGCGTGACGAGGATTGCGGAGAGCTCCTCGATGTTGCCGCCGACCATCTCGAGCCGCTTCTTCGTTTCGCGCGGCCCGAAGCCGGCGTCGACGAGGATGCTCGTGCCGTCGCTCGCGAACCACGTCGAATTCCCCGCGCTTCCCGATCCGAGTGGAGCGACGATCATGAATCGATAGTAGCATTCGGCGCCGATGCCGATGGAACGCTTCATCGTCGAGGGCGGCCGCCGCTTGGACGGCTCGATCCGTCCCGGCGGCAACAAGAACGCGGCGCTGCCGATCCTCGCGGCCTGTCTGCTCACCGACGAGCCGATCACGCTGCGCAATCTGCCGGACATCCAGGACGTCCGCGTGATGCTGCAGATCCTCGAGAAGATGGGGGCCATCGTGGAGCGGGAAGAAGCGAACGTCGTTCGCATTCACGCGAAGGGCGACGTGTCGTCGACTCCTGACGTCGAGCTGTCCAAGAAAATCCGCGCCTCGATCTTGTTCGCCGGCCCGCTGCTGGCGCGCTGCGGCTCCGTTGCCGTCGCCAAGCCGGGCGGCGATGCCATCGGCCGCCGCCGCGTCGACACGCACCTCCTCGCCCTCGAGTCTCTCGGCGCGCAGATCGAAGTCTCGGCGTACGAGTACCGGATGAGCGCGCAGGTGCTGCGCGGCAAGAAGATGTTTCTCGACGAGGCCTCGGTGACCGCGACGGAGAACGCGATCATGGCTGCGGTGCTCGCCGAAGGCGAGACGACGATCTACAACGCCGCCGCAGAGCCGCACGTTCAGGACCTCTGCCGATTCTTGAATCTCCTCGGCGCGCAGATCGAAGGCATCGCCACGAACTCGCTCGCCATTCACGGCGTCGACACGCTGCACGGCGGCGACTTCACGATTCCGAGCGATCACATCGAAGTCGGCTCGTACATCGGACTCGCCGCCGTCACGCGCAGCGAGCTGGTGATTCAAGACGCGGTGCCGCAACACCTCTACGCCGTGCGCCACATGTTCGAGAAGCTCGGCGTCGACATTCAAGTCGAAGGCGACAACATCCGCGTGCCGCGCGATCAGGAGCTGCGCGTGCGCTACGACATCGGTGCGGCGGTGCCGAAGATCGACGATGGACCGTGGCCGCTCTTCCCCGCCGATCTGCTGTCGATCATGATCGTCGTCGCCACGCAGGCGGAAGGGACGACGATGATCTTCGAGAAGATGTTCGAGTCGCGTCTCTTCTTCACCGACAAGCTGATCTCGATGGGGGCGCGCATCATCCTCTGCGATCCGCATCGCGCCATCATCGTCGGCGGCGGACGTCTCGCCGGCGCCGAGATCTCCAGCCCCGACATCCGCGCCGGCATGGCGCTGCTTCTTGCCGCGCTCTGCGCGAAAGGGGAGAGCACGATCCATAACATTCATCAGATCGATCGCGGGTACGAGCGAATCGACGAGCGATTGAATGCGATCGGCGCGCGAATCCGGCGAGAGCGGGACGAATGAAGTTATCGCGCGGCCGCACTCTCGACTTCGGTCGCGTTCCGCTCGTCATGGCCATCGTCAACGTCACTCCCGATTCTTTCTCCGACGGCGGCGTTCACTTCGATCCCGGACACGCGATCGAGAGCGCACTGCAGATGGTGGAAGACGGCGCGGCGATCATCGACGTCGGCGGCGAGTCGACGCGTCCGGGCGCGGCGGCGGTGTCCGCGCGCGACGAGATCGCGCGCGTGCTGCCGGTCGTCGAAGGCATTCGCGCGAAGAGCGACGTCGCCATCTCGATCGATACGATGAAGGGCGAAGTCGCGCAGGCCGCGCTCGATGCAGGTGCGGACATGATCAACGACGTCACCGCGCTGCGCCACGATCCGCGCATGCGCAAGCTGGCGGCGGAGCGCAACGTTCCGGTGATCCTGATGCACATGCGCGGAACGCCCGAGACGATGCAGTCGCTCGCGAAATACGACGACGTCGTGTGGGACGTGTATCGCGAGCTGCGCGGCGTGTACGACGAAGCACGCCACGAAGGCGTCGAGCAGATCCTCGTCGATCCCGGCATCGGCTTCGCGAAGAACTTCGAGCACAACATCGCGCTGCTGAAACGATGCAATGAATTCGCATCGATTGCGCCGTTCGTCATCGGAGCGTCGCGAAAGAAATTCATCGGCCATCTCACCGGACGGGAGGCTGGTCCGGATCGCGTCGCCGGCTCGCTGGCTGCGGTTGCGGCGGCGGTTCGCGGCGGCGCGTCGGTCGTGCGCGTGCACGACGTGCGCGAGACGGTCGATTTCCTGAAGGTGATTTCAGCAATCGAGGGTGCATCTTGACGCGAATGCAGAATGCAGAAGGCAGAAGGCAGAAGGATGAGACTTTCTTTCTGCATTCTGCATTCTGCATTCTGCATTCCGCCGCGGAGCGGCGGCCATGAACTGGTTCGACCGCATCGTCTCTCTGCAGTTCACGTGGCGCGACGCCATCGACGTACTCGTCGTCGCCATCATCATCTATTACATCCTCGCGCTGATCCGCGGCACGCGCGCGATGCAGGTCTCCATCGGCCTCGTCATCCTCGGCTCCTCCTTCTTCATCGCCCGCGCGTTCGACCTGCCGGCGCTCGAAGCCATCTCGCGCGAGATCCTCTTCTATCTGCCGTTCGCGGTGATCGTGCTGTTCCAGGCCGAGATCCGCCGCGCGCTCGCGCGCATGGGCGGCAATCCGCTGGCGGCGTTTCTCGGCCGCCGGCATTCGGCGATTCCGCTCGACGAGATCGTCGCCGCGTGCGATCTGCTGTCGTCGAAGCACATCGGCGCGCTGATCGTCATCGAAGGATCGCAAACGTTGCGAACGTACGAAGAGACCGCGAAGCCGGTCGACGCCGTGTTGACGACCGAGCTGCTCGTGGCGATCTTCACGCCGGGCGGACCGCTGCACGATGGTGCCGCGATCGTGCGGCGCGATCGCATCGTCGCCGCCGGCGCGTTCCTTCCGCTCACCGCATCGGCCGATCCGAAGCTCGGACACGGCACCCGCCATCGCGCCGCTCTCGGGCTGAGTGAAGAAAGCGACGCAGTCACGATCGTCGTGAGCGAAGAGAACGGATCGATCGCGCTGGCGATGGATGCCGCGCTGCAGGAGAACCTCGATCGCGAAACGCTGCTGCGCGTGCTCACGCAGCGCTTCGGAGCGCCCCGATGAGCAAGGGATCGAGAAACGGATTCTTCGGCCGCCTCACGTTCGCGGCCGTATCGCTCTTTCTCGCATTCATCGTCTGGTTCATCGTCTCGGCGCCGCGGCGCGAGCGCGTGTCGGAGAAAGCGTTCGCCGCGCCGGTCGTGCTGATCGGCATGCCGCGCGATCTCGTCATCACCACTCCGGTGCCCGACAACGTCAACGTGCGGCTGCGCGGCCGCGTCTCCGAACTGCGATCGCTGTCGTCGTCGAATCTCGAAGTGACCGTCGATCTGAGCTGGGCGACGCCGGGCGATGCCACGATCACGCTTCGTCCGCAGGCGATCAATGCGCCGCAGGACGTCGAAGTGATCGCCATCGATCCGAACAAGCTGCGCTTCCGCGTCGAGCAGCTCCGCCAGCGCGTCGTGCCGATTCGTCCGTTCCTCGCCGGCGATCTTCCGCCGGGCTACATCGCCGGCGCGCCGACGATGCAGCCGGAGCAGGCGCTGATCTCCGGTCCGGCATCGCAGATTCGCAAAGTCAATGAAGTGGCGACCGAGCGCATTATCATGACCGGCCGCACCGATACGTTCACGCAAAACGTGGCGGTCGTCTCCGACTCGCCGCTCGTTCACGTGATCGAGCCGCTCACGGTGCAGGTCACGGTGCCGGTGCTCGCCGAAGTCGGGCCGGCTGAAGAAACGACGACGACGAAAAATGAGAGTCCTGTTCGGCACTGACGGCATTCGCGGAAAAGCACACGAGTATCCGCTCGATCCGGCGACGATGTTCGCACTCGGCGAAGCGCTCGCGCATCGCCTCAATCGCGGACGCGTGCTCCTCGGCATGGACACGCGCGAGTCGGGCGACGAGATTGCGCGCGCGTTGTCGGCGGGCATGGCGCACGGCGGCGGCGAGGCGGTATTGATCGGCGTCATTCCGACGCCGGGCGTCGCCTACCTCTGCCGCACGTCCGACGCAGCGGCAGGCATTTCGATTTCTGCTTCGCACAATCCGTTTCACGACAACGGCGTGAAGATCTTCGGACACGACGGGATGAAGATTCCTGACGCGGTCGAAGAACAGATCGAGGATGAGTTGCGCGCTTTGCGGCGCGAGGGACCGACTGAAGCGGGTGCTCCAGTGGACGCACCCTCAGCCGATCTCATCGAAAAATACGAACGATTTCTCGTCAGCGGCGTGAAGCCCGACGCGTTGCGCGGCAAGCGCGTCGTTCTCGACACCGGTCACGGCGCCGCATATCGCATCGCGCCGGAAGTCTTTCGTCGCGCCGGCGCCGATGTCATCGTCATCAACGATCAACCGAACGGACGCAACATCAATGAGCAATCGGGTGCGCTCCATCCGGAAGGGTTGGCGAAGAAAGTCGTCGAGATGAAGGCGGACTTCGGCGTCGCCTTCGACGGCGATGCGGATCGGGCCATCTTCGCGGACGACGCCGGCAAGATCCGCGACGGCGACGAGATCATCTATCTCTGGGTACGCAACATCGGAGCGAAGCGCGTCGTCACGACGGTGATGTCCAACTTCGGATTCGAGAAGCAGCTCAAAGCCGACGGCATCGAGTTACTGCGCGCGAACGTCGGCGACAAGTACGTGCTCGAACAGATGATCGCGAACGACGCGGTGATCGGCGGCGAGCAGTCGGGCCACATCATCGATCTCACCGTGCACACGACGGGCGACGGCATCCACACCGCGCTCGTCTTCGGCGAAATCCTCGCGTCGGCGAACAAGCCGTTCTCGCAGATGCGCACGTTCGATCCGATGCCGCAGCTTCTCCTCAACGAGCGCGTGGCGTCGAAGCCGCCGCTCGAGTCGCTGCCGAAATATCAGGCCGCGCTTGCGCGCGCGAAGGGAGAGCTGGGCGGCAGCGGGCGCGTTCTCGTCCGCTATTCGGGCACCGAGAACCTCGTCCGCGTGATGGTGGAAGGGGAGGATGACGCTCTCATCCATCGGCTCGCCAACGAATTGCGCGAAGTTCTCCGCGATGAGATTGCGCTAGCGTAAGCCCGAGGCCGCTGCTATATTGCGCCATTCATTTTTGACCCCCGGGAGCGGACGATGGCGAAGGTGCAGGCGAAAAAGGCCTCGAAACGGCCGAAAACTGCTGAAAATAAAAAGACTTCGGCGAAAAAACCGCCTGCGAAAAAGAAGGTAGCCGCGAAGAAGAAGCCGGCGCCGAAGAAGTCCGCAGCGAAGCCGAAGAAGCCGGCGCCCAAGAAGGTTGCGGCGAAAAAGGTGGCGGCGAAAAAAGTCGCGCCGAAAAAAGTCGCGCCGAAGAAGGCTGCGGCGAAGAAGCCGGCGGCCAAGAAGCCGGCTCCAAAGAAAGCGCCCGTCAAAGCGCCGGCGAAAGCGGCCGTGAAGAAAGCGGTCAGCGCCGCGAAGACGGTCGTGAAGAACGTGGCGAAAGCCGCCGCCGTTGCCGCCGCGCCTGTCGTCGCGAAAGCGGCGAAGGTGATTGCCGCGAAAGTCGCCGCTCCCGCAGCGCCTGCCGAAGAGAAGAAGCGCACGCGCCGCCCGCGCACGCGCGTGACGTCGACCGGCGTCGCCACTGCGAACTGGTTCACGCAAGGGAGCGACAAGCCGCGGCCGTCGTCGTTCATCCCGGCGCCGCCGCGCGCCGAAGCGCCGTCGCTCGTCGCCGCGCCGCCGGCATCGTCGGATCGTTTGATCCGCCCCGAGGATCTCAATGAAGCGGCGGTGCGCACTGTCCCAGTGCGCGTCGACGTCGAACAAGCGGCGGGTCGCGTCTATCTCATCGCTTCCCCGATCGAAGTCTCTCTGCGGCCCGGCGAAGGGATCGAATGGGACTTCCGCTACCTCGGCGGCGCCGACGTGACGGTCGAAGAACTGCTGATCGAGTTCGAGAAGCCGTCGCCGTTCAGCAGCACGACGTTCCGTTCGCGCAAGCCCGGCGCCGCGCGTCCGCATCGCCAGCTCTCCGGCGCCGCATCGAAGAATGCGGCGGGACGCCGCGCGGAGTACACGATCCGCGCGTTCAACATGTTCAAGACGGAGTTGGCGACGTCGCGGCTCAGCGTGAGCGTCAGCTAGCGGCCCGACACGCCGACGCTGTGCTGATCCTGCAGCGCCGCGATCGTGTTCGCCCCCGCGCGAAGCGCGCGCATTCCTTCGACGCATGCCGTCGCCGCTGACAGCGTGGTGATGCACGGAATGCCGAGTTGCAGCGCGTTGCGGCGGATGTAAGCGTCGTCGACGAACGCAGATTTGCCGAGCGGCGTGTTGATTACGAGCATCACTTCGCGATTGATCATGCGATCGACGATATGCGGACGTCGTCCTTCGTGCACTTTCGGCACGAGCGAGATGTCGACGCCGTGACGCGTGAGAAACTCGCGCGTGCCTTCGGTGGCGATCAATTTGAATCCGATGTCGGCGAGATCGCGCGCGATCTGAACGACGTGCTGGCGTTTATCGTTGTCGTTGACGGAGATGAACGCCGTCCCTTCGAGCGGCAGCTTCACGCCGGCGCCGAGGAGCGCTTTCGCGTAGGCCTCGCCGAAGCTCGGCGAGGAGCCCATCACTTCGCCGGTCGACTTCATCTCCGGACCGAGCACGGTGTCTTCACGCGGGAAACGATTGAACGGGAAGACCGGCGCTTTGACGAAGTAGCCGTCGACGCGCGGCTCGCTCGTGAGCCCGAGGGAGCGGAGTGATTGGCCGGACATGACCAGCGCGGCGATCTTCGCGAACGGAACGCCGGTCGCTTTCGACACGTACGGCACCGTGCGCGACGCGCGTGGATTCACTTCGAGCACGTACAGCTCGCCGTCTTTGATCGCGTACTGCACGTTCATCAGACCGATGACGTTGAGCGCTTTCGCGAGCTCGATCGTGCGGCGGCGGATCCTGTCCTGATCGCGATGCCCGATGATGTACGGCGGCACGACCGTGGTCGAGTCGCCGGAGTGAATGCCCGCTTCTTCGATGTGCTCCATGACGCCGGCGATGACGACGTCGGTGCCGTCGGAGATGGCGTCGACGTCGATCTCGATGGCGTCCTCGAGAAAGCGATCGACGAGCACCGGATGTCCCGGCGCGAGCTCGACCGCGGCGCTCATGTACTGCTGCAGCGACGCTTCGTCGTACACGATGGCCATGCCGCGTCCGCCGAGAACGTACGACGGACGAACGACGACCGGATAACCGATCTTCTTCGCCACTTCGAGCGCTTCGGATTCGCTGCTGGCAGCGCCATGTTTCGGCACGAGGATGTTGTGCGCGTGCACGAGCGCGCCGAAACGTTCGCGATCTTCGGCGATGTCGATGGAGTCGACGGACGTTCCCCACATCGGTACGCCGGCGTCGGCGAGTCCTTTCGCGAGCTTCAGCGGCGTTTGTCCGCCGAACTGCACGATGACGCCTTCCGGTTTCTCGAGGTCGACGATCTCCAGCACGTCTTCGAGCGTGAGCGGCTCGAAGTAGAGGCGATCGGACGTGTCGTAGTCGGTCGACACCGTCTCCGGATTGCAGTTCACCATGATGGTTTCGAAGCCTGCTTCACGCAGCGCGAATGAAGCGTGCACGCAGCAGGTGTCGAACTCGATCCCTTGTCCGATGCGATTCGGGCCGGAGCCGAGGATCATGACTTTGCGTTTGTTGGTCGGCGCGGATTCGTTTTCTTCTTCGTAGGTGGAGTAGAGGTAGGGAGTCGACGCCTCGAACTCGGCGGCGCAGGTGTCGACGCGTTTGTAGACGGGGCGGATGTCGAGGCGATGTCGCTGCGCGCGAATCTCTGCTTCTGTCACCCCGAGCGGGAGCGAGGGGTCTGGGCCGGAGGGCGGCGCGCCCCCCCCGCCACCAGGCCCCTCGCTGACGCTCGGGGCGACAAGTCGCGCGATCTGGCGATCGGAGAAGCCGTTGCGTTTGAGCGTGCGCAGCGGAGTGCGCGCGGCATTCTTCTCCATCTCGATGATCGCCCGCATCTGCCGCAGGAACCACGGATCGACATTGCTGAGCGCGTAAATCTCATCGACCGACATTCCCTCGCGCAACGCGTCGCCGATCGCGAAGATGCGCTCCGGCGTCGGCGTGCGAAGCAGCTCGGGGAGCCGGTCGCGCGAGTGTCCGCGCGGGTCGAGTCCGGCCACTCCGATCTCGAGCGAGCGGAGCCCCTTCTGCAGCGCTTCATTGAACGTGCGTCCGATCGCCATCGACTCGCCGACCGACTGCATCGAGAAGGCGAGGAGCTGCGGCGTGTTCGGAAACTTCTCGAACGAGAAGCGCGGAATCTTCACCACCACGTAATCAATGGATGGCTCGAACGACGCCGGCGTCTTCTTGGTGATGTCGTTCGGGATCTCGTCGAGCGTGTAGCCGGCGGCGAGCTTCGCGGCGAACTTCGCGATCGGAAATCCGGTCGCCTTCGACGCGAGCGCGGAGGATCGCGACACGCGCGGATTCATCTCGATGGCGAGACGGCGTCCCGTCTTCGGATTGACCGCGAATTGAATGTTCGAACCGCCGGTCTCGACGCCGATCGCGCGGATGATGCGCTTCGCTTCGTCGCGCATCGCCTGGTACTCGGTGTTGGTCAGCGTTTGTTGTGGCGCCACCGTGATGGAGTCGCCGGTGTGCACGCCCATCGCATCGAAGTTCTCGATGCTGCAGACGATGATCACGTTGTCCGGTTTGTCGCGCATCACTTCGAGCTCGAACTCTTTCCATCCGATCACCGACTCTTCGACGAGCACGCGATGAACAGGGGAGAGATCGAGTCCGCGCGCGACGATCGTGCGCAGCTCTTCGACGTTGTAGGCGATGCCGCCGCCCGATCCGCCGAGGGTGAAGGAGGGGCGGATGACGAGGGGATAGCCGATTTGCGAGGCGATGTCGTCCGCTTCGTCGACGGTGCCGGCGTAACCCGACCGCGGCACTTCGACGCCGATGCGGTTCATGCATTCTTTGAAGAGCTGGCGGTCTTCGGCGGTCTTGATGGCGTCGTAGTTCGCGCCGATCAACTCGACGTTGTGCCGCTCCAGCGCGCCGTTCTCGTACAGCGCCATGGCCAGGTTGATGCCGGTCTGTCCGCCGACGGTGGGAAGGATGGCGTCGGGCTTCTCCCGCGCGATGATGCGTTCGAGCGTTTCCGGAGTGAGCGGCTCGATGTAGGTACGATCCGCGAATTCCGGATCGGTCATGATCGTGGCCGGATTGGAGTTGACGAGAATGATCCGATACCCCTCGTCGCGCAGCGCCTTGCAAGCCTGCGTGCCGGAGTAGTCGAACTCGACTGCCTGTCCGATGACGATGGGGCCGGAACCGATGATGAGGATCGTTTTGATGTCGGTTCGCTTCGGCATCGGGCGCGGCGCATGATAGCAACAATGACAGGACTGAGGACTGAGGACTGAGGGCCAAGTGGGGAACCCCTCTTTCACCTCAGTCCTCAGTCCTCAGTCCTTATGCAATTGATCGAATGGGACTCGCTTGAAATCCGCATCAACGGCGACCGGGCGAACGAAGTCGCGCAGAGGTACTGCGTGGCTCCGATCGAGCGTCTTTCGCTTCATTTCACGAACGGGTTGCTGCGCGTCGAGGGGGCGGTTCGCAAGGTCATCAGTGTGCCGTTTACGGTCGACGTCGCGGAGTTGATTGCGAGCGGGACGACCGTTCGCGTGCCGGTGAAGAGTGTTTCGACGTTCGGCGGGCTGCCGATTCCGCGCTTCCTCTTTTCGCTCTTGCAGGGGAAACTGCCGAAGGATGTCGTGACGTTCGAGGAGCCGGCCACGTTCGTCATCGCGCTGGATCGGTTTTTGCCAACTTTCGTCTCGGGGGACATCCAGAAGATCTGGATCATCGACGGCGGCCTGGCCGTCACACTCGGTCGAGGGGGAGTGGATTTGCCATGAGTGAGCGTGAAGTCGAAGCGCAACGTTTCTACGATCGCATTCGCGCGAACATTCGTTCGTATGTCGAGAAGAAAGGTCCGGCGTTCGAGAAGACCGCCGAGTTTCTTCTCCTCGTGCCCGACATGTTCATCCTGTTGTGGCGGCTCCTCAACGATCCGCGCGTCCACGGCAAAGACAAAGTCCTCCTCGGCAGCGGCGTCGTCTACTTCTTCTCACCCATCGACCTCGTCCCCGAAGCTTTCCTCGGCCCCATCGGCTACGCCGACGATCTCGTGCTCGCCGTCTACATCCTCAACAGGCTGCTCGTCAGCGACATCAGCGTCGATGTCCTGCGCGAGCACTGGAGCGGCAGCGAAGACGTCCTCGTCACGATTCAGAAAGTGCTGAATGCCGCCGATCAATTAGTCGGTGCGGGCGTACTGAAGCGCATTCGCTCCATGGTGCGCTGACTCCGCTCGAGCTCGCCTTTGAGGCGTTTCTCTAGAGAAATAGTGGACTTTTGTGGATGAAAGTGGTTTTATGAGGTCCGAACAACGGAAAAACCGGTGGAGCTCAACACACTTCTGGGCCACGCGCCCGCGAAAGTCGACGACAAAGGTCGTCTGAAGATCCCTTCCGGATTCCGCAAGATCATTGAAGACCGCTACGGGGCCGACTGCTTCATCACGTCGATCGACGGCGATCACGCGCTCGTCTATCCGATGCCGGTGTGGTCGGAGTTCCAGTCGCGGATCGCCAAAGTGCCGTCGACGTCCGTGGCGAAGAAGAAGCTCCTCGAGCGCGCGAACTTTTTCGGACAGCCGTCGTCGATCGACGCGCAAGGGCGCGTGCTGATTCCGGCGCGACTGCGCAAAGACGCGCACATCGCCGAAGACGTCGTCGTGATCGGCAACACGGATCACTTGATCGTTTGGAACGAGGAACAGATCGAGAAGCGGATGAAAAACACGCCGATGACGGCGGAGGATTTCAAGGAATTGGAACTGCACGGCGTGTAGGCCGTGATGATTCACGAACCCGTTCTTTTACAAGAAGTCATTCAGCACCTCCGGCCGAATCGAGAAGACGGAGTGCTCGTCGATGCGACCGTGGGGCTGGGTGGACATGCGGAGGCGCTTTTGGAAGCGCATCCGCACGTGCGGCTGATCGCGATCGACCGCGATCCTGCGGCGCTCGAGCGCGCACAGGAGCGGTTGGGGCGATTCGCCACACGCGTGACGTTCGTTCGCGCGCGTCACGAGCAGCTCATTGACATTCTGAAGCAGCATCAAGTCGATTCGGTCAGCGGTCTTCTCGCCGACCTCGGCGTCTCGTCGATGCAGCTCGACGATGCGACGCGCGGTTTTTCATTTCGATACGACGCGCCGCTCGACATGCGCATGGGACCGGACAGCCGCAGCGCCGCCGATCTCGTCAACACGCTCGATGAAGCCGAGCTCGCACACGTCATTCGCGAATACGGCGAAGAGCCGATGGCGAAGCGGATCGCGCGCGCGATCGTCGGTGCGCGACCGCTCGAGACGACGACGCAGCTCGCCGGCGTCATTCGCAGCGTGAAGCGCGCGAGGCCGCACGAGATCGATCCGGCAACGCTCACGTTTCAGGCGATTCGCATCGCCGCGAACTCCGAGCTCGTCGAGCTCGACCGGTTCGTGCACGACGCGGTGAGCGTGCTCGAACGCGAAGCGCGCGTCGCCATCATCTCGTTCCACTCGCTCGAGGATCGCATCGTCAAACGCGCGTTCCGCAAGCTCGAAGGAGAGTGCATCTGCCCGCCGGGACTTCCGGTATGCGGATGCGGCGCGAAAGAGATCGTCAAGGTGTTGACCGGTCGTCCGTTGACTGCTTCAGAGGAGGAGTTGAGTCGTAATCCGCGATCGCGCAGCGCGAAGCTGCGAGTCGCGGAGAAGTTGTGACCTTGCGGGACGTCTGGAGGCAACGAGCAAGGGTGAAGGTTGGGGAAGGGTGGGCGTGAGTGTGGCGGCGGCAGCTCGGGAGGGGTGGAGCGTGGAGCGTGGGGGAAAGTGGATGGCTGTCGTTCGTTACCGAGTAGGCAGATCTTCACCCTTGTTCGTCGACTCCACGCATGTACACACAGAAGAAGCCGATCGAGAATGCGCACATCGTCCGGGAGCGAGACCGTAGACGATTTCGCGAGCTCCTTGCCGTCCTTTCCCTCGGCATCCCGATCGGTCTGTTCCTTTTGCTTTTCACATGGCAGAACCTCGAGGTGATCCGCCTCGGACGCCAGGCCACGGAGCTCCAGCAGCAGCGCAAGCACATCGAAGATGAGAACAAGGCACTGCAGCTCCAACTCGATCGATTGACGTCGCTCGACGCAGTCGAGCAGAAGGCGACGGCGCTCGGATTCGCTCCGACCGATCCGCGCGCGATCGTGCAGGTTCAGCCGGCGACGAATGCAGTTCCGGCTTCAGCCGGTGGTCCAACGCGATGAACACCTCCCACAAGCGCCTCATCCAACTCTTCGCCTTTCTCGCGGCGTGGGCGTTCGTCGTGGTCGGGCGTCTCGTACAGATTCAGATCGTCCGTCATGATGACTACATCAAGACCGCGCGACGGCAGCAGGAGCGCACGCTCTCGCTCAATCCGATTCGCGGCTCGATTCTCGACGCGCGCGGACGCGTGCTCGCCGAGAGCGTCTCCGCCGATTCGATCTACGCCGATCCGCAAGCGATCGTCGATCGGCACGCCACCGCAATCGCGATGAGCCGCGTTCGCGGTCTGGCGATGTCGGCGAAAGAAATCGAAGAGAGGCTCGACAGCGACGGCGGATTCGTCTGGATCGCCCGGCAACTTCCGCTCGACGTCTCGGCGGAAGTGAAGAAGCTGAAGCTCGCCGGCGTCTACTTTCTCGAGGATCATCGCCGCTCTTATCCGCGCGCGCAGCTCGCAGCGAACGTGATCGGCTACGTCGGCCTCGACGGCGAAGGTCTCGCCGGCATCGAGCACTCCTTCGATAACTACGTGCGCGGCCACGCCGGCAAAGTCACGATCCTTCGCGACGCGCGGCGCGGCGCGTATCTCGTCGGCGGCGAGGGATTGAATCGTCCGATCGACGGACAGTCGGTCGTCCTCACCATCGACTCCGTCATCCAATTCATCACCGAGCGCGCGCTCGCGCGCGCGGTCGAGAAGTATCGCGCCGCATCCGGCACAGCGATCGTGATGGATCCGCGCGACGGAGCGATCCTGGCGATGGCCTCGCTGCCGACGTTCGATCCGAATCGCTTTCGCGACTACTCGCCGGCTGCATGGCGCAATCGCAACATTCAAGACATGTACGAGCCGGGATCGACCTTCAAGATCATCACGGCATCGGCGGGACTCGAAGAAGGAGTCGTTACGCCGTCGCAGATCATCGACTGCGGCAACGGCTACATCCAGATCGGCAACGCCTTCATCCACGAGCACGGCGGCAACCGCTACGGACTCATTTCATTCGAAGACGTGATGGTGCATTCGTCGAACGTCGGCGCCGTTCGCGTCGGCCTGGCGCTCGGAGCGAATCGTCTCTACGACTACATCCGTCGCTTCGGCTTCGGCGAGCGCACGGGCGTGCAACTTCCCGGCGAAGCGCAGGGACAGTTGCGGCGCGTCGAGAAGTGGTCGCAGGTCTCGAACGCGTCGCTCTCGTTCGGACAGGAGATCAACACGACGCCGCTGCAAGTGATCCGCGCGATCGCGACCGTCGCAAATGGGGGCATGCGTGTCGAGCCGCGCATCGTCGATCGCGTCGTCGACGCGCAAGGCAACGTCGTCTATCGGCCGCAGCGTCCCGCGCCGCAGCGCGTGATCTCCGAAAAAACGGCCGCGGTGTTGAACGAGATCCTGAAGCAAGTCGTCGTGCGCGGAACCGGCCAGCCGGCCGCGCTTGCCGATCACGTCGTCGCAGGGAAAACCGGCACTGCACAAAAAGCAGTGCATGGCTATTACCCGCCCGACGTGGTCGTGGCGTCATTCGGCGGATACGTTCCGGCGGACCGGCCGCGGCTGGTCGCGCTCGTCGTCGTCGACGAGCCGAAGGGGGCGCAGTACGGCGGCACGATCGCGGCGCCGGTCTTCAAAGAGATCGCGGAAGCGACGCTGCGCTACCTCGGCGTACCGCCGAGTGTGCCGATGCGAACGGTCGGCGCGCCGCAGACGATGCTGGCGGCATTTTCGCAACCGAAAGAGCCGCGAGCGAGCGCGGTCGCGGTCCCGGAACTTCGCGGGCTCGACGCGCGCGCGGCGATCACGCGTGCCACTGCGGCGGGGCTGCTCGTTCGCACGGTGGGAAGCGGCGTGGTCCAGACACAACAACCTTTGCCGGGCGAAGCTTTGCCGAACGATCGACTCATCAAGCTGCAATTGAGCTTCTTCTCGGATGGGCGGACGCCCCCGTCCGCCCACGCGGCGGCAGCCGCGCTAACGCGCAGCAGCGAGGTCACGCGATGAAACTCCGCGACCTCCTCCGCGATGTCGAACTGCGCTCCAAACGCAACGATCTCGACATCGACATCACTGCCATCACCGCCGACTCGCGTCTCGTCACCCCCGGCGCGCTCTTCGTGGCCGTTCCCGGACTGCAGACCGACGGCGCGCGCTTCATCGATCAGGCGAATGCGAAGGGCGCGGCCGCCATCGTGTCGAAAGAGGACGTCGACGACCCGAGACAGGCGCTGGCCATCATTGCCGCGAACTTCTACGGCCACGCGGTCGATGCGTTGTCATTGGTCGGCGTCACCGGCACGTCGGGCAAGACGACGACGACGAAGATGATCGAGTCGATCTTCGATGCAACAGGAGAAGCCGTCGGCCTCATCGGAACGATTGAATACCGTGCCGGCGACGATCGCCTCACCGCGGACCGCACGACGCCCGACGCCGTCGTCCTGCACGAGTGGTTCGCAAAGATGAAAGACGCCGGCGTGCGCCACGCGGTGATGGAGGTGTCGTCGCACGCGCTCGCACTGAAGCGGACGTACGGCATCAAGTTCTCCGCGGCCGTCTTCACGAATCTCTCGCGCGACCACTTCGACTTTCACAAAGACTTCGAAGACTACTTCGCCGCCAAGCGAATCCTCTTCGATCAGATCCCGGATGCGCGTGCGGCCGTCGTCAATCGCGACGACGAGTACGGCCGCCGCATCATCTCCGACCTCGGCGACGATGTGGTGACGTACGGAATGAGCGATGCGTCGATCACGCCCGCGTTCAAGCCGACAGTCGACGGTCTTCACGGAAAGCTGCACACCCCGATCGGCGACATCACGGTCGAATCGAGTCTCCTCGGCCAACCGAATCTCTACAACTGGATGGCCGCCGTGGGGGCCGCGATCGTCGTCGGCATCTCAAAGGATGCGATCGAAACCGGCATCCGCAATCTCGAGTCAGTGCGCGGCCGCTTCGAACGAGTTGGTGGATCACCAACGGTGATCGTCGACTACGCGCACAAGCCCGACGCGCTGGAGAAATTGCTCCACGCCGTTCGCGAGCTCGCGCCCGAGCACACGCTCACCATCGTCTTCGGCTGCGGCGGCGACCGCGACAAGGGCAAACGCCCGCAGATGGCGGAGATCGCGGAAAGGCTCGCCGACAAAGTCATCGTCACGAGCGACAACCCGCGCAGCGAGAACCCCGACGCCATCATCGATGACATCGTCGGCAACCGGAATCTGCGCCGCATCACCGATCGCCGCGAAGCGATCGCCTGCGCGATCGACGAAGCGCGCGACGACGAAGTCATCGTCATCGCCGGCAAGGGACATGAGACGTATCAGGTCGTCGGAGACCGCATCATCCACTTCGACGACAAAGAGGAAGCCGAGCTCGCTCTGAAAAAGCGAAGCGATAAAAGTGTCGCAAATCGAACGTGAAATTTGTGTTGATATCAATGACAAAATCAATTTACACTAACGCGCGCTCGAACAGATGCTCTGTTCCGGCTCCGTCGGTTTGCTCCGGTGCGGGTGAGTGGATGGTGATCGCTCGGCAGCCCTTGGGGAAGGGGAGCGATCAGGGCGCGGCGGCGGAGTCGGAAGAGGGCATCGGCGCTCGCTGCGCTCGCGAATGCAGAATGCAGAATGCAAAATGCAGAACGCGTAGCGCGCAGCCTTTCTGCCTTCTGCCGTCTGCCTTCTGCCTTCGCGACGGGGAGGCCGCATGCCTCGCCTGACCTTCAACGACATCGCGCGCATGACCGGCGGCACCGTCATCCAGGGCGGCGACGTCGAGACCAGCTCCGTCGTCATCGACTCCCGCGAAGTGAAGCCTGACTCCGCATTCTTCGCTATCAAAGGCGAGCGTCTGGACGGACATCAATTCATCGCCCAAGCGCTTCAGACCGCGCGCGGCGCGGTCGTCTCGCAAGTTCCGGAGAGCGTGCCGAGGGGCAAGGGCATCGTCAAGGTCGACGACACGACCGTCGCGCTGCAGCAGCTCGCGAAGTCGATTCGAGAGCAATACGACTTTCTCCTCATCGCCATCACCGGCTCGGCCGGAAAGACGACGACGAAAGAGATGATCGCCACGCTCGTGGCCACGGAGCGGCGGACGTTCAAGTCGTGGGGCAACTTCAACAATCTCATCGGCTGCCCACTCTGCATCGACAACACGCCGGACGACGCCGAAGTCGTCGTCAGCGAGATGGGGATGAACCACAAGGGCGAGATCGCGCTGCTCGCCGGACTCTCGCATCCCGACGTCGGCGTCTACACGAACATCGGGCCGGTGCACATCGAGTTCTTCGGCACGATCGAAGGGATCGCCGCCGCGAAGCGCGAGCTGCTCGAGAACGTGAAGCCCGGCGGCACGATCGTCATCAACGTCGACAACGAGCACGTCGTCCGAATCAGCCAGGGCTTCGAGGGAACGAAAGTCACCTACGGCATCGATCACGACGCCGAGTTTCGCGGCACGAACATCCGCGAGCGCGGACTGCTCGGCACCTCCTTCACCGTCGCCGGCCACGACTTCGATCTCGCGCTCCCCGGCCGCCACAACCTCGAGAACCTTCTCGCGGCGATCGCCACCGCGAGATCGATCGGCATCTCGTGGGAAGGGATCGAGCGCGGCGTTCGCGAGGTGAAGCCCGCGTATCACCGCGGAGTGGTGAGCAGCTATCGCGGCGCGACGATCTACGACGACACGTACAACTCGAATCCGTACGCCGTCTCTCGCGCGCTCGACCTGCTGCATCAAGCCGACGTCACCGGCCGGCGCATCGCCGTCATCGGCGACATGCTGGAGCTCGGCGAGCGCGAGCTGCAGTATCACTACGAGTCGGGCCGCAACATTCCTGAATCGGTCGACGTCGTCGTCGCCGTCGGCCGCCGCGCCGCGTCCGTCCTCGACGGTGCGCGCCACGCCGGATTCACCGACGAGCGGCTCTTTCATTTCGACGACTCGCAGGCGGCCGGCGAGTTCCTGCAATCGTTCATTCGCGAAGGCGATCTCGTTCTGCTCAAAGCCTCGCGCGGAGTCGGACTCGATAAAGCGGTGGCGATGCTGAAGGAGGCCACGTAAATGCTGTACTACCTCCTCTATCCGTTGCGCGACGTGATCGTCGGCTTCAACGTCTTTCGCTACATCACGTTTCGCACGGCCTTCGCCGCGCTCACCGCGCTGCTGATCTCGTTCATCCTCGGCCCCTGGCTGATCGAGCGCATGCGCCGCATCAAGCTCGGGCAGTACATCCGCGAAGAAGGGCCGAAGTCGCATCAACAGAAAGCGGGCACGCCGACGATGGGCGGCATTCTCATCAACGTCGCCATCGTCATCCCGACCATTCTCTGGGCCGACATCTTCAACCCGTACATCTGGATCGTCCTCTTCGTGACGTTCGCCTACGCGGCCATCGGCTTCGTCGACGACTATCGCAAGCTGGCCAAGAAACAAAACCTCGGCCTCACCGCGAAAGAAAAATTCACTGCACAAATCGTGGTCGCTCTACTGGCCGGTTTGGCCATCGCGTATCTGCCGAGCATTCACAACAACTACTCGACGTCGCTCACGCTGCCGTTCATCAAGAACTTCCGGCCGGATCTCGGATGGGCGTACATCCCGTTCATCGTCGTCATCATCGTCGGCGCGTCGAACGCGGTGAACCTCACCGACGGTCTCGACGGACTGGCCATCGGCTCGACGCTCATCGCCGCGGTCACCTACACCGTGCTCACCTACGCCGCGGGCCACTTCCGCATCGCCGACTACCTGCGCATCGCCTGGGTTCCGCAGACCGGCGAGCTGGCGGTCTTCTGCGGCGCGATGGTCGGCGCATCGCTCGGGTTCTTATGGTTCAACGCCCATCCGGCGGAGATCTTCATGGGCGACGTCGGCTCTCTTGCCTTGGGGGGTGCGATCGGTTGCCTGGCCGTGATGATCAAGCAGGAGATCCTGCTCGTGCTCGTCGGCGGACTGTTCGTCGTCGAAGCGCTCTCCGTGATCATTCAGGTCATCTCGTTCAAGACCACAGGGCGGCGCGTCTTCAAGATGTCGCCGCTGCATCACCACTTTGAATTGTCGGGCTGGCGCGAGACGAAGGTCGTCGTTCGCTTCTGGATCATCGCGATCATCTTCGCGCTGCTCAGCCTTGCGACGTTGAAACTGCGATGAGAACGATCGTGCTTTTCCAGTGGAGGATAGGCGCCCTCGCCTGTCCCTCCTGCGCCAAGGTGGACAGGCGAGGCGCCTATCCTCCACTGGATGGGTGTCTGCGATGAGCGTACTCGTGATCGGCGCAGGGAAGTCGGGCGTGGCGGCGGCGAATTTTCTCGCCGAGCGCGGCGAGCGCGTCGTCCTCACCGACAGCAAGTCGAATCCCGATCTGCCGTACAAGCTCGATGATCGCGTCGCGCGCGCATTCGGATCGCAGGATGAGTCGCTGCTGCAAGATGCGGCGGAGATCGTCGTCAGTCCCGGCGTGCCGTCGAAGATTCCGCTGCTGCAGCGCGCCAACGCCAGGGCCATTCCGATCATCGGCGAGATCGAGCTCGCGTATCGCTACCTCAAAGGAACGATCATCGGCATCACCGGATCGAACGGAAAGTCGACGACGACGTCGCTGATCGGCGAGATCCTGCGCGTGGCCGGCCGGCAGCCGATCGTCGCCGGCAACATCGGCGAGCCGCTGATCGCCGCCATCGATCACGAGCGTCCGCGCACGTACGTGCTCGAGCTGTCGTCGTTTCAGCTCGAGACCGTCGACGAGTTCCACGCGCACGTCGCGCTGCTGCTGAACATCACGCCCGATCACATGGATCGCTACGCGACGTTCGACGAGTACGCCGCGGCGAAGTACCGCATCTTCCGCAATCAGCAGGAGAGCGACATCGCCATTCTCAACGCCGTCGAGCGCCGCGAGACGCCGCGGCGATGGCCGCAGCGGACGTGGCGCTTCTCCGCGGAGCAGCGCGTCGAGAAGGGGGCGTTCCTCGACGGCGACGATCTCGTGATGCGGATCGACGAAAGCGAGCGGCGCATTCCGCGCGCATCGCTGAAGCTGCAGGGCGTTGCGAACGTCGAGAACGCGCTCGCGGCGTGGCTGGCCGCGCGCGCCGTCGGAGTCGACGACGTCGACGTGCAGATCGCCTTCGGCACGTTCGCCGGACTGCCGCATCGCATGGTCCTCGTGCGCGAGCGCGACGGCGTCAAGTGGATCAACGACTCGAAGGGAACGAATGTCGACGCGACATTGAAATCGCTCGCGTCGTTCTCGCCGAACAGCGTCTTGCTGATCCTCGGCGGCAAAGACAAAGCCGGCGAGTTCGAGCGGATGCGCGATCTGGTGAAAGAGAAAACGCGCGCGGTGCTGACGATCGGCGCCGCCGCGAAGCGGATCGAAGAAGCGCTCGACGGCGCCACGACGATCGTGCCCCTCGACGACATGCAGCACGCCATCGAGTGGGCGGCGCAAAACGCGAGGAGCGGCGAGACGGTGCTGCTCTCGCCGGCATGCGCGAGCTTCGATCAGTACCGAAACTTCGAACATCGCGGACAGCACTTCGAAGAGCTGGTGAAAGCGCTGCCCGCGCGCGAAGGCGCGAGGGCATGATCAGATGAGTAAGAAGCTCACCTACGACACCTGGCTCTTCGGCGCAGCGATGCTGCTCGTCGTCTTCGGGCTGGTGATGATCTTCAGCGCCTCCGCGATCATCGCCACGCAGAAGTTCGGCACCGGCAACCCCTATCTCTTCCTCACGCGTCAGTGCGTGTTCCTGTTCGGCGGCGGCGCGCTGATGCTGATCCTGATGCACGTCGATTTCCGTTACTTGTCGGATCGACGCGTGATCGGCGCGGTGATGGCCATCGTGCTCCTCGCGCTCGTCGGCGCGCTCTTCCAGCGCCCGATCAACGGCACGCATCGGTGGATCCTGCTGCCGCACTTTCAACTGCAGCCGTCGGAGTTCGCGAAGCCGGCCATCATTCTCTTCCTCGCGTACTTTCTGGCGCGACGCGAAGAGCGGATCAACGAGCTCACCACGACGCTGCTGCCGATGTGCTTCGTGCTCGCGCTCTTCGCCGGACTGATTCTTCTCGAGCCGGACTTCGGAACCGCCGCGGCGATCGTGCTCGTGGCGAGCGCGATGATCTTCGCCGCCGGCATCGCCTGGCGGCGGATGATGCTCTTCTCGTTCGCGTTGATTCCGGCGGCGATCGCGCTCGCACTCGGCGCCGCGTATCGGCGCGATCGCCTCTTCTCGTTTCTCAATCCGGAGGCCGATCCACGCGGCAAGGGATTTCAGGCCATGCAGTCGCTGATCGCGATCGGCACCGGCGGCGTCAAAGGACTCGGCATCGGCAACGGCCGGCAGAAGTTGTTCTTCCTTCCAGAGCCGCACACCGATTTCATCTTCTCGATCATCGGCGAGGAGCTCGGATTCATCGGCGCCGTTTTTCTCGTCGGCGTCTTCGCGTTCCTGGCCTGGCGCGGCTTCCGCGTCGCGCGCTACTCGCAGGAACGCTTCGCGTTTTACGCCGCGCTCGGATTCACGCTGATGATCGCAGTGCAGGCGCTGATCAACGTCAGCGTCGCGCTCTGTCTCTTGCCGACGAAAGGATTGCCGCTGCCGCTCGTGAGCTACGGCGGATCGTCGCTGACCGCGAGCCTGATCGCCGTCGGCGTGCTTTTGAACTTATCGCAGCAATCGAGTTGACATGACGACCTTGATGATTGCGGGAGGGGGAACGGGCGGGCACATTTATCCCGCGATCGCCATTGCGCGCGAGTTCGTCGCGCGCAATGCGAGCCGCCGCGTCGTCTTCGTCGGCACCGAGCGCGGACTCGAAAAGACCATCGTCCCGAAGGCCGGCTTCCCGCTCGAGTTCATCTCCGCGGCGGGACTGAAAGGGAAGAACCCGATCGAGCTCGCAAAAAGCCTGATCAAGCTCCCACTCGGATTCGCGCAAGCGTTTCGCCTCATCGGAAAACACCACCCGAACGCGGTCCTCGGCGTCGGCGGCTACTCGAGTGGTCCCGTCCTCGCCGCCGCGAAATTGCGCGGCGTGAAAACGATCATCCACGAACAGAACGCCTTCCCCGGACTGACGAATCGCATGCTCTCGCGATTCGTGAACGCCGTGGCCGTTGCTTTCGAAGACGCCGCGCCGCGCCTGAAACGAAAGGACGCCGTCGTCACCGGCAATCCCATCCGCGCCGAGTTCTTCACTCAGCACTCAGCGCTCGGCACTCAGCGCTCGACGCTCCTCATCTTCGGCGGCTCGCAAGGCTCGCACATCCTGAATACGACGATGACCGAGTCACTGCTGTTCCTCGCTCATCTCAAGGACCAGATCGACATCGTTCATCAGACCGGCCCGCGCGAAGTCGAAGAAGTGAAGTCCGCCTATCGCACCTCCGCGTTCCCGAACGCGCGCGTCGTCGCGTATCTCGATCCGATCGCCGACGAGATCGCGAACGCCGACCTCGTCGTCTGCCGCGCCGGCGCGATGACCATCGGCGAGCTCGCCGCCGTCGGACGCGCGGCCATCTTCGTTCCGTTCGCCGCGGCGACGAACAACCATCAGGAGCTCAACGCGCGCGTCGTCGAGCGCGCCGGCGGCGGCATCGTCATCACCGAAAAGGAGCTCACGCCGGAGCGTCTCGCGCACGCCATCAGCGGCGCGATCTCCGATCCGGCCCGAACGCAACGGATGGGATTGGCGGCGAAGACGTTGGCCACTCCCGAAGCAACTAAAAGAATCGTCGATACCATCGAGAAAATCATTTAAGATTCACGAGATCAGATCAGAATGAATTTTGATCAAATTAGGACCATTCATTTCGTCGGCATCGGCGGGATCGGAATGAGTGGCATCGCCGAGATCCTGGCGGAGTCCGGGGT
>Ga0075425_100000278_pt1 | contig 47298 bp, 35 predicted proteins | sample SoiMethybrSBSTD4_FD_75300 | JGI IMG/M metagenome (GOLD analysis project Ga0075425, IMG submission 75300) | Bulk soil microbial communities from a Populus tree surrounding site in Tennessee, USA - Soil MetaG P. TD hybrid SBSTD4 | ecosystem: Environmental > Terrestrial > Soil > Tree plantation... | reverse complement strand
TGGAGTCAATGTAAGTGAAAAGAAAATCGCCGTCAATTCGCGCCGCCGCTATTGACGCTTCCGCGGGGCTGGTTTAAAGGTAGTGGTTCGTAAATTCCTTTCAGTCGCACCCGGAGAGGAGATTATGACAAGCCGATGGCTCGCGGCGCTCGGCGCCGCGGCAGTGCTTGCTTTCGCCGCCGCGGCGGACGCGCAAAACATCCGCTTGAGCTATTCCGGCACCTCCGGACAGAATCTTCCTTTCTGGGTCACCTACGAAGCCGGACTATTCAAAAAATACGGCCTCAACGCCGAGCTCGTGCTCGTCTCCGGCGGCCTCACCAATATTCAGGCGGTCATGGCGAACGAGATCCGCTTCTCGTATCTCGGCGGCGCGTCGCCGATCCAGGCGGCGGTCCAGGGCGCCGATATAGTCATCCTCGCGACCGCCTACGGCCTCATGCCGTACGGCTTGATCACCGGCGGCGCCGTCCGCTCCGCCGCCGATTTGAAAGGCAAGCGCGCCGCCGTGTCGCGCATCGGCGGCATCGAGGAGGTCGCGATCCGCTCGGCGATGGAAAAGCTCGGCCTCGGTGCGAAAGATCTCACGTTCATTCAAGCCGGCCCGGACGCGCTCCGAATCGCCGCCATCGAGTCGGGCAATGCGGCTGCCGCCGCGCTGGCGCCCCCGGCGCTGTTCGCCGCCACCGCGCGCGGCCTCCACGTGATCGCCGACTTGGGGTCGCTCGGCGTCAAATATCCCACCTCGGTCATCGCGGCGCGCCGCACCGCCGTCGCGCAGGACCGCCCGACGGCGAAAAAATTTCTCATGGCGCTGATCGAGGGGCTGCATCTCTATAAACAGAGAAAAGACTACGCGGTGAAAGTGCTGGAGAAATACACCAAGCAAAGCGACCCGCAGATTCTCTCGCAGACCTACGACTATTTCGCGAAAAACGTGCCGCTGATGCCGCTCACCGACGCTGCGGTGATGGAGGCGGGGCTCGCCGCGAGCGAAAAACCCGGCGCGAAGAGCGCCAAGGACTTATACGACAACAGCCTATTGCAAGAGCTGGAGCAGGAGGGCTTCGGCAAGAAGCTCAGCAAATAGGTATCTAGAAGCAGTCATCACACCAAATAAAATTTCGCCTCGCGCATGAGCGACCCCAAAAGCATTTACGCCCCTTTTTTCTGCCCGAACGACTTCCTTTAAACCGCCACCCAGTACCCTATCACTCGCCGCACTTAAACGGAGCGGCATGAGACACTGACCCTAAGACTTGTTTGCCAACTCTTAGTCGCGCTTCGAGCGCGCTGTTGACCTTGGGCAGTGGGCGACGACGGCGGCGGCCCAGTCGAGCTCGCATGAAACGCGCCGCGCCGGATTGTTTCATCGTTGGCGCTGTTGACGCTGGTGGAGCGCTGGTCTAAAGGTAAGGGCGTTCGGTAAAATTCTACGCGATTCGCCGTCAGGGCAATATACGGCAGCTCGGCAATAACTTAGAAGGGAAAACCTCAGCATGGACAAAGTGCTTTCGCAATTAGATAAAAACCGGCTCGTCGACATCGCCAAGAACGTGGCCGATGTCGTCAGCATCACCGGCGACGAATACAACATCGCGCACTATTTGGGCGGCGAGTTCGAGCGGCTGGGCATGAGCGTCAAATACCAGGAGGTCGAGGAAGGGCGCCCGAACGTGATCGGCACGCTGAAAGGCTCGGGCGGCGGGCCGACGCTCATGTTCTGCGCGCACATGGACCACTTCGATAACCCGCAGGAGACGATCGTCGAGGGCGACCGCATCTACGGCCGCGGCCTCGTCAACATGAAGGCGGCGTTTCCCTGCTACATTGTCGCCGTCGAGATGCTGCAAAAAGCCGGCGTCGAGCTCAAGGGCGACATCATCATCTCCGGGGTCGTTGGCGAGATCGAAAAGGCGCAGGTGAGCCGCTTCTCCGGCAAAACGTACCGCGGCGCCGGCGTCGGCGCGCGCTACATGATGGACCACGGCGTCACCGCCGACATGTGCATCATCGGCGAGCCGACCGGGCTGCAGCTCCAGATCGGCAACGCGGGCCTCATCTGGGCCGAGATCACCGTGGACGGGAAGGCCGAGAACTTCGTCATCCAGGCCGGCAAGGTCGCGCAGGCGATCCAGGACTGGGAAAAAGAATACCAGCAGGAATACAAGCACCCGTTTATGCTGCCGACCGTGCAGATCGGCGCGATCGACGGCGGCAACCCGTTCAAGCCCGGCACGCAGCCGTCGGTCAAGCTCTACGTCATCGTGAAGACGCTGCCCAAGACGCCGACGATGGCGATTCAGCGCGCTTTAGAGAAAGTCTGCGCGCGGGTCGAACAACAGGAAAAAGACATCAAGACCAAGGTCGAGCTTTACCTCTCGACCTACGGCTACGAGATTCCGAAAGAAGAGAAAGTTGTCAAAGTCATGGAGCAGGCGCACCAGACCGTCTTCGGGAAGCCCGTGCAATATCCGATGCCCAAGCGCTACGGCATCACGAGCGACGGCTCGCGCATCAACGCCTACGGCGTGCCCGCGATCACCTACGGCCCCGGCTTCGGCACGCATCTCATCGATCCGACCGAGCCGAAGATCGCCGACTGGGACAACCCTTCCGGCATTCGCCGCGGCGTCGGGATCACGAACATGATCAATTGCACAAAAGTTTATGCGATGGCCGCGCACGACGTGTGCACGAAAACCCGCGAAGAGCTGGGGCTGCGGTAAAAACGATGCACATCACCTTCGCCCATTACCGGAACCGCTTCTGCATGTTCCGCACCTACTACGCGCTTGCGGCGGGGATCGTGAAGCCGGAGGGCTTCACGATTTCGATCATCGAGGTGCCCGATCCGCCGAGCCGCGCGCAGGAGGAGGCGCTGATCGCCGGCGACGTCCAGGCGGCGAACCTCTACCTGCCCAATTTTCTCCGCTGCCGCATCGACGACGCGCCGATCCGCGGCATCTCGACCGAATGGAAATCCACCGTCAAGGGCAACGGCATGTTCGTCCGCGCCGACGGCCCGGTCAAGACGCCCAACGATCTCGCCGGCCGGCTCATCGCGACACACCACAAAACGCCGCACGTCGTCCATCGCTATCTGCTCAAGCACCGCTACGGCGTCGATCTCTCGACGATCCGCTGGGAGTCGCATCCGCAGGAAGAACTGCTGGATATCTTGAAGGGCGGCAAGGCCGACGCCGTCGTGCTGATCGATCAATTTTTCTTCCGCGGCGAGAACGATCCCTCCGTAAAACGGCTCTACAGCGACGGCGAGGCGTGGGCCGCGCTGACCGGCTTTCCCGAGATGATCAAGCACATGGTCGCGGTGCGCGAGCAGCTTCTGAAGGACGAGCCCGACTTTCGCGCGCGCCTGCTGCGCGCGTGCAAGGCGTCGATCGCCTACAGCGAGCAGCACCTGCCGGAGATCGCGGATAAATTCATCGAGCGCTACGGCGGCGAGCGCGACGCCGTGCTCGCTTCGGCGCGCTATCCCAAGATCGAATTCACCTTCACCGACGCCGAGCGCAAAATCGCCGAGGCCGAGATGAAGATGCTCGCCGAGATGGGGGAGATTCCCCGCGAGATCCCCGTTGCTCCACAATTCGTCACAGATTAAAAATAATGTTGAACGATGAATTTTGAATTATGAATTTTAAATTCAACACTCGAAATTCAAGACTCAAGATCGCCTTCGCGCTTGCGGTCGCGCTGCTCGGACTAACGCCGAGCGCCGGGGCGCAGGAGAAAAAGACCGTCCGCCTGGTGACGGTGAGCTTCTCCTGGAACAGCGCGCTGCCCGGGGCCGTGGCGCTGCGCAAAGGCTACTACAAGGAGCAGGGGCTGGCGCTCGAATCGGTCTTCATCCGCGGCGGGCCCGCGGCGATCGCCGCGCTCGTCTCGGGCGACGCGGACTTCGGCAGCATCGGCGGCGCGCAGGCGATCATGCGCTCGCGCGCCCGCGGGCTGGACGTCGTGATCATCGGCTCGATCTCCAGCGCGGTCAACTACGTCGTCATCGGCGCCAAGGGAGTGAAGAGTCTCGCCGACCTGAAGGGGAAGATCGTCGGCGTGACCGGCGCCGGCGCCTTCTCCGAATTCGCCATGCAGACCTATCTCAAGCGGAACAAACTCGAGCCGGGGAAGGACGTGACGCTCCGCGCGGTCGGCAACACGACGATGCGCGCCGTCGCGCTGGAAAACGGACTGATCGCGGCGGCGCCGTTTTCGCCCGACGACGCGGTGCGGCTCATCGCCAAGGGCTACCCGATGATCGTCAATCTCGGCGAGGCGCTGCCGATTCCCGAGACGATCATCGTCGCGCGCACCGAGCTCCTGGCGAAGTATCCGGAGACCGCCAAGCGTTTCTTGAAGGGCCTCATTCAGGGAATTCATTTCGTGAAGACGAACAAGGCCGACGCGATCAAAGCGGGCTATGAAGCCGGCCTCAAGGGCGAGCCCGATATCGTGAACAAGGCGTACGATCTCTTTGCGCCGGCGCTCACGTTCGACCTCTCCGTCGGCACCGAAGGGCTGCAGCAGATCCTCGACGAGGACATCCGCAACGGCTTAGTGGACAAACAGATGACCGTCGACAAGGCGGTGGATACGCGAATATTAAAGCTCGCGCAGCAGGAGCTGCGCCGCGACGGGCGGCTGCCGTGACTTCGCAGCCGTTCAATTAGGAGGCAAAATGAAAATCTGCCATTTCAATAACGACCAGGCCGGCATCGTCGAGGGCGACAAGGTCTATCCGATCGGCGACGCGCTGGTGCGCGCCGGGCACGTGAGAAACGGCTACACGATGGTCGAGGTCGTCGAGGCGCTGGCGAACCGGCCCGAGGCGATGGACGCGGCGCGCGGCGCCTTGAAAAGCGCCGCGCCGCTGCCGCTGTCGTCGGTCAAGCTGCTGGCGCCGATCACGAATCCGCCGTCGCTCTGGGCGGCGGCGGCGAATTACCGCGCCCATCAGGCCGAGATGAAGGTCAAGATGGGGAGCGCCGACCGCGCCGAGCTCAGCAAGGATGAGCTCATGGCCGAGTTCTTCTTGAAGCCGAGCTCATCGATCATCGGTCCAGGCGACACGGTGATCCTGCCGAAGGTTTCTAAAGACGTCGACTTCGAGTGCGAGCTCTGCGCCGTGATCGGAAAGAAGGCGCGCAACGTCAGCGAGGAGCGCGCGCTCGACTACGTCTTCGGCTATACGATCTGCTGGGATTTAAGCCAGCGCGATCCCTGGGGTCGTGGCCGGCATAACACGCGCAACATCCGCAAAGGCTTCGACACGTTTAGCGCCCTCGGCCCCTGGATCGTGACCAAAGACGAGATCGAGGAGCCGCAGGACCTCTCGATCAACGTCGAGCAGAACGGCAAGCCGGCGATGACCGCGCACACGAGCGACATGATCTGCGGTATCCGCGAGCATATCCGCTTTCTCACGAGCTGCCTGACGCTCCGGCCGGGCGATCTCATCACGACCGGCACGCCCGCCGGAGTCAAAAAGCTCGCCGACGGCGATCGTCTCAAAGGGACGATCGAAAAGATCGGCTCGATGGAGCTCAAGGTCGGAGCGGAGCGCTGACGCGCGGACAAAATCAGGAGTCGAGGGGATGATCCATACGCGTATTTGCGATCTGCTCGGTATTCGTCATCCGATCGTTCTCGGCGGAATGGGCGGCGGCGCCACCGGCGCCGCGCTGGTCGCCGCCGTGTCGAACAGCGGCGGTCTCGGTGTCCTCGGCACTTCGGGGACCGACGGCGCGAGGCTCAGTGCGGAAGTCGAGGCGATTCGCCGCGCGACCGACAAGCCCTTCGGCATCAATCATCTGCTTTTCGAGGTCGACGAGGAGCGCTTTGCGGTCACGCTTGAAACCAAGCCCGCGGTGGCCTCTTTCGCTTGGGCGCGACCGGATCAAGAGTTGCGCGCCTATTTCGACCGGGCACACGACGCCGGCTGTAAGGTCATGTACATGGGCGGCGAGGTGTCGGAGACGGTGCGCGCAGCGGAAGCCGGTGCCGATATCATCGTCGCCCAGGGAACCGAGGCCGGCGGCCACGTTCTCTGGATGGCGTCGCTCCCGCTCGTGCCGATGGTCGTCAAGGCGGTGGCGCCGCTTCCGGTGCTCGCCGCCGGCGGCATCACCGACGGCCGCGGTCTCGCCGCGGCGCTGGCGCTCGGGGCCGACGGGGTACTCATCGGCACGCGCCTCTTGGCGACGCACGAGTCGCCGCTGCATGCGAATTTCAAGCAGGCGATCGTTCAGAGCGACGGGCACGATACGCTGCTCACGGAAATTCCCGACCTCGCCGCCGGCCGCGTCTGGCCCGGCGCGATGTCGCGCGCGCTGAGAAACGGCTTCATCGAACGCTGGGCGGGACGCGAATGGGCGATCCGGCAGGATCGACCCGCCGTCGCCCAATCGGTGGCCGACGCGCGCAAGCGCGGCGACGCGGACAACGCGCCGCTTTTCATCGGCCAAGACGCCGGACTCATCGATTCCATCAAGTCGGCGGCGGAGGTCGTCGAAGGCATGGCCGCGGAGGCCGCCGACATCATCAAAAATCGCCTCGCCAAGCTCGCCGGAGAAAAATAATTTTTTCTATTTTTTATCTTGACAAGTTTGCCTCGGGCGATAATGTGGGAATCGAGAGGTCAATATGAACGAGGACACACCGCCGGGCCAAAACAGCCCGCGGCCTCGAAGAGTGGTCTTCCGGCGGCGGCCGGCATAAAGTAGCCTCAACTATCGTGCGTGAAAGCACAAGATCGGCGATACCGATCATCAGATAGAAGGAAGGCTTACTTAAGTTCAGCGACCGCATGATTCGGAACACCAAACATCGGGCGCGCGGGCAGGTCGAAGCAAAAACAATTTAAACGCAGATAAACGCGTGGACGCGCGTGCAAAACGGGCTCACCGACAAAGGGAAGCCCGTTTTGTTTTTTAGGCGAAAAATCCCAGGGATTCCGACCTCCGGGACGCGGTTTCTCCGCATTGAACCTTCCCCATAAACTGCTACGCTAGTAGGAGTTTTTCAGAGGGTCCAAAAATGTTCGGGCCGTTCGCGACGATCTCCGACGTCATCGACATCCTCTTCGTCGGGATTCTGCTCTACACCGCCATGGTGTGGCTGCGGACGACCCGCGCCGCGTTCGTGCTGCGCGGCATCTTCGTGCTCGCGATCGTCTATTTAATCGCGAGGCAGTTCGAGCTGCAGTTGACCGCGTGGATATTCCAGGGCTTTTTCGCCGTCTTCGTCATCATGATCGTCGTCATTTTTCAGGAGGAGCTCAGGCAGATTTTCGAGCGTGTTGCGGTGTGGAGCTGGCGCACGAGCGGGCGCCCAGAGCTCCAGTCTGAGACGGCGAATACGATCGTCCGGACCGCGGCGGATCTCGCCAAGGACAAGATCGGCGCGCTGATCGTCGTCGCGGGCAGCGATCCGCTCGCGCGCCATGTCGTCGGCGGCATTCCGCTCGAGGGCCGGCTCAGCGCGCCGCTTTTGCGCAGCATCTTCGATCCCCACTCGCCGGGCCACGACGGCGCCGTCATCGTTGAGCACGACCGCGTGACGCGCTTCGCCGCACACCTGCCGCTGTCCAAAGATCTGAGCCAGCTGGCCGACCTCGGCACGCGCCACAGCGCCGCCCTCGGCATCGCCGAGCTCACCGATGCGCTGGCGATCGTGGTTTCCGAGCAGCGCGGCACGATCTCAGGCGCGCGCGACGGACGGCTGTACCGCCTGGACAATCCGCAGGAGCTCGTCGGACTGCTCGAACGATTCCTCTACAAGGAGCGGCCGCAGGAGCGGCGCATCTGGAAATGGATACCGGTGCAGCACCTCCGCGAAAACTGGCAGGGCAAGGCGATGGCGCTGGCGATGGCCGCCGGCTTTTGGTACGTCTTTGTCCCCGGCTCGAAGGTGATGGAAGCCACCTATCGCATCCCCGTTCAAGTGCAAAACATCCCGCCCGATTACGAGCTCGAATCGTTCCAGCCGACCGAGGTCGAAGCGACCTTTTCCGGCCCGCGCCGGGCTTTTTACTTTTTCCGTCCCAAGCGCTTGAAGGTGACGGTGGATGCATCGACGGCGGAGTCGGGGCGCAGGGTGTTCACGATCACGCCGCAGAGCATCCGTCACCCGAACGAGATCAAAGTCGAAGACGTGAGGCCGCCGACTCTGCGCGTGTCGCTGCGCCGGGTGGCGCGCGAAGAGAAGGACAAAGCTGCGCAGAACGACAGGGTGACCGGAGGATAGCGCCGCATGGGCCGATTTCCCGCCGATGGGCGGCAGCGTATCGTCATCGAAAACGTCAAACCGGAAATCGACGGCGGGCGCTTCGCCATCAAGCGCATCGTCGGAGAGACCGTGACGGTCGAGGCCGACATCTTCGCCGACGGCCACGACTTGCTCCGTGCCGTGCTGAAACACCGCAGCCGCAAAAAAGATCCCTGGACCGAAACGGCGATGGAGCCGCTCGGCAACGACCGTTGGCGCTCCGGCTTCACCGCCGAGCGCATGGGGCGCTATCACTATACGATCGAGGCGTGGGTGGACCGCTTCGGCACCTGGCGCCAGGGGCTGGAAAAGAAAATCGCGGCCGGCCAGGAGGTGTCGTCCGATCTTTTGGCCGGCGCCGCGCTCGTCCAACGGGCGGCCCGCAGAGCCGAAGGCGCCGATAAGGAGAGGCTCAAGGCGGGCGCGGCGCTGCTGAGCGCTCAGGTCGAGAAAAAAAACGGAGCGGCCGTCGATTCCGGGCTCGTCCAGCTCATGGAAAAATATCCCGACCGGCGCTTCGCGACGCGCTACGAGAAGAAGCTCGCCGTGACGGTCGATCGGGCGCGCGCGGGCTTCAGCACGTGGTACGAGCTTTTCCCGCGTTCGTTCGCGAACCGTCCCAATGCGCACGGGAGCTTTCGCGACCTGGAGCGGAGCCTGCCGTACGTCGCGTCGATGGGATTCGACGTGCTCTACCTGCCGCCGATCCATCCGATCGGCCGGGCGCATCGCAAGGGCAAAAACAACGCGCTCGAAGCGGGGGCGCGCGATCCCGGCAGCCCGTGGGCGATCGGCTCGGACGAGGGCGGGCACAAGTCGATTCACCCGCAGCTCGGCACGCTGGCGGATTTCAAGCGCCTCGTCGCACGGGCGAAAGACCACGGGATGGAAGTCGCGCTCGATATCGCGTTTCAATGCGCGCCGGACCACCCGTACGTGAAGGAGCACCCGGACTGGTTTCGCAAGCGTCCGGACGGCTCCGTCCAGTACGCGGAGAATCCCCCGAAGAAATACGAAGACATCGTGCCGCTCGATTTCGAGACCAAGGCCTGGCGCGATCTATGGGAAGAGCTCAAGAGCGTGATCGTCTACTGGGCCGAGCAGGGTGTGCGCATCTTTCGGCTCGACAACCCACACACCAAGCCGTTTCGCTTCTGGGACTGGCTCGTGCGCGAGGTGAAAAAACAGTTTCCCGACGTGCTGTTTCTCTCCGAGGCGTTCACGCGCCCGAAGATCATGCAGCGGCTCGCGAAGGGCGGCCTCACGCAGTCGTACACTTATTTTTCCTGGCGCCGCACCAAGGCCGAGCTCGTCGAATATTTCGAGGATCTCACGCAGACGGATGTGCGGGAATATCTTCGCCCCAATCTCTGGCCCAATACGCCGGACATTTTGATGGACTATCTCCAGCAGGGCGGCCGAGCGACGTTTATGGCGCGCTACGTGCTCGCGGCGACGCTCGGGGCGAACTGCGGCATCTACGGACCGGCTTTCGAATTGATGGAGAGCAGGCCGCGCGAGGCGGGGAGCGAGGAATATCTCAACGCGGAAAAATACGAGATCAAGCGCTGGGATCTGGAGAAGCCCGACAGCCTTAAGGATTTCATCGCCGCGGTCAACCGCATCCGCCGGGAAAATCCCGCGCTCCAGAGCGACCGGAGCCTGCGCTTCCATGCGCTCGATAATCCGCAAATGATCTGTTACAGCAAAAGCACCGCTGACCGAGAAAACATGATCCTCACGGTAGTCAATCTCGATTGGAAATACGTTCAGTCCGGTTGGGTCGACCTGACGCTGGAACCTCTGGGACTCGCCGCCGGCGAAAGCTATCGCGTGCACGACCTGCTCACCGACGCGCGCTACCCGTGGCGCGGATCGCGCAACTACGTCGAGCTTCGTCCGAGCGCGCTGCCGGCACATATCTTCCGTATCGAAAAGACGGCAACTCGGGGCGTGCTCGGCTAGAGACATCGGGCGACGACAACATGGCAGAACGAACGCGAGCGCAACACGACATTATTTTGGGCGACGACCCGCTCTGGTATAAAGACGCGATCATCTATCAGCTTCACGTCCGGGCCTTTCGCGACAGCAACGAGGACGGCATCGGCGATTTTCGCGGCCTCACGGAAAAGCTCGATTATTTGCAAGACCTCGGCGTGACCGCGCTCTGGCTCCTGCCTTTCTACGTCTCGCCGCTCCGCGACGACGGTTACGACATCGCCGACTATACCGCGGTGCATCCGAATTACGGCACGCTGCAGGACTTCAAGACTTTTCTCGACGAGGCGCACCGGCGCGGGCTGCGCGTCATCACCGAGCTGGTCGTCAACCATACCTCCGACCAGCACGCCTGGTTCCAGCGCGCGCGCCGCGCCGCGCCCGGAACGTCCGAGCGCGACTTTTACGTCTGGAGCGACACGCCGGAGAAGTATCCAGACGCGCGGATCATCTTTAAGGACTACGAAGCCTCCAACTGGTCGTGGGACCCGGTCGCGAAGGCTTATTACTGGCATCGCTTTTATTCGCACCAGCCGGATCTCAACTTCGACAACCCCGATGTCGTCAAGGCGCTCTTCGAAGTGCTCGATTTCTGGCTCGAGATGGGCATCGACGGCCTCCGTCTCGACGCTGTGCCGTATCTTTACGAGCGCGAGGGAACCAACTGCGAGAATCTGCTCGAGACGCATGCGTTCTTAAAGCGGCTCCGCCGTTACGTCGACGAAAAGTATCCGGGCCGCATGCTGCTCGCCGAGGCCAATCAATGGCCGGAGGACTCCGCCGCCTATTTCGGCAACGGCGACGAATGCAACATGGCGTTTCACTTTCCCGTGATGCCGCGCATCTTCATGGCGGTCCACATGGAGGACAATTATCCGATCATCGACATCCTCGATCAGACGCCGGCGATTCCGGACAACAGCCAGTGGGCGATCTTCCTCCGCAACCACGACGAGCTCACGCTCGAGATGGTCACCGACGAGGACCGCGACTACATGTACAAGGTCTACGCCACCGACCCGCAGGCGCGCATCAACCTCGGTATCCGCCGCCGTCTGGCGCCCCTCCTCTGGCACAACCGGAGGAAGATCGAGCTGCTCAACTGCCTGCTGATGTCGCTGCCCGGGACGCCGATCATCTATTACGGCGACGAGATCGGCATGGGCGACAATATCTATCTGGGCGACCGCAACGGCGTGCGCACGCCGATGCAGTGGAGCGCCGATCGCAATGCCGGCTTCTCGCGCGCGAACCCGCAGCGGCTTTACCTGCCGGTCATCGTCGACGCCGAGTATCACTACGAGGCGGTGAACGTCGAAGCGCAGCAGCAGAACCTCCATTCGCAGCTCTGGTGGACGAAGCGGCTCTTGCAGCTGAGAAAAAGCTTTCAGGCGTTCGGCCGCGGCTCGATCCAGTTTTTCAATCCCGAGAACCGCAAGGTGCTCGTCTTTATCCGGCGGCTCGGCGACGAGATGATCCTCGTGGTTGCGAACCTGTCGCGCTTTGTGCAATACGCCGAGCTCGATTTTTCCGCGTACAAAGGCATGATGCCGGTCGAGCTCTTCGGCCGGACGCCCTTTCCGCCGATCGGCGAGCTGCCCTATTTCATCACGCTCGGCCCGCACGCCTTTTACTGGTTCAAGCTGGAGCCGCCGCGGCCGACCGAGGTCGCCGCGCCGCGACCCGAGGCGCTGCCGCAGCTCGAGATCGCAGGCTCGTGGGAGGCGATTCTCCAGGGCCGGAGCCGTGCTGAATTGGAGCGCGTCCTGCCGGAATACTTGCAAAAATGCCGCTGGTTCGGCGGCAAGGCGAAGCAGGTGCGGGGCGCGAAGATCCTCGACGCAACGCGCATCGCCTACGACGGCGGCGCCGCCTGGCTCGTGTTCGCGGAAGTGCAGTACGCCGGCGGGCTCCCGGAGACCTATCTCGTGCCGGTCGCCTTCGCCCCCGCCGCGCGCGCGGTGGAGGTCGCGCAGGCGAACGCGGCCGCGCCCATGGCGCAGATGAAAATTTTGAGCGGCGAAGAGACGCGCGAGGGCATTTTATACGACGCGCTCGCCGATGGCCGCTTCAGCAAGGCGCTCTTGCAGGCGATCGCCCGCAACGAGAGCTTCCGCGGCGACCAAGGGGAGGTCGTCGGCGAGGCCTCACGCCATTTTCAGGCGATCGCCGGATCTTCCGAGGCCCCGCTGGAGCCGGCGCCGGTCAAGCGCGAGCAATCGAACAGCTCGATCGTCTTCGGCGACCGGATGATCCTGAAAGTTTTCCGGCGCGTGGTCGAGGGCGTGAATCCCGACCTCGAGATCGGCAGGTTCTTGACCGCGAAAAACAGCTTCGCCCACGTGCCGCCTTTCGCCGGCGCGATCGAATGCCGCAAGGAGCGAAGCGAGCCGTTGACGCTTGCGATCCTACAGGGCTACGTGCCGAACCAGGGGGACGCGTGGAGCTACACGCTCGACAGCCTGCATCGCTATTTCGAGGCCTGCCTCGCGCGGCTCGCCGACGGGCGCTTCCTGCCGCTGCCGAAAGACCATCTCGTCGACCTCGTCGAGAAGGAGATTCCGCCGCTGGCGCACGAAATGATCGGCGCCTACGTGACTTCGGCCGAGCTGCTGGGCCGGCGCACCGGCGAGCTTCACGTCGCGCTCGCTTTCGACGGCGCCGATCCGGCCTTCGCGGCTGAGGGATTCAGCTCTTTTTACCGCCGCTCGATGTACGAAGGCATGCGCACGCTGGCGAAGCAGACCTTCGGCGTTCTCGCCAAGCGCTTGAAGCAGCTGCCGGAGGAATTGCAGCCCGAGGCCAAGCGGCTGCTCGATCAGGAAAAGGAGATTAACCGGCGTCTGCGCGCGATTCTGGATTTGAAGATCACCGGGCAGCGCACGCGCCACCACGGCGATTATCACCTGGGGCAGGTTCTCTACACGGGCAAGGATTTCGTCATCACCGACTTCGAAGGCGAGCCGGCGCGGGCCTTGAGCGAGCGGCGCACCAAGCGCTCGGCGCTGAAAGACGTCGCCGGCATGCTGCGCTCGTTCAATTACGCCGCCGTAAGCGGGCTGAAGGGCGGCGCGATCCGCGCCGAGGACGCCCGCGGGCTGGAGCCGTGGTCGCGTTTCTGGAACCTGTGGGTCTCGGTGGTTTTCCTGCGCTCCTATCTCCGCATCGCGGGAGAAGGGGCGTTCCTGCCGCGCTCGAAGGAGGAGACCAAGGTCCTGCTCGACCTCTTTACCCTCGAAAAGGCGATCTACGAAATCGGCTACGAGCTCAACAACCGGCCCGACTGGGTCCGGGTGCCGATCCGGGGCATCCTAGAGATTATCGAGTCAAACCGCTAGACTGAAGGAGAGGCTTGGAGGCTATCATGAGCATGCCGCAGCGGCAGAAGGCGTTCCGGGAAGTGAGCCTTCTGACTGATCAGGATCTATATTTATTCAACGAAGGCAGCCACTTCCGCCTGGACGAGAAGCTCGGCGCGCATCCAGTGAATCTCGACGGCGTCGAAGGGACTTATTTCGCCGTCTGGGCCCCCGACGCCTATAAGGTTTACGTCTTCGGCAGCTTCAACGATTGGCAGAAAGAAACCCACGCGCTCACGCCGCGCGGGAACTCGGGCATCTGGGAGGGCTTCTTCCCCGAGTTGAAAAAAGGCAGCCTCTACAAATATCATATCATCTCGCGCACCTACGGCTATAAAGTCGACAAGAGCGACCCGTTCTCTTTTTTCAACGAGATCCCGCCGCGCACCGCCTCGATCGTCTGGGACCTGGATTACTCCTGGGGCGACGGCGCGTGGATGGAGCGCCGGCGCGAGCACAACGCGCTCGATAAGCCAATATCGATCTACGAGGTCCACCTGGGCTCGTGGCGCCGCAAGCCGGAAGAGGGCAATCGCTCGCTCTCCTATCGGGAGCTGGCGCACGAGCTTGCCGACTACGTCCGCGAGACGGGATTTACGCACGTCGAATTCCTGCCGATCATGGATCACCCGTTTTTCGGCTCGTGGGGCTATCAGATCACCGGCTATTTCGCCCCCTCGGGCAACTATGGCACGCCGCAGGATTTCATGTACCTCATCGACGTCCTGCATCAGAACGGCATCGGCGTCATACTCGATTGGGTGCCGTCTCATTTTCCCACCGACGAGCACGGGCTCGGCTACTTCGACGGCACGCATCTCTTCGAGCACGCCGACCCGCGCCAGGGCATGCACCGCGAGTGGGGCAGCTACGCCTTCAACTACGGCCGCCACGAGGTACGGAGCTTTCTCATCAGCAACGCGCTTTTCTGGCTCGGCCGCTATCACACCGACGGGCTCCGGGTCGACGCAGTTGCGTCGATGCTCTATCTCGACTACGCGCGCAAAGAGGGCGAATGGATCCCGAATCAATTCGGCGGCCGCGAGAATCTTCCGGCTATCGACTTCCTCCGCCGCTTCAACGAAGAGATCTATAGGACCCATCCCGACGTTCAGACGATGGCCGAGGAATCGACTTCGTGGCCGATGGTCTCGCGCCCGAATTACGTCGGCGGGCTCGGCTTCGGGCTCAAGTGGGACATGGGCTGGATGCACGACACGCTGGATTACATGGCGAAAGACCCAGTGCATCGAAAATTTCACCACAACAGCCTCACGTTCCGCATGCTCTACGCCTTTCACGAAAACTTCATCCTGCCGCTGTCGCACGACGAAGTCGTTTACGGCAAGCGCGCGCTGCTCAGCAAGATGCCGGGCGACGACTGGCAGAAGTTCGCCAACCTGAGGCTGCTCTTCGGCTACATGTTCGCGCAGCCCGCGAAAAAACTTTTGTTCATGGGCGGCGAGATCGGCCAGTGGAGCGAATGGACGCATGACGCGAGTCTCGAATGGCACCTGCTGCAATACGCGCCGCACGAAGGGCTCAAGCGCTGGATGTCGGACCTTAACCGCGTCTACCGGAGCGAGCCGGCGCTTCATGAGCTCGACTGCGATCCTGCGGGTTTCGAGTGGATCGACTGCAACGACGCCGAAGGCAGCACGGTCAGCCTCATGCGTAAAGGAAAGTCTACCGGCGACCTGATCCTTATCGCTTGCAATTTTACCCCGATTCCGCGCCTCGACTACCGCCTCGGCGCGCCGCGCGGCGGCTGGTGGCGCGAGATATTGAACAGCGACTCCGCGTATTACGGCGGCAGCGGAATGGGCAATGCGGGCGGCGTCGAGGCCGGCGATGGCATCCACGGACGCCCGCATTCGCTGACGATCACCCTTCCGCCGCTCGGGGCGGTGTTCTTCAAGAGCGGTTAGAATGATCGGCCGTCTTTTTGTTTTCGTAATTCCCGTTATTCTTATATAGCCGAGAGCCTTGCCCCGGGGCGTCTCCCCGGAGCAAGGTTTTTTTTAATGGTTCTTCGAATGGAAACCGCAGGACAAGAATATTCGCGCGCCCCGCTTGGCGCTACGGACCTCGGCGGCGGACAATGCCGCTTCGAGGTGTGGGCCCCGCTCGCTCGCCGCGTCGAGGCGCATATCGTCGCGCCCCACGACCGGGTCGTCGCCCTCGAGCCGGCGGCGCGTGGCTATCACCGCGCAACGGCCGGCGCGATCGAGCCGGGCAGCCGCTATCTTTATCGCCTCAACGGCAAGGAGCGGCCCGATCCCGCCTCGCGGCACCAGCCCGAAGGCGTGCACGGTCCGTCCGAAATCGTTCCGCGCGACTTCGATTGGCACGACAGCCGATGGTTCGGTATAGAGCTCAAAGATTACATCATCTACGAGCTCCACGTCGGAACCTTTACGCGGGAGGGAACATTCGACGCGATCATTCCGCGTCTGGATTACCTGAAAGACTTGGGCGTGACCGCGATCGAGCTCATGCCGGTCGCGCAGTTCCCCGGCGCCCGCAACTGGGGCTACGACGGCGTTCAGCCGTTCGCGGCGCAGAATTCGTACGGCGGCCCGGAGGGTCTCAAGCGATTGGTCGACGCCTGCCATCGCAGCGGCTTCGCCGTGATTCTCGATGTGGTCTACAACCACCTCGGCCCGGAGGGGAATTATTTTTGGGACTTCGGCAGCTATTTTACGGAGCGCTACAAAACGCCGTGGGGCCCGGCGATCAATTTCGACGGCCCCGACAGCGACGAGGTGAGAAATTTCTTCATTCAGAACGCGCTCTACTGGCTGCGCGACTGTCATATCGACGCGCTCCGTCTCGATGCCGTCCATGCGATTCTCGACCACGCGCCTACGCCGTTTCTTGTCGAGCTCGGCGAGGCGGTGCGCGCCGAAGCCGCCCGGCTCAACCGGCACCTCTATCTCATGCCGGAGAGCGCGGACAACGACGCGCGGCTGCTCAAGCCGCGCGAGGTCGGCGGCATCGGGCTCGACGCTCAGTGGAGCGACGACTTTCATCACTGCGTCCATGTGCTGCTCACCGGCGACCGCGCCGGCTATTACGAGGACTACAGCCGCCTCGATCAGCTCGCCAAGGCTTTGCGCGAGGGCTTCGTTTATTCCGGCGAGTATTCGCCGTTCCGCAGGCGCCGCCACGGGAGCCCATCGCGCTCGATCCCCGCGGAGCGCTTCATCGTTTTTTCGCAGAACCACGATCAGGTCGGAAACCGCATGCGCGGTGAGCGGCTGGTCCAGCTGGCGGGCTTCGAGTCCGCCAAGCTCGCCGCAGGCGCTGTGCTGCTTTCGCCGTTTATCCCCCTGCTCTTCATGGGTGAAGAATACGGCGAGCGCGCGCCTTTTCCCTACTTCATCAGCCACGGCGACGCGGGGCTGGTCGAGGCGGTGCGCCAGGGACGCAGGGAGGAGTACCACTCGGCCGAGGAGCCGCCCGATCCGCAGGCGGAGGCGACGTTCGAGAGCGCTAAGCTGCACCTTGCGCTCCGCGACAAGGAGGCGCACCGTGCGCTCTTTGAGCTCTACCGGGAGCTGATCCGGCTCCGCAAGCAGACGCCGAGCCTGGCGGCGCTCGACAAAGAGAGCCTGGAGGCTTTCGCCTGGGAAAAAAAAGGGCTGCTGTTCGTCCGGCGCTGGACGAGCGGGGACGAAAGCTTCATCGTCTACAACTTCAGCGCCCGCCGCGAGGCGTGCGAGATTTCTTTCCTCGACGGCGGCTGGAGCAAGATCGTCGATTCGGCCGAAGAGCGCTGGCAGGGAAAAGGCAGCGCTCTGCCCCGAACTTTCGACGCGGAGCGCATGCCCATGTTGCAGATCGCTTCGCGCGCGTTCGTCCTGTACCGGCGCGAAGCGAAAAACGGAAGGAGTGAAGGATGAGCTGGGTTGTGTGGACCGGAAGCCCGTTTCCCCAAGGCGCGACGTGGGACGGCTCGGGGGTCAATTTCGCGATCTTTTCGGAAAATGCCACCAAAGTGGAACTCTGCTTGTTCGATACGCCGGACGCGAGCCGCGAATCCGCGCGCATTCCGATGGTCGACCGCACCGCGCACATCTGGCACGCCTATCTCCCCGAGGCGCGTCCGGGGCAGCTCTACGGCTATCGCGTGCACGGCCCGTACGCGCCCAATCAGGGACACCGGTTTAACCCCGCCAAGCTTCTGCTCGATCCGTACGGGAAGGCGATCACGGGCAGCATCGACGTCAACGATTCGCTGTTCGCCTACAAGTTCGGCCACCCGCAGGCGGATCTCTCGATCGACCGGCTCGACAGCGCGGCCGGCGTGCCCAAGTGCATGGTCATCGATACGGCTTTCACGTGGAGCGACGATGCGCCGCCGCGGATCCCGTGGCATCGCACGCTGATTTACGAAGCGCACGTTAAGGGCTTCACGGCGCGCCATCCCAAAGTGCCGCGCGAGCTGCGCGGAACCTATGCGGGCTTTGCCTGCCCGGCGGTCATCGATTATCTCGTGCAGCTCGGCATCACGGCGGTCGAGCTCATGCCGGTGCACCAGTTCGTCACCGACAAACATCTCGTCGATCGCGGTCTCACCAACTATTGGGGCTACAACTCGATCGGCTTTTTCGCGCCCGAGGCGCGCTACTCGCACAGCGGCTTGGTCGGGCAGCAGGTGAACGAGTTCAAGACGCTGGTCAAGGCGCTGCATCGCGAAGGGATCGAGGTTATTCTCGACGTCGTCTACAACCATACGGGCGAGGGCAGTCATCTCGGCCCGACGATCGCTTTCCGGGGCATCGACAATGCCTCTTATTACCGGCTGGTCAAGGACAATCCGCGGTACTATATGGATTACACGGGCTGCGGCAATACGCTCGACATGACCCAGCCGCAAGTCCTCCGGCTGATCATGGACAGTCTACGCTATTGGGTGACGGAGATGCATGTCGACGGCTTTCGCTTCGACCTCGCTTCCGCGCTCGCGCGCGAGCTCCACGAAGTGGACCGCCTCGGCGCTTTTTTCGACATCATGCATCAGGATCCGCTGCTGTCTCAAGTGAAGCTCATCGCCGAGCCCTGGGATTTGGGCGAAGGCGGCTATCAGGTGGGAAATTTCCCGGTGCTGTGGGCGGAGTGGAACGGCCTTTACCGCGACACGGTCCGGCGCTACTGGAAGGGCGACGGCGGCCAGGTGGGCGGTCTGGCGTACCGGCTGACCGGATCGTCGGATCTCTATGGCCGCAACGGCAGAAAGCCGTACGCGAGCATCAATTTCGTCACCGCGCACGACGGCTTCACGCTGCACGATCTGGTAAGCTACAACGAGAAGCACAACGAGGCGAACGGCGAGAACAATCAGGACGGACACAACGACAATCTCACGTGGAATTGCGGCGTCGAAGGGCCGACGGACGATCCCGCGATCGTTACGCTGCGTCTGCGCCAGATCCGCAACTTTCTTTCGACGCTGATCTTATCCCAGGGAGTGCCGATGCTGCTTGCCGCCGACGAGATCGGCCGTACGCAGAACGGCAACAACAACGCCTATTGCCAGGACAACGAGATCTCGTGGATCGACTGGGATCTGGATAAATCTAAAGAGGAACTGCTCGGGTTTACCCGATATCTCATCCGTCTATTCCACGAGCAGCCGGTGCTGCGCCGGCGGCATTTCTTCCAGGGGCGGAAAATCCGCGGCTCGGAAGTGAAAGACCTGACGTGGTTTCGCCTCGACGGCAAAGAGATGGCGGAAGAGGATTGGAACAACCCCGAGACGCGCTGCTTCGGCCTCCGCCTCGCGGGCGACGCGATCGAAGAGCTCGACGACCGCGGCAACCGAACCGTCGGGGACACGCTGCTCATCATCCTGAACTCGTATTACAAGCCGCTGCCTTTTGTCTTGCCGGCGCATCGCCCGCGCCTCAGGTGGGAGCTCTTGCTCGACACCCGCCACGCCCTCGGCAAGGGACCCGAGCAGGTGCGCAGGGGCGGCGAGGTGTTCGAGATGGAAGGACGATCGCTCGCGCTCTTCCGCCTGCAAGGCGAGGCGGCCAACGGAGACCAACCGACGATCCGTCCGAAAACCAGACGAAAAGCGCCGCAGGGCGAACGCCATGCCTGAGCCGAGAATCCCCACCGCAACGTACCGGCTCCAGTTTCATAAAGGCTTCACCTTCGCGCAGGCGAAAGAGATTCTCGGCTATCTCCACGGCCTGGGCGTCTCCGATGTCTACGCGTCCCCGATTTTTCAGGCGCGGGCCGGCAGCATGCACGGCTATGACGTCGTCGATCCCAACCGGCTGAACTCCGAGCTCGGGACGCCGGAAGAGTTCGAAGCGCTCGTCGGCGACGTTCAGCGCCGCGGCATGGGATGGCTCCAGGATATCGTGCCGAACCATATGGCCTTCGACGGTGAAAACCGCATGCTGATGGATGTGCTGGAAAACGGCCAGGCCTCGCCCTACTCGGATTTCTTCGACATCGATTGGAACAATCCCGATGAGCGCATGAAAGGCAGGGTGCTCGCGCCGTTCCTCGGCAGCTTCTACGGCGAGTCGCTGGAAAAAGGGGAGATCAAGCTCGCCTATGCCGAGCGCGGGCTCTACGTCACGTATTACGCTCTGCGCCTCCCGGTGAATCTCGACTCGTACGGCGCCGTCTTCCAGCACGGCCTCGGTGCGCTCCGGCGGAAGCTCAGCAGCGACCATCCCGACTTCATCAAGCTCCTGGGCGTGCTCTACCTCCTCAAGAACCTGCCGCCCAAGGACGAAGCCGCCGACCGCAGCACCGAGATCAATTTCGTCAAGCGCATGCTGTGGGAGCTTTACACGGGCAATCCCGACATCAAAATCTTTATCGACGGCAATGTGGCGCGGTTTAACGGCGAGCCGGGGAAGCCGGAAACCTTCGACGCGCTCGATCAGCTGCTGTCCGCGCAGCTGTTCCGCCTGTCCTTCTGGAAAGTCGCCACCGAAGAGATCAACTACCGGCGCTTCTTCAACATCAACGAGCTGATCTCGGTCCGTCAGGAGGACGAAAACGTCTTTCGCGCGACGCACAAGCTCATTCTCGATCTCGTGCGCGGAGGGAAGTTCACGGGCCTCCGGGTCGATCACATCGACGGCCTCTACGATCCAGCGAACTATTTAAAGCGGCTCCGCGCCGATGCGAGCGGCGCCTACATCACGGTCGAGAAAATTCTCGTGCTCGACGAGCCGCTCCCGGAGAGCTGGCCGATCCAGGGGACGACCGGCTATCAGTTCCTGAATTACGTCAACGGGGTCTTTTGCGACAAGAAAAACGAGCGGGCATTCTCCGATATCTACCGGCGCTTGACGGGCTTTCAGGTGCCGTATCGCGATCTCGTGAGCGACAAAAAGCGGCTCATCATCGGCAAGCACATGGCCGGCGACGTCGATTGGCTCGCGCGGCTGATCAAGTCGATTTCCAGCCGCGACCGCTACGCCGGCGACATCACGCTCTACGGCTTAAAGCGCGGGCTGGTCGAGGTGCTGGCCTTTTTTCCGATCTATCGCACGTACGTGAACGGCGAAGAGTACAGCGACGAGGACCGTTTTCGTCTGCAGGAGGCGATCAGCCGGGCGAAGGAGGCGAACCCGGGTTTGCTGCTCGAGCTGAGCTTTATTCAGAGATTCCTGTTTCTCGAAGGCGGGCCGCAGCTCAGCCCCGAGGAGCGCGCCGGCTGGATCCATTTCATCATGCGCTTCCAGCAGCTCACCGGACCGCTCATGGCGAAAGGGTTCGAGGACACCGTCCTTTACATCTATAACCGCCTGCTCTCGTTGAACGAGGTGGGCGGCGACCCTGGAAGTTTCGGCGTCGCGCCGGAAACCTTTCATCGCTACAACGCGATGAGGATGCGGCTCTGGCCGCACGCCCAGAGCGCCACGGCGACCCATGACACCAAGCGCGGAGAGGACGTGCGCGCCAGGATCAACGTGCTCTCCGAGATGCCCAAAGAATGGGAACGGGCTGTCGCGCGCTGGCGTCGCGCCAATTCTAGACGCGGCAAGATCAAGAATAGGGAGGTTCCCGATCCGAACGACGAATACTTTCTCTATCAGACGCTCGTCGGCAGCTTTCCCGCCGACGGCGACGCAGGCGACTATCGGGAGCGCCTGAAGGCGTACATGATCAAGGCGGTGCGCGAGGCGAAAATTCATACCGAATGGCTAAAGCCGGACGAGGCCTACGAAAAGGCATTCGTCGAGTTTGCCGACGAATTTTTGAAGTCCGAGCCGCCCACGAGGTTTCTGAACGAGTTCCTGCCGTTCGTCGACAAAGTCGCCTATTACGGCATGCTGAATTCGCTCTCGCAGGTCCTGCTGAAAATCGCCGCGCCCGGCGTGCCGGATTTCTATCAAGGCACCGAGCTCTGGGACCTGAGCTTCGTCGATCCCGACAACCGCCGGCAGGTGGACTTTGCGCGCCGCTCCGCGCTGCTCGGAGAGCTCAAGCGGCGCGAGCAGGAGAACCACGCGACGCTTATCGGCGAACTGATTGCCGGCTGGCGCGACGCCCGCATCAAGCTTTACACTGTCTACAAGGGGCTCAACTTCCGCCGCGCCGAAAGCGCGCTGTTCCGCTCGGGCGATTATTTGCCGGTCGAGGCGCAGGGAAAAATCCAGGAAAACCTCTGCGCCTTCCTCCGGCGCCATGAAGGGAAGTGGGCTCTGGCGGCAGCGCCGCGTCTCATGACGCGGCTCGCTGCGCCGGGAGCGCCGCCCGTCGGCGACGCCGTTTGGGGGAAAAACACGCTCGATCTTCCGGCCGAGGCCCCCAACCGCTGGATCAATATTTTTACCGGGGAAGAGACCGAGGCGGGGACGGGCGAGGGCGGAAAAACGTTGAAGCTCGCCGAAGTCTTCAAGAGCTTTCCGGTCGCGCTGCTGGCGGGCAAAGAAACGGTTTAAGGCGCTCTTATTTTTTTCTATCGCGCGCCGGGTTCCGCTGCTGGCTTAAGTTGCACGCCGTGTTGATAAGCCCGACATGCGAGAAGGCCTGGGGAAAATTTCCCACCATGCGGCGCTGACGTCGATCGTATTGCTCTGATAACAGGCCGACGTCGTTGCGGATCGCGAGCAGCCGATCGAAGATCGCGCGCGCCTCGGGGAGCCGCCCCTGGAGCGCCAGATTGTCCGCGAGCCAGAAGGTGCAGGCGAGGAACGCGCCCTCGCCCGGCGGCAGACCGTCGACGTAGGGCGCCGCTTCATAGCGGTTGACGAAGCCGTCGGCCATGAGCCGCTCCTCGATCGCCTTCACCGTGCCGAGCATGCGCCGATCGGTCGCGGGCAGAAAACCCACGAGCGGAATCATCAACAGGCTCGCGTCGAGCTCCTTGGCGCCGTAGTACTGGACGAAGGAGTCGATGTTGGCATCGAAGCCGCGCGCGCAAACATCCGCGTGAATCCGGTCGCGCGTCGCGCGCCAGCGGTCGAGCGGTCCTTCGAGCGCGAAGCGCTCGATGCCCTTGATGGCGCGGTCGATCGCGACCCAGGCCATGACTTTCGAATGGGTGAAATGGCGCCGCGGCCCGCGCACTTCCCAGATGCCTTCGTCCGGACGGGTCCAGGCGGCCTCGACGAAGTTGGCGAGCGCGCATTGCACCCGCCAGCTGTTTTCGTCGGCTTCGAGCCCGGAGCGCCGCGCGAAATAGAGCGAATCCATGACTTCGCCGTAGACGTCGAGCTGGAATTGCTGCGTGGCGGCGTTGCCGATGCGCACCGGCACCGACCCTTCGTATCCCGACAGCCAGTCGAGCTCCAACTCGGGCAGCCGGCGCTGTCCCATGACGCCGTACATGATGCTCGCTTGCGACGGTTTGCCGGCGACGGCGCGGAGCAGCCACTCGCGCCAGGCGCGCGCCTCCTCGGTGTAGCCACCGATCATCAGCGCGTAGAGCGCAAACGTCGCGTCCCGCAGCCAGCAGTAGCGGTAATCCCAGTTGCGCACGCCGCCGAGACACTCCGGGAGCGAGGTCGTGAGCGCGGCGACGATCCCGCCGGTCGGCGTGTAGGTGAGCGCCTTCAAGGTAATGAGCGAGCGCACGACCGCGTCGCGCCATTCGCCGTTGTACTTACACCGGGACGACCATTCACTCCACCAAGTCTCCGCTGCGCATACCGCGCGCTCGGGGTCCTCCTGGACCGGCGGCGGCAGATGCGAGTTGAACCAGGTCAGCATGAACGGCACGCGCTCGCCCGCGGCGACGGTGAACTCTCCGACGTGGCGGAAATTCTCGCCTGAAAGCTCGACCGGTGTCTTGAGCAGCAGCGCGTCGGGACCGCCGACGGCGATCCATCCGTGATCCGTCCGGCGCACCCACGGCACGAGCGATCCGTAATCCATCCGGAAGATGATCTCCGCGCGCATGCGCACGCGCCCGCTCTTCCCGGCGACGATCCTGACGATGTCGGGATTTTTGCCGCGCGGGGGCATGCAATCGATCAGTGTGACGGCGCCGTCGGCGGTCTCGTATTCGGTTTCGAGCACGAGCGTGCCCTCGCGGTAGCGGCGCCGGATCGAGCGGACCTCGCCCGCCGGAGCGATGAGCCATCGGCCATGCTCTGGAGTGCCGAGGAGCGCCGCCATGCACGCGGGCGAGTCGAAGCAGGGGAAGCAAAGCCAGTCGATCGAGCCGTCGCGCCCCACGAGCGCGCCGGTCTCGCAATCGCCGATGAGCGCGTAGTCTTCGATGCGTGAGGCCATGACAGTATTGCCGCGGAGCCGCTAAACTATTATAATCTGTAGCACTTTTGCCTATGAAAACCATCGCCTGTCCGACCTGTGACCTGCTCCAGCAAGTGGAGGAGCTCGAGCCCGGCATGGTCGCCGAATGTCCCCGCTGCGGCTCGATGGTCGAGCGGCACGGCCGCGACAGCCTCGCGCGCACCGCCTCGTTGTCCCTCGCCGCCTTGATCCTTTACGTGCCGGCGAACATCTATCCGATTCTTCGTATGACGTATTACGGTGCCTATAGCGAAAATACCGTATGGGACGGCTGCGTCCGCCTGTTTCAGGACGAGCAGTATCTCGTCGCGGTGATCGTGTTTCTCGCGAGCATTGTGATTCCGTTCTGCAAGCTGCTGGGGCTTTTCTATCTGACCACGACCGCGAAGCTCGGCTCGACGCGACGCCGGCGCGAGCGGACCTTTATCTTCAGGTTCATCGACGCGATCGGGCCGTGGGCGATGCTGGACGTTTTTCTCCTCGCGATCCTGGTTGCGCTCGTGAGGCTGCAGCAGCTCGCGACTGTCTACCCCGGGCCCGGACTGCTGCCCTTCGCCTCGGTCGTATTCCTCACGATTCTCGCCTCACGGAGCTTCGACCCGGCGCTGATCTGGGAGCCGGAAGAAAAGCCATGAGCGATTCAGAACAGAACGGCGAACCCAAAGAGGAGCTGCCCAAGGCGGAGGTGCGCCGGCGCCGCTGGACCTTTCCGGTCATCTGGGTCGTGCCTTTGGTCGCCGTCATCGTCGCCGGTTATCTGATCTTTGAGCGCACCCAAGCGTATGGACCCACCATTACGATCCTGTTCAAGGACGCCGCCGGCGTCAGAGCGGGCGACACCTGGATCCAGCATCTCGGCGTTCCCATCGGCCAAGTAACCGACGTCGAGCTGGCTCACGACCTTGATCACGCGATCGTCAAGGCGCGTCTTCGGCGCTCGCCCGTTTCCGTCGCGCGCGAAGGTTCGGTTTTCTGGATCGTCCGGCCCGAGATCGGGATCGGGAACGTGAGCGGCCTCGGCACCGTCATCTCCGGGCCGCACATCGAAGTGCTCCCGGGCACCGGCACGCCGAGAGAGCAATTCAAGGGATTGGAAACTTCGCCGATCATCCTGGAGCGCGGGGGACTCAAGATTGTCTTGATCACGAATCGCGCCGGCTCGCTCCGGCCGAACTCGCCCGTCTATTATCGCGGCGTCGAAGTCGGCGTGGTGCAGGATACGCAGCTCAGCACCGACGCCAAAGTCGTCAATGTCAACGTGTTCATCCGCCAGCGCTTCGCCGGGCTCGTGCGCAGCGGCACGAAATTCTGGAACGTGAGCGGCGTCGATTTCAACGCCGGCCTTTTCCGCGGCGTCGAGGTCAGGCTCGAATCGCTGCGGTCGCTGGTCGCGGGCGGCATCGAGTTCGCCACCCCCGACGATCCCGAGTCCAAGCCCGCGCGCAACGGCATGGCCTTCCCGTTGTACGCCGAAGTTAAGAAAGAATGGCTCGACTGGTCGCCGAAAATTAACGTTCCCGCCGAGAAGTAAGCGACCCCTGCCCCGACTTTTTCATTCTCTCTAGGGTAATTCCTTCCTTTGTTTTCAGGTCTTTACCTGGCTAGCGCCACTTCCCGGCGGGGCTAAAATGCGATTCGTTGAAAGGGGGCGGTGGTGTGCGCGGCTCACATGCGTCCAACCCCGTAGTCAAAAATTTCAGTTACAGCTTGCGTTTCTCGCTAACTGAAACTTGAACACTCACAGCGATGGCGCAAATTTTCCACCGGAGCACGAACACCATCTCGCGGGTCAGCATCTTCGGCGGGCTTGCGCTCGTGCTGACGCTAATCGCCGCGGCGGCGGCGATCAATCGCTCGCCGTATCTCACCGGGGTGCGGGTCGCCCGCGTCCAGCCGGTGCAGTTCAGCCATAAGCATCACGTGAGCGACGACGGCATCGACTGCCGCTACTGCCACACCTCGGTCGAGAGCTCCGCCTTCGCGGGCATTCCATCGACCAAAATCTGCATGAACTGCCACAGCCAGATCTGGCTGGACAGCCCGATACTCGAGCCGGTGCGCGAGAGCTTCCGCACGGGGAAATCGCTCGAGTGGACGCGCGTGCACAACCTTCCCGGCTTCGTTTACTTCGACCACAGCATCCATGTGAACAAGGGCGTCGGCTGCGCCACCTGTCATGGGCGGGTCGATCAGATGCCGCTCATGTGGCGCGAGAATACGCTCTACATGGAATGGTGCCTGGAGTGCCACCGCGCGCCGGAGCGCTTCGTGCGGCCGCGCGAGCAGGTGTTCAACATGAACTGGCAGCCGGAGGATCAGCTCGCGCTCGGGCGCAAGCTGGTGAGGGCATATAAAATTCAAAAATTGACGAGCTGCTCGGTGTGCCATCACTGAACAGGAGGCAATAGGCATTAAGGCGTAGGAAAAAACGAAGCGGGCGGGAAAAATGGCGGACCAAGTGAAAAGCGCAGATCGTTCGAAAGCGATCGCGGCCGAAGCGCGCGACGTGAAACCCGAAATCGACGCGCCGGGCGCGAACTATTGGCGCAGCCTCGAAGAGCTCGCCGGCGGCGAGGCGTTCGAGAAATTCTTGCGCGAGGAGTTTCCGCGCCAGGCGGCGGTGTGGCTGGACACGGTGACGCGCCGCGACTTCATCAAGCTCATGGGCGCCTCGCTCGCGCTCGCCGGCATTAGCGGCTGCGGCCGCGCCGCGCCGAACGACGAGAAAATCGTGCCCTACGTCAAGCAGCCGGATGGCAGGGTGCCGGGGAAGTCGGTCTACTACGCGACCGCGTTCACACACAACGGCGCCGCTACCGGTCTGCTCGTGCGGAGCCAAGAGGGGCGGCCGATCAAGATCGAAGGCAATCCGGCCCATCCCGACAGCCTCGGCTCGACGGACGCATTCGCGCAGGCGTCGATCCTCACGCTTTACGACCCCGACCGCTCGCAGGTCGTCACGAACGGCGGCTCGATCACCACCTGGAACGCTTTTTTTACGGCGCTCAACGGCGAGATCGAGGGCCAGCGGCTGAACGGCGGCACGGGCCTAAGAATTTTGACCGAGCACGTTGTCTCGCCGACGCTGGCCGATCAATTAAAGTCGCTGCTGGCGCGCTTTCCGCGCGCCAGGTGGCATCAGTACGAGCCCGCTGGACGCGACAATGCGCGCGCGGGAGCGCGGCTCGCCTTCGGCGAGTACGCGGCGCCGCAATACCGCTTCGCGGCCGCCGATGTGGTGCTCGCGCTCGACGGCGACTTTCTCTCCTGCGGCGTCGGCAGCCTGCGCTCGGCGCGCGAGTTCGCGGCGCGCCGCCGCGTGCGCGGCGGCAAAGGAGAGATGAGCCGGCTCTACGCGGTCGAGAGCGCGCCGACGACCACCGGCGCGGTCGCCGACCACCGGCTGCCGCTTAGGCCGAGCGAGATCATCGCCTTCGCCGGCGCGCTCGCCGGCCGGCTGGGCGTCTCTTCCAACGAGGACCCAAAGCCGCTTGCGCCGGCCTCCGCGAGATGGGTGGAGGCGGTCGCGCGCGATCTCGAGGCGCATCGTGGCCGCAGCATTGTCCTCGCCGGCGACGCGGCGCCGCCGATCGTGCACGGGTTCGCGCACGCGATCAACCAGGCGCTCGGCAACGTGGGGACGACCGTTGCATACACACAGACGGTCGAGGCTGAGCCGGTTGACGGCATCGAGTCGCTCCGCGCGCTGGTGAAGGACATCGAGGCGGGGCAGGTGTCGACGCTGATCATCATCGGCGGCAATCCGGTTTTCACCGCGCCAGCGGACATTCCCTTCGAGAGGCTGCTTTCGCGCGTTGCGTTCTCCGTCCACATGAGCCTGTACGACGACGAGACTTCGGCGCGCTGCGGCTGGCACGTTCCCGAAGCGCATTACCTCGAATCGTGGAGCGATGCCCGCGCCTCCGACGGCACCGCGACGATCGTGCAGCCGCTCATCGCGCCGCTTTACGGCGCGAAATCGGCGCACGAGCTGCTCGCCGCGGTGCGGGGCCAGGCCGGCCGGTCGGGCTATGAGATCGTCCGCGACTACTGGCGGCGCGAGAGCCGCGGCGATTTCGAGAGGTTCTGGCGCAAGTCGCTCCACGACGGCGTCGTCGAAGGGACCGCCTTCCCGGCGAAGAGCGTAAAGATCGTTTCAGGTTTCAAGTCTCAAGTTTCAAGCCCGCCTCCGGCTCCCGAAACGCACAATTCAAAGCTCAACATTCAAAATTCTCTTGAGATCATTTTCCGGCCCGATCCGACGATCTTCGACGGCCGTTTCGCCAACAACGGCTGGCTGCAGGAGCTGCCCAAGCCGCTCACCAAGCTTACCTGGGACAACGCGGTGCTGGTGAGCCCGGCGACCGCGAAGCGTCTCGGCATCGCGCCGGAGATCGGCACGACAGGCGGCGAGCACGGCCGCATCTTCGCGGATGTCGTCGAATTGAATTACGCGGGCCGGAAAATCCGCGCGCCCGCGTGGATCGCACCGGGCCACGCCGACGGGGCGGCGACGGTCTGTTTCGGCTACGGCCGGACGCGCGCGGGGCGCGTCGGGAACGGCGCCGGCTTCAATGCGTATACGCTGCGCACCGCCGATGCGCCGTGGCACGGCGCCGGCCTCGTCCTGCAAAAGACCGGCGCGCGTCACACGCTCGCCTGCACGCAGTACCATCACAACATGGAAGGGCGCGACCTCGTCCGCGCCGCGGCGCTGGAAGAATACCGCAAGCGGCCAAACTTCGCGCAGAAAGAGCATGGAGAGGACGAGACTCTCTATCCCCCCTTCAAATACGAAGGCTACGCCTGGGGGATGGCGATCGACACCAGCGCCTGCGTCGGCTGCAACGCCTGCGTCGTCGCCTGCCAGGCGGAGAACAACATCCCCGTCGTCGGCAAGACCGAGGTGACGCGCGGCCGTGAGATGCATTGGCTCCGCATCGACCGTTATTACGAAGGGGGCGTCGACAATCCCCAGACCTTCCACCAGCCGGTGCCTTGCATGCACTGCGAGAACGCGCCCTGCGAAATCGTCTGTCCGGTCGGCGCGACGACGCACAGCCAAGAAGGGCTGAACGAGATGACGTACAACCGCTGCGTCGGCACGCGCTACTGCTCGAACAACTGCCCCTATAAGGTGCGGCGCTTTAATTTTCTCCAGTACTCCGACTTCGAGACCCCGAGCCTCAAATTGCTCCACAACCCCAGCGTCACGGTGCGGAGCCGCGGCGTCATGGAGAAATGCACCTATTGCGTGCAGCGCATCAACGCCGCGCGCATCGACGCGGAGAAAGAGGACCGGCGCGTCCGCGACGGCGAGATCCGGACCGCCTGCCAGGCGGCGTGTCCGACCGAGGCGATCGTCTTCGGCGATATCAACGACCGCAACAGCCAGCTCGCAAAGCTCAAAGCCGATACGCTCAACTACGCCCTGCTGGCCGAGCTCAACACGCGGCCGCGCACGACGTATCTTGCGACGGTCAGAAATCCGAATCCCGAGCTCAAGAAAACGTGATGGCAAGCGAAGAAGTTGAAAAGATGATGGCCGCGGAGGAGGTCGCCCCGGTGATCGAGCCGGGGCACACTTACGCGTCGATCACCGACAAGATCAGCGCGATCGTGCTCACGCGTCCGACGCCGCGCGTGTGGTACGTCGTTTTCGCATTTTCGTTCGCGCTGGTGCTGCTCCTCCTGTTCTCGATCACGTATCTATTGGTCGCCGGCGTGGGCATCTGGGGCATCAATATTCCGGTCGCGTGGGGCTTCGCGATCGTCAACTTCGTCTGGTGGATCGGCATCGGCCATGCGGGCACGCTTATCTCGGCGATCCTGCTTCTTTTGCGCCAGAAATGGCGGCAATCGATCAACCGCTTCGCCGAGGCGATGACGCTCTTCGCGGTCATGAGCGCGGGGCTTTTCCCGCTGCTCCATCTCGGTCGGCCCTGGTATTTTTACTGGCTGATGCCTTATCCGAGCACCATGGACATCCAGCCGCAGTTCCGCAGCCCGCTCGTCTGGGACGTCTTCGCGGTCTCGACCTATTTCACCGTGTCGCTCCTCTTCTGGTACGTGGGACTCATTCCCGATCTCGCCACGCTCCGCGACCGTGCGCGCAACCGCTTTCCGCGCTTCGCCTACGGCATGCTGGCGATGGGCTGGCGCGGCTCGGCGATCCATTGGCACCGCTACGAGACCGCCTATCTTCTGCTCGCCGGCCTCGCGACGCCGCTCGTCGTCTCCGTCCATACCGTGGTGAGCTTCGACTTCACCATCGGTCTCGTGCCCGGGTGGCATTCGACAGTCTTTCCGCCTTACTTCGTCGCCGGCGCGATCTATTCGGGCTTCGCCATGGTGCTCACGCTCGCGATTCCGCTGCGGAAGATTTACGGCCTGGAGGACTTCATCACGCTCCGCCACCTGAAAAACATGGGCGAGGTGATGCTCGCGACGGGGCTGATCGTCGCCTACGGCTATCTCATCGAAGGGTTCATAGCCTGGTACAGCGGCAATCCCTATGAACGCTACGCGATGCTCAACCGGCTTCATGGGCCGTACCATTACATGTACTGGGCGCTCCTGCTCTTCAATGTCGGGATCCCGCAGGCGCTCTGGCTGCCGCGCGTGAGAACCAACCCGCTCGCGCTCTTCGTCATCGCCATCTGCGTCAATGTCGGCATGTGGCTCGAGCGCTACGTCATTGTCGTCGTCAGCCTGTCGCGCGATTTTCTGCCGTCGTCCTGGGGCGTGTACTCGGGCACGGTCTGGGACTACGCGGTCTTCATCGGAACCATCGGGTTGTTTCTCACGCTCATGCTCGTCTTCGTGAGGCTGCTGCCGATGATCTCGATTTTCGAGATGCGCGGCCTGGTGCGCGAGGAAGAAGGCTCCGAGGCGGCGAGCCGCCCGCAGGGATAGATAATGGCGACCGCACCGCTCATTTACGGTTTGATGGCGGAATTTACGAGCCCCGAGGCGCTCGTCGCGGCGGCCGAGCGCGCGCACCGCGAGGGTTATCGCCGTCTCGACGCCTATACCCCGCTTCCGGTCGAAGGGCTCGCCGAGGCTATCGGCTTCCACAAGAACCGGCTGCCGCTGTTGGTGCTGATCGGGGGAATCGTCGGCGCGGCGTCCGGCTTTTTCCTCCAGTACTGGTTCCACGTTATCGATTATCCGCTGATTATCGGCGGGCGGCCGCTCAACAGCTGGCCGATGTTCATTCCCGTGACCTTCGAATTGACGGTGTTATTTGCCGCGCTCGCCGCGGTTCTGGGCCTGCTGGCGCTCAACGGCCTGCCGATGCCTTACCATCCGGTCTTCAACGTCGAGCGCTTCGAGCTGGCGAGTCGGAACCGGTTTTTTCTTTGCATCGAAGCGCGCGACGCGAAGTTCGATGCGGCGGCGACGCGCCGCTTCATGGAGAGCTTAAATCCGCAGGGCGTGTACGAGGTCGAGCGCTGAAGAGGCGAAGCATCCAAATGCTGCGAAGCTTGAAATATTCTCTGATGCGGCTGGCTCTCGCCGGCGGGGCGGCGCTGCTCCTCGTCGCTTGCCAGCAGCAGATGGCCGATCAGCCGCGCGAGAAGCCGCTCGCGAAAAGCGGCTTTTTCGGCGACGACCGCTCGTCGCGGCCGGCCGTCGAAGGCACCGTCGCGCAAGGAGCGCTTCAGGCCGACGAGCTTTTTTACACCGGCAAGGTGAACGGCAAGGAAGCGGACGTTTTTCCCTTTGCGGTGACGCAGGCGACGCTCCGTCGCGGGCAGGAGCGCTTCAATATCTATTGCTCGCCCTGCCACGATCGCACCGGCAGCGGCCAGGGGATGATCGTGCGGCGCGGCTATCGCGCGCCCCCCTCTTTTCATATCGACAAGCTGCGCCAGGCGCCGCCGGGCCATTTCTTCGACGTGATGACGCGCGGCTTCGGCGCGATGCCCGATTACGCCGAACAGGTCGCACCGGAGGACCGCTGGGCGATCGCCGCCTATATCCGCGCGCTTCAGTTGAGCCAGGGGGCGCAGCTGGGCGATGTTCCGGAAAGCGAGCGGCGCGGCCTTGCGGAGATCAAGCCATGAACGGTTGGCTCGATGCGGCGAGAAAGCGCGCTTTCCTCGGCGGCCTCGTCGCGCTCGTGCTCTGCCTTGCGGCGGCGTTCTTCAGTCCGCAGCAGTTTTTTCGCTCTTATCTCGTCGCGTATCTCTATTGGATCGGCTTCCCCGTCGGTTCGCTCGCGCTGCTGATGCTGCATCATCTCGTCGGCGGCCGCTGGGGCTTCGTGATCCAGCGGCTGCTCGAGGCCGCGGTCCGGACCCTCCCGCTGATGGCGCTGCTCTTTCTGCCGCTCGCTGTCGGCATGCGGCAAATCTATCCCTGGGCCGCGCCCGATGCGCCCTTGCTGGAAAATCGCGCTTATTTAAATCCGGCGTTTTTCCTCGCGCGCGCGGCGGTCTACTTCGCCGTCTGGATCACGCTCGCGCAACTGCTCGTCAAATGGTCGCGCGACCAGGACCGCCGGTCGGACGCGTCGCTCATCGCGCGCCTGCAGACCTTGAGCGGGCCGGGGCTTTTGCTCTACGTCCTCACCGTGACGTTGGCGGCGATCGATTGGGCGATGTCGCTCGAGCCGCAGTGGTACTCGACGATTTACGGCCTGATGTTCGTCGTGGGCTACGGCCTCGGGGCGCTCGCCTTCGCGATCGTCGGCGCCCGGCTGCTCGCCGACGAAAAGCCGTTTTCCGAGGTCGCCGGTCCGGACCAGTTTCACGACCTCGGCAATCTCCTGCTCGCTTTCGTGATGTTCTGGGCCTATCTCGCCTTCTCCCAGTTCCTCGTCATCTGGTCCGAGAATCTCCGCGAGGAGATCCCCTGGTATATCCGGCGCACCGCCGGCGGCTGGCGGCTGCTCGCGCTCGCGCTTATCGCATTCCAGTTCGCGCTGCCGTTCCTGCTCTTGCTCTCGCGGCTTACCAAGCGGCGCGCGCATGTTCTCGCGCTCGTCGCCCTGCTCGTGATCGCGATGCACTGGGTTGACCTGCTATGGCTGGTCGCGCCGGCGTTCCATCCCGAAGGCTTTTATCTCCATTGGCTCGATTTCGCCACGCTGGCGGCGCTCGGCGGGATCTGGCTCGGCGCGTTCCTGTTCTACCTGAAAGAAAGCTCGCTGCTGCCGCTCAACGACCCGCGTTTCGTCGAGGCGGTGGGCAAGCTGGAGGCGGTTTAATGGACGAAGCGTCCCGTACAGAAGACGCCGTAGGCTACGAGCGCAAAGATCTCGACCCGCGAAGCATCGCGCTTTTCGGCGCGGGGCTGGCGCTCGTTTTAGTTTTGACCGCGGGCTTGATCACGCTGCTTTATCAGTACGCCGCGAAACGATATCTGCTCCGCCAGCCGCCGGCGCCGCCGATCGGGGTCACGCGCGAAGCGACGGCCCCGCAGCTCCAGGTGAACGGCCCCGCCGACCTCCGCGCCATGCGCGCGGCGGAAGATCGGGCGCTCAATAGCTATGGCTGGGTCGATCGCAACGCCGGAACGGTGCGAATCCCGATCGACCGTGCGATCGAGATCCTGGCGGAAAAGGGACTGCCGGCGCGGGAAGAAGGCAATAGGCAACAGGCAACAGGCAATAGGAAGTCAGGAGCAAAGAGATGAAAGGCGGCGATTTGATCCGAAGGCTGTTCGTGCTCGCTGTTCACTGCCCGCTGCTCACGCTGTTTCTCGCGGCTCCCGTCCGCGCCCACGACGACGGCCGGCCGCTCGCGCTCCGCGAGGTCGCGCTCGATCAAAGGTTGGGCGAGCAGGCGCCGCTCGATGTCGAGCTGCGCGACGAGAGCGGGAAGCCGGTCCGCTTCGGCGACTACTTCGGCGCGCGCCCGGTGATCCTGAGCTTCGCTTACTATCGCTGCCAGGACGTCTGCCCGCTGCTCCTCGACGGCATGGTGCGGGCGCTGCGCGCGCTTGCCTTCGACGCGGGACACGAATTCACCGTGGTCAACGTGAGCTTCGATCCGCGCGATACGCCGGCGCTCGCCGCCGCGAAGAAAGGCGATCTGATCCAGCGCTATGCGCGCCCGGGCGCCGCCGCCGGGTGGCATTTCCTCACGGGCGATCAAACGGCGATCCGGCGGCTCACCGCGGCGGCCGGCTTTCGCTATAACTACGAAAGCGACAAGGACCGCTTCGGCCACGCCACCGGCATCATACTGCTCACGCCCGAGGGGCGCTTCGCGCGCTATTTTTACGGCATCGAGTTCTCGCCGCGCGACCTCCGGCTCGGACTGGTCGAGGCTTCCAGCGGAAAAATCGGCCAAGCGATCGATCAGCTCCTGCTGTTTTGTTATCACTACGACCCCGCCACCGGAAAATACGGCGTCGTCGTGACCAATCTGGTGCGCGGGGCGAGCGTCGCAACGGTGCTCGCGCTCGCGATCTATATCGCCTTTGCGCTGCGAAACGATTCTCGGCGGCGGGCGAAATGGCCGAAATCGGCGTAGCCCATGTGGCAGAACCTGCCCTTATTCCCCGAACAGGCCTCGACGCTGGCGCCCCGCGTCGACGCGCTTTTTTATTTTCTCGTCGCGGTATCGCTCTTTTTCGGGCTGCTCATCGCATTTTTGATCGTCTATTTCGCCGTCAAGTACCGCCGCCGCCCGGGGCGCGAACGCGCGGGTACGTTCGAAGAGAATCTTCCGCTGGAGATCTTTTGGACCGCCGTTCCGCTCGGCATCTCGATGGTGATGTTTTTCTGGGGCGCGCTCGTCTACTTCGACTACAGCGAGCCGCCGGTCGGCGCGCTCAATATCGCCCTGGTCGGCCGGCAGTGGATGTGGAAGATCCAGCATCAGGAAGGTCAGCGCGAGATCGACGAGCTGCACGTTCCCGTCGGACGGCCGGTGAAATTGACGATGACGTCGGAAGACGTGATCCACAGTTTTTTCATCCCGGCGTTCCGCATCAAGATGGACGTGCTGCCCGGCCGTTATACGACGACCTGGTTTCAGGCGACGAAGGCCGGGGAGTACCAGCTGTTCTGCGCGGAGTACTGCGGGACGCAGCATTCGGGCATGCTCGGGCGCATCGTCGTTCTGGAGCCCGCCGATTATCAGCGATGGCTCGGCGGCGGGGCTGGCGGCCTTACGATGGCCGAAGCCGGGCAGAATTTATTTCAGCGCCTCGGCTGCGTGACTTGCCATCGTGCGGACGGCACGGGGCAGGGGCCGTCGCTCGTGGGGCTCTTCGGCAGGCAGGTCAAGCTGCAAGGCGGAAAGTCGGTGGTCGCCGACGAAGGCTACATCCGCGAATCGATTATCGACCCGCGCGCGAAGATCGTCGCGGGCTACCAGCCCGTGATGCCGCTGTTTAAGGGACTCGTCAGCGAGGAGGGAATCTTGCAGCTAATCGCCTACATCAAATCCCTCGGTCAGGAAGAAAGGACGGTGGGAAAATGAACGGCGCGCCCAGGGAGCATTACCTCAATGTCGATTACGGCATCCGGTCGTGGCTTTTCACGACCGACCACAAGCGCATCGCCTGGCTTTACCTGCTTTCGTTGACGCTATTTTTCTTTATCGGCGGCTTTTTCGCCACGCTCATCCGCATCGAGCTTTTGACCCCGCAGGGCGACCTGGTGCAGTCGGAGACCTACAATAAATTTTTCACGATGCACGGCGTCACCATGATCTTTTTCTTTCTCATCCCGTCTATTCCCGCCGTGCTGGGGAATTTTCTCATCCCGATGATGATCGGCGCGCGCGACATGGCCTTTCCGCGCCTGAATCTCGCGAGCTGGTATCTGTTCATGTTCGGGGGAATTTTCACCCTCGCCGCGGCGGCGGCCGGTGGCGTCGATACCGGCTGGACATTCTACACGCCCTACAGCAGCATCTACTCCAACACCCATGTCGTACTGACCGTGGTCGGCGTCTTCATCACCGGCTTCTCGTCCATCCTCACGGGACTCAACTTCATTGTGACGATCCACAAGATGCGCGCGCCCGGACTCACGTGGTTCCGCCTGCCGCTCTTCGTCTGGTCCCACTACGCGACCAGCATCATCTTCATACTGGGCACGCCGGTGATCGCGATCACGCTCCTGCTCGTGGGGCTCGAGCGTGTTTTCCATCTCGGCATTTTCGATCCCGCGCGCGGCGGCGACCCGGTGCTGTTCCAGCATCTCTTCTGGTTTTACTCCCATCCGGCGGTCTACATCATGATCCTCCCGGCGATGGGGGTCGTGAGCGAGCTGATCGCCGCGTTTTCGCGCAAGCGCATCTTCGGCTACACCTTCGTCGCCTTCGCGAGCCTCGCGATCGCCGTGATCGGCTTTCTCGTCTGGGGCCATCACATGTTCGTCGCCGGCGAGTCGGTGCACTCGGCGATGATCTTTTCCTTCCTGAGCTTTCTTGTCGCGATCCCCTCGGCGGTCAAGGTCTTCAACTGGACCGCCACGCTCCACAAGGGATCGATTTCGTACGACGCGCCGATGCTCTACGCGCTGGGCTTCATCGGCCTCTTCACGATCGGCGGCCTGACCGGATTGTTTCTCGCGACACTCGGTTTCGATATCCACGTCCACGACACCTATTTCGTCGTCGCGCACTTTCACTACATCATGGTCGGCGGCTCGGTCATGGCGTATCTCGGCGGCATCCATTTCTGGTGGCCCAAGATGACCGGTCGGACCTATCCCGAGCCGGTCGCGCGGATCGCGGCCTTGATCGTTTTTCTCGGCTTCAATCTGACGTTCTTTCCGCAGTTCGTGCTGGGCTATGTCGGCATGCCGCGGCGCTACCACGCCTACCCGCCGGAGTTTCAGGTCTTGAATGTCTTTTCCTCGGCGGGCGCCTCGATCCTCGCGGTCGGCTACGTGCTGCCGCTGATTTATCTCGTCTGGTCGCTGCGCTACGGGCGGGTCGCGGGAGCGAATCCCTGGGACGCCCGCGGCCTCGAGTGGCAGACGCCGTCGCCGCCGCCGACGCATAATTTCGACACCGTTCCGCGCGTCACCGAGGCGGCCTACGCCTACGATAAAGAGCCCGAGGAGGTCTATGAATTCGGCAGCAGCCCCAGCCGCGTCTGACGCGCTCGCCGCGCGCGCGCATCAGTTCGAAGATGCCGAGCAGCAGCACCATGCCTCGTGGCTCGGCATGTGGGTGTTCCTCGCGACCGAGGTGATGTTCTTCGGCGGCATGTTCACGTGCTACGCGTTTTACCGCGCGGGCTATCCAGGGGCGTTCGCCGCGGCGAGCAACCAGCTCGATGTCCTGCTCGGCGCGATCAACACAGCGGTGCTGATCGGGAGCAGCCTGACGATGGCGCTCGCCGTTTACAGCGCGGAGACGGGAAGCCGCCGGGCGACGGTCAATTTCCTCCTGCTGACGATTCTTTTGGGGGCGATCTTTCTCGGCATCAAGTCCTACGAGTACCACGAGAAATTCGTCGAGCACTTCGTCCCCGGCGCGGCCTTCCGCTTCGAGGGGCCGTTCGCGCGCCCGGCGGAGATCTTCTTCTCGTTTTATTTCGCGATGACCGGCATGCACGCGCTCCACATGGTCATCGGCATCGGCCTGCTCGCGGTGATCGCCATAAAGGCCCGGCGCGGGCGCTTCTCGCCAGCGTACTATACGCCGGTCGAGCTCACCGGCCTCTACTGGCACTTCGTCGATCTAGTTTGGATTTTTCTTTTTCCGCTGCTTTACCTCGTGGGAAGGCATTTATGAACGATCAACCGCACATGACGGTGAGAAGCTACATCCTCATCTTCCTCGTCTTGCTCGCGCTCACCGGCCTCACGACCGGCGTCGCGTTCATCGATCTCGGCCGCGGGCTCAACAACGTCGCCGCGCTCACGATTGCGATCGCGAAAGCGCTCCTCGTCATCCTCTATTTCATGCACGCCCGCTACAGCGACCGCTTCACCTGGGTGATCGCCGCAGCCGGGGTTTTTTGGCTCCTGATTCTGCTCGGCGGGACGATGGACGACCTGATTACGCGAAATTTGCTGCCGGGCGGACAGTATTTCACGCCGTAAGTCTGATTGTAAAAGCGGTTAGGCGGCGGAAGACTGCTCGCGGTCGGCCGAAGACGGCTCGGTGCGCCGCAGCCGCGGCAAAACATCCCGGCCGTAACCTTCCAGGAACGCGCGCTGGTCGGGCCCGGCGGAATGAAAAATAAGGTGGTCGAAGCCGAGATCGATGTAGCGCTGCGCGAAGCGGGCGTGCTCCTCCGGGTCGGCGGAGATGCAGACGACCTTGCGGATTGTGTCGGTGCCGACAACGCTGCCGTTCTGCTCGGACATCGCCGGCGTGTAGATCCTTTCGGTAAACAGCGCCGGGACGAAAGTTCCGGCCCAGTATTCCCTGCGGCAGCGGATCGCCGCTTCTTCGTCGTCGGTGTAGGCGACGGCGAGCTCGATCATGCGCGGCATCCGCGCAGCGTCCTTGGCGGCCTCGGCCGCGCCGTAGGCGAAGCCCTCGAATATCTTGCGATAGCTCTCGGCCTCTTCGCCGCCGACGGTGATGAGCGCGTCGCCGTGCTTTCCGGCGAAGCGGGCGCTGTTCGCCACCAGCGCGGAGATGTAAATCGGGATCGACTCCTGCGGCGGCGTATAAAGTTTGGCCTGCCGCGTTTGATAGTAAACGCCGCGGTGCGTGACCTTCCCTCCGGTCCATAGCTTTCGGATCAGCTCGATCGCCTCGGCCAGCCGCTCGCGGCGGCCTTTGTAATCGGGCCATTCGCCGACAGCGGAATACTCGTTGAGCGCCTCGCCCGTGCCGACGCCGAGGAATGTGCGTCCCGGCGCGAGACAGTCGAGCGTCGCCGCCGCCTGCGCGATCACGGCCGGATGATATCTCAGAATCGGGCAGGTAATGCCGGTGCCGAGGATGATTTTATGCGTCCGCGCCGCCGCGGCGCCGAGCCAGGTCCAGACGAAGCACGCCTGGCCTTTCTCGGCCCACGGATGAAAATGGTCGCTCACGTCGATGGAATCGAAGCCCGCATGCTCGGCGACGACGGCGTACTCCAAGAGCTCGCCGGGCGGGTATTGCTCCGTGCCGGCTTTCCACCCGAATTTCAACATAATTTACGACTACCGTCCGCTCGCGCGCGCGGCAAGACGGGGAAAAGCTCCAAGTCTGTAAAGATATTCTTTCTTGTCCCGCGCCGCGGCTTCCAATATTATGGGCCCTCGCGTCTCATGACCAAGTCCACTCGCATTTCCACAGCCGCTTCGTGGCTTGTTCCCGTTCTTATCTTCGGCGCCACCGTCGCCGCGTTTTTTCCCGCGCTCCATAACGGCTTTGTCCTATGGGACGACGAGATGAATATTGTCGATAATTCAAATTATCGCGGTCTGGGTTGGCCGGAGCTTCGCTGGATGTTCACGACGTTCCACGCGGGGCACTACCAGCCGCTCAGTTGGTTCACGCTGGGCGGCGATTATCTCCTCTGGGGCATGAATCCCGCGGGCTATCACCTGACGAACGTCGTCCTGCACGCCGCGGGCGCGGTCTTATTCTATTTCGTCGCCGCGCGTCTGTTGCGCGTCGCTCTGCCGGCGGCGAGCGGCGCGGCCGTGACCGGCGGGGCCGCGTTCGCGGCGCTTTTTTTCTCGATTCATCCGCTACGCGTGGAATCGGTCGCCTGGGCGACCGAGCGGCGCGACGTTCTCTCGGGGGTGTTTTTATTCGCGGCCGTGTTGGTTTACCTCGGAGCGGGTGAGAAAGGACCCGCGCGGCGCCGCCGGCTTGCCGCCGCGGTCGTCTTTTATATCTTGTCGCTGCTTTCGAAGGCGAGCGGCATGACTTTGCCGGTCGTCCTCGTCGTGCTGGATATTTATCCGCTGCGCAGATTGCCGTGGCCCCCGCGCGGGTGGTTCGCCGAAACCACCCGCCATATTTGGCTGGAGAAAATCCCTTTCTTCATTTTCGCCGCCGCGGCGGCGTGGCTCGCCGTCGCCGCCCAGCGGAACACCGGGGCGCTGCTCTCCGTCCGCGCCTACGGCGTCGGCCGCCGCTTCGCGCAGGTCGTTTACGCGCTGTTCTTTTATCCGTGGAAGACCGTCGCTCCGACGCATTTGTCGCCGATCTATGAACTGCCGTTGCGGAGCGAGGGCGGCAGCCTGTGGCTGATCGCGGGCGCCGTCGTTTTAGCCGCGGTGCTCGCTCTTCTTTTCTCCCTGCGAAAAAAGTATCCCGCGCTCGCGGCGTGCGCGGTGTGTTATCTGGTCCTCGTCGCTCCGGTATCGGGCGTCGCCCAGAGTGGCATCCAGTTCGTCGCCGACCGCTACAGTTATCTGTCTTGCTTGAGCTGGGCGCTTCTCGCCGCAGGCGTTGCATATACAATTCAGTCGAAGTGGAAGGCGGAACCCGTCTGGATCGCCGCCGCGGCGATTTTGCTGTCGCTCGGCGGCGCGACATGGAAGCAGACCGAGGTGTGGCGCGACTCCGCCACGCTGTGGCGCCAGGCGATCGCCTTCCAGCCAAAGTCCAGCTTTGCTCATTACAATTTGGGTCTCGTTCTGTTTCGCCAGGGGGATATTGAAAACGCGAAGCTCCAATACGAGGAAGCGCTGCGCCTCAACCCTTTCGATGCCGAGACGCAAAATGACCTCGGGCTTCTCCTCGCGACCCGCGGCGAGATGGACGAGGCGCTGCGCTATCTTCAGGCCGCCGTGCACAGCGATCCGAGCTACGCGAAGCCGTATTACAATATCGGCCGGATCTTGCTGCGGCAGGGGCGCGCCGCCGACGCCGTGGAATATTTCACCACCGCGCTCAGGCTGGCGCCGGGCACGGCGGAGATTCACGAGAATTTGGGCAGGGCCTACGCGTTGCAGGGACGAAGAGAAGAGGCGATCGGCCAGTTCGAGGAGGCGGTGCGTATCATGAAGGCCCGGGCGGGAGCCGACGTCGGGCCAAGGCAACCTTGACAACCCCTTGTCCATGCTCCAGAATCCCAACCGTACGACCACTTCAAGGAGGCGTTTATGGTGGAATCCAACAGCGGCTGGCGGCTCGAGGAAGGAAAACAGGAATCGTCGCCGGTCCACGTGAAGAAAATCGGCCACGTGGTTTTCAGCGTGAGCGACATCGAGCGCACCAGCAAGTTTTGGACGGAGATCATGGGCTTTAAATTTTCCGACCGCAACGAGAAAGGTATGGTCTTTTTCCGCTCCGGCACCGATCACCATACGGTCGCGCTGCTTCAAGCCAAGGACAAGAATGAACTGCCGAAGCGCGGCGACGTGGGCTTCGATCACGTCGCGTTCGAAGTGGGAAGCGTCTCCGAGCTCTTCAAGATCCGCGACTTCCTCCGCGCCAAAGGCGTCGAAATTTTCTACGAAGGGCGCCGCGGCCCCGGCGGCAATCCCGGCGTCGAGTTTTACGACCCCGACGGCTACCAGATCGAGGTCTACGCCGCGATGGATCAGGTCGGCACCGAGGGCAAGAGCCGCCCGGGTAACGAATGGAAGCGCGCCACGACACTGGAAGATGCCGTGGCCAACCCGCTGCCCGGGGCCGAGTACTATTAGCAGGGCCGCGGTAAAGGCCCATATACTTCGTTGCGCTTGAACCTCTTCGCTCAACGTACCGAAAAAAGTACGCCTCGCTCGCGATTCATCGCGCGCCTCGTCTCTGGCACCTTTTCGACCGCCCTGAAAGAGCATCCCGGAGAACGGGACCTGCCGCAGCTTCAAATAATTCGATGATCTCCGTCCGCGGACTCGCCAAAGAGTTTGGCGCCGGCGGCGGCCGCGTCGCCGCGATAAAAAATTTAAATCTCGAAGTCGCCGAAGGCGAATTTTTCGTCATCGTCGGCGCCAGCGGCTCCGGCAAGACGACGCTGCTCCGCGCCGTCGCCGGCCTGGAAGTTCCCGACCGCGGGACGATCAGCATCGGCGGCCGGGTCGTCTCCTCGGACGATCCGCCGGCCTGGATTCCCTCCCAGCAGCGGAAGCTCGGCATGGTTTTCCAGTCCTACGCGGTCTGGCCGCATCTCACCGTTTACGAAAACGTCGCGCTGCCGCTCGCCGAAGGCAGCCATCGCGTCGCGCGCGGCGAAGTCGCCAAGCGCGCGCGCGAGGCGCTCCGCCTCGTCCAGCTCGAAGAGGTCGCCGACCGGTCGGCGACGCTCCTCTCCGGCGGACAGCAGCAGCGCGTCGCGCTGGCGCGCGCGATCGCCGTCAACCCGCGGATTCTGCTCATGGACGAGCCGCTGTCCAATCTCGACGCGCGGCTCCGCGAGGAGGTGCGCGGAAAAATCCGCGAGCTGGCGAAGCAGCTGGGCTCGACGGTGTTGTACGTGACGCACGATCAGGTCGAGGCGATGGCGATGGCCGACCGCATCGCGCTGATGCAGTCGGGCGAGTTCCTCCAGCTCGGCGCGCCCGCCGACCTCTATCACAGCCCCGCGACCGCAGACGTCGCGGAGTTTTTCGGCACGATGAACTGGCTGCCGGGGAAAATCGCCGGCCTGGGAATCGCGGAAACGGCGATCGGTCAGGTGCGATTCGCCGATCGCGCCGCGGTCACGGGCGAAGTCGTCTTAGGATTTCGCCCCGAGTGCGTTTCGGTCCTGGAAGCCGCCGCGCCGGAAAAGCAGAATGTCTTTTCCGCGAATTTGCTATCGACTACCTTTTTGGGCGATCAGTCGATTCTCACCGTCGCCCTGGCGGATCGCGTCTTTTCCGGAAAATGCCGCACGGTCGCGTCGAGTTGCGGCGCTGCGCTGCGCGTACACATCGACCCTGCCGACGTGATGGTGTTCGCCGGCGGCAAACGGCTCGGCCGCGCTGCCGATGTCTCCGCCGCCCGAGCCGCAGTCTAGCTCCGCGTTGCATTCGCGCCCGCCTTCGCATAAGTTTCCAGACGCATTTCCATCCAAAGGAGGCCTGTATGTTGGCACGGTTGCAACGCGCGCGATCATTGTGGCTCGGCATAGGACTCCTATTAGCCTCATCCGCCCCCGGCTACGGCGCGAGCGCGACGCTCACGCAGATGATCGAAGGCGCGAAGAAAGAGGGAGTCTTTCGGGCGCAGTGGTCGCAGAATACCTTCGGCGGCGGCGAGGGCTTCAACGAATTCCTCGCCGGCCTGAATAAAAAATACGGCCTGAATTTGAAGGGCCAGTTCACGCCCGGCCCCGACATGCAGGCGCTCATGGTGCGCATCGCGCAGGAGGCGGCCGCGGGGCAGCCGTCGAGCACCGACCTGTACATGGGCAACGCGCAGGCGCTTTTCGATGGCCTGAAGCACCAGGTGCTGAAGCCGGTCGAATGGGGCGCGATCGTCGACCGCCGTCCGCCGAAGGATCAAGGCTATGACGCGATCGCCGCGGACGGGACACATATGGCGATCGCGACGGCGGTCGTCGGCATCGAATACAACACGAACCTCGTCAAGGGGGCCGACATTCCGAAGCGGCTGACCGACGTGCTCAATCCCAAGTGGAAGGGGAAGATCGCCTCGACGCCGTACGCGGCGGGGCTCCGCGAGCTCGCGATGCCCGGTTTCCTGGGCCGCGAGTACATTCTCGACTTTACGAAAAAACTGTCCGGACAGATCGCCGGCCTGATCCGCTGCGGCGAGGCCGAGCGGCTCACGAGCGGCGAGTTCGCCATGCTGGTACTTACCTGCGGCGGCAACGACGCGACCGTGCTCCAGCGGAGCGGCGCGCCGCTCGCGCAGACGATCGTGCAGGAGGGCACGGTGCTCCATATGCGCTACGCCGCCATACCGAAGAATTCGCGCGCGCCGAACGCGGCGGCGCTGATGGCCGCCTATTGGATGACACCGGAAGGGCAGGCGCTCCTATGGAAGCACGACGGCCTCGATCTCCATGTCTTTCCGGAGTCACATATGAAAAAAGACGTGGACCAGGTGCGCGCGGCGGGCGGCAAGGTCGTTATCAATACGCCTGAATGGCTCGCTTCGCTCAAGGGCTACGCCGAAACGCAAAAAGAGCTGGAGAAGATTCTCCGCGAGGGCGGTAAATAGTTTCGACAGAGGCGGCCATGAAAGCCAGGGCCCTCGAATCGCCCGCGTTCTTTCGCTGGCGCCCGCAGACCTCGCCGGCATTGCTCGCGCTCGCCGCGCTGCCGATCGCCGTCATCGCGCTCTTCGTCGCGGTGATGATCTGGGTGAGCTTTCAGCGCGGCATGCTGGGCACCGCCGCGGCGGTCTACACGCTGGAGAATTATCTCGCCGTCTTCAGCGATCCTTTCCTCTATCGCGTCTTGTGGAACACGGCGGTCTTTACGCTGACCACGACCGTCGTCGCCCTCGTCATCGGGCTGCCGATCGCGTGGCTCGCGGAACGGACTACGATTCCGGGCAAGACGGCGATCTACGCGATCATGACGCTGGGCCTTCTGATTCCCGGCATCTACACGGCGATGGGCTGGACCTTCATCGCCCATCCGCGCATCGGTTTCTTGAATCGCTGGCTCGTCGATCTCTTCGGCCTCGACAGCGCGCCGCTCAACATCGCGACGCCGATCGGCATGGGTTTCGTCCAGGGGCTCAGCCTCGCCGCGGTCGTCTTCATTTTGACCGCGCAGATGTTTCGCGCCATGAACCCGTCGCTCGAAGAGGCGGCGAAGGTGCACGGCCTGGGCTTCTTGCGGACGATCCATCGCGTCACGCTGCCGCTCGCGTTGCCGGGGATCCTCGCCGCGGTGATTTATGTCGTCACGATCGGCATCGCGACGTTCGATATCCCCGCGATCCTCGGCCTCGGCAATCGCGTCTACATGCTGAGCACTTTCATCTATCTCAAAGTCCACCCGCAGGGCAGCGGCCTTCCCGAGTACGGCATCACCGGCGCCGTCGGAACGTGCATGATCGCCGTCGCCGCGCTCCTGACGCTTCTCTACGGGCAAGTGCTGCGGAGCGGCCACCGTTTCGAGGTCGTGACCGGCAAAGGCTACCGCCCGGCGCTGATCGAGCTCGGCGGCTGGTCGGCCGCAGGCTGGTGCTTCATCGGGCTTTACGCCTTCGTCTCCAAGCTGTTGCCGCTGCTGCTCATCGTCTACGCCGCGCTCACGCCTTATTTCGCGCCGCCGTCGATGGAGATGATGGGCAAGCTGTCGCTGGTGCATTTCACCAACATGGAATGGGGGCTCGTGCTCCGCGGCGCGCGCAATACGGCGCTCCTCGTCGTCTTCGTGCCGCTCCTGGTCCTCGTCTTCGCCTTCGCGATCTCGTGGCTGGTCGTGCGCTCGCGCAACCGCGCGCGCTACGCGATCGAGTTCGCCGCTTTTCTGCCGCAGGCGCTGCCGGAGGTGATTCTCGCGATCGGCGCGCTTCTGCTGGCGCTGTTTGTGTTGGGTGAGAGAGTGCCGCTCTACGGCTCGGTGTGGCTGATCGCGATCGTCTACGTCGCCGCGCGCATCGCGTTCGCCACCCGCGCGCTCAACGGATCGCTCTTGCAGATCCATCGCGAGCTGGAGGAGGCGGCTTTCGTCTCGGGTCTCTCGACGCTGCGCACCGCGCGGCGCGTGCTCCTGCCGCTGCTGCGCCCGACGCTGTTGTCGGTGTGGATCTGGACGGCGCTGCTCGTCTATCGCGAGCTCACGGTCGCAGTCTTCCTCGGCGTGCACGACAACATCACGTTTCCCGCCGTTATCTGGAGCTACTGGTATGCCGGCGGGATGAACAAGGCGTCGGCAGTGACGCTCTTGATGACGATTCTCCTCGCGCCGCTCATCGCGGCGTTCTGGTGGCTCGGGCGTAGGAGCCAGACGGCGGGATAAAATTTCGCTCAAGCATCAAACCTTGGAAGCGAGATTGTTCAATGCCTCGCCGGTAACGCGATAGACCGTCCATTCGTCCATCGCGCGCGCGCCGAGCTTTTTGTAAAAATTGATCGCCGGCACGTTCCAATCGAGCACCGACCACTCCAATCGCCCGCAGCCGCGCTCGACCGCGAGTTGCGCGACGCGGCCAAGCATCCGCCCGCCCAGGCCGCGCCGCCGCCACTCCGGCAGGACGAAGATATCTTCAAGATAAATACCGGGACGACCGAGGAAGGTGGAATAGTTGTGGAAGAAGACCGCGAAGCCGACCGGCTCAGTTCCCGCATAGCCGATCAGGACCTCGGCGACCCGTCGCGCACCGAACAGCGACTCGCGCAAACCTTCCTCGGTCGCGACGACTTCATGCGAGAGGCGCTCATACTCCGCGAGGCCTTTGATCAGTTTCAAAATAATCGGCACGTCGCGTTCGGTCGCGGTCTCGATGCGGAATTCATGTTCTGCCATAAGTCGTCTCGGCGAATTTGAGGATAATTTGGCTATCTTTTAAGCGGCTTTGCCGACAACGCTGCGGCGACCTCGCGCCAATCTTTATGCCTGGTGATCAACGGATGCTCTGCCAGTTGATTCCACGGCCGGTCCAGGAGCGCCACGGGGACTTTCATTTCGGTCGCCAAAAACTTCGCCATCGACGGCGAGTCTTCGACCGCGAATGAAAAGCGCCGCCCGGCCAGCTCCGGCAGCGCAATCGCGATCGTGTTCTCGGTCGCGAAGCGGCCGTATTTGTCGACCATGACAAAATCATGATGCGGCACTTTGTGGCGCGCAAGCCATTGACACGAGACATCGTACGTCGAAGGCGGCCTGCCGGTGACGATCGCGATTTCATGGCCGGCTGCCACCCACCGCGCCAGCACTGAGACGGCTTCGTCGATCGGCGCCATTCCGAGCAGCTCCTCGGGGTGGTGCGCCAGGCGGATCAGCTCTTGAATCTCGCGTGCCTCCAGCCCGCACGCTTCGCCGACCTCGAAGGTGTTCAGCTGATCGTAGGGAATCGCTTTTCCGAACTCGCGCTCGGCGATCGCGAGCCACATCCGCGCCGTCTCGCAGAGCACGTCGTCCATGTCGACGTAGATGGTTTTATTCTCCGTCATTGGCCTCAAGTCGTATAAT
>Ga0075425_100000274_pt1 | contig 47580 bp, 46 predicted proteins | sample SoiMethybrSBSTD4_FD_75300 | JGI IMG/M metagenome (GOLD analysis project Ga0075425, IMG submission 75300) | Bulk soil microbial communities from a Populus tree surrounding site in Tennessee, USA - Soil MetaG P. TD hybrid SBSTD4 | ecosystem: Environmental > Terrestrial > Soil > Tree plantation... | reverse complement strand
TGAGGTGCGAGACGAACGGAATCTTCTTCTGGTAGTCGCGCGTGAATTGCAGCCGGTCGTTCATGCAAGATGATTGCAAACGTTCATATGATCGTCGACCCGCCGTCGACGGCGATCGCCTGGCCGGTGATGTGGCGCGAGGCTTCCGACGCGAGCAGCACCGCAAGGCCCTTCAGGTCCTCGTCATTGCCGAGCCGCCGGTTCGGCGTCCATTCCTTGATCATCTTTCCCGCGGTGTCGAGCGTGGCGCGCGTCATCTTCGAGGGGAAAAAGCCCGGGCAGATGGCGTTCACCGTGATGCCGTGCACGCCCCATTCCGCCGCCAGCTGGCGCGTCAGGCCCACCACGCCGTGCTTGGTGGCGGTGTAGGCCACGGTCGGCGCGAAGCGCGGGTCCTGGCCGATCAGCCCGGCGACCGAGGCGATGTTGATGATGCGTCCCCATTTCGCCGGGATCATCGATTTCTTCGCCACGCGCTGCGCAAGCAGAAAGGCGCCGGTGAGGTTGACGTTCACCAGCTTGTCCCAGGCCTCGGCCGGATGATCCTCGGCCGGCGCGCCCCAGGTGGCGCCGGCATTGTTCACCAGGATGTCGATCCTGCCAAAGGCTTTGAGCACCGCGTCAGCCAGGGGCCCGATGGCTGCGCGGCTGCCGATGTCGCAGACATGCATTTCACAGTTTATTTTCATTTTTTTCAGATGAACAACGGCGTGATCCAGCTCGTCCTTCTTGCGCGCGGTAATCGCCACCTTCGCGCCCATTTCGCCCAGCGCTTCGGCGATCTGCAGGCCGAGCCCGCGCGAGCCGCCGGTGACCAGCGCGCTGCGCCCCTCGAGGTTCATCAGCTCCCGCACTCCCATGGAGCAATGCTAAAACAAATTAGAATCGCCGCGTGAGCACGCTCGTCATGTATTCGGGCGGCATGGACAGCACCGCCATGCTGGTGAAGCTGCTGGGCGGCACGCAGGACGAGCTGCGCGTGCACCACATCCGCATGCAGAACCGCGAGGGGCGCGACGCGGCCGAGAGCCGCGCGGTCGAAGCGATCGTCGAGTGGTGCCGCGCGCGCTACCGGCCGTTCCGCTACTCGGAGTCGGGGCTCGATTTCCGCGGCCTCGAGGCGATCCCGATCGACTACCTGTCGATCGCCTTCGTCGCCTGCCAGGTGGCGATCGACACGCCGGGCTGCACGCGGATCGCCGTCGGCTCTCTCGCGCGCGACACCGACATCGCCAACCGCTCGGCGCGCCAGCGCAAGGTGTTCGAGACCCTGTACGACTGCTACCGCGCGAGGAAGCTCGGCGAGCGCGAGGTGCAGTGGGTCTATCCCGTGCACCAATGCACAAAAGCCGAGATTGCCGCCCTGATTCCGGCCGAAATCCTCGCCCTGACGTGGTCCTGCCGCCGCCCGGTGGCCGTCCCGGGGGGGTACCGGGCCTGCGGGACTTGCAAGGCCTGCCTCGCCCGGCAGACAATCTGACCCCAATAGGGGAGGGGTCCCGCATGAGAGCGCAGCGCAAAGACGCCCGCATTCTCATCTACAGCCACGACACGTTCGGCCTCGGCCACCTGCGCCGCTGCCGGGCGATCGCGCACGCGCTGGTCGAGCGCTACAAGCAGCTGTCGGTGCTGATCCTGTCGGGCTCGCCGATCATCGGCAGCTTCGATTTCCGCGCGCGCGTCGATTTCGTGCGCGTGCCGGGCGTGATCAAGCTGAGGAACGGCGAGTACACGCCGCTCAACCTGCACCTCGACATCGAGCAGACCCTGTCGATGCGCGCCTCGATCATCCAGCACACCGCGGAGCTGTTCGACCCGGATCTGTTCATCGTCGACAAGGAGCCGGTCGGATTGCGCGGCGAGGTGCTGCCGACGCTCAAGTCGCTCAAGCGCCGCGGCACGCGCCTGGTGCTCGGGCTGCGCGACGTGATGGACGAGCCGCGCCTGCTGGAGCCCGAGTGGCAGCGGAAGAAAGCGCTGCCGGCGCTGCGCGAGCTCTACGACGAGATCTGGGTCTACGGCCTGCCGCAGATCTGCGATCCGCTCGAAGGCATCGCGCTGCCGAGCCGCGTGCGCCAGAAGATGGTCTACACCGGCTACCTGCACCGCGAGGTGCCGACGCACGGCGCGCCGCCGCGCATGCCCGAGATCACCAACCGGCCCTACGTGCTGGTGACCACCGGCGGCGGCGGCGACGGCGAAGGCCTGGTCGACTGGGTGCTGCGCGCCTACGAGCATGACCCGCTGCTGCCGTACCCGGCGCTGCTGGTGCTCGGGCCGTTCATGCAGGCCGAGCGCCAGGCGGAATTCATGGACCGCGCGGCGAAGCTGAAGCGCGTCGACACCATCACCTTCCACGGCCAGCTCGAAACGCTGGTGTCGCGCGCCGTGGGCGTGGTGGCGATGGGCGGCTACAACACCTTCTGCGAGGTGCTGTCGCTCGACAAGCGCGCGCTGATCGTGCCGCGCACTGCGCCGCGCCTCGAGCAGTACATCCGCGCTTCGCGCGCCGCGGAGCTCGGCCTGGTGAGCATGCTGACCGACGACGGCAGCTACGACCCGGCGGTGATGGCCGCCGCGCTGCGCGCGCTGCCGCGGCAGAACCGGCCCTCCGACGTGGTGGTGCCGGGACTGCTCGAGGGCCTGCAGAACGTCTCGCGCCTGGTCGCGCCCTGGATCGAAGCGGCGGAAGAAGAAGCGCACAAGGCGAGCATTTCGCGCATAGGCTGAATTGCGGGTCGCATTTGTCCTGAAGGGGTATCCGCGGCTCTCCGAGACGTTCATCGCGCAGGAGATCGCCGCCCTCGAGCGGCGCGGGCTCGGGATCCTGATCGTCTCGCTGCGCCGCCCGAACGACGCGCGCCGCCACCCGGTGCACGAGGAGATCCGCGCGCCGCTGCTCTACCTGCCCGAGTATTTGCTGTTGGAGCCGATTCGGGTTCTAAGGGGATGGTGGAAAAGCAGGCGGCTTGAAAATTATTCAAAAGCATTTTCGTTGTGGCTTCTGGACCTTCGCCGCGATCCAACGCCCAATCGCGTGCGGCGCTTTGGCCAGGCGCTGGTGCTTGCCGCGGAATTGCCGGGCGGCATCGGCCGCCTGCACGCGCATTTCCTGCACACGCCCTCGTCGGTGGCGCGCTACGCCGCGACGCTGCTCGGCCTGCCGTGGTCGGCGTCGGCGCACGCCAAGGACATCTGGACCACGCCGGAATGGGAAAAGCGCGAGAAGCTCGCCTCCTGCGACTGGCTGGTGACCTGCACGCGCGCCAACCGCGACCACCTGGCGGCGTTGGCGCCGGCCGGCCGCGTCGAGCTGGTGCACCACGGCATCGACGCCGCGCGTTTCCCGGCGACCGCGGTGGTGCGCCCGGCGCGCGACGGCAGCCGCGAGCCGGTGGTGATTCTGAGCGTCGCGCGATTGGTGGAGAAAAAAGGGGTCGATGTCCTGCTCCATGCCTTGGCGCTTCTTCCCAAAGACCTGAATTGGAAATTGGTGCAGGTCGGCGGCGGGCCGTTGCGTCGAAAACTGGAGAAAAACTCTTTTTCATTGGGAATTCAAAATCACATTGAGTGGCGCGGCTCCCTTGAGCAGCCGGCGCTGCTCGAGGAATATCGCAAGGCGGACCTGTTCGCGCTCGCCAGCCGCATCGCGCCCGACGGCGACCGCGACGGCATTCCCAACGTGCTCGCCGAGGCGCAGAGCCAGGGCCTCGCCTGCGTGGCGACCCGCGTTTCGGGCATTCCGGAGCTGCTGAGCGAAGCGAGCGGCGTGCTGGTCGAGCCGGAGGACGCGGCGGCGCTGTCGCAGGCGATCGCGGCGCTGATCCGCGACCCGGCGCGGCGCGCGGCGCTCGGCCGCGCCGCGCAGCTCGCCGTGAACCGCGATTTCCGGCTGGAGCCCAACATCGAGCGCCTGGCGGCCCGGTTCGGAGTGGAGCGCGATGCGCATCGCCTTCTACGCTCCGCTTAAGCCGCCGACCCACGCCACGCCCTCGGGCGACCGCAAGGTCGCCGGCCTGCTGATGGAAGCGCTGGTGCGCGGCGGCCAGCGCGTCGAGCTGGTGTCCACTTTCCGCAGCTTCGACGGCGACGGCGACCTCGCGCGCCAGAGCGCGCTCAAGGCGCAGGGCGAGGCGCTGGCGCAGCGGCTCGCGGCGCAGTGGCGCGAGGCGCCACGCGGCGAGCGGCCCGACCTCTGGTTCACCTACCACCTCTACTACAAGGCGCCCGACTGGCTCGGGCCCGCCGTCAGCAAGGCGCTCGGCATTCCCTACGTGGTCGCCGAGCCCTCGTTCGCGCCCAAGCGCGCCGGCGGCCCGTGGGCGCTCGGCCATGACGCGACCGAGGCCGGCATCCGCCGCGCCGACCTCGTCATCTGCCCGACGCACGACGATGTCACCTGCGTCGAGCGCCTGACGGCGAAGGACCGCATCCTGTTCCTGCCGCCGTTTCTCGACATCGAGCCCTACCGCGCGGCGGCGCAGAGGCGCGAGCAGTGCCGCGCGCGCCTGGCCGCCGAGCGCGGCCTGGACCCGGCGGTGCCCTGGATCATGGCGGCGGCGATGATGCGCCCCGGCGACAAGCTCGCTTCCTATCGCGAGCTCGCGCAGGCGCTGGGCGAGCTCAAGGACCTGCGCTGGCGCCTGGTGGTCGCCGGCGACGGGGCGGCGCGCCCCGAGGTCGAGGCGGCGCTGGCCGCCGCGATCCCCGAGCGGGCCTGCTACCTCGGCACGCTCGCCCAGCGGCGCCTCGCCGAGGTCTACGCGGCCTGCGATCTCATGATGTGGCCGGCGGTGAACGAGGCCTACGGCATGGCGCTGCTCGAGGCGCAGGCGGCCGGGTTGCCAGTCGCGTCATGCGCGCTGCGCGGCGTGCCCGACGTGGTGATGGACGGGCGCACCGGGCTCCTCGCGCCGCCGGGCGACCCGCCGGCGCTGGCCCGGCACGTGCGGGCGTTGCTGCTCGACGAAGGCCGCCGCCGCGCGCTCGGCGCGAGCGCCGCCCAGTTCGTCAATGCCGAGCGCGGCCTGGATGCGGCCGCGCACCGCCTGGGTCGCGCCCTCGCGCCGCTCGGCGCGGGATGACGCGACTCGCGCTCCTGCGGCACGCCGAGACCGCATGGAGCGCCGAAGGGCGCATCCAGGGGCGCGCCGATATTTCCCTGACCGAGGCGGCGCGCGAGCGCCTGCGCGGGCGGGCGTTGCCGCCCGAATGCCGCGGCATGCGCGTGGTCACCAGCCCGCTGGCACGCTGCGTCGAGACCGCCGCAATGCTCGGCGCGGCGCACGCGCCGCGCGAGCCGCGCCTGGCGGAAATGCACTGGGGCACCTGGGAAGGACGCCGGCTCGAGGACCTGCGTCGCGAGCTCGGCGCGGCGATGCTGGAGAACGAAGCGCGCGGCCTCGACTTCCGCCCCGAAGGGGGCGAAAGTCCCAGGGAGGTATTGAAAAGAATTAGCAATTGGCTGGAAGAGTTGAACGAGGAAACCCTGGCGGTGACCCACCGCGGAGTGATCCGGGTCGTGCTTGCCGAAGCCACCGGCTGGGACATGAAGGGCAAGCCGCCGGCGAAGCTCGACTGGGATGCGGTGCACCTCTTCGAGGTCGAGAACGGCCGGCCGCGCGTTGATAAGCTCAACCTGAAGTGAAGCTTCTATTCCATGTGCAGCACCTGCTCGGCATCGGGCACCTGAAGCGCGCGGCGACGCTCGCCGCGGCGCTGGCGGGCGAGGGCTTCGAGGTGACGCTGGCGAGCGGCGGGCAGCCGGTCGAGGGCGTGCTTGCCGCGGGCGTGAGCCTGGTGCAATTGCCGCCCGCGTCGGCCGAAGACGCCTCGTTCAGCCACCTGGTGGATGGACGAGGCCGGCGCATCGACGCCGCCTGGCAGGAGGCCAGAACGAATCTCCTGTTGAAGGCCTTTGACGCAATTTCTCCCGAGATCCTGGTGGTCGAGCTGTTTCCCTTCGGCCGCCGCCAGCTCGCCTTCGAGCTCCTGCCGCTGCTCGAGCGCGCGCGGGGGCGCTCGCGCATCGTCTGCTCGGTGCGCGACATCATCCAGGACAAGCCGGGACGCCACGCCGAGATGCTCGGGCGCATCGATCGATATTTCGACCTGGTCCTGGTGCATGGCGACCCACGGGTCGCGCCGTTCCCGCTGGAAGGAAAGTTGGGGGGCAAATTGCGCTACACCGGGTATGTCGTCGGTGCCCCGCGGAATATTCAATCCTCGGCGGGGAAAGGCGAGGTCCTGGTGTCAGCCGGCGGCGGGGCCGTGGGGCGCCGCCTGCTCGAGACCGCGCTCCAGGCGCGGCCCCTCAGCCGGTTGCGCGACCGGACCTGGCGCATCATCAGCGGCGTGAACGGTCCCGACCTGAGTTCCTTCAGGGAAAAAAATCTTTTCGTCGAAAGGCATCGAGGCGATTTCACGACGCTGCTGGCGAATTGCGAGCTGTCGATCAGCCAGGCGGGGTATAACACCGTGATGGAGACGCTGCAGGCGCGCGCGCGCGCGGTGCTGGTGCCCTTTGCCGGCGGCGGGGAGTCGGAGCAGGCGGCGCGCTCGCGCCTGCTCGCGGCGCGCGGGCTGGTCGAAGTCCTGGAGGAGGGCGCGCTCGACGCGTCACGCCTCGCGGCCGCTGCCGATCGCGCGGCCGCGCGCCCGCGGCCGCCGGAAGGGGCGGTCGATCTCGGCGGCGCGCGGCGCAGCGCCGAGATCCTCGGGGAACTCGCGCCTGCCTAGCGCCTGGGGAGAATTCGAGGACCAGCTTTCGCGCCGGCGCGACGCCGGCGCCGCCCCCGTCTTCTGGTGGCGCGACGACGACGCCGGCGCGCCGTCCACGCAGATCAGGCGCCTGCTCGAGCTCTCGGCGGCGGCCGAGGCGCCGCTGGCGCTCGCAGTGGTGCCGCAGGCGGCGGAGGCGGGCCTGTTCCGCCTGCTGCATGCGCGCGTCGCGGTGCTGCAGCACGGCTGCGACCACGTCAACCGCGCCGGTCCCGGCGAGAAGAAGACCGAATTCCCGGCCGCGGAAGGCGATGCGGGGGCGCTGGAGCGCCTGGCCGGGGCGCGCCGGCAGCTCGAGGCGCTGGCGGGCACCTGGTCGCTGCCGGTGCTGGCGCCGCCCTGGAACCGCCTGCGCGCCTCGCTTGCCGCGCGCCTGGGCGAAATCGGCTTTCGCGGCCTGAGCGCCTATGGACCGCGCCCCGGCGTTCCGCCGGCGGCCGGCCTGACCCAGGTCAACACCCACGTGGACATCGTCGCCTGGCACGCCGGGCGCGGTTTCGTCGGCGACGACGATGCGCTCGCCCAGCTGCGAAGGCAGCTCGCGGTGGCGAGCGACGAGCCCACCGGCATCCTCACGCACCACGCGGTGCACGACGCGGCGGCGTGGCGCTTTCTCGAACGCCTGTTCCAAACGACGCGGCGCCTGGGCGCGCGCTGGGCGCATCCGGCGCAGGTATTTCTGCCGGGCGCGGCGTGAGGCGCAGCCCTTATACTCGGCCGGCGCATGCCTGATTTGCTCACCGTAAAAGATCTCAAGGTCGCCATCGACGTCGACGCCGGCACCATCAAGGCGGTCGACGGCGTGTCGTTCCGCATTCCGCAGGGCGGCACCGTCGCCCTGGTGGGCGAGTCAGGCTCCGGGAAATCGGTGGTGGCGCAGTCGATCATGGGCATCCTGCCGCGCATTGCGCGCATCGAATCGGGCGAGATCATTTTTCGTGACCCGCGCCGCTCCCCGCGCGACGTCGGCGCGGAGGTCGACATTTCGCGCCTGCGCCCTTCGAGCCGCGCCATGCGCGCGATCCGCGGCGGACGCATCTCGATCATCTTCCAGGAGCCGATGACGGCGCTCTCGCCGCTGCATACCATCGGCAACCAGATCGGCGAGGCGCTGGCGCTGCACCGCGAGGACCTCGGCCCGCGCCAGCGCCGCGAGGCGGTGATCGAGATGCTGCGCCTCACCGGCTTTCCCGATCCGGCCAAGGCGGAAAACACCTACCCGTTCGAGCTCTCGGGCGGGCTGCGCCAGCGCGCCATGATCGCCATGGCGCTGGTGTGCCGTCCGGCGCTGCTGATCGCCGACGAGCCGACCACCGCGCTCGACGTCACCATCCAGGCGCAGATCCTGCAGCTCATCGGCCAGCTGCAGGGCGAGCTCGGCATGGCGGTGCTGCTGATCACCCACGACCTCGGCGTGGTCGCCAACATGGCGCAGGAGGTGGTGGTGATGTACCGCGGCCGCGTGGTCGAGTCCGGCGCGCTCGCCGACATCTTCCGCGACTCGCGCCATCCCTACCTCAAGGCGCTGATGCGCGCGGTGCCGCGCTTCAACATGGCGCCGGGCGAGCGGCTGACGCCGATCCGCGAGGTGCTGATGAGCGACTCGCCGCTGCTGTCGACGCGCGGCGGCCCGGCGGTGAAGCTCGGCACGCCGCTGCTCGAGGTGAAGAACCTGACCAAGCGCTACGCCACGCGCAAGCGCGCGTTTCTCGGCGGCAAGGCGGGCGGCGAGTTGCTGGCGGTGGACGACGTCAGCTTCGAGGTCGGCGTCGGCGAATGCCTCGGCCTGGTCGGCGAATCGGGTTGCGGCAAGACCACCACGGCGAAGATGATCCTGCGCTCGGTGACGCCCGACGGCGGCAGCATCGTGTTCAACGACCACGGCACGCGGCGCGAGGTGCTGTCGCTCAAGGGCCCGCAGCTGTTCGCCTACCGGCGCAAGGCGCAGTTCGTGTTCCAGGACCCGTTCAGCTCGCTCAACCCGCGCATGACCGTGTACGACATCGTCAGCGAGCCGCTGGTGATCCACAAGATCGGCAACGAGGACGAGCGCTTCGCGCGCGTCAAGGAGCTGATCGCGCTGGTCGGCCTCGACGTGCGCCACCTGCGCCGCTACCCGCACAGCTTCTCCGGCGGCCAGCGCCAGCGCATCGGCATCGCGCGCGCCCTCGCCCTCGGCCCTGAGCTGCTGATCTGCGACGAGCCGGTGTCGGCGCTCGACGTCTCGGTGCAGGCGCAGGTGCTCAACCTGCTGCGCGACCTGCGCTCCGCGCTCGACCTCACCTACCTCTTCATCTCGCACAACCTGGCGGTGGTCAATTACCTCGCCGACCGCATCGCGGTGATGTGCGCCGGGCGCATCGTCGAGCTGGCGCGGGCGGCGGAGCTGTTCGCCAACCCGGTGCATCCGTACACCAGGGCGCTGCTCGCCGCGGTGCCCGATCCCAACCTCGACCGCAAGCTCGATTTCAACGCCCTGATGGAGGGCAAGGCTTCGGATCCGGCCGCCTGGCCGGAGCCGTATCGCCTCACGCCCGGGCAGCGATCCGGTCTGATCGACGTGGGCGGAGCCCACCTGGTGCGCTCGGCATGAAGCGCGCCTTCCTTGCAATGCTGCTGCCGTTATGCGCGATGGCGGGCGAGGAGCCGCCAATGCTCATGCACGAGGTGACCACCGGCAAGCTGCCGCCGGTGGAACGGCGCCTGCCGCAGCCGCCGCTGGTGGTGCGCGTGCCGAGCGAGGGGACCTACGGCGGCACGCTCAACACGCTGATCGGGCGCAGCCGCGATACGCGCATGCTCACCGTCTATGGCTACGCGCGCCTGGTCGGCTACGACGAGAAGCTCAACATCATCCCCGACATCCTCGAAAGCGTGGACGTGAAGAACGGGCGCGTGTTCACCTTCCGCCTGCGCAAGGGCCATCGCTGGTCCGATGGCCAGCCGTTCACCACCGAGGACTTCCGCTATTACTGGGAGGACGTGGCCAACGACCGCGAACTGTCGCCCGCCGGCCCGCCGCGCGACCTGCTGGTGGACGGCGAGCCGGCGAAATTCGAAGTGCTCGACGAGCGCACCGTGCGCTACAGCTGGTCCAGGCCCAATCCGCAGTTCCTGCCGCGCATGGCCGGCGCATCGCCGCTGTTTGTCTACCGCCCGGCGCATTACCTGAAGCAGTTTCACAAGAAATACTCGGAAAAGGTGCGCCGCGCGGAAGCCGAAGGCAAGGCCACGCGGCGCTGGTCGGCGGTGCACAACCGCATGGACAACATGTACGAGTCGGACAACCCGGCGCTGCCGACGCTGCAGCCCTGGGTCAACACCACGCGCCCGCCCGCGGACCGCTTCGTCGCGGTGCGCAATCCCTACTTCCACCGCGCCGACCAGGCCGGACGCCAGCTGCCCTACATCGACCGCGTGGTGCTGGCGGTGGCCGATCCCAAGCTGATCCCGGCCAAGACCGGGGCGGGCGAAGCCGACCTGCAGGCGCGCGACGTCAATTTCAACAACTACACCTTCCTCAAGCAGGGCGAGCGGGTGAACGGCTACCGCACGTTCCTGTGGCAGGCGGGCAAGGGCTCGCATTTCGCGCTGTTCCCCAATCTCAACGTCAACGATCCGGTGTGGCGCAGGCTGCTGCGCGACGTGCGCTTCCGGCGCGCGCTGTCGCTGGCGATCGACCGGTCGCTGGTCAACCAGGTGCTGTATTTCGGCCTGGCGCTGGAAAGCAACAACACCGTGCTGCCGCAAAGCCCGCTGTTCCGCGAGAGCTACCGCAGCACCTGGGCGCGCTACGACCGGCGCGCCGCCGCGCAGCTGCTCGACGAGCTCGGGCTGAAGCGCACCCACGACGGCACGCGCCTGCTGCCGGACGGCCGGCCCCTCGAGATCATCGTCGAGACCGCGGGCGAATCCACCGAGCAGACCGACGTGCTCGAGCTGATCCGCGAAACCTGGCGCGAGGTCGGCATCAAGCTGTTCAGCAAGCCCTCGCAGCGCGACGCGTTCCGCAATCGCGTGTTCGCCGGCGAGACGGTGATGTCGGTGTGGAGCGGGATGGAAAACGGGCTGGCCACCGCCGACCTTGCGCCCGACGAGCTCGCGCCCACCAGCCAGCTGCAGCTGCAATGGCCGAAATTCGGCCAGTACGCCGAGACCGGCGGCAAGAGCGGCGAGGCGGTCGACATTGCCGAGGTGCAGAAGCTGGCGGAGCTGTACCGCGCCTGGCAGGCGGCGCCCTCGAGCACCGAGCGCGCGCGCCTCTGGCAGGAAATGCTCGAGCTGCACGTCGAGCAGCAGTTCAGCATCGGCGTGATCGCCGGCGTGCCGCAGCCGGTGGTGGTGCGCGACCGCCTGGCGAACGTGCCCGACAAGGGCTTCTACAACTGGGATCCGGGCGCCTTCTTCGGCATTTACCGCCCCGACAGCTTCTACTTCCGGCCATGATCAAGTACACGCTGCGGCGCATGCTGATCATGATCCCGACGCTGCTGGTGATCAGCTTCGTCACCTTCTCGATCATCAAGCTGCCGCCCGGCGACTTCCTCTCCAACCAGATCGCCGAGCTCAAGAGCCAGGGCGACTCCGCGGCGCTGGAGAAGGTCGACTTCCTGCGCAAGCAGTACGGCCTGGACAAGCCCTTCCTCGAGCAATACGCGGTGTGGGTCGGGCTGTGGCCCGCCGAGCGCGGCTTCTCCGGGCTGCTGCAGGGCGACCTGGGCTGGTCCTTCGAGTACGACCTGCCGGTGAAGGAAGTGGTGGGCGACCGGCTGCTGCTGTCCTTCATCCTCAATTTCTCGGTGATCCTGTTCACCTGGGCCGTGGCGTTCCCGATCGGCTTCTATGCCGCCACGCGCCAGTACAGCTGGGGCGACCATGGGCTGACGCTGCTCGGCTATATCGGCCTCGCCACGCCCAATTTCCTGCTGGCGCTGGTGCTGATGTATTTCGCCAACGTCAAGTTCGGCCTGTCGGTGGGCGGCATCATGGCTCCCGAGTACCTCGGCGAGCCCTGGAGCTGGGGCAAGCTGCGCTCGGTGCTCGAGCACCTGTGGATCCCGGTGATCGTCATCGGCACCTCGGGCACCGCCGGCATGATCCGGCGCCTGCGCGCCAACCTGCTCGACGAGCTGCAGAAGCAGTACGTGACGACGGCGCGCGCCAAGGGCATGCCGTCGTTCCGCCTGCTGGTGAAGTACCCGCTGCGCATGGCGCTCAATCCCTTCATCGCCGACATCGGCAACCTCCTGCCGAGCGTGATCTCGGGCTCGGCGATCGTCGCGGTGGTGCTGTCGCTGCAGACCTCGGGGCCGATGCTGCTCGAGGCGCTGCGCAGCCAGGACCAGTACCTGGCCGGCTCCTTCCTGATGTTCCTGTCGATGCTGACGGTGATCGGCATGTTCATCTCGGACCTGCTGCTGGCGGCGCTCGACCCGCGCATCCGCCTCACCGGCGGGGTGGCGAAGTGAGCAGCACGATCAACCACTACGTCGACGGCGCGCCGTTCGATCCCTACGCCGCGGAGACGCTGACGCCGGAGCAGGAAGCGTTCTATCGCGCCTCGCAGTGGCAGATCATGTGGTGGAAGTTCCGCCGCCACCGCATCGCCGTCGTCGCCGGCGCCATCCTGCTCGCGTTCTACGCCTCGATCCTGGTGAGCGAGTTCCTCGCGCCCTACAACCTGCACACGCGCGACACGCGCCACATCTATGCGCCGCCGCAGCGCCTGCACCTGTTCCACGAAGGGCGCTTCGTCGGCCCGTTCGTCTACGGCACCAGCATGCGCCTCGACATGCAGACGCTGAAGCGCGAGTACACCGACGAGCCGGGCCAGGTCCAGCGCCTGCGTTTTCTCTGCCTCGGCGACGAGTACGAGTTCTGGGCCCTGGTGCCGGGCCGTTTCCACCTGGTGTGCGCGGCCGAGGGCGGCACCCTGTACCTGCTCGGCACCGACCGCCTGGGCCGGGACCTGCTGTCGCGCATCATCTACGGCACGCGCATCTCGCTCACCGTCGGGCTGTTCGGCATCGTGGTGAGCTTCTTCATCGGCATCGTGCTCGGCGGCATCTCGGGCTTCTACGGCGGCTGGATCGACAACCTCATCCAGCGCTTCATCGAGATGGTGCGGTCGTTTCCCGAGCTGCCGCTGTGGATGGCGCTGTCGGCGGCGCTGCCGATCAACTGGAGCCCGATCCTGGTGTATTTCGGCATCACCATCATCCTCGGCCTGCTCGACTGGCCGGGACTGGCGCGCGCGGTGCGCTCCAAGCTGCTGGCGCTGCGGGAGGAGGACTTCGCCAGCGCCGCGGTGCTGATGGGCGCGACGCCGGCACGCGTCATCGGCCGCCACCTGCTGCCGTCCTTCACCAGCCACCTGATCGCCTCGGCCACGCTGTCGGTGCCGGCGATGATCCTGGGCGAGACGGCGCTCTCGTTCCTGGGCCTGGGCTTGCGCCCCCCCATCACGAGCTGGGGCGTGCTGCTCAACGAGGCGCAGAATATCAACGTGGTGGCGCTCTATCCCTGGCTGATGCTGTGCGTGGTGCCGGTGTTCGTCATCGTGCTGGCGTTCAATTTCTTCGGCGACGGCCTGCGCGACGCCGCCGATCCGTATAGCAGCGCGGGGAGGACCTAGGCCGATGGAAGACCGAGTATCCGATCTGCGCGCGCGCTGGACGCCGGAGGCGACGGCGGCGGCGGTGGCCTTCCTCGAATCGCGGCCGACGAATTTCGACCTGCCGACCATGGAGCTCGACGGCAAGACCTTCCTCGACCTGCGCGGCCTGCGCGTCGAGGAGACGCAGATCGACAAGTGCTACCTGCGGCGCGTCAACCTGCGCTGGGCGCAGTTCCGCGACGTCGGCTTCAAGAACGCGCGCTTCGAGGACTGCAACTTCAGCCAGTCGAGCTTCGCCCAGTGCTACCTGCGCCGCGCGCAGTTCACGCGCTGCGACATCGTCAATGCGCACTTCGACTCGTGCGATTTTTCGCAGGCGGCGATCGCGGAGAGCCGCGTCGATTTCGCCAGCTTCAAGAACTGCGAGATCCAGCTGGAGACCATCCAGTTCCAGAAGGACGCCACGCCGCGCGCCATGGTGCGCGTGTGCCGGGGGCTCAAGCTCAATGCCATGTCGATGGGGAATTTCGCTGATGCGGGGGAGCTCACCTACCTGGAGAAGCGCTACGAGCGGCTGGGCTTCGCGCGCGACGGCGCCTGGGGGCGCTGGCTTGCCTCGCAGCTGCAGAACTGGCTGTGGGGCTACGGCGAGCGCCCCTGGCGCCTGGCGCTGGTGATGCTTTTCAATATCACCTTGTTCGGCACGCTGCTGCACTGGCTCGACCCGCTGCCGGGAAAGAACTGGTGGGAGCACGTGTATTTCAGCGCCATCACCTACCTGACGGTGGGCTACGGCGACCTCGCGCCGCACGCGCCCTTGGCGCAGGCGCTGTCGGTGCTGTGCGCCTCCGCCGGCATCGGCACCTTCGGCCTATTGATCGCCTCGGTGACAAAGAAGATCATGCATCGATGACCGAGGTGCTGGTCGTCGACGACGACGCGGTGCACGCGCTGCTCGCCCAGACGGTGCTGGAGCGCGCCGGATTCAAGGTGCGGCGCGCCGTCGACGGGGTGGGCGCGCTCGAGGCCCTCGCCGCGGACCCGCTGCCCGGCCTGGTGCTGCTCGACGTCATGCTGCCCAGGCTCGACGGCTTCGAAGTGCTGCGCCGCCTGCGTGCCGACGCCCGCACCCGGGCGCTGCCGGTAATCATGGTCTCCAGCATGTCGCGCGACCAGGACGCCGCGCGTGGCCGCGCGCTCGGCGCCGCCGACTACATCGTCAAGCCGCTGATGAGCACGGACTTCCTGCGGCGCGTGCGCGCCGCGCTCCAGTCATAGCGTAAACAGCTCGATCGGCTCGCCGACGCCGCGTAGCGCATGTCGGCCGAGCGAGCGCAGCGGGCCGCCGAGGTGGCGCGCGACGCGCTCCGAGACCAGCAGATTCGTCGCCAGCGTCTTGCACAGCGACTCGATCCTCGCCGCCTCGTTGGCGGCGGCGCCGATCACCGTGAACTCGATGCGCGTCGGCGTGCCGATGTTGCCGTACATCACGTCGCCGAGGTGCAGGCCGATGCCGAAGCCGAGCGGCCGGGCGCGCGTGGCGTTGAGCTTTTCCATGCGCGCCATCGATTCCCGGGCCGCGGCGAGCGCGCGCGCGCAGGCGGCGGCGGGATCGCCGGACACCGGGAAAATGGCGAGTGCCGCGTCGCCGATGAAGCGCAGCACCTCGCCCTGCTGCTCCTGCACGGGGCCGAGCACGCACTCGAAATAGTCGTTGAGCAGCCGCAGGAACTCGGGCTTGCTCATCGAGTCGGCGAGCGGCGTCGAGTCGCGCAGGTCGCAGAACCAGATCACGGCGTGGATTTCCTCGCCGTCGCCGCGCCGGATGTTGCCGGCGAGCACCTTCTCGCCCGCCTGCCGCCCGAGGTAGGCGTCGAGGAGATTGCGCGCCAGGCGGCGCAACCCGTAGATCTCGGCCACGCGGCTGAACGGCGGCATCAGCGCCCGCAGCGCCGCCACCTGCGCGTCGCTGAAGCCGCCGGGCTGGCGCGTCGCAAAGCTCGCCGCGTGCACTTCGCCGTTGAGGTATTGCAGCGGCAGGGCGAGAAAATCCGTCGCCGCTTCCTTCCTGAGCTCGGCGAGGATCGGGAAATCCATCGGGCAGGCCGGGTCGCCAATGCGCCGGCGCACTTCGACGTGCTGCGTGTAGACCACGCGCACGGGGCTCTGCAGGTACTGGTCGGTGTCCTGGAGGCCGTACTCCGCGCTGGTCATTTCGACCTGGTTGCGGTCGGCATTCCAGATGAAGGCGCGGCCGATGAGATTGGGATGCAGCGTGCGCACGAACACCGCGACGCGGTACAGCGGCAGGCCCGCCTCCAGCATCCGGGTGGCGAGCAGCTGCAGCACCTCGTGGGGCTCCGTGGCCGGTGCCGCGCCCCGCTCGAGCCAGTCGATGATCGGCCGGACGTTCAGTTCCGGCTCAGCCACAGGCTTGTCTCGCGGGCGCCGCTGACCAGTGGCAGGCCGGCGAGCACGCCGGGCAGGCTGTTCCTGGCCTGATGACTGGAGAACTCGATGCTGAGCAATTTTTTTCCGATCAGGGCAGCGACGGCGTCCTGCTCGTTGTAGCGGCGCCAGGCCCACTCGGGCGGATAGGCATCGGGCAGGAAGATGTCATGGAAGTGCACGCGCACGCCGGCGCGAAGACCGGGAATGATTTTCCGTACCAGGAATTCCACGTCGCTCCCCGGCTTCAACTGGTGGCTGGAATCGATGAACAGGATGTCAAGGTCCTTGAATACGTCGGTCGACGTTTCCTGGACCGGAACGGCCAGCCATTCAACCGCCAACCCCTTGATCTTCGCGCGCGGCCGAGGGTCGATGCAGGTGATGCGGGTGTCGAGGCCGCCATCGGCGACGGCGCGCGCCAGGAAGCGCGTTGAATGCCCGGAGCCCACTTCGATGATGCGGCGCGGCTTGCTCTCGCGCACCACGGCATAGGCGGCGGCGGCGTCGAGGCGCGGAAACCAGTCCTGGTTCCAGCGCGGCGCGGGCGGCGGCGCGGCCTGTTCGTCCACCCCTATGGCTTGCAGCTCGGCGGCGTATTTCTCGATGGAGTCGAGAACCCAGCTCACAGCTCGATGACGAGCCCCTCGCGGGCGGCGACCGAGCCGGGCAGCGCGGCGGACACCTCGCGCTCGATGCCCGAGAGCTGCTCGTCGTCGTGCTCCGGGTCGTGGTGGAACACCACCAGGCGCCTGGCGCCGGCGGCCTGGCACAGGCGGATGCCCTCCTGCCAGGTGGAGTGGCCCCAGCCGACGTAGTTGTTGTACTCCTCGTCGGTATACATGCAGTCGTAGATCACGAGATCGGCGCCGGCGATCAGGCCGAGCACGTTCTTGTCGGGCGCCCCCGGCACGTGCTCGGTGTCGGTGACGTAGCACAGCGACTTGCCGCCGTATTCGACGCGGTAGCCGACCGCGCCGTCGGGGTGGTTGAGGGTGGCGGTGCGCAGCTTGACGTCCGGGCCGGCGGCCAGGGCGTCGCCGGGGTTGAAATCGCGGTATTCCATGGTGGCGCGGAACACGTCGGGCGGCACCGGGAACAGCGGCGCGATCATGAATTCCGACATCACGCGGCGCAGCGTCAGGCCGTCGCCGAGGTGCCCGGCCCACAGGCGGAAGCGGTTCTGCGGCTTGAACAGCGGCGCGAAAAACGGCAGGCCGCAGACGTGGTCGAAGTGCGTGTGGGTGAAGAACAGGTCGGCGTCGATCGGCCCGGCGTCGCGCAGCAGCTTGCGGCCAAGGTAGCGGATGCCGGTGCCGGCGTCGAACATCAGCAGGCGCGTGCCGCAGCGCACCTCGAGCGACGAAGTGTTGCCGCCGTAGTGCGCGGTGCGCGGGCCGCAGCAGGCGATCGAGCCGCGCACCCCCCAGAAACGGACGCTGAAAGACATTCTCCTGTAATCTTACTCGGGGAACGCGATGGAACGCAGCCTGTTCGGATTCATCCTCCGCTACAGCAAGCGCGATCAGCTTTTGATTGTGCCGCTGGTGCTCGCCACCATGCTCGTGTACTACCTCACGCTGGACCTGCCCAAGACGATTATTAACAAGGCGATCCAGGGCGGCAGCTTCCCGCAGGCGGATTCCAGGGCCACCTTCCTCGGCTTGCCGCTCGACCGCATCGATTACCTGTTCGCGCTGTCGATCGTGTTCCTGCTGCTGATCGTGCTGAACGGCTGGCTCAAGTTCCAGATCAACACCATGAAGGGCTGGATGGGCGAGCGCATGCTGCGCCGCCTGCGCTACGCGCTGTTCGACTTCATCCTGCGCTTTCCGCTGTCGCGCTTCCGCCGCGTGAAGAGCGCCGAGATGGCCACCATGATCAAGGACGAGGTCGAGCCGCTCGGCGGCTTCATCGGCGAGGCGCTGATCACGCCGCTGTTCCTCGGCGGCCAGGCGCTCACCGCCATGGCCTTCATCCTCTACCAGCACGTGGCGCTCGGCCTGGTGGCGCTCGGCATGGTGGCGGTGCAGGCGGTGATCATCCCGAAGATGCGCCAGCGCCTGCTGGTGCTGGGGCGCGAGCGCCAGCTCACCGCGCGCGCGCTCGCCGGGCGCATCGCCGAGGCCGTCGACGGCGTGGTGGAAATCCACGCCAACGGCACCTCCAACTACGAGCGCGCCGAGCTGTCGTCGCGCCTGGGCAGGATCTTCCGCATCCGCTTCGAGTTCTACCAGCGCAAGTTCCTGATCAAGTTCCTCAACAACTTCCTGTCGCAGGTGACGCCGTTCCTGTTCTACACGGTGGGCGGCTACCTGGTGATCGTCGGCAGGCTCGACATCGGCGCGCTGGTGGCGGTGATCGCCGCCTACAAGGACCTGCCGACCCCGGTGAAGGAGCTGATCGACTGGGACCAGCAGCGCATGGACGTCGAGATCAAGTACCAGCAGGTGGTGGAGCAGTTCACCGCGGAGGAGGTGGCGCCGGCCGAGCTGCAGGCGCTGGTCGACGTGCCGCCGCTGCCGCGCCAGGGCCGCCTGCGCGTCTCGGGACTGTCGCTGGCGGACGAAGGCGGCAGCCGGGTGGTGGACGACGTGTCGTTCGAGGCGGGGCTCGACCAGCACGTCGCCATCATCGGCCGCCCGGGAGCCGGCGGCAGCGAGCTGGCGATGCTGCTGGCGCGCCTTGCCCTGCCCAGCGGCGGCAGCATCGACATGGCCGGCATCGACCTGGTGCGCGCGCCCGAGGCGCTCACCGGCCGCGCCATCGGCTACGTCGGCGCGCAGGCCTACCTGTTCCCGGCGGCGGTACGCGACAACGTGCTCTACGGCCTGAAGTACCGGCCGATGCGCGATTTCGTCTACGAGGGCGCGGCGGCCGCGGAGCGCGAATTCCAGCTGCGCGAGGCGCGCCGCACCGGCAACACCGAGCTCGACATCAACGCCGAGTGGACCGACTACGCGGGCGCCGGCGTGGCGGGGCTGGAGGAGATGGACGCGCGCATCGTCGAGCTGCTGCGCGTGGTGGACCTGGAGGAGGCGATTTTCGAGCTCGGCCTGCGCAGCCCGGGCGAGCCTTCGCGCAGCAGCGCGGTGGCCGAGCGCGTGCTCGACGCGCGCGCGCGCATGCGCGAGCGGCTTGGTTCGCTCGGCATCCAGGACTGGGTCGAGCGCTTCGATCCGGCGCGCTACAACCGCAATTCGACGCTGGCGGAGAACCTGCTGTTCGGCACGCCGGTCGGCCGCGTCTTCGACATCGAGAACCTGGCCGGCAATGCCTACGTGCGCCGCGTGCTGCACGAGACCGGGTTGCACGAGCTGCTGCTGCGCACCGGGCACAAGGTGGCCGAGACGATGGTGGAACTGTTCAGCGGCCTGCCCCCCGGCCACGAGTTCTTCGCCCAGTACAGCTTCATCCGGCAGGAGGATCTGCCGCAGTTCGAGGCGGTGCTCAAGCGCGTGGCCGAGGTCGGGCTCAAGGACGTGGACGACGCGGAGCGCGAGCTGCTCCTCGCGCTGCCCTTCAAGCTGATCGTCACCCGCCACCGCCTGGGCCTGATCGACGAGGGATTCGAGGGGCGGGTGGTCGAGGCGCGGCGGCATTTCGCCGCCAACCTGCCGGCGGAATTGCGCGGCGCGATCGCGTTCTTCGACCCGGAGCGCTACAACGCCGCCGCCTCGCTGCAGGACAACATCCTGTTCGGCAAGATCGTCACCGGGCAGGCGGGCGCCGCCCCGCGCATCACCGCGCTGGTGCGGGAGCTGCTCGACGAGCTGGGCCTGCGGCCGCTGGTGGTGAAGATCGGCCTGGACTACCAGGTGGGCGTGGGCGGCGCGCGCCTGCCGGTGCCCGAGCGGCAGAAGGTGGCGCTGGTGCGGGCGCTGCTCAAGCGCCCGGCGCTGCTGGTGCTCGACCAGGCGATCGCCGCGCTCGACCCGGCCTCGCAGATGCGGGTGCTCGACGGCATCCTCGCCGAGCGCAAAGGCCAGGGCGTGACCTGGGTGATGCACCGGCCTGACCTGTGCGAGCGCTTCGGCCTGGTGCTGGTGATGGAGCGCGGGCGCCTCGCCGAGAAGGGCAAATTCGACGACTTGAAATGCAGCGGCGGCGTGCTGCACAAAATGCTGGGAGCAGCGGCATGAGGAAGGGTGCAAGCCTATGAGCCTGGAACAGGAAATCGAACTCATCCGGCAGTTCCCGATCTTCAGCAAGATCCAGCCGGCGATGCAGAAGCTCTTGTGCTTCACCGCCGAGCGGCTGACCTTCGACGCCGGCCAGGTGATCTTCAACGCCGGCGACGTCGGCGATGCGGCGTACATCATCATCGAGGGCAGCGTCGAGATCTCGGTGCCGACGCCGGCCGGGCCGATCGTGGTCAACACTCTGGGGCGCAACGACATCATCGGCGAGATCGCCATCTTCGGCGACGTGCCGCGCACCGCCACCGCCAGGGCGCTGGCGCGCGTCGAGACGCTGAAGATCTCGAAGGAGCTGTTCGTCAAGGTGATCCGCGAGAACCCGGACGCGGCGATCGAGCTGATCAAGATCCTCGCCGGGCGCCTGGCCAATACGACCAATCAGCTGACCCGCACCCGCAGCGGCACCCGGCCCTAGCCGTTCCTTGCAGGGGGCTTTCAGGGCAAACTCCCGTAAACGTCCTATCATTCGCCTATGCCGACCCCCGTCTCCGCCGCCGCGGCTATCAAGGACGACGACGTCTACCTGATCTCGCCGAAGGGCAGCCGCGAGCTCAAGGCCGCGAATACGTCGCTGTCGGCAGCGGAGCTCCAGGTCCTGGTGGTGGTCGACGGCTTCTCGTCAGCCGCGGAAATCGCCCGCCGCGTGCCCGGCGTGTCGCGCGGCGAGGTGATGGCGGCGCTGCAGCGCCTCGCGGAAGCCAAGTTCCTCGCCTCCGAGAACGAGGCCGACGCCGAGGCGTCGGGTTTTTCCACCATCGCGGTTCCCGCGGGGTTCTTCAGCAGCCTTGCGGTGGACGCGAATGCCGAGGCCGACGGCGGGCTGTCGATTCTGAAGAAGAAGGGCTTCTACGTGCGCATTGCGCGCCAGCCGGTTGCCGACCGCGATATCAAGGAGGGCTGGAAGCCGATCGTCCTGGTGGTCGATGACGACCCGGACCTGCAAAAGCTGATCCGGACCTATTTCATGATGGAAGGCATCGTGCCGCGCGCCGCGTTCAAGCGCGACGACATCATCCTGGCCCTGCGCCACCAGCAGCCGCCCGACCTGGTGCTGCTCGACGTCAACCTGCCCGATGCCAACGGCTTCGATATCCTCGCCAAGATGCGCCAGCATCCGGTGCTGCGGACCATGCCCGTGGTCATGTTTACCGCGGAGGCCACGCGCGAAGCCGTGCTGAGGGGTTTGCAGGGCGGCGCCGACGGCTATATCACCAAGCCCTTCGAGCCCGACATGCTGATCAATGCGGTGAAGACGGTGCTCGGGCTGAACCGGCCGAAGGCAAAAAAAACCAGCTAGGCCGGCACCGCGTCGACCAGCCGGCGCGGATCGGCGATGGCATACACCGCAAGACGCTGCTGCCGGCCGCGCACTTTCACCTGGTGCAGCGGCGCGTCGCCCGGCGCGATGCCGGCCTGCTCGAGCGTCTCGGCGGACACTACCAGCGTGCAGGCGTAGGCCTTGGTCATGCCCTCCAGCCGCGCGGCGATGTTGATGTTGTCGCCGATCGCCGAATAGATCGGCGCCTGCGGCGGGCCCATGGTGCCGACGATCGCCATGCCGGCGTGCACGCCGATGCCGATGCGCAGCGGCTCGGCGAGGTCGGCGGCCAGGCTGGCGTTGAGGCGCTCCAGGCCGCGCTGCATCTCGGCGGCGCCGGCGACGGCCTGGCGGCAGGCCTCGGGCAGCGCCGTCTCCAGTCCGTAGAGCGCGAGCAGGCCGTCGCCGCGGAACTGCGCGTAGTAGCCGCCGGTGGCGCGCAGCGCCTCGAACATCTCGGCGAAGAACTGGTTGACGATGAACACCACGTCGTAGGGCAGGCGCGCCTCGGCGAGCTGGGTCGAGCCGCGCAGGTCGACGAACATGGCGACGATCGCGCGTTCCTTGCCCTGCGTGCCGGCGCGGTTGCGCGCCGCGGCGGCGCCGACGGTCGGCGGCAGCAGCGGCGTGACGGCGAGGTCGCGCGTCGGGCGCGCCTGGCAGGCCAGCCGCACGTTGGGCGGCGCGTCGATGCGCGCGAGCGCCTCGGCCTCGATGGCGCTCGCCGGCGCCAGCGCCGCCAGCCCGTCGCCCACGCGCACGCGGCAGGTGGTGCAGCGGGCCCGGCCGCCGCACACCGAAGCGTGCGGCACGCCGGCATCGCGCAGCGCTTCGAGGATGCTGCGGCCGACCGGAGCGCTGATCAGGCGTCCGGAAGAATGGCGTACCTGGAAGGTGGCGCCGATGCGCGAGCGCAGCCAGCGCGCCAGCAGCGTGCCTGACAGCAGCAGCCAGAAGGCGAGCTCCAGTCCGTGGCGCCAGCCGAGCATCTGCTCGCGCTGCGCGCCGGTCATGCCGGCGAGATCGAGGTTGTACTTCTGCATGCCGCCCACCGCCTGCACGCTCGGCATCAGGCCGAAGCCGGCGGCGACGAAGCCCGACAGCGCCAGCGCCGGCACCAGCAGCGCCGCGGCGAAGGCGAGCGGCTGCACCGCCGGATACCAGCGCTTGAGCCGCAGCCAGTAGTGCAGGCCGAAGCACAGGTGCGACCAGACGATGATCAGCAGCAGCGACTGGCGCGCCGCCGACCAGTCGTCCGACCACAGCAGGCCGACCACGCGCTCGTAGTCGACGTTGTGGCCGAGCAGCCGCCAGGCGAGGCGCGTGCCGACGATGTGCGCGATCAGCAGCGGCGGCACCGCCAGCCCGAGGGCGAGCTGCGCCGCCTCCCAGAACGGCATGCGCAGCGTGCTGCGGCGGTAGAGCGAGGCGAGCGCGAGGACGAAGTGCGTCAGCAGCGCGCCGTAGAGCAGCACGGTGCCCGGCGGGCTGCGCCACCACGCCGCCAGCGTCAGGCGCATGCGGTCCATGGCCTCGATCGACACCACGCCGAGGGCGTGGTTGAGGAAATGCGGCACCACGAAGCACGCGATCACCAGGCCGGTGACCAGGCGAAGTTTCCTCAACCGCGCCTCACGCCTTCACGACCCTGGGGTCGGGAACCAGGAATCGGCCGCGCGTATCGACGATGAGATTCGAATGATTCAGCACCAGGTCGAAATCGAAGGCGTCGTGGTCGGTTGCGACCAGCACCAGGTCCTGGTGCTGCAGCAGGCCGGCGCTCAGGGTCTCGGCACGCGTCGGCACCGCGGGATGCACCGGGTGGCGCAGCGCCGGCACGTGCGGATCACAGAACGCGATCACCGCGCCCTCGGCCGCCAGCAGGCGCATCAGCTCGAGCGCCGGCGACTCGCGCAGGTCGTCGACGTTCTTCTTGTAGGCCACGCCGAGCACCAGCACGCGGCTGCCGCGCAGCCCCTTGCCGCGCGCCTCGAGGGCGGCGCTGATCTTGCCGAGCACCCAGCGCGGCATGTTGCTGTTGATCTCGCCGGCCAGCTCGATGAAGCGGGTCGGCACGCCGTAGGCGCGCGCCTTCCAGGCGAGGTAGAACGGGTCGATGGGAATGCAATGGCCGCCGAGGCCGGGGCCCGGCCAGTAGGGCACGAAGCCGAAGGGCTTGGTGGCGGCGGCGCGGATCACCTCGTGCACGTCGATGCCCATGCGGTCGCAGATGATCTTCATCTCGTTGGCGAGGCCGATATTGACCGCGCGGTGCACGTTTTCCAGCAGCTTCACCATCTCGGCGGTGCGCGTCGAGCTGACCGCCACCACGCGCTCGATCGCCGCGCCGTAGAGCGCATGGCCCGCCTCGAGGCAGGCGGCGGTGGTGCCGCCCAGCACCTTGGGAATCGCATGCGTCGGAAACTTCTCGTTGCCCGGGTCCTCGCGCTCGGGCGAGAAGCAGACGAAGATGTCACTGCCGATTTTTAGATTTATTTTTTTTATTCTAGAAACAATTTCCTCATCGGTCGTGCCGGGGTAGGTCGTGCTTTCGAGCGAAATCAATTGTCCGGCCCGCAGATGAGGCAGCATGGCGTCGGCCGCGGCGCGCACGTGGCTGAGATCGGGCTCGCGATTCGGGCCGAGCGGCGTCGGAACGCAGATCAGGACGGCGTCTGCGCCGGCGATTTCAGCGAAGTCCGTGGCCGGGAAGAATTTCTTCCTCAGAACCGCCTGGATGCGCTGCGGCCCATAGCGCTCGATATAAGTCTCGCCCCGCGCCAGCTGCGCGATGCGCTCGGCGTCGGTGTCGATGCCGATGACCTTGAAGCCGCACTCGGCGAAGCGCAGCGCCAGCGGCAGGCCGACATAGCCCAGGCCGACGACGGCGACGCACGCGGTACGCTTTCTTATTTTTTCTAGGAAATGTTCTTTCATCCCTTGAGCTGCAGGGATTTGTATTCCAGAAACTCCTCCAGGCCGTAAACGCCGGCCTCGCGGCCGTGGCCGGACTGCTTGAAGCCGCCGAAGGGCGCGTTCATGTTGAACGCGCCGCCGTTGATGTCGATCTGCCCGGCGCTGATGCGCCGCGCGACGCGCTGCGCCCGCGCCTCGTCGGCCGACCACACCGCGCCCGCCAGCCCGTAGGGGCTGTCGTTGGCGATGCGCACCGCCTCGTCCTCGTCCCGGTAGGGCAGGATCGCCAGCACCGGGCCGAAGATTTCCTCCTGTGCGATGGTCATGCTGTTCTTTACCTTGCCGAATACCGTCGGGCGCACGTAGTAGCCGCCGGCCGGCACGCCCTCGGGCGCCTCGGCGCCGCCGGCGACCAGCTCCGCGCCCTCGGCGATGCCTTTCTTGATGTAGCCGCGCACCCGCTCGAGCTGCGCCTGTGAGCTCAATGGGCCAAGGCGGGTCGCCTCCGACAAGGGATCCCCTGGCGTAAATGTTTTCGCCAGGTCGGCAGCCAGCCTCGCGGCTTCCTGATATTTACTTTCTGGTACCAGCATGCGAGTCAACGCCGTGCACGTCTGCCCCGAATTCAGGTAGCAGCCGTTGACAGTGCCCTTCACTGCGGCGGCCAGGTCGGCGTCATCTAGGATGACGGAGGCGCTCTTTCCGCCCAATTCAAGGGCAACCCTTTTAATCGATTGGGAAGCCAATTCTGAAATGCGCTTGCCGGCGCGCGTCGAGCCGGTGAAGGAGATCATGTCCACGCCGGGATGGCGCACCAGCGCCTCGCCGACCTGCGGCCCGTAGCCGGTCACCAGGTTGAACACGCCCGCCGGCAGCCCGGCTGCCTCGATCACTTCGGCCAGCACGAAGGAATTGAACGGCGCGATCTCGGAGGACTTGAGCACCACGGTGCACCCCGCGGCCAGCGCGGGGGCGACCTTCAGCGCGATCTGGTGCAGCGGATAGTTCCAGGGGGTGATGGCGAGCACCACGCCCACCGGCTCGCGGACCACAATTGAATTCCCAACTTTCTTTTCAAAAGAAAAGTCTTTCAGAAGACTCGCATAATTCGCAAAATTTGCGATCGGTAATCCCGCCTGGATGCGCGCCGCCATCTTGACCGGCATGCCGACTTCCTGCGCGATCAGCTTCGCCAGCTCATCGGCGCGCGCCTTGAGGCCCGCCGAGATCTGGGCGAGGAAGCCGGCGCGCTTTTCGACCGGCGTATTTTTCCAGGCTTCCAGCGCCGCCTGCGCCGCCTTGACCGCCGCGTCTGCGTCCTTGTCGTCCCCGGCGGGAATCCGGCCCATCACCTCGCCGGTGCCGGCGTTGTGCACGTCGATCGACTCGCGGCCCGACGGCGCGACCCACTTTCCACCGATGAACAGCTTCTGTTTCACCAACATCCTGCGCTCTCCTCAAGAAGAGGGTTATTTTATCCGGCTATACTGCGGCGATGCCCCGAACGTCCAAGGCGGTCCTGTGCCGCGAGCTTAACAAGCCTGTCGTCGTGGAAACCATCCGCGTCGATGGCCCGAAGCGCGGCGAAGTCACCGTGAAGATCGCCGCCTGCGGCGTGTGCCATTCCGATCTGTCGGCCACCAACGGCACTATCGCGCTGCCGCCGCCGCTGGTGCTCGGCCACGAGGCGGCGGGCGAGGTGGTCGAGGTGGGCGAGGGCGTGAGCACGCTCGCCGTCGGCGACCATGTCGTGTCGTCCTTCATCTACATGTGCGGCCAGTGCCGCTTCTGCGCCGCCGGGCGACCGGTGCTGTGCGTCGAGCAGGGAAAAGCGCTCACCACGCCGCCCGAGGGCACGCCGCGTACCCACGATGGTGCCGGCAAGCCGCTCGGCATTTTCTCCGGCTGCGGCGTGATGGCGCAGTTCGCCACGCTGTCGGTCGACAACCTGGTGAAGATCGACCCCAAGGTGCCGCTGGACCGTGCCGCGCTGGTTGGCTGCGCCGTCACCACGGGCGTCGGCGCAGTGTTCAACACGGCGCGCGTCGAGCCCGGATCGTCGGTCGCCGTGTTCGGCTGCGGCGGCGTCGGACTCAACGTCATCCAGGGCGCGGCGATCGCCGGCGCCGAGCGGATCATCGCCATCGACACGCTCCAGGCGAAGCTGGACCTGGCGAAGACCTTCGGCGCGACCGACGGCATCCTGTTCAATGACGACCTGGTCAAGACCCTGAAAAAAATGACCGCCGGGGGGCCGGACTACGCCTTCGAGTGCGTTGGCGCGGGCGCGCTGGCCGAGGCCGCCTACCGCTCGATCCGGCGCGGCGGCAAAGCCGTCATCGTCGGCGTGGCGCGCGCGGGCGATGCCGCCTCCTTCAAGCCGATGACCATGGTGTTCGAGGAGAAAACGCTGCAGGGCAGCTATTTCGGCTCCTGCGTGCCGCGCATCGATTTCCCGCGCATGCTGCAGCTCTACATGGCGGGCCGCCTCAAGCTCGACGAGCTGATCACGCGGCGCTACGCGATCGACGAGGCGCCGCAGGCCTTCGCCGATCTCCAGGCCGGGCGCAACGCGCGCGGCGTCATCGTCCTTTGATAGGCGTTCCCTCCTGATGGCCCGCATCCTTGTCGTCGACGATCAGCGCTCCAACGTTGAAATGATGGCCGGCGTGCTGCAGGCGCGCGGCTACGAAGTGCTCACCGCCGCCGACGGCGAGGCGGCGCTCGAGCAGGTGCGCGCCGCCAGCCCCGACATCGTGGTCTCCGACATCCTGATGCCGGGCATCGACGGCTACGACCTGTGCCGGCGGCTGCGCGCCGACCCGGCGACCGCGCTGCTGCCGGTGGTGCTGGTGACCTCGCTCGAGCCGCAGGCCGAGCGCATGCGCGGTATCGAGGCGGGCGCCGACGACTTCATCACCAAGCCGATCAACTGGGAGGAGCTGTTCGCGCGCGTGCGCTCGCTGCTGCGCGTCAAGGCGCTGCAGGACGAGCTCAAGGGCTGGAACCAGAAGCTCGAGGCGCGCGTCAAGAAGCAGGTGAAGCAGCTCGAGCGCCTGTCGCGCCTCAAGCGCTTCTTCTCGCCCTCGGTGGCCGACGCCATCGCCCTCGGCAGCGAGGAGCTGCTCGAGCCGCACCGGCGCGAGATCACCGCGGTGTTCCTCGACCTGCGCGGCTTCACCGCGTTCACCGACCGCGCCGACCCGGACGAGGTGCTGGATCTGCTGCGCGCCTACCACGCGACGCTCGGCCGCTGCGTCGACGAATACGGCGCGACGCTGGAGCATTTCGCCGGCGACGGCATCATGATCTTCTTCAACGACCCGCTGCCGGTCGAGCGGGCGGCGGAAAAAGCGGTGCGCATGGCGCTTGCGCTGCAGAACGCCTTCAGCCCGATCTCGGCGGCCTGGGCCAAGCTCGGCCACGACGTCGGCCTCGGCATCGGCATCGCGCAGGGCGACGCGACGCTCGGCGTCATCGGCTTCGAGAACCGCTGGGAGTACGCGGCGATCGGCAACGTGCCCAACCTCGCCGCGCGCCTGTGCGGCGCGGCGCATGCCGGCGAGATCATCCTCGATGCCCAGACCGAGCAGGACGTGGCGCAGCTGGCCGAGACGGAAGCCATGGGCAGCCTGACGCTGCGCGGCTTCTCGCAGCCGATCGCGGCGTTCCGCCTGAAGTCGATCCGCGGCTAGGCCGCGGCCCGCTACCAGCGCGCCGGCGGCTTCCTCAGGATCACCAGCAGGCCGCCTTCCTTGCGCACGTAGCCGCCGGCGGCGAGGTCGGTGAAGATGCGGCTGATCATCTCGCGCGAGCAACCGACGCGCGCGGCGATGTCCTTCTGCGTCAGCGGCTCCGTGATCACCTGGCGGCCGTCGCGCTCCTCGGCCAGCTCGAGCAGCAGCCGCGCCACGCGGCCGTAGACGTCCATCAGCGCGAGGCTCCGGACGCTCTCGGTCAGGCCGCGCACGCGGCTGGCAAGCTTTTGCACCAGGTGCAGGGCAAAGGCGGGGTTGCGCGCGACAAAGGCGTCGAGCTCGGCGCGCCGGATCACCGCGCAGCGGCACTCCTCGAGCGCCATCACCGAGGCCGAGCGCGGCCCGCCGTCCAGCGTCACCTCGCCGAAATACTCGCCCGGGCCAAGGTGGTGCAGCTGAACCTCGCGCCCGTCGGCGTCGCCGACGAACACTCGGGCGCGACCCGAGAGCAGGACATAGAGCGAATCGGTTTCATCGCCCTCGTTCACCACGATCGCGCCCTTGGCAAAGCTGCGCACGGTGGCGACCGCGCCGATCTGCTCCAGCAAGGGTGCGGGCAGGACCTCGGCGGGGTGGCCTTTCATGGCTGGCCGAATTCTGCCCGGGTTCGGGGCGAGAGGTGAATTTGTCACACCGGCAAGGCGACGGGGTTCGCTGCTTCAGGCCCGGGCGCGGACTAGGCTGGAGTCACTTGGCAACGGGGGGTTTATGAAACTGTCCGAACACCTGCTCCTGCTGGCCCTGATGGTCCCGACGATCCTGGTGGTGGTCGTTGCGGCTCTTCTGATCGCGCAACCGGCCCGCCCGGCGAGCCCGCACAAGCCACTACCCATGGCCGCGGCGCCGGCCTACACCCTCCCCGTGGACGACGCCGGGCACGACGGGACATACTGACCCGCTGCAACCCGGCGGGGAGGAGAAATGAAGCAGGGCAAGCGGCGCGCGGGCGTACCGCGGGCCGGCAGGCTGGCCGATGCGCTGCGCGAGCGCGACGAGGCCTTCGCGCAGCAGCAGGCGAGCGCGGAGATCCTGCGGCTGATCGGCAGCCTGCCGAGCGACGTGCAAGCGGTGTTCGACGCCATCGTGCAGCGTGCGGCTCGCCTGTTTGCGCCCTGCAACGTCGGTCTCGCCATGCTGGAAGACGGCCTGCTGCAGCTGCGGGCGATGGCCGGCCCGCGCATTGCGGCGCTCGACCGGCGGGAGATCGCCTCGGTCTATCCGCTGGCTTTCGACCCGGAGCGCGTGCTGACCGCGCGCGTCGTGGCGCAGGCGAAGATCCTCGAGATCCCCGACAGCGCCGCTCCCGGCCTGCCCGAACTTTTCGTGCGGGCGGCCAAGGTCGGAAAATTCCGCTCGGCGGTGTTCGTGCCGCTGGTGCGCGAGGGCGGCGGCATCGGCTGCCTGGTGCTGAACCATCCGCGGCCGGGATTCCGCCTCAAGCCGCGCAGCCTTGCGCTGCTGCGCAGCTTCGCCGACCAGGCGATGATCGCCATCGGCAACGCGCGCCTGCTCGACGAGATCCGCGAGAAGACGCGACAGCTCGAGGTGGCGGGCCGGCACAAGTCGGAATTCCTCGCCAACATGTCGCACGAGCTGCGCACGCCCCTGAACGCGGTCATCGGCTTTGCCGAGGCGCTGCGCGCGAAGATGGTGGGCGAAGTCAACGCGAAGCAGGCCGAGTACCTCGAGAACATCCGCGTCGCCGGCGAGCACCTGCTCGCGCTGATCAACGACGTGCTCGACCTCTCCAAAGTCGAGGCCGGGCGCATGGAACTCGAGCTCGCGCCCGTCGACCTGCCGCGCGCCATCGCTCAGGCTTTGACCCAGGTTCGCCCGCGCGCGATGCGGGAAAAAATCGAATTGCGCAAAATCGTCGATCCAAGCCTGGGCGAGATCGAGGCCGACGAGCGCAAGCTCCGGCAGGTGCTGCTGAACCTGCTCTCCAATGCGGTCAAGTTCACGCCCGGGGGAGGCCGGGTCGAGGTGCTCGCCGCAAGGAACGGAAAATTCCTGGAAATTTCAGTGAGGGATTCTGGTGTCGGCATCTCCACCGAGGACCAGGCAAGGCTGTTCGAGAATTTCCGGCAGGTCGGTGTCGCCAAAAGCGAGGGCACCGGTCTCGGCCTGGCGTTGAGCAAGCGGCTGGTCGAGCTGCACGGCGGCGCCATCGACGTCGACAGCGAGCCGGGCCGGGGCTCGACCTTCCGCTTTTCGCTGCCGCTGCGCTAGTGCACCACCTCGAACAGGCCGGCGGCGCCCATGCCGCCGCCGATGCACATGGTGACCACCACCAGCTTTGCGCCGCGGCGCCGGCCTTCGATCAGGGCGTGGCCGACGAGGCGCGCGCCCGACATGCCGTAGGGATGGCCGACGGCGATGGCGCCGCCGTTGACGTTGAGCCTGTCGTTGGGGATGCCGATGCGGTCGCGGCAGTAGATCACCTGCACGGCGAAGGCCTCGTTCAACTCCCACAGGTCGATGCTGGAGACGCTCTTGCCGGCCTGCTGCAGGAGCTTCGGCACCGCGAACACCGGGCCGATGCCCATCTCCTTGGGGTCGCAGCCGGCGACCGCAAAGCCACGGAAGATGCCGAGGGGCTTCAAGCCGCGCTTCGCCGCCTGCTGGTCGCTCATGACCACAGCGGCGGAAGCGCCGTCGGAGAATTGGCTGGCGTTGCCGGCGGCGATGCAGCCGCCCTCGATCGCCGGCTTGATCTGCGACACGCCCTGGTAGGTGGTGTCGGGGCGGATGCCCTCGTCCTCGCTGGCGGTGACTTCCTTCATGGTCTCGGCACCGGTGGTCTTGTCGACCACCTTCATCTTGGTGGTGATCGGCGCGATCTCGTCCTTGAACTTGCCCTCGGCGCGCGCCTTGGCGGCGCGCGTCTGGCTCTGCACGCCGAATTCGTCCTGCTTCTCGCGCGAGATGGCGTACTTCTTCGCCACGTACTCCGCGGTCTGCAGCATCGGCCAGTAGGTCTCGGGATGGTGGCGGTGCAGCCACTCGTCCTGGAAGTGGTGCTTGTTCATCTCCTGCTGCACCAGCGAGATCGACTCGATGCCGCCGGCGACGAACACCTCGCCCTCGCCGGAGATCACGCGCTGCGCGGCGAGCGCGATGGTCTGCAGGCCCGAGGAGCAGAAGCGGTTCACCGTCATGCCGGGGACGCTCTGTGGGCAGCCGGCGCGGATCGCGATCTGGCGCGCGATGTTCCAGCCGGTGGCGCCCTCGGGATTGGCGCAGCCGATGATCACGTCCTCGACCTCGTCGGCGTCGACCTTGGCGCGCTCGAGCGCGGCGTGCACCACGTGGCCGCCCATCTTCGCGCCGTGCGTCATGTTGAGCGCGCCGCGCCAGCTCTTGCACAGCGGGGTGCGCGCCGTGGATACGATTACGGCCTCGGTCATGTCCTCTCTCCTCGAATCTGCAGCACGTTGGTCAGGAATTCCTTGACGTCGTCGAGCGCGCGCATCTTGGCGCGGTAGTTGGGGCCGACGCTGGCGCCGGTGCGCAAGCATTCGCGCCGCAGCACTTCGATGGATTTTTGCGCGCTGTCGAGCAGCTCGCCGGTCGGCGCGTACACCACGCGGCCGTCGTCCTCGTAATAGACCACGCAATCGCGGTAGTTCTGCGCCTTGGGCAGGGAAAACACCCGCTCAAAGCGCGTGTCGCCGTCGAATCCATGGTGCGCCCCCGGGTAGGTCTTGAGCGTCGCCTGGCCGCCGGCGGCGCGCAGGCGCTCGATATATGCGGCGCAGACCTTGATCCCGGTGTAATTGTCGTCCTCGCCGATGAGGAACAGCATCGGCGCCGCCGGCCGCGGGTTGCGGTACTGGACGGTGCAGCCGGGGTAGAGAGGCACCAGGGCCGCGAACGCCGCGTCCGGAAGCTGCGCGCGGCGATCCGACGCCAGCAGCGCCACCGATCCGCCTTTGGAAAAACCGATCAGCGCAATACGCCGGGCATCGACTCCCTCCAGCCCGGCGAGGAAGCGCAGCGCCGCCTGGGCGTCACGCACCATCTGCGTGGTGGTGACGCGCGACTGGTCTTCGACGGTGCTTTCCACGCCGCGCGGGGTAAAGCTGTCGGTCACCAGAGCCACCATGCCGATGGCGGACAGCTCGCGCGCCCAGAAGCCCTCGCGCGCCTCGGTCACGCCGCCCGAGCCGTGCATCACGACAATGGCCGGGCGCTTTTCGCCGGCGGCGGGCCGGAACAGGTGGCCGAAAATCTTTTCCTGGCCGGAGGCGAATTCGACTCGTTCGCTGCCCGGCAGGCCCTGGGCGGACACCTCGAGGGCGGCGACGCAGGCGGCGAGCAGCCAGAGTCTCATTCGTTGAAGCGCTTGCCCTTTTTCGCCAGCTTCACCAGCAGCGGCGCCGGCTTCCACTGCGCGCCCTGGTAGCCCTTCTGGAAGCCCTCGATGGATTTCAGCACCTTGTCCAGGCCAACCGTGTCGGCGTAGAACATCGGCCCGCCGCGGTAGGGCGGGAAGCCGTAGCCGGTGAGATAGACCATGTCGATGTCGGAGGCGCGCAGCGCGATGCCCTCTTCGAGGATGTGCGCGCCCTCGTTCACCAGCGCGTAGACCAGGCGCTCGACGATCTCGTCGTCCAGGATCGGGCGCGGCTTGACGCCGATCTCGGCGCGATATTTCTCCAGGATGGCCTGCACCTCGTCGTCCGGAATCGGCTTGCGCGCATTTGGACTGCCGGCGGCCTCGTACTTGTAGAAGCCCTTGGCGGTCTTCTGGCCGAAGCGGCCCTGCTCGCAGATGCGGTCGGCGATCTTCGAGTAGACGAAGTCCGGCCGCTCCTGGTAGCGGCGCTTGCGGATTTCCCAGCCGATGTCGTTGCCCGCCATGTCGTACATCGTGAACGGCCCCATCGCCATGCCGAACTTCGCCAGCGCGCCGTCCACCTGCTGGGGGCTCGCGCCCTCGTCGAGCAGGAACAGGCTTTGCTGGCCGTATTTCTCCAGCATGCGGTTGCCGATGAAGCCGTCGCACACGCCCGAGACCACCGGCACCTTCTTCAGCGTCTTGCCGAGCTTCATGGTGGTCGCCAGGACGTCCTTGGCGGTGTCTTTCGCGCGCACCACCTCGAGCAGGCGCATGACGTTGGCGGGCGAGAAGAAGTGCGTGCCGATCACGTCCTGCGGCCGCTTGGTGACCGCGGCGATCTGGTTGACGTCGAGCGTCGAGGTGTTGGTGGCGAGGATCGCGCCGGGCTTGGCGAGGGCGTCGAGCTTCCTGAACATGTCCTGCTTGACGTCCATGCGCTCGAACACGGCCTCGATGATGATGTCCGCATTCTTGATTTCTTCAAGATTAGTTTTTGGAGAAATCAAGGACATCCGCTTGTTCATGTCGTCCTGCTTGAGGCGGCCCTTGGCGACCGTCGCCGCGTAATTCTTGCCGATGATGCCGAGCCCTTTGTCCACCGCGGCCTGGCTGAGGTCGATCAGCGTGACCGGAATTCCGGCGTTGGCGAAATTCATGGCGATACCGCCGCCCATGGTGCCGGCGCCGATCACCGCCGCGCTCCTGATCTCGCGCACCGGGGTGTCGCCGGGCACGTCGGGGATCCGGGCCGTCATGCGCTCGGCGAAGAAGGCGTGGCGCAGCGACTGCGATTCGGTGGTCTGCACCAGGTGCGCGAAGCGCTCGCGCTCGACCTTGCGGCCCTCGTCGAACGGCAGGTTCACCGCCGCCTCGACGCAGGTGACGATCTCAAGCGGCGCGGGATAGCCGCGCGAGGCCTTGGCGACGTCGTCGCGGATCTTGGCGAAGAATGCCTTGCGGTCGCCCTCGACCACGGCGTCGAAGTCGCGGATGCGCTTGAGCGGCCGGTGTACGTTGCGCTTGGCGAAAGCGAGCGCGGCCTCGAGAAGATCGCCTTGGGCGATCTCGTCGACCAGGCCGTGTTCCTTCGCTTTCTCCGCCGCGATGAATTGGCCGGTCGTCATCAGTTTCACCGCCTCGACGACCGGAAGGACGCGCGGCAGCCGCTGCGTGCCGCCGGAGCCGGGCAGGATGCCGAGCTTGACCTCGGGCAGGCCGAGCTGCGAGCGCGGCGCCGCCACGCGGTAGTGGCAGGCGAGCGCGAGCTCCAGCCCGCCGCCGAGGGCGAAGCCGCCGATGGCGGCAACCAGCGGCTTCTTCATCCCGTCCTGGTAATCGTTGACGTCGGGCAGGTCGGGCTTCTCGCGCTTCTGGTTGAACTCGCGGATGTCGGCGCCGCCGGAGAAGTACTTCGGCTGGCCGATGATCACCGCCGCCTTCACCGCCTTGTCGCCTTCGGCCTTCTTCAGCGCCTTGATCAGCCCCGCACGCACGGCGTTGCTCAAGCCGTTGACCGGCGGATTGTTCATGGAAATGACGGCGATGCCGTCGCGGACCGAATAGTCCACCGCTTCGCTCATGAAAAGTGCGCCGCCTCGCTCATTTCCGGATTTTCCCGTGGGTGGGCCGATTCTAATCGGTAAAATGCCCGGCGAGAGGAGGGGCCCTTGGGATCACCGGCGGGGGAGGCGCTGCTGCGCGTGCAGGACGTCAGCGTGCGCTTCGGCGGCATCGTGGCGCTCGACGGCGTGTCGTTCGGCGTCGACGCGGGCCGCATCGTCGGCCTGATCGGGCCCAACGGCGCGGGCAAGACCACGCTGTTCAATTGCATTTCGCGCCTCTACCAGTGCGACGCCGGCGACATCCGCTTCGACGGCCGCTCGCTGCTCGCGGTGGCGCGCCACCGGGTCGCCGGCCTCGGCATCGGCCGCACTTTCCAGAACCTGGCGCTGTTCCGCAGCATGACGGTGCTCGACAACGTCATGGTCGGCCATCACTGCCGCACGCACGGCGGCTTTTTCGCCAATGCGCTGCGCCTGCCGGTCGCGGCGCGCGAGGATGGCGCCGCGCGCGAGCGCGCCCGATCGCTGCTCGGCGAGCTGTCGCTCGAAGCGGTGGCCGGGAGCGTGGTCGCCGACCTGCCCTTCGGCACGCAGAAGCGCGTCGAGCTGGCGCGTGCGCTCGCCGCCGAGCCCCGGCTTCTCCTGCTCGACGAACCGGCCAGCGGCCTCAACCACGAGGAGGTCGAGGCGCTCGGCGCCCTGGTGCGCGAGGTGCGCGCGCGCTTCGACCTCACGGTGCTGCTGGTCGAGCATCACATGGGACTGGTGATGCGCATTTCCGACCGGGTGGTGGCGCTCAATTTCGGCAAGGTCATCGCCGAAGGCTCGCCGCAAGAGGTGCAGCGCCATCCGGACGTGGTGAGCGCCTACCTGGGGACATGAATGCTCCTTGAAGCCAGGAACCTGAATGCCGGCTACGGCCAGACGCGGGTGCTGCACGGCATGGATTTCGCCATCGAGAAGGGCTCGATCACCGCGCTGCTCGGCGCCAACGGCGCGGGCAAGACGACCACCCTGCGGGCGCTTTGCGCGATGGTGAAGACGCAGGGTGAGATCCGCTTCGACGGCCGGCGCATCGACGGCGCCAGGACCGAGGACATCGTGCGCCTGGGCGTGGCGCACGTGCCCGACGGCCGCGGCACTTTTCTCAACCTGAGCACCGAGGAGAACCTGCACCTCGGCGCCTATACGCGGCGCGACCGCGGCGCGGTGGCCTCCGACCTCGAGCGGGTGTTCGGCTACTTCCCGCGGCTGCGCGAGCGGCGCGCGCAGCAGGCCGGAACGCTCTCCGGCGGCGAGCAGCAGATGCTCGCGGTGTCGCGCGCGCTGATGCTGCGCCCGCGGCTGATGCTGCTGGACGAGCCCTCGTTCGGCCTCGCGCCGCTGCTGGTGCGGGAGCTGTTCGCCATCCTGCGCGAGATCCGCGCGAGCGAAGGCGTCAGCATGCTGCTGGTCGAGCAGAACGCCGCCATGGCGCTCGAGCTCGCCGACCACGCCTATCTCATCGAGACCGGCCGGGTGGTGCTGTCGGGCACGGCGGCGGCGCTGAAGCAGGATGATTCGGTCAGAAAGTCCTACCTGGGCTACTGATGGACGCCTTCCTCCACCAGGTTCTCGCCGGCCTCGCCACCGGCGGCATCTATGCCAGCCTCGCGCTCGCCCTGGTGATGATCTACCAGGCGACGCGCCTGGTGAACTTCGCGCAGGGCGAGCTCGCCATGTTCTCGACCTATATCGCGTGGAGCCTGATCAACGCCGGCATGCCGTACTGGTGGGCCTTCCTGCTGACGGTTGGAATTTCTTTTTTAGTGGGAATCTTGATTGAAAGGATCGTGATCCGCCCGGTCGAGGACGCGCCGGTGCTGGCGGTGGTGGTGGTGTTCATCGCGCTGCTCGTCATCCTGAACAGCGTCGCCGGCTGGATCTATTCCTACACCATCAAGTCCTTTCCGAGCCCGTTCCCGAAGGAGATGGCGCTCGGCCGGTTCATGTCGCCGCACGAGCTCGGCGCCATCGGCGTGACGCTGCTGGTGCTGGCGGCGTTGTACGCCTTCTTCCGCTTCACGCCGCTCGGGCTGGCGATGCGCGCCGCGGCGCAAAACCCGGCCTCGGCGCGACTGGTGGGCATCCGCGTCGGGTGGATGCTGGCGCTCGGCTGGGGCCTCGCCGCGGCGGTCGGCGCGGTGGCCGGCATGATGGTGGCGCCGATCGTCTACCTCGACCCGAACATGATGGGCGGCGTCCTGCTGTATGCCTTCGCCGCGGCGTTGCTCGGCGGCATCGACAGCCCGATGGGGGCGGTGATCGGCGGCTTCGTGGTCGGCGTGCTGGAGAACGTGCTCGGCGCCTTCGTCATCGGCAACGAGCTCAAGCTCTCGGTGGCGCTGGTGCTGATCATCGGCGTGCTGCTGTTCAGGCCCTCCGGCTTCTTCGGCAAGGTGCACGTGAGCCGGGTATGAAGAGGAACTTCCTTTTGCTGGCGGTCCTCCTGGCGGTCGCCGGCGCGCTGCCGTTCCTGGTCAGCAACTACCGCACATTTCAGCTGACCCTGGTGCTGGTGTACGCGATCGCGCTGCTCGGCCTGAATATCCTCACCGGCTACAGCGGCCAGATCTCGCTCGGCCACGGCGCCTTCTACGCGCTCGGCGCCTACAGCGCCGCGATCCTGATGGACAAGGCCGGGCTGCCTTACTGGGCGACGGTGCCGGCGGCCGGCGCGGTGTGCCTGGCGGCGGGCTTCCTCTTCGGCCTGCCGGCGCTGCGGCTCGAGGGCCTGTACCTCGCGCTTGCCACCTTCGCGCTCGGCGTGTCGATGCCGCAGCTGCTCAAGTACCACCACCTCGAAAGATGGACCGGCGGCGTGCAGGGCATCGTGATCCCGAAGCCTGAAGCGCCCGCAGTTTTCACGCTATTGGGCTTGCCGTTGAATCCGGACCGCTGGCTCTACTTCTTCACGCTGGCGGTGGCGCTGGTGATGTTCGTGCTCGCCTGGAACCTGCTGCGCGGGCGCGTCGGCCGCGCCCTGGTGGCGATCCGCGACCAGCATGTCGCCGCCGAGGCGATGGGCGTCCACGGCGCGCTCTACAAGTCGGCCGCCTTCGGCGTCTCGGCCATGTACACCGGCATCGCCGGCGCGCTGGGCGCGATCGCGGTGCAATACGTCGCCCCCGACAGCTTCAACATCTTCCTGTCCATCGTCTTCCTGGTCGGCATCGTGGTGGGCGGCCTGGCCTCGATTTCCGGCGCCGTCTACGGCGCCTTCTTCATCCAGTTCGTCCCCAACATCGCCGATGACATCTCGAAGGCCGCCCCGTGGGCGATTTTCGGCATTATCATGATCGGGTTCGTTTACCTGATGCCGACCGGCGTCGCGGGCGCCGTGCGCCGGCTTACAACACGGAGGAGGTCACCATGAAGCGCAGCATTCTTGTCCTGGCCATCGGTATGGGGCTCGCCTTGCCGGCAGCGGCGCAGAAGAAATACGATCCGGGCGCGACCGATGGCGAGATCCGCCTCGGCAACACCAATCCCTACAGCGGCCCGGCCTCGGCCTACGGCACCATCGCCAAGTCGATCTCCGCCTACTTCAAGATGGTGAACGACCAGGGCGGCATCAACGGCCGCAAGGTCAATTTCCTGTCCTACGACGACAGCTACAGCCCGCCGAAAACCGTGGAGATGGTGCGCAAGCTCGTCGAGCAGGACGAAGTGCTGTTCGTGTTCCAGACGCTCGGCACGCCGTCGAATACCGCGATCCACAAGTACATGAACATGAAGAAGGTGCCGCAGATGCACGTCGCCACGGGGGCGACGAAGTGGAACGATCCGAAGAACTTCCCCTGGACCATGGGCTGGCAGCCGAACTACCAGTCGGAGGCTCGGGCCTACGCGGCGCACATCCTCAAGACCAAGCCCGACGCCAAGATCGGCCTGCTGTTCCAGAACGACGACTACGGCAAGGATTACCTCAAGGGCTTCAAGGACGGGCTGGGCGACAAGGCGAAGAGCATGATCGTCGCCGAGGTGTCCTACGAGGTGACCGATCCCACCGTCGACTCGCAGATCGTGCAGCTGCAGTCCTCGGGCGCCAACGTGTTCTTCAACATCACCACGCCGAAATTCGCCGCGCAGGCGATCCGCAAGGCCTACGACATCGGCTGGAAGCCGGTGCACTACCTCAACAACGTGTCGAACTCGGTGGGCTCGGTGCTGACGCCCGCGGGGCTGGAGAAGGCGGTCGGCATCATCTCCAGCGCTTATCTCAAGGACGCGACCGACTCGCGCTGGGCGAACGACGCCGCCATCGGCAAGTGGCGCCAGTTCATGAACAAGTACTACCCGGACGGCGACCAGAAGGACATCTTCAACGTCTACGGCTACACGGTGGGCTCGACGGTGCACGAAGTACTGAAGAAATGCGGCGACAACCTGACGCGCGAGAACGTGATGAAGCAGGCGGCCAGCCTGAAGGGGTTCCGCGTCGATACGATGCTGCCGGGCATCTCCATCACGACGGGCAGCGACGACTTCGCGCCGATCGAGTCGGTGCAGCTGGAACGCTTCAACGGCAAGCAGTGGGAGCTGTTCGGCGAGGTCATGGGTAGATGAGGGGAAGGTAATGCGGGCGGTGCCTCCGGGGTAAACTTGCCCCGGAGGAGGCTTTCCATGCAAGGCCTGATGATGGACCAGCCGCTGCTGATCAGCGGCCTGATCCGGCACGCCGCGCGGCACCACGCCGACGGCGAGATCGTCTCGAAGAACGTCGACGGCAGCCTGCACCGCTACGGCTACGCCGCGGCGCACGCACGCGCGCAGAGGCTCGCAAACGCGCTCCAGCGCCTCGGCGTGCAGGCGGGCGACCGCGTCGCCACGCTGGCCTGGAACGGTTTTCGCCACTTCGAGATCTACTACGCGGTGGCCGGCTCGGGCGCGGTGATCCACACCATCAATCCGCGCCTGTTTCCCGATCAGATCACTTACATTGCCAACCACGCGGAAGACAAGCTGCTGTTCTACGACACGACGTTTGCGCCGCTGGTCGAGAAGCTCAAGCCGCAACTGAAGTCGGTCAAGGCGTTCATCGCGCTGAACGACGAATACGAAGGGTTGCTTGATAAAGAACAACCCGTTTTCGAGTGGCCCCTTTTCGACGAGAAGACGGCCGCCTGCCTCTGCTACACCTCGGGCACGACCGGCAACCCGAAGGGCGCGCTCTACAGCCACCGCTCGACCATGATCCACGCCTATGCCGCGGCGCTGCCCGACACGCTCGAGCTCTCGGCGCGCGAGGTGGTGCTGCCGGTGGTGCCGATGTTCCACGTCAATGCCTGGAGCCTGCCTTACTCCTGCGCCATGGTCGGCGCGAAGATGGTGTTCCCCGGCCCGCACCTCGACGGCAAAAGCATCTACGAGCTATTCGAGACGGAAGCCGTGACGCTCAGCGCCGGCGTGCCGACCGTGTGGCTGGCGCTGCTCAACTACATGAAGCAGAACCAGCTGCGCTTCTCCACCCTCAAGCGCACGGTGATCGGCGGCTCGGCCTGCCCGCCGGCGATGCTGCGCGCCTTCCAGGACGACTACGGCGTGCAGGTGCTGCACGCCTGGGGCATGACCGAGATGAGCCCGCTCGGCTCGGCGGGCACCTTCAAGGCCAAGCACCTCAAGCTGCCCAAGGAGCAGCGCGACGCCTGGCAGCACAAGCAGGGCCGCGCCATCTTCGGCGTTGACATGCGCATCGTCGACGAGAGCGGCGCCGAGCTGCCCTGGGACGGCAAGGCCTTCGGCGACCTGCAGGTGCGCGGGCCCTGGGTGATCAAGAGCTACTTCAAGGGCGAGGGCGGCGATCCGCTGAAGGACGGCTGGTTCCCGACCGGCGATGTCGCGACCATCGACCCCGACGGCACCATGCAGATCACCGACCGCTCCAAGGACGTGATCAAGTCGGGCGGCGAATGGATCAGCTCGATCGACCTGGAGAACATCGCCGTCGCGCATCCGGCGATCGCCGAGGCGGCGGTGATCGGCGTCAAGCACCCGAAGTGGGACGAGCGCCCGATCGTGGTGGCGGTGAAGAAGGCGGGCCAGGAGGTCTCGAAGGCCGAGCTGCTCAGGTTCTACGAGGGCAAGATCGCCAAGTGGTGGATGCCCGACGACGTGCTGTTCGTGCCCGAGCTGCCGCATACGGCCACCGGCAAGCTCTCCAAGCTCACGCTGCGCCAGCAGCTCAAGGACTACCGGCTTGATCAAAAGTGAAACGCGGGACCGGGTCGCGCGTATCCAGCTTGCGCGCCTGGAAAAGAAGAACGCGCTGACCGGCGACATGTATGCCAGTCTCGCCGATGCCATCGGCGCCGCGGATGCCGACCCGCAGGTCCGCGCGCTCCTGCTATTCGGCGCACCGGACTGCTTTTGCGCCGGCAACGACGTGGGCGATTTTCTCCATCGCCCGCCCCTGGCGCAGGGCTCGCCCAGCCAGCGCTTCTTCCAGGCCATGCTTGACCTGCGCAAGCCGCTGGTGGCGGCGGTGGGCGGGCCGGCGGTGGGGATCGGCACCACCATGCTGCTGCACTGCGATCTGGTCTATGCCGCGTCCAACGCGCGCTTCCAGCTGCCGTTCGTGCCGCTGGGCATCGTGCCGGAGTTCGGCTCGACCTACCTGCTGCCGCTGCTCGCGGGCTATCAGCGCGCGGCGGAGTTGCTGCTGCTCGGCCAGCCGTTCACCGCGCAGAAGGCCCATGAAGTCGGCATCGTGACGGAAGTTGTTCCGCAAGAAAAATTACTTGATCATGCTTTTCAAGTTTCAACAGCATTGGCCGCGCTGGCTCCCGAGTCGATTCGCCTCACCAGGCAGCTCCTGAAGAAACGGCATGGGCAAGCGGTGCGCGAGGCGATCGCCGAAGAAACGGCGGTCTTCGCCGAGCGACTCAAGTCCCCGGAGGCCAAGGAAGCGATGAGCGCTTTCCTGGAAAAGCGCAAGCCTGACTTCTCGCGCTTCTAGAGTTTTCGCGGCGCTGCTGGTGGCGGTCGACGTCGGGCACTACCGCGCCGAGCCGGGCGTGCTCTCCGCCAGCGGCATCGCGGAATTCGAATTCAACCTGCAACTGGCCGGGGAAGTCGGAAAACATCTCGAGCAGTCGGGCCTGCGCGTGCGCATGATCGGCGAGAAGGGCAACCTCGTGTTCCTCAATCACCGTACGCGCGCGGCGGCGGGCGCCGACCTGTTCGTGTCGATCCACCACGATTCGATGCGCGAAGCGCTGCTCGCCACCCGGCGCGACGAGCTGGCGGGCTTTTCCCTGTTCATCTCGCGGTTGAATCCGCAGCCAGAAAAAAGCCTCGCCTGCGCCAGCGCCATCGGCGCGGAACTGCGCGGCGCCGGCTTCGTTCCGTCGCGCTATCATGCCGACCCGGTGCTCGGGGAGAATCGCCCCTTCGCCGACGAGGTCAACGGCGTGCACTATTACGACAACCTGGCGGTCGCCAAGACCGCGTCCATGCCCGCGCTGCTGGTGGAAGCCGGCGTGATCGTCAACCGCCACGAGGAAGCGAAGCTGAGCGATCCCGCGGTGCGCGGCCGCATCGCGCAGGCCATCGCGCGCGGCGTGCGCCGCTGCCTGCCGTGACAAAGGCTCTCCTGCTTGCGCTCCTCGCCACCGCGCTGCCGGCGCATGCCGACCTGTACCGCTGGGTGGACCCGCAATCGGGCTCGGTCAAATTCTCGAGCGTGCCGCCGCCGTGGCTGGGCGACCCGGAGCGCGAGGCGCGCTCGCCCAGGGTCGAGGTCATCAGCACCCGGCCGAGCGCCCCGCCGGCGGGCGCGGACAAGCCGGCGTCCGCGCGCCCCGCGGCGGTGCTGGAGACCAGCTGGCGCGCGCAGCTGCGCCAGCTGGCCGCGCTGCCGCAGCGGCCGGACCTGGAGCGCTCGGCCGAAGCGATCCAGCAGCAGCTGCGCGCCTACGAGGCGCTGCGTGCCGAGCTCGACCGCGCCGATCCGTCGGGCGCGGCGCGACGGCGCGCCGAGGAGACCTCGGTGATGGAGCAGCTCAGGCGCGGCCTCGGCACGCTGCGGCCATGAAGATCCGCGAGCTCGAGGCGCGCGTCGGCGAGGAGGTGGGCGTGTCGCCCTGGATCGAGGTGACGCAGGAGCGCATCGACGGCTTCGCGCGCGCCATCGAGGATTTCCAGTGGATCCACGTCGATCGCGAGCGGGCGAAAAAATCGCCGTTCGGCGGCACCATCGCGCACGGCTTTCTCACCCTGTCGCTGCTGTCGCACCTCTCGGAAATGACCTTTTCCTACAGCGACCGCCGCATGGGCATCAACTACGGGCTGAACCGCGTGCGCTTCACCGCGCCGGTGCCGTCGGGCGCGCGCGTGCGCGCGCGCTTCACGCTCGCCGGCTACGAGAAGCTCGACGGCAACGGCGTGCAGCTCACCTGGAACACGGTGGTCGAGCTGGAAGGCTCGTCCAAACCCGCCCTGGTGGCGGAATGGCTGGGGAGGCACTACTACTGATGCGATGGAAACAGAAACCGCCGGGCTCGAACTGGGGCGAATTCGGGCCGGACGACCAGCGTGGGCGGATGAACTACGTCACGCGCGAGAAAGTGCTGCAGGGAGTCGCGGAGGTGAAGGAGGGCCTCAGCTTCAACCTGTCGCTGCCGCTCGACTATCCGGGCGGCAACGTGCTCAATCCCCGGCGCCTGCCGCCGCGCCTGGCGGCGACCTCGCGCGAAGGCAAGCAGTTCTTCTGCCGGCCGCTCAGCGAATACAACGCGAACATGACCGACGTCATCTGCGACGACCAGGTCCTGATGGCGCTGCAGTACTCGACGCAGTGGGATTCGTTTGCCCACGTCGGCAGCCGCTTCGATGCCGATGGCGACGGCAAGGCGGAGCTGGTGTTCTACAACGGCTTTCGCGCCGGCGAGCATATCGTCCCTGCAGCGGACAAGAAAAATGAAACCTGGGATCGCTACGAAGGCAGCGAAGCCAAGGCGCTGGGCATCCAGAATCTAGCCGAGCACGGCGCCCAGGGGCGGGGAGTGCTGATCGATCTGTACTTTCATTTCAAGCGACAAAGGAAAGCGGTCGGCTATGACGACCTGATGCGGGTGCTCGAAGAGGACAAGGTGGTGGTGGAGAAGGGCGACATGGTGTGTCTCTACACCGGATTTTCGGATTTTCTTCTTGAATTCAAGAAACGCCCCGATCCCAAGCTGGTTCATGAAACCTGTTCGGGGCTCAATGGCCGCGACCAGAAGCTGCTGCAGTGGATTTCCGATTCCGGCCTGGCCTGCCTGATCGCCGATAACTACGCGGTCGAGCTGATCGCCACCGCGCTCACCGACCCGCTGCCGAAGACCCAGCCGTGGCTGCCGTTGCATGAACACTGCCTGTTCAAGAACGGCATCCACCTCGGCGAGATGTTCTACCTCGCGGAGCTGGCGCGCTGGCTGCGCGAGCACCGGCGCAATCGCTTTCTCCTCACGGCGCCGCCGCTGCGCCTGCCCGGCGCGGTCGGCTCGCCGCCGGCGCCGGTGGCTACCGTATGAAGGTCGCCATCGTCACCGGGGGCAATTCCGGCATGGGGGAGGCCACCGCCAGGGAGCTGCTGAAGCGGGGCTGGAATGTCGCGGTCGTCTCCAGGAAAAAAGCCGATCTCCCGAAAATCCTCTGCCTCCAGGGCGACGTCGGCGTGGACGCCGATTGCCGGCGCGTTGCCAAGGCGGTGCAGGAAAAGTGGGGCCGCATCGACGCCCTGGTGAACAGCGCCGGCACCACCAAGTTCGTCAAGCACGACGACCTCGAGGGGCTCTCCGCCGACGACATCCTCGGCATCTTCCGCGTCAACCTGGTCGGGCCGTTCCAGATGATCCGCGCCTGCGCGCCGGCGCTGAAGGCCGCGCGCGGCTGCGTCGTCAACCTGTCGTCGGTCGCCTCGATCCTCGGCACCGGCTCCTCGGTCGCCTATGCCGCCTCGAAAGCGGCGCTCGACACCATGACCTTCTCGCTGGCGCGCGCGCTCGGCCCCGACATCCGCCTCAACGTCGTCGCGCCGGGCTACGTCAAGACGGCCTGGCAGGTGTCGGCCCATGGCGCCGCGGGCGCCGACGAGCTGGAGCGCCGCTACGCCGAGAAAGCGCCGCTGAAGGCGGCGGCCAAGGCCGAAGAGGTGGCCGACGCGATCGCCTGGCTGGTCGAGGGCGCTCGCGCGGTGACCGGCCAGATCCTGTACGTCGACGGCGGCATGCACATCGCCTCGCCGCGTTGAAGTCGTTCGATTACATCATCGTCGGGGCGGGTTCCGCCGGATGCGTGCTGGCGAATCGCCTTTCCGAAGATTCCCGGAAAAATATCCTGTTATTGGAAGCCGGTCCCCGCGATCGGGATTTCTGGATCCACGTGCCGCTTGGCTACGGCAAGCTGTTCAACCGGCGCGACGTCAACTGGAGCTATGAATCCGAGGCTGAGCCGGCGCTGAACGGACGGCGCGTCTTCACGCCACGCGGCAAGGTGCTGGGCGGCTCCTCCTCGATCAACGGCCTGGTCTGGATTCGCGGCCAGCCCGAGGACTACGACGCCTGGGGCATTCCCGGCTGGGGCTGGGCGGACCTGAAGCCTTACTTCGAGCGCGTCGAGCAGAAGATCCAGGTCTCTGACGTCGAGCGCCACGAACTGTGCGATGCGTTCATCGGCGCCGCCGCCTCCCTCGGCATCCCGCGCAACGACGATTTCAACGGCGTGCGCCAGGAAGGCACTGGCTACTACCGCGCGAGCGCGCACCGCGGTCGCCGGCGCAGCACGGCCGTGGCCTACCTGCGCGAGGCCGAGCGGCGCCCGAACCTGAAGGTGGAAGTGAACGCACTGGTCACCAAGGTGCTTTTCGAAGGCAATCGCGCCGTCGGCGTCGAGTGCAACGGACAGAAATTTCTTTCTCAAAAGACCATCCTGTCCGGTGGATCCTTCAATACGCCCCAGCTCCTGCAGCTTTCGGGCGTCGGGCCGCGCGCGATACTCGAGCGCCACGGCATCCCGCTGGTGCTCGATGCGCCCGCCGTCGGCGCCGACCTGCAGGATCACTTCTACGCGCGTACCTTCTGGCGCTGCCGCCAGCCGATCACGCTCAACGATGACATGGCTAGCCTGTGGCGCAAGGCGCGCATCGGCCTGCAATACCTGCTGGCGAAAAAGGGCCCGCTGACCATCGCGGCGGGGCAGGCGGCGGCCTTTGCGCGCACGCGGCCGGAGCTGGCGCGGCCAGACGCACAGATCTATTTCATCAACTTCTCCACCGAGCGGCGCGGCGCCGCGCTGCATCCGTTTTCCGGCTTCACGCTCTCGGTGTCGCAGTTGCAGGTCGAGTCGCGCGGCTCGGTGGCGATCGCCTCGGCCGATCCGCGCGCGGCGCCGGTGATCCGCTACAACTACCTCGCCACCGAGCGCGACCGGCAAGTGATGGTCGAGGGGCTGAAGCTGATCCGCCGCATTGCCGCGGCGCCGCCGCTTTCCGGCTACATCGAATCCGAGTACGTTCCCGGGCCGTCGGTGCAAAGCGATGCCGACTGGCTCGCTTTCTGCCGCGAGACCGGCGTCACGGTGTTCCACCCGACGTCGACCTGCCGGATCGACGCGGTGGTCGATCGAAACTTGAAAGTGCTTGGCATCGAAAATCTCAGGATCGTCGACGCTTCGGTGATGCCCGCGGTGACCTCCGGCAACATCAACGCGGCGGTGGTGGCGATCGCCGAGAAGGCCGCCGACCTGATCCGGGCGGATACTTGAGCCATGTGGGAAGGCCTCGCCCTCGTCCTGATCATCGCCGGCGCCCTGCTGTGGGCGGACAGCCTGAAGGCGCGCGAACGCGCGGTGCAGGCCGGGCGCGCCGCCTGCGAGCGCCATGCGCTGCAGTTCCTCGACGACACCGTGTCCTTCGCCCGCCTGCGGCTGAAGCGCAACGACGAGGGCCGGCTGAAGATTGCGCGCACCTACACTTTCGAGTTCTCCGATACCGGCAACAACCGGCGCCACGGCGCCATCGTCATGCTGGGCGCGCGGCTGGCTGACCTGCAAATGGAACCTTACCGACTGCAATGAACTGGCTCGAGGGCAAGGTCATCGAGAACCGGCGCTGGAGCGAGACGCTGTTTTCGCTGCGGGTCGAGGCGCCGCGCCTCGAATTCGAGGCTGGGCAGTTCGTGCGCATTGCGCTCGACGCGCGCGAGGGCGACCCGGGCTCGCGCGTGGCGCGCCCGTTCTCCTTCGTCAACCCGCCGCAGGACCCGGTGCTCGAGTTCTACGGCGTGGTCGTGCCGGAAGGGCCGTTGTCGCCGTTGCTGGCGCGCCTTGGCGCCGGCGACCGGCTGTTCATCGCATCCAACCCGGCCGGATTCCTCGTGCTGTCGGAGCTGCAGGAGGCCGAAACGCTGTGGCTCCTGTCCACCGGAACGGGCATTGCGCCGTTTCTTTCGATATTGAGGACCGATGCGCCCTGGAAGCGATATCGAAAGGTCGTGCTGGTTCACGCGGTCCGTTTTGCGCGGGAACTGGTTTATCAGGAAATCATTTCTTCCTTGAAAGCCAGAGACGCATTTACCTACGTTCCGTTTGTCAGCCGCGAATCCCAGTCCGGTTCGCTGGCGGGCCGCATTCCGGCGGCGATCGCCGACGGCAGGCTGGAGCAAGCCGCCGGCGCGCCGCTCGCGGCGCGGTCGCAGGTCATGCTGTGCGGCAATCCGGCGATGCTGCAGGACGGCCAGGCGGCGCTGCTGGCGCGCGGTCTGAAGAAGCACCGGCGCCGCAGTCCCGGCCAGATCACGGTGGAGAGCTTCTGGTGAGACGACTTGCCGCGGCGCTAATGCTGCCGGCAGCGCTCGCGCTCTCAGCGCTCGCAGGCTGCAGCGGGCTGCAGTTCGCCTACGACAACGCCGAAACCTACCTGCGCTGGCGCCTGACCGGCGATTTGGACCTGCACGGCGAGGCGGCGGACGAGCTCGATGAGCGCATCCGCGAATTCATGGCCTGGCATCGCCGCAGCGCGCTGCCAGGATATGCACAGCTTGCCGAAGACGCGGCGCAGCGCCTGGCGCGCGGGCTCACCCGCGAGGATCTGGTTTGGGGGTACGATGCATTGACCGAGCA
>Ga0075425_100000273_pt1 | contig 47609 bp, 43 predicted proteins | sample SoiMethybrSBSTD4_FD_75300 | JGI IMG/M metagenome (GOLD analysis project Ga0075425, IMG submission 75300) | Bulk soil microbial communities from a Populus tree surrounding site in Tennessee, USA - Soil MetaG P. TD hybrid SBSTD4 | ecosystem: Environmental > Terrestrial > Soil > Tree plantation... | reverse complement strand
CAGATCGTGCTGTCCTCGGACCGCCCGCCGCATGAGCTGGCAACGCTCGAGGCTCGCCTGCGCTCGCGTTTTCAGTGGGGACTGATCACCGACGTCACGCCGCCTGATCTGGAAACACGCATTGCGATCCTGCGCAAGAAGGTGATGACCGAGCGGTTCCAGATCGACGATTCGCAGGTGCTCACCTACATTGCCGACAGGGTCACGACCAACATCCGCGAGCTCGAGGGTGCGCTCACGCGGGTCGTCGCCTACGCATCGCTGACCGGCCGGCCGATCTCGACCGAGCTGGCCGAGGAGGTGCTACGCAACCTGTTTCCACAGGGGGCAACACGCTCGCTCACGATCGAGCAGATCCAGGGCGCGACCGCCGAGCTGTTCCACGTCTCGATCGCGGACCTGCGCAGCGACCGCCGCCAGCAGTCGATCGCCTACCCGCGCCACATCGCCATGTACCTGTGCCGCGAACTGACCGATGCGTCGCTGCCAAAGATCGGCGCCAAGTTCGGCGGCCGCGACCACTCCACGGTGCTCCACGGCGTCAACAAGATCACGCGCCTGCTGAAGGAAGACCGCGAGGCCTTCAACGTCGTGCAGGAACTGACCACGCGCATCAAGCAAGGCCGTTGACGAGCATGTGGGAAGCCTGTGGACGAGTGGCAATGGTCCCACCGCCGTCCACCGAAATCCGCGCCGGCCGCGATCAGCTGGGGAAGACCGGTACCGATCGTCACCAGCTCGTTCCGTGGCCTGATGCGGGATCGCGACGGTTTTCCGCATCCTCCACAGCCCCTACTCCTATAACCTCTTAATTTCTTAAAAACACAGAAGCTGCAGCAGTGAGGAGCATCTCAGCATGAAGATCGTCTGTTCCCAGGATCAGCTCCTGGCAAAACTCCAGATCGCGGCGCGGGGCGTCTCGCAGCGCTCGACCGTGCAGATCCTGTCGGGAATCCTGCTGAATGCATCCGCTGAGCGCATCGAGCTGTCCTCGACGGACATGGAGATCTCGCTGCGGGTGCCGCTCGAGGCGCGGGTCGAAGAGCCGGGCGATGTCGTGTTGCCCGGGCGTCTGTTGCTCGACATCGTGCGCGCCCTGCCGGCGGCCGACGTGACGATCGCGCAGCCGGGAGGCACCGGTGCCGCGCAGATCGAGTGCGGCCCCAGCCGCTACTCGCTGAATACCCAGAACGCCGAGGACTTCCCGCAGCTTCCGGTTCCCTCCGGTGCATCATTCTCAGTCGATCGCGCCGCCTTCGTCGACACCGTCAGCCACGTCGGCCGGGCAGCATCGAAGGATGAGTCGCGACCGGTGCTGACGGGCGTGCTGGTTGAGCTGGGTGAAGGCACCGTGACCATGGCTGCGACCGACAGCTACCGGCTGTCGGTGAAGGAGTCGGCTCTGCCGGGCGCCACCGGTGACGTGCAGGCGATCGTGCCGGCGCGGGCGTTGGGTGAGGTGGTGCGGATCTCGACGGGCGACTCGCTCGAGGTGTCGGTGCAGGAGAACCAGGTGCTGTTCGGGATGGACGGCGTGTGGCTGTCGGCGCGTCGCATCGACGGCCAGTTCCCGAACTACAAGCAGCTGCTGCCTCAGACGTTCGAGCACGAGATCGCGATCTCCAAGGAGGAGCTGCTGGACGTGATCCGCCGCACCTCGCTGATGGCGCAGCGCAACCTGCCGGTGCGGCTCAGCTTCGAAGAGGGGTCGCTGACGCTGGCCGCCCAGACCCAGGACGTGGGCGAGGCCCGCGAATCGCTGCCGGTCGATTTTCATGGCGACCGGCTCGAGATCGGCTTCAATCCGGACTTCCTGCGCGACGGGGTCGAGAGCGTGGAGGGCGACACGGTGCGGCTGAAGCTGATCAGCTCGCTGCGCCCGGGGCTCTTGCAGGGCGAGGACGGCTCGTTCTGGTACCTGATCATGCCGATCCGTCTGCCCTCCTAGCGCGGCGCGGGTTGTGCGCGCGGTGGCCGTGCGGGGCAGCGACTTCCGGTGTTACGAGCGGGTCGCGGTCGAGCTGCCGGCCGGCCTGGTCGGAGTCGTCGGCCCGAACGGCGCCGGCAAGACGGCGCTGATCGAGATGATCCACTTCGGATGCCTCGGCTACTCGCCGCGTACGACCAGCGAGGGGCAGGTGGTGCGGTTCGGCGCCGAGCTGTTGCGGGTCGAGACCGACGTGATCGTGTCCGGCGGTCCGGTGTCGGTGGAGATCGGCTACCGGCCCGGCGAGCCCAAGCGCGTAACGGTGAACGGCGCCGCCGAGCGGTCGGTCGAGCGGCTGCTGGGCAGGTTCCCGGTGCTGGTGTTCACGCCCGACCGGCTGCGGCTGGTGCAGGGTGCGCCGGCGCTGCGGCGAGCCTACTTCGACCGTGTCCTGGCGCGGTTGTGGCCGGCGCCCGCGGCTGCCTCCGGCGAGTACGCGCGCCGGCTGTCGCAACGGAACCATCTGTTGCGGCGGGTGCGCGCCGGCCGCGCCGAGCCCGGCGCGCTGGACCCCTGGGACCGGCTGCTGGCCGAGGCCGGTGAGCAGCTGATCGCCGCTCGCGCGCGCCTGTGCACGCGGCTGGCGGGGCCGTTCGCCGGTCGTCTCGCTGCGCTGGGCGGCGACCCCGGGGAGGATCCTCTTCGCTACCGGCCCAACGTCGAGCCGGGCCGCTCCCTGGAGGGGGCGCTGATCGAGCGGCGGGCTCGCGACGTCGATCGCGCCGTCACCGGCGCCGGCCCCCACCTCGATGATGTGCTGCTGTTCGAGCACGACCGCGACCTGCGGCTGTACGGGTCGCAGGGCGAGCAGCGCCGCGCGCTGCTGGCGCTGATCCTGGCCGAGGCCGACCTGCTGTCGGAGGAACGGGACGAGCCGCCGCTGCTGCTGCTCGACGACGTCACCGGTGAGCTCGACGGCGAGCGCCGGCGGTTGTTGCTGGAGGCGGTGGCCGGCTTTGACCAGGCCATTGTCACCACCACCGACCAGGCTGACCTGGGCGGTGCGCATGCATCCGTGCTGGCGGTGTCCGACGGCAGGGTGGCGGCGTGAACGATCTACGGCCAATCCGCGACGACGTGCGGCGTCTGGGCCGGGTGCCCGAGGTCGACCGTCAGGTGCTCGAGGCCAGGCGGGTATGGCGTGAGGCGGTAGGCGAGCAGGTCGCCGCCAACTCGTTGCCGGTGCGGCGTTCGGGCGACACGTTGATCGTGCACTGCGCGAGCTCCGGATGGGCCAGCGAGCTGACGCTGCTGGAGCGGCAGATGCGCGCGCGCCTCGAATCGCTGATGGATCCGCCGCCGGCCCGGCTGCGGTTCGAGGTGGGCGATGTGGACGCTCCGGAAACGGTCGTGTCGGTCGACCAACCGGCCCCCGTGATCGAGCCCAGCGACGACCAGCGGGCACGGGCGCGGGAGCTGGCGGCCGACATCAGCGACCCCGATCTGCGGCGGGCCGCGGAGCGGGCGATCGCCGCCGGCCTGGCACGCGATTCGTAACGCCTTTGTGACCCTTTTGGTGGGGGCTCCAGCGGGGCGCTCTGGTAAACTACGTGTAGCTGATTTTCCTCTATTTCAAGCGGGTTTCTGTTGTCAGAGTTGGGCTATGACGCCAAAGACATCACGGTTCTTGAAGGGCTCGAGGCAGTTCGCCGCCGGCCCGGCATGTACATCGGTTCGACTGGCCTTCGCGGCCTCCACCATCTCGTCCACGAGGTGGTCGACAACAGCGTCGACGAGGCGCTGCAGGGCTACTGCGATCACATTGTCGTAACCCTGCATCCCGACGGCAGCTGCACGGTCGTCGACAACGGCCGCGGCATCCCTGTTGCCGTGATGGACTCGGTCGGCCTGCCCGCCGTCGAGGTGGTGCTGACCAAGCTGCACGCCGGCGGCAAGTTCGGCGGCGAGGGCTACAAGGTGTCCGGCGGGCTGCACGGCGTCGGCATCTCGGTGGTGAACGCGCTGTCCCAGCACCTGCGGGTGGAGGTGCGCCGCGACGGCTACGTGTGGACGCAGGAGTACGAGCGCGGTGACCCGCTCGGCCCGCTCACCCAGGGTGAGGCCACCGAGTTGACCGGCACCACGATCATTTTCCGGCCTGACGTCGAGATCTTCGACGAGACCGACTTCGTATTCGACACGCTGGCCCAGCGGCTGCGTGAGATGGCGTTCCTGACGCGCGGCCTGCGGCTGGAGCTGCTGGACGAGCGCGCCGGCGGCCAGCACGCCGACTTCCGCTTCGAAGGGGGCATCCGCGACTTCATCGCCCACGTCAACGAGGGCAAGGAGCGGGTTCACAAGGAGGTCATCTACTTCGAGAACGAGACCGACGAGGGCCAGGTCGAGGTGGCAATGCAGTGGAATGGCAGCTACGTCGAGTCCACCTTTTCGTTCGCGAACAACATCAACACCCACGAGGGCGGCACCCATCTGTCCGGCTTCAAGGCGGCCCTGACTCGCACGTTGAACGACTACGCCCGCGCCCAGGGTCTGCTGAAGGAGAAGGAGGAGCCGCTGACCGGCGACGACTGCCGCGAGGGGCTGGCCGCGATCGTCTCCGTGAAGCTGCGCGAGCCCCAGTTCGAGGGCCAGACCAAGACCAAGCTGGGCAACCCCTCGATCCGAGGGCTGGTCGAGACCAGCTGCAACGCCAAACTGGCCGGCTTCCTCGAGGAGAATCCGAACGAGGCCAAGGCGATCGTGAACAAGCTGATCGCCGCCAGCCGTGCCCGCCAGGCGGCGCGTAAGGCGCGCGACCTGATCCGGCGCAAGTCGGCGCTGGGCGGCGGCGGCCTGCCCGGCAAGCTGGCCGACTGCTCGGTGTCCGATCCGGAGGCGGCCGAGCTGTTCCTGGTCGAGGGCGACAGCGCCGGCGGCTCCGCCGTGGACGCGCGCGACCGCAGCTTCCAGGCGATCCTGCCGCTACGCGGCAAGATCATCAACGTCGAGAAGGCGCGCATCAACAAGGTGCTCTCCAATAACGAGATCCAGGCCATGATCACCGCCATCGGGTCGGGCATCGGCGAGGAGTTCGACGTGACCGTGGCGCGGTACCACAAGGTGGTGCTGACCTGCGATGCCGACGTCGACGGCGCGCATATCCGCACGCTGATCCTGACCTTCCTGTTCCGGCACATGAAGGAGCTGATCGAGGAGGGGTACGTCTACATCGCCCAGCCGCCGCTGTACCGGCTGAAGCAGGGCAGCGACGCGCGCTACTTCGAGAAGGACCACCAGCTCGAGGAGTGGCTGATCCGCGAGCGGCTCGAGAAGATCGAGATGGAGGATCGCGACGGCGCTCCGCTGAAGCTGAGCGAGGCCCGCTTGCAGCGGTTCCAGCGCGCGCTCAAGGAGTACGAGGGCTGGGCCGGCAAGCTGAAGGAGCAGTACGGCGCGGCGGTCGTCTCCTACGCCAAGGACCACCGTCTGGTGGAGCACGACATCGCCTCGCTCGACGAGCTGTCGACCTATTTGACAACACTGGTAGAGGAGAGCGAGCTGCACCGGGTGGAGGTGGTCGACGCCGAGCCGGACGCGCTGCGGGTCAAGGTCAGCGAGCGCGCCACCGGGTCGTCGCAGGTCGTCAAGTTCCCGCTCGAGCTGTTCACCAGCCAGGGCTACCGCAACCTGCGCGTCGCCCATGAGAAGCTGACCGAGGCGATCGGCAAGCCGCCCTTCGTCGCGCGGATGGGCAAGCGCACCGTCGAGGTGGGCACGTTCGAGGAGCTGCGGCCCACGATCCTCGACCTTGCGAAGGAGGGGCTCAACCTGCAGCGCTTCAAGGGGCTCGGTGAGATGAACCCCGACCAGCTGTGGGAGACGACCATGAACCCCGAGAACCGGATCCTGCAGCGCGTCTCGATCGAGGACGCGGCCGCCGCCGACGAGATCTTCTCGATGCTGATGGGCGATCGCGTGGAACCGCGACGGGACTTCATTGAGCGGAATGCCAACGCCGTGAAGTTCTTGGACATATGACGCCTGCAAACCGTCTTGCGTCGGAGGATGAGCGCTAGATGAGCATGGAGTCACTGGGCGACGGTCGCATCGAACAGCGCGACCTGTCGGAAGAGATGCGCAGCAGCTACCTCGATTACGCGATGAGCGTGATCGTGGGCCGCGCGCTGCCCGATGTGCGCGACGGTCTCAAACCGGTGCACCGGCGTGTGCTGTTCTCGATGAACGAGAGTGGCTTGCAGCCGAACCGCCCCTACTCGAAGTGCGCTGCGGTGGTGGGCGACGTACTGGGCAAGTACCACCCGCACGGCGACAGCGCCGCCTACGACGCGCTGGTGCGTATGGCCCAGTGGTTCTCGCTTCGCTACCCGCTGGTGGACGGCCAGGGCAACTTCGGCAACCAGGACGGCTACTCGGCCGCGGCCATGCGCTACACGGAGTGCCGGCTGGCGCCGCTGGCGGTCGAGATGCTGCGCGACATCGACGCCGACACCGTCGACTTCATGCCCAACTACGACGAGCGCCGCCGCGAGCCGATCGTGCTGCCGTCGCGGTTCCCGAACCTGCTCGTCAACGGCTCCTCGGGGATCGCCGTAGGCATGGCCACGAACATCCCCCCGCACAACCTGGGCGAGACGATCGACGCCACCATCGAGCTGATGGACAACCCGGATGCCACGGTCGACGACCTGATGAAGCACATCAAGGGCCCCGACTTTCCCACCGCCGGCACGATTATGGGCATGGCCGGCATCCGTGAGGCCTACGAGACGGGCCGCGGCCGCGTCGTGATGCGGGCCAAGGTGCACACCGAGGACGTGCGCGGCGGCAAGACCGCGCTGATCGTCACCGAGATGCCCTACATGGTCAAGAAGGGCGGCGACGAGGGCGTCATCCAGAAGATCGCCGAGCTGGTCGAGTCGAAGGTGCTGAACGAGATCTCGGCGCTGAACGATGAGAGCGACCGCACCGGCATGCGCATCTACATCGAGCTCAAGCGCGACGCCATCCCCAAGGTGGTGCTGAACAAGCTCTACAAGCACACCGCCCTGCAGAGCACGTTCGGCGTGAACATGGTTGCGCTCGTGGACGGGGTCAATCCCCGCACGCTGTCGCTCAAGCAGATGCTCTACCACTACATCGAGCACCAGAAGGAGGTCGTCACCCGGCGCACCAAGTTCGAGCTCGACAAGGCCGAGAAGCGCGCCCACGTGCTGGAGGGCTACCTGATCGCGCTCGATCGCCTCGACGAGGTGATCGCGCTGATCCGCGCCGCGGAGGACACCGAGACCGCGCGCAACGGGCTGATGGACACGTTCGGGCTGACCGAGATCCAGGCCCAGGCGATCTTGGAGCTGCGGCTGCGGGCCCTGACCGGCCTCGCTCGCAAGGAGATCAAGGCCGAGCACGACGACCTGATCGAGCGCATCGCCGAGCTGCGCGCGATCCTGGCCGACGAGCAGCGGCTGATGGACGTGATCCGCGAGGAGCTGCTCGAGATCAAGAACCGCTTCGACAATCCTCGCCGCACCGAGATCATCGCGGCGGAGGGCGAGATCGACCTCGAGCAACTCATTGCCGAGGAGGATATGGTTATCTCCATCACGGCAAGCGGCTACATCAAGCGGCTTCCGTTGGGCACGTATCGCACCCAGGGGCGGGGCGGGATCGGCGTGATGGGTATGGATCTCAAGGAGGGCGACTACATCGAGCACCTGTTCGTCGCCTCCACTCACGATTACCTGCTGTTCTTCACGACCGTCGGCAAGGTCTACCGGGTGAAGGTGCACGAGCTGCCGCTGGGCACGCGCCAGGCCAAGGGCCGCGCGCTCGTGAACGTGCTGCCCTTGCGCCAGGACGAGTACGTCAAGGCCGTGATCGACACGCGCACCTACGCCGAGGGCAAGTACCTGCTGTTCGCGACCCGCAAGGGCATCGTCAAGAAGACCGAGTTCAAGGCCTACGACACGGTGCTCAAGGCGGACGGCATCATCGCGCTCAAGATCCGCGAGGGCGACGAGCTGGTGGGCGTGCGGCTGACCGACGGCGAGGACGATGTGCTGATGGTGTCGCGCAACGCATCCGCCGTTCGCTTCTCGGAGCGCGACGTGCGGCCGATGGGCCGCGACACCACCGGCGTATCCGGCATGAAGATGCGATCCGGCGATGAGGTGATCGCGGTTGAGATCGCCCGCGACGACCAGGATCTGCTGGTGGTGACCGAGAACGGCTTCGGCAAGCGCACGCGGGTGGAGGAGTATCCCGCCAAGGGCCGCGGCACCATGGGCGTGCTGACGATCCGCTACACCGAGGCGCGCGGTCGGCTGGCCGGAGCCATGATCGTCAAGGACGGCTACGACCTGGTGCTGATCAGCCACGATGGCACCGTGATCCGCACTGCCGCCGAGGGCATCTCGCGGATGGGCCGTGCCACGCAGGGCGTGCGGGTGATGAACCTGCGCGAGGGCGATCACGTGTCCGCCATCGCGCGGATCACCGAGCCGCAGGCGGCGACGGTCGAGGGCGGCGAACCGGCCATGGACGACGACGTTTCCGACCAGCCTGAGCCGCCCGAATCGCCAGAACCGCCCGATCCGGCCGAGTGAGTGACCTCATCCGTTTCTGATTCCTATCCACGGATTGGAAGGACTCGGGCACGGGTAATGGAACAAAGCGGTCGATACCACTTCGACCACACCAAACTCCGCTCGAAAGGGGTAGCGCACGCCGCGGGCATCTCCAAGATGCAGCGAGTACCAGAAGCGGCGTGCCGCTCAGCCGCGCATGGCGGGCTCGCCGACCGCGACCGCCGTCGCCGTCTAGCCGCCCGCAGCAACCAGCTCGCCGGCCGCGGCGACAGGATCGACGACGTTCACCCAGATGCCCGCGCCGAGCTCGATCGAGGCCGCCACCGTCAGCCTGGGCCACAGCTCGATATGCCAGTGAAACGTCTCGTCCCCCGACGCTCCCTCGTGCAGCAGGGCGTTCCAGGCCAGATCCGCCCCCAGCACTCGGCGCAGTCGTGTCACCGTCTCGGAAAGGGCGCGGCCCGTGGCCGCGTCCAGCGGCGCGTGTGAGCGGTGGGCTTTGGGCGCGATCCAGGTCTCGAACGGCACCCGCGCGAACGGCGGGCAGAAGACGACCAGGCCCTCCTGCTCGTGCACGATTGCGCCCGGCAGCGGGCACAGCGGGCAGCCGGCCCGGAACGCGCCGGTCTCCCGCACGATCCGTGGCGGGGGATCGGGGAACGGCACCAGCTGTGAGTGCGAGTGGTCGAGCGACGCGCCCGCCGCGGCGCCCTCGTTGACCGAAGCCAGCACATAACCGGCGCCGCCCGCGAGCAGCGCGGACCGCCGGCTGCGCCAGGCCTCCATCACCGCCTCCATCACCGCCGGAGGAAGATCGCCCAGCGAGGTCACGTGCCGGGGCCCGTGCACCACCACCTCGTGGCCGGGGAAGGCCGGGTACTTGTTCGGCACCACCCGTACGATCCAGCCCGGGCTGTCTGCCGGCGCGCCGGCCGGCCGGCCGAAGGCCGCTGTCTCCGGTGGCGTCATCGCCTCGTGGCCCTCGCAGAACGGGCAGTGTTCGGCGTCGCCGACGCGAGTGGTGCGGCCGGTGGCCCCCGGCCTCGAGGCGCGGCCGGGCACCACCAGCACCGTTTCCCCGGTCAGCGGGTTGGTGCGCAGGTCGAGCGCTATTCCTTCGGCTCCTCGATCATCGTCTTCGGCATGAACGGCTGCAGCAGATCGATCGGCACCGGGAAGATCGTGGTGCTCGCGTTGGTGCCGGCGATCTCGGTCAGCGTCTGCAGGTAGCGCAGGGTCAGCGCGATCGGGTGCTCGCTGATCACCGCCGCCGCCTCGGTCAGCTTGGCCGATGCCTGGAACTCGCCCTCGGCCGCGATCACCTTCGCACGGCGCTCGCGCTCTGCCTCCGCCTGCCGCGCCATAGCGCGCTGCATGCCGCTCGGGATCTCGACGTCACGCACCTCGACGATGTTCACCTTGATGCCCCAAGGCCCGGTCTGCTCGTCGATGATCCTCTGCAGGATCTGGTTGATCTTGTCGCGCTCCGACAGCAGCTCGTCCAGCATGTGCTGCCCCAGCACGCTGCGCAGCGTGGTCTGCGAGATCTGGGACGTTGCCAGCCCGAAGTCGGCCACCTTCACGATCGAGGCGCTGGGATCGACCGTCTGGAAGTAGGCAACCGCGTTCACGCGCACCGGCACGTTGTCCCTGGTGATCACCTCCTGGGGCGGGATCACCAGGGTCACCACGCGCAGGTCGACCTTGACCATGCGGTCGACGATCGGGATCAGCAGGAACAGCCCCGGCCCCTTGGGGTCACCCAGCAGGCGCCCCAGCCGGAACACCACGCCGCGCTCGTACTCGCGCAGCACTTTAACGGCGTTGGCCAGGATGACCAGGAAGAAGACGATGATGACGGCTACCACGATCAGGGCGATCACTGGACTGCTCCCTCGGTTGAATGGACATCGGCCGGGGCCGGCTCGACGTGCAACAACAGGCCGTCCACGCCGCGCACGATCACCGTGTCGCCCACGTCGGCGCGGCCGTTGTCGGCCTGAGCCTGCCACAACGCTCCCTCCACGTACACCTCGCCCAGCGGCGCCAGCGGCGTGCGCACGACCGCCTCACGGCCCAGCATGCCCGCCAGGCCGATCGCGGTTGCGGGCGTGTGCCGGGCCGCGACCACCTTGGTCGCCACCGTCGCCAGCCCGGCCCCGAACAGCACCGCGATCGTCACCACCACCAACGGTGACACGCCGATGACCGATCCGGGGGTGCGGAACAGCAGCAGGCCGCCCGCGCAGAGCGCGACCACGCCCGACAGTGCGATCAGCCCGTGGCTGGCGACGAACGCTTCGGCCAGGAGCAGCGCCACCCCCAGCACGATCAGCACCACGCCGGCCCAGTTGATCGGCACCACCGAGAAGCCGAACAGCGCCAGGATCAGGCATACGGCGCCGAGCGTGCCGGGCAGGATCACACCCGGGTGGAAGACCTCGTAGGCGAGGCCGCCGATGCCGGCCAGGAACAGCAGGAACAGCAGGTTGGGATCGATCAGGATGTTCAGCAGCTCGAGCGTCAGCGGCATGCTCTGGTGGTCGATCTCGGCGTTCGCCGTGTGCATCACCAGGTGCTTGGTGCCTAGGGTTTCCATGCCGTTGATCTGGTCGAGCAGCGCCGTCAGGTTGGGGGAGACTTGCTCGACCAGGTTGATGGTTGCGGCCTCGTCGGCCGTGTAGCTCGTGGCCTTGCGGACGGTTAGCTGCGCGGCTCTGGCGTTTCGGTCGTGGGTCGTGGCCAGGGCGCGGATCTTCGCCTCCGCGTCGTTCAGCACCTTGCGGCGCAGGTCGGAGCCGAGATTCTGGCCGCTGGAGTCGATCGGCGTGGCGGCGCCGATGTTGGTGTTCGGTGCCATCGCCGCGTAGTCGCTGGCCATCGTCACGAATACCCCTGCCGATGCCGCCCGGCCGCCCTGGGGCGACACGTACACGATCACCGGCAGCGTCGCGGCCAGCTCGTCCTGGACGATGGCGTCCATCGAGTTGCTGTCACCGCCGGGCGTGTCCAGCAGGATCACCAGCGCCGCCGCGTGATCGTTCTCGGCGCGCTTGATCGAGTCGCTGACGAAGCTGGCCGAGACCGGGTTGATCTCGCTGTTGAGTGTGATCGCGATCACGTGCGGCCGGGAGCCACCCGCGCGGGCGCTGGACGGCGCCATCGCTGCAGCCACCAGCGCCAGCGCCACCATTCCCCAGAGTCGTGGTCTTGCCACTCCCGGTCAATATAGCCTCCGAAGGGCTGCCGCATCTGGATCCGGGGCTACCCTGGGGCGGTGGGCGGTGAAGTGTGCCAGTCAGTGCGTCGGTGGCGTCTGCTCATCTGCGCAGCGGTGATCGTGTCCGCCGCGGTGCTGGGCGCGGCTCCTGCGATGGCCGCCTCGGGGGGAGTGCGGATCGCTAACGTGACCCGGGATCGCGTGTCCCTGCCGTTGACGCTGCGGGGGCCGTGGCGGTTTCAGATGGTCGGTCTGCGCTGGCGCGGCTCGGGCCAGGTCGAGGTGCGTGCAGCGCTCGGCCGCACCTGGACGCGCTGGCTGCCGGGCTCGCAGGAGGCGCCGGCGTGGGTCGGCGCCGCCGATCGCGTGGAGGTGCGACGCTCCGGCGCCGGGCCGGTGCACCGGCTTCGGGTCAGCTTCATCGACACGCCGCCGCAGCCGGCGGCCGGCCACGGGCTGATGCCGGCGTCGGCGATGCGGCCGGCCATCATCATGCGTGCGGGGTGGGGGGCCAACGAGTCGCTGCGCCGCGGGCCGCCGGAGTACGCCCCGGCGCTGAAGATGGTGTTCGTGCACCACACCGACACCGCCAGCGTCTACCCGTGCAGCGATTCGGCCCGGATCGTGCGCGGCATCTACGCCTACCACGTGCTCGCGAACGGCTGGAACGACATCGGCTACAACTTTCTGATCGACCGCTGCGGCCACGTGTTCGAGGGCCGCTACGGCGGCATCACGCGGCCGGTGGTGGGTGCGCACGCGCGTGGCTTCAACACCGGTAGCTCCGGCATCGCGATGATCGGGACGTTCACCTTGACGCCGCCCACCCGGGCCGCCCGCCGGTCGCTGCGGGAGCTGATCGCATGGCGGCTCGACCTCGCTCACGTCGATCCCACCTCAAAGGTGCTGATGACGACCGCGACGGGCAACGAGCGGTTTCCGCCGGGCACCCGCCTGTGGCTGAGGGCCGTCTCCGGACACCGCGACACCGGCGCCACGTCCTGCCCAGGGACGGCGCTCTACCGGCTGCTACCCCGGATCGCCGCCTCGGCGCGCCGGATCGGGCTGCCGAAGATCTTCAACCCTCGCGTGAAGGGATCCCTCAGGCGGCTGGGCCAGGACGGTGTGGCACCGATTCGCTTCCGCGCGACGCTGTCTGTGGCCGCCGACTGGACGCTGACCGTGCGCGGCCCGGACGGCGTGGTGGCCACCCACAACGGCCACGGCCAGGCGGTCGACTGGACGTGGCCGGGGGCGGTGCCGCTGCTGCCGGGAGGTGCGTATCGCTGGAAGCTCACGACCGCGGGCGCGCGCCCGGTGCGGCTTGGGCTGGGCTCCCTTCCCGACTGGGGTGTGGGCGGCGTGCCGGTGGCCGTGTCCGGGGACATCGCGTCCGGCGGCGTCGCCGACCTGCTCGCAAGCGACGGCAATGTGCTCGTGACGGGCGGGGCGCCTTCCCAGTTCGTGACGACGGATCGGGTGGATCTCACCCAGGCCCAGTTCGCGGCCGCGACCATGGTCGGCGCAAGCCTGCGCACTCCGGCGGGCGACCAGGTCGTGACGATCGAGCTGTGGGACTACGCCACCAGCAGCTGGGTCACGGCCGGCAGCTGCCGCGCCAGAGCCGACCGGCGCTGCGATGTGCTGATGCCCGCCTCACAAGGGCAGTTTGGCCAGTGGCTGCCGGGCGCCGCGGCCACCGAGATGCGGGTGCGCTACACAGCGGCCGGGCCGATGACGGTCGATCGGGCGCGGTCGACGGCGACCGGCTGACCGCTTCAGCGAAGCTCGACCCGCTCCACCTCGGCAGAGCTGTAGCCGCGGCCGTTCAGCATCAGCCGGCCCTCCTCGTCGACACCCTCGCTGATGCCGCTTCCCGTGCCGACCAGCGTCACGTGCCGTCCGCGCAGCTCGTCGCGTCCCAGGCCCGTGAACCCGTCGCGCTCGAACGCGTCGTAACGGCGCTCGAGCACGGCCAGCAACGCCACCAGTAGCTCCACCCGGTCGACCGGTCCGCCGGTTGCGATCTGCAGTGAGGTTGCCGGAACGCGCGCATCGGCCGGCAGCTGCGCCTCGCTCATGCCGGCATTCACGCCGACGCCCAGCACCAGCTTGCCGTCGCGCAGCTCCGGCAGCACGCCCGCCAGCTTGCGACCGTCCAGCATCACGTCGTTCGGCCAGCGCACCGACGCGCGGTCGTGGCAGGCCTCCGCCACCGCCTCGGCCGCGACCAGCGAGAAGCTCGCCAGGCCCTGTGGCGGTGTGCGCGGCTCCAGCGCCAGCGAGAACAGCAGCCCGGTGCCCGCCTCTGCCTGCCAGGTGCGGCCGCGCCGGCCACGCCCCTGCAGTTGGCGATCGCAGGCGGCCACGCCGCCTTCCGGCAGCGGCCGGGCCAGCTCCTGGGTGGACTCGCACTCGTCGGCCCACAGGTAGGGCCGCCCGAAGCGGCCGCGCAGCCGTGGCTCGACCTGCTCGGGAAGCATGGGCATTCCATAGAATAGGCCGCTCATGTTCCCGCAACCGAAACGTGCGGAGGCCCGTCTGACCCTGCGAGATCGGGTTCGAGACGAGTCCGCGTACGCCGCGCTCTCGGACGTCGTGCTCGCCGTGCGGGCCCAGGACGGTGATCGCGCCGCCCTGACGGCGCTCGTGGAGCGGCACGAGCCGCGGGTGCGGCAGCTGGCCGGATACCTGCTCAACGACCCGCAGGACGCGGAGGACGCGGCACAGGAGGCGCTTGCAAAGGTGCTCACCAGAATCGATCAGTTCCGCGGAGAGGCGCGTTTCGCGACCTGGCTCTACAGCCTGGTCACCAACACCTGCCGCGACCTCGGCGAACGCCAGCGCCGGCGGCAGCACCAGGCGCTGGAGACCGCGCCGGAGGTGGCGTCGACGTTGGGGCCTCACGATCTCGCCTGCCAGCGTGAGCAGCGCGCCGAGCTGGCGCGGGAGCTGGAGGGCCTGTCCAACGACCAGCGGCACGTGATGGTGATGAAGGATGTGCTCGCCCTCTCGTACGAGGAGATCGCGGAGGTGTTGGAGATGCCGGTGGGCACGGTCAAGTGCCACGCACACCGCGGCCGTGCCCGCATGCGCCGGGCGCTGGAGCCGCCGGCCGGGGCGGTCTCGGCGTGACGGAGGGCCTCGTCCTGCCGCTCGACAGAGCCGGCATCGAGGCGATCATCCCCCACCGCGACCCGTTCCTGCTGGTGGACGAGATCGTCGAGCTTGTGCCGGGTGAGCACGCCGCCGGGCACTACCACGTGCCTGATGATGCCTGGTATCTGCGCGGGCACTTCCCCGGCCGGCCGATCATGCCGGGCGTGCTGCAGGTCGAGGCGCTGGCGCAGGTGGGTGCGGTCTGCGGCCTTTCATCGCCGGGCTTCGCCGGCCGGTTGGCGCTGTTCGCGGGCATCGACGACGTCCGCTTCAAGCGGATCGTTGTGCCGGGGGACACCCTCACGCTGCGCTGCCAGATCACGCGCCTGCGCGGCCCCATCGGCAAGGCCGACGCCACCGCGTCGGTGGGAGACGATCTGGCCTGCCGCGCGGCGCTGACGTTCGCGTTGACGGAGCTGGACGCATGATCGCCGCCTGCGGCCAGCGCGTTGCCTTGATCGGCATCGGCTCGCACGTGCCCGAGCGGGTAATGAGCAACGACGAGATCGCGACGATGGTCGAGACCAGCGACGAGTGGATCGCCCAGCGCACCGGCATCCGCGAGCGGCGGATTGCCGCCGAGCCCGACTCTTCGGCCACGCTTGGCGCCGAGGCGGCCCGGCGCGCGCTTCTCAGCGCCGGCATCGATGCCGGGGAGCTCGACCTGATCGTGACCGCCACCGCCAGCCCCGACTACTACTTCCCGGCCACCGCGTCGTTGATCGGCGAGCGGATCGGGGCGGGCGAGGTGGCCGGATACGACCTGTCCGCCGCCTGCACGGGTTTCATCTACGCGCTCGCGCAGGCCTACTCGCAGATCGCGGCAGGCCTGGCCGAGACGGTGCTCGTGGTCGGCACCGAGGTGTTTTCACGGCTGCTTGACTGGAGCGATCGCTCCACCTGCATCCTGTTCGGGGATGGCGCCGGCGCCGTGGTGCTGCGCCGGGACGATGACCGCCACGGGCTGCGCGGCTTCGAGCTGGGTGCCGACGGATCGGGCGCGCTGCTCTTGTCGGTCGCAGCGGCCGGCCACGCCGCCGACCACGACGAGGGCCCGTTCGTCCGGATGAACGGGCCGGAGGTGTACAAGTTCGCGACACGTGTGGTGGTCGACTCGTCCCTGCGCAGCCTGGAGGCCGCCGGCCTCGGCGTCGAGGACGTGGACGTGTTCGTGCCGCACCAAGCGAACAGGCGCATCATCGATCATGCCGCGCGCCGGCTGGGGCTGGACGAAGCCAAGGTGTTCTCCAACGTTGACCGATACGGCAACACCTCCGCAGGATCGATCCCGCTCTGCCTGGACGAGGCCTGGCGGCAGGGCCGGATCGGGCCGGGCGACATCGTGCTGATGGTCGGCTTCGGCGGCGGCCTGGCCTGGGGATCGTGCGTGATGGAATGGACAAAGGAGCGCGCATGAGCAAGATCGCTTTCTGCTTCCCGGGCCAGGGCAGCCAGCGCGTGGGCATGGGCCGTGAGCTGGTCGAGGCCTTCCCCGAGGCCGCCGACGTGTTCGATCACGCCGGCCGGGCCGCCGGCTTCGACGTGCGTGCGGTCAGCTTCGACGGCCCGCTCGATCAGCTTTCTCGCACCGAGATCACCCAGCCGGCGCTGATGGCGGCGTCTCTGGCCGCGTACCGGGCGGTCACGGCCGGCAGCTCGCTACGCGCCGACGTGGTGGTCGGCCACAGCGTCGGTGAGTACGCGGCGCTGGCCGCGGCGGGTGCCGCCGACCTCGACGAGCTGTTCCAGCTGGTGAACGAGCGTGGCCGGATCAGCGCCGCGGCCGGTGCCGGTGGAGGCATGGCGGCCGTGCTCAAACTGGACGACGACCAGGTCGAGCGGCTCTGCGCGCAGCGGGACGACGTCTGGCCGGCCAACTACAACTGCCCCGGTCAGGTGGTGATCTCGGGTCGCGACGCGGGCCTGGATGCGATGGCCGCGGCGGTCGGCGATGCCGGCGGCAAGCTGATCCGGCTGAAGGTGGCGGGCGCCTTTCACTGCCCGCTGATGGCCGATGCGGCCGCCCGGTTCGCGCCCTCGGTGGACGCGGTCAGGTTCGGAGAGCTCTCGACGGCGTTCATGAGCACCGTCACCAACGGCCTCGAGACCGCCGACCGGATCCCGGCACTGCTGGTGAAGCAGCTGACGGCGCCGGTGCGGTTCACGCAGGCCGTTCAGGCGCTGATCGCCGACGGCGTCGGCACGTTCGTGGAGCTGGGGCCGGGGGGCGTTCTGACCGGGCTGGTGAAGCGCATCGACCCGTCCGCGCGCGCGCTCTCGATCTCGACCGCCGCCGAGCTGGCGGCGGCACAGCAGGTGACGGCCGATGCCTGAGCTGGACGGCAGGGTTGCGCTGGTGACCGGCGGCTCGCGTGGCATCGGCGCGGCGATCTGCACCGAGCTGGCGGCCGCCGGCGCGGAGGTGGCGGTCAACTACGCCCGGGACGCGTCCGCCGCGAATGCGGTCTGCGACGCCGTGCGCGAGGCGGGCGGCAGCGCCCAGGCGGTGCAGGGAGACGTGTCGACGGCCGAGGGCGCCGCGGCGCTGGTGGATGCCGTCGAGAGCGACATCGGCCCGATTGCGATCCTGGTCAACAACGCGGGCATCACCCGGGACGATCTGATCATGCGCCTCTCCGAAGAGGATTGGCGCTCTGTGATCGACACCAACCTGGGCGGCGCCTTCTTCACCTGCCGGGCGCTCTCGCGGCCGATGCTGAAGCGCCGCGCCGGCGTGATCGTCAACATCACGTCGATAGTTGGTGTGCATGGCAACGCCGGCCAGACCAACTACGCGGCCTCCAAGGCGGGTCTGATCGGGCTCACGAAGTCGCTCGCGAAGGAGCTGGGCGGCCGGGGTATACGCGTGAATGCGATCGCGCCCGGCTACATTGCCACCGAGCTGACGGACGCGCTCCCCGAGCAGGCACGCGAGGCAATCCTGGGCGGAACGCCGCTGGGACGGCTGGGCGAGCCGGCCGACGTGGCGCGGGCGGTGCGGTTCTTGTGCTCTGACGCGGCCGGCTTCATCACCGGTGACGTCCTGGCAGTGGATGGAGGGCTTGGCATATGAGCGACGGACAGGGACGACGACGGGTGGTCATCACGGGCATGGGCGCGGTCACCCCGTGCGGGCTCGACGCGGAGCAGACGTGGCAGTCCGTGCGCGAGGGCCGCTCCGGCGTGTCCGCGGTCGAGGGCTTCGACGGCCACGTGCGGATCGCCGCGCAGGTCAAGGGCTTCGAGCCCGAGCGCTACATGGAGCACCGTTCGGTGCGCAAGACCGATCGCTTCGCGCAGTTCGCGGTGGCCGCAGCGACGATGGCCGTGGAAGATGCCGGCATCGACATCCGTGCCGATGCCGAGCGGATCGGCTGCTCGATCGGCACCGGCATCGGTGGCCTCAAGACCGAGGAGGTCGCGCACCGCAAGCTGTTCGAGTCCGGCCCCGATCGCCTCAATCCGTTCTGGGTGACGGCCCTGATCCCGAACATGGGCGCCGCCGAGATATCGATGGCGCTGGGCACCCGCGGCCCGCTCACCACCGAGTGCACCGCCTGCGCCGCGTCGGCCATGTCGATCGGGAACGGCGTGCTGTTCATCCGCGCCGGCATGGCCGACGCGATGCTGGTGGGCGGCGTGGAGGCGCCGGTGGTGCCGCTCGGCCTCGGCGGCTTCGGCACGATGCGGGCACTGTCGCGCCGCAACGACGATCCGGAGGGTGCCAGCCGGCCGTTCGACCTGGGCCGGGACGGATTCATTCTGGCCGAGGGCGGCGCTGTGCTGGTGATCGAGGAGCTGGAGCGGGCGCGGGCCCGCGGCGCCCGCATCTACGCCGAGATCGTGGGCTACGGCATGTCGTCGGACGCACACCATGTCACGGAGCCGGATCCGGTTGGCGGCAATCCGGCGCGGGCGATGCGAAACGCCATGGCCGACGGCGATGTGACGCCGGAGATGATCGCCTACGTGAACGCGCACGGCACCTCGACCCCGGCCGGCGATACCGCCGAGACAAAGGCGCTAAAGCTGGCGCTGGGCGAGGAGCGCGCGTACCAGATCCCGACCTCGTCGACCAAGAGCGAGACGGGGCACCTGCTGGGCGCCGCCGGCGCCCTGGAGACGATCATCACCGCGCTGGCGATGCGCGACTCGTTCGTGCCGCCCACCATCAACCAGACCGATCCCGACCCGGACTGCGATCTCGACTACGTCCCCAACACCGGTCGGGCCGCCGACGTCCCCTATGCGCTCACGAACTCGTTCGGGTTCGGCGGCCACAACGCGGTGATCGTGTTGCGCCGGTGGGACGCGGACGCGGCCTGACGCGCAACCAATCCCCCCTGCTCGCGCGTCACACGTCGGAGGGTCAGTGGCCAAGGAGATCAGCGTCGACATCAGCCGTGTGGGGACGGAGGCCGGGCAATCCGAGACGGCCGCCAGCCGCACACGCAACACCTGCCCGCGCTGCGACTCGCACTACCGCGAGGAGGAGATGGTCGCAAACCTGCGCGTCTGCACGCACTGCGGCTACCACTTCCCAGTGACCGCCCGTGAGCGGATCGTGCAGCTGACCGATGAGGGCAGCTGGAGCGAGATCGCCCGAGAGCTGCACTCGGCGGACGCCCTCGAGTTCGTCGACACGCGACCGTACCCCGAGCGCCTGCAGGCGGCTGAGCAGCAGACCGGGCTGAACGACGCGATGCTGGTGGGCTCGGCTGACATCGGCGGCCTGCCGGTGGCGCTGGCCGTGATGGACTTCACCTTTCTGGGCGGCAGCATGGGCTCGGTGGTGGGGGAGAAGGTGTTCCGTGCCGCGGAGCTGGCGATCGAGCGGCGCATGCCGCTGGTCACGGTGTCAGCCTCCGGTGGCGCGCGAATGCAGGAGGGCGTGCTGGCGCTGATGCAGATGGCAAAGACGGTCGCAGCGGTGGACGAGCTGCGTGAGGCGGGGCGGCCCTACATCTCGGTGCTGGCCCACCCCACGACCGGCGGTGTGGCCGCCAGCTTCGCGGCGCTGGGCGACGTGGTGATCGCCGAGCCAGGGGCCTTGCTCTCGTTCTCCGGCCCGCGGGTCGTGCGCCAGACGACGCGTGAGGAAGTTCCCGACGACTTCGGCCTGGCGGAGTCGAACTTCCGGCACGGCCACATCGATCTGATCGTGCCGCGCCTGGAGCTGCGGGACATGGTGGCGCGTCTGGCGTGGCTGCTGGCCGGCGGGAATCCCTACCGCCGGCCGACCCTGATCCCTGACCTGGGCGCACAGCGTGCCATGGGCCGCATCCTGGGCGGCGCGCGCCGCCGGATCACCGACATGTTGCCGGACCGTGACGGCGCCTGAGCGGCCGCGCCGCTTCCTGCGGCGGCGAGGCGGCGACGGCGATGCCTGGCACGCTGTCGAGCTGGCACGCCACCAGGACCGCCCCTACACGCTCGACTACCTGGCTCGCTTCTGCGACGACTTCGTCGAGCTGCACGGGGACCGGGCCGAGGGCGACGACCCGGCGATCGTCGCCGGCCTGGGGTCCTTTCGCGGCCAGACGGTCGCGTTCGTCGGGCATCAGAAGGGCCGCGACCTGAAGCAGCGTGCATACCGCAACTTCGGGATGCCGCGCCCCGAGGGCTACCGCAAGGCGATGCGCGTGTTCGAGCTGGCCGGCCGGCTCGGTTTCCCCGTGGTGACCCTGATCGACACGCCCGGCGCGTACCCTGGCGTGGGCGCCGAGCAACGCGGCCAATCGGGCGCGATCGCGCGCTCACAGCTGTTGATGATGGGGCTGAACGTCCCGGTCGTGGCGTGCGTGATCGGCGAGGGCAGCTCCGGCGGCGCGCTGGCGATCGGCGTTGCCGATCGCGTGCTCATGCAGCAACACACCATCTACACGGTGATCTCGCCCGAGGGCTGCGCCGCCATCCTCTGGAAGGACGCCGGTGAGGCCAAGCGGGCGGCCACGGCCTTGCGGCCGACCGCGCCCGCGTGCCTGGCCCTGGGCGTGATCGATCAGATCGTGCCGGAACCGGGCGGGGGCGCCCATCGGGATCACGCGAAGGCCGCCGACATGCTGGGCGACGCGATCGCCGCCGAGCTCGAGTTCCTGGACACGCTGCCGCCGCTGGAGCGCCGCCGGTTGCGCCGGCAGAAGTTCGAGCGGATGGGCGCCTTCCTCGAGTAGACGGTGCCGGCCGGGAGCGCCGCGCCGGGCTACCGTGCAGGTATCCGCCCGCGTCGCCTGATCCTGCTCCTGTCCGCGCTCGCGGTGGCCGCCCTGATGTCGGGCGATGCCGCCGCGCAGTCGTTCGGTTCCAGCCTGCCGTCGGCGTCCGCGGCGATGCCCGTGCAGGTGACGCTCTCGCTGCAGCCGCGCCATCCGCGGCTGCTCGAGCGGCTGGCCGTCGCATCCAGCGCGCGGCGCCCGCTGACCCCGCGGCTGGTGCGTGCGCTGTTCCTGCCGCCGCCGCGTGAGATCGCGAGGGTGCAGGCGGTGATGGCGGCATCAGGACTGCGGCTGCAGTCCCACCGGGGCCTTTCGATGTCCTTCACGGGCCCCGCGGCGGCCGCCGAGCAGGCGTTTGGCGTCTCGTTGCAGCCGGCCGCGGGCGGCTTCGGCCGGCGTGCCTCCGGGCGCCCGCAGGTGCCTGCATCGATCGCCTCGCTGGTGCAGGACGTGGCGGGGCTGGACGCCACGACGCCGCTGCGGCCACTGGCCGCCGGCGGCCACGTTGCGCCGTCCGCTCCGCCCTGTCCGGCCGCGGCACACACCGGCGGCTACCTGCCCTCGCAGCTCGGCTCGGCGGGCGGATACGGCCACTCCGGCCTGATCGCCGGCGGCTACGACGGCGATGGTGAGAGCGTGGCGGTGGTGGCCTTCTCCGGGTACCGGCCGTCCGATGTCGCCGCCTACCAGGCCTGCTTCGGCACCTCCGTCCCGGTCAGCGACCGTGTGGTCGGCCGCGCCACCGGCAACCGCAGCGGCTCCGCCGAGGTTGCGCTCGACATCGAGACGGTGATCTCGGCTGCGCCCGGCCTGGATGCGGTGCACGTCTACATCGACAGGCCGGCCGGCACGATGGCGGAGGTCGTGAACGCGATCGTGGCCGATGCACCGGTCACCGGCGTTCGCATCATCACCGACAGCTGGGGCCTCTGCGAGCCCGCGGTGACGCCGGCGGCCGCGGCCGCGACCAACTCGGCGCTGCAGCTGGCCGCCGTCTCGGGCATCACGTTCGTGGCCGCGTCGGGCGATGCCGGCGCCTACGACTGCGGCGGCTTCCGCCAGCTTGCCGTCGACGACCCGGCTGCGCAGCCGTTCGCCACCGGCGTCGGCGGCACCGACCTGCGACTGAGCACGTCCGGCCGCCGGCACGAGGTCGTGTGGAACGACATCACCGGTGCCGGCGGCGGCGGTCTCTCGCGGTTCTGGTCGCGGCCGCGATGGCAGGCGGGTGCGGGTGTCAGCAACCGGTTCTCGAACGGTCATCGGCAGGTGCCCGACGTCTCCCTGCACGCGTCGGCCGACCAGCACGGTTATCCCGTCTACTGCACCACCGGGGCCTGTGGGCACGTCGGCTGGATGACGCTGGGTGGGACGAGCGCCTCGGCGCCGCTTCTGGCCGGCATCGTGGCCGACATGAACAGCTACTCGCTGGCCCACGGCGGCGCGCGGCTGGGATTCGCCGACCCGTTCCTATATGAGAGCGTGACTGCTGACCCGGCGGCGTTCCGCGATGTCACCGTCGGCACCAACAATCCCGACGACGCCGGGCCCTACCCGGCCACGTCCGGCTACGACCAGGCGAGCGGCATCGGCGCGCCGCTGGCCGGCGCGCTGGCCGCCGACCTGGCGGCGTACGCGCCCGCCCAACCGGCGTTCACAGCCACCCACATCTCGGCGCTGCCCTCCGGTGCCCGGACGCTTCGGTACGGGCGCCACATCACCGTGCACGGCGTGCTCAGCGATGCCGAGGGCGGCATCGCCGGGGCTCGCGTACTCGTCCAGGGCGCTTCGGCGATCGGCGTTCGCGAGTGGCGGCGCACCACCGACGCCCGCGGCGGCTGGTCGCTGCGGCTGCGGGCGCCGTCGCGGCGGATGCGCTGGCGCGCCGTCTACCTCGGGTCGGAGACGAGGCGGCCGGCGATCTCCGAGCGCCGCACGATCTACGTGATCCCGCCGCTCTGGGCCCGCACGCCGGCCGGTCCGCTCAGGGCCGGCGTGCCGTTCTCGTTCGCGGGCCGTACGTTGCCTGCGCTGGCCGGCCGCCCGGTGCTGGCACAGATCCGCGTCGCCGGCCGCCGCTGGCATCGCATCGGACCGGCCGGCGTGGGGGAGAGCGGACGTTTCCGGCGAGTGATGTCACTGCCGCGGGCCGGCCGCTACCGCCTGCGATGGCGGTACCACGGCAGCCACAACGGCCGCTGGCTGAGCGCCGTCTCGGCGTCGCGCCTGATCACGGTGGGCTGATCGCCACCGGGCACTTGGATACGATCGCGCGGTGACCCGCGGCCTCAACCGGTTCGAGACCATCTCCGTGGCCCTGGCCGTGATCATCGCGGCCGCGGCCGGCGCGCTGGCGCTGGCCTCCGCGGCCAACACGGTCGTGTTCATCGTCTCGGCGGGCGCGCTGGTGGCGCTGGCCTGGATCGTGGGTGTTGCCACCGAGCAGCTGGGAGCGAGCGCCGGGCCCAAGGTGGGCGGCGTGCTGAACGCCACCTTCGGCAACGCCGCGGAGCTGATCATCACCATCTTCGCCATCCGTGCGGGCCAGTTGGAGGTGGCGACGGCATCGATCACGGGATCGATCCTGGGCAACACGCTGCTGGTGCTGGGGGCGTCGTTCTTCATCGGCGGCCTCAGGAACGGCCTGCAGTCGTTCAACCAGCGCGTGGCCGGCATGAATGCGTCGATGCTGGCGCTGGCAGTGATCGGCCTCGGCATCCCCACCCTGTTCGGCCACGTGGCCAACCACCCCGACGTGCAGGCCGTCTCCGACGTCACCGCGGGCATCCTGCTCACGCTGTACGTGCTGATGCTGGTGTTTTACTTTCGCACGCCTGAGGTGGCCCACGTCTCCGGCCACGAACCGACGGGTCCGCACTGGCCGGGCCGGCTGGCGATGCTGTTGCTGCTGCTCTCGACCGGGGCCGTGGCCGTGATGTCGGACGTGTTCGTGGGTACGCTCGACGCCGTGATCTCCGATGTCGGCATCTCCGCGGTGTTCCTAGGGTTGATCATCGTGCCGCTGGTTGGCAACATCGCCGAGAACATCGTCGGCATCAAGATCGCCTACCAGAACGACATGGACTTCTCGATGCTGGTGTCGCTGGGCTCGTCGCTGCAGATTGCGCTGGGGGTGGCGCCGGCCCTGGTGTTCATCTCGCTGCTGACGCCGCACCACTTCGACCTGCTCTTTCCCGTGATCCAGGTGGTGTCGCTGGCGGCCGCCGTCTTCATCACGGCGCTGATCGCGTCGGACGGCGAGTCGAACTGGCTGGAGGGGGCGCAGCTGATGGCGGTCTACGGGATCATCGCAACCGCGGTGTGGTACCTGTGACGCGGTCGCGACAGATGGCGTTCACCGCCATCTTCGGCGTCGCCGCGCTCGCACTGGGGATGCAGGTGGCGGGCGTGGAGGGCCAGCTGGTGTTCGTCGTCGCCGGCGTGGGCGTGGCCGGGCTGGCCTGGGCGCTGGGCGAGGCCACCGAGCAGGCCGGCGGCACCGCCGGGCCGCGCGTCTCGGCCCTGCTCAACGCCAGCTTTGGCAACCTGCCCGAGCTCGTGATCCTGGTGCTGGCGATCAACGCCGGCCTGGCCGACATCGCGCGGGCCTCGATCATCGGCTCGGTGATCGGGAACGTGCTCCTGATCCTGGGGCTGGCCCTCATCCTCGGCGGCTGGCGGCACGGCATCCAGCGGTTCAACGAGCGGATGGCCGGCACGAACGCCTCGATGCTGATCCTTGGGGTGGTCGGGCTGGGCCTGCCCACCCTGTTCCACGCCGTCGACCCGGACATGCAGGCGGAGCTGTCCCTCTCGCGCTTCACCGCCGCCGCGCTGCTGCTCTGCTACGTCGCCTACGTCTACTTCTCCTTCACCACGCCCGGCCTGCAGTACCACGACGAGCCGGGCGAGCTGGCCTGGACGCGCACCCAGGCGGTGGCCATGCTGGTGGCGACGGCGCTCGCCACGGGCGTCGTCTCCGAGGTGCTGGTGCACTCGATCGAGCCCACGATCAAGGCCTGGGGGGTGCCGCGCGAGTTCATCGGGCTGATCGTGGTGCCGTTTGTGGGAAACGTGGCCGAGCACTTCTCGGCCGTCAGGCTGGCGATCAACAACCGCATGGACTTTGCGATGGGGATCGCCTTCGGGTCGGGCATTCAGATCTCGCTGCTGGCCAGCGCGGTGGCCGTGTTCGCGAGCATGCTGATCGGCAAGGAGCTGTCGCTGGTGTTCGACCCGCTGCAGCTGGCCGCGCTCGGGGCGGCGGCGATCGGCGCGACGACGGTCGCCAGGTCCGGCGAGACCAACTGGCTGGAGGGGCTGCAGCTGTTGGTCACCTACTTCATCGTGGCGGTGGCGTTCTGGCTGCTGTGACCCCGTGGCGCGGGGCATGACCTTCAACCGGCGGTACTGGTCGATCGCGCTCTCGCTCTGGCTTGCGGCCTGCCTGGTGCTGGCGGTGGCAGCGGTGGTCTCGGCGCCGACCTGGACGGACGTGGCCGCGTTCGCCTTCGGCTGGGGGCTGTTCGCGGTCGTCCTGTGGTGGACGCTGGCGACCGTGCGGACGCAGCGCGCCGGCGAGCGCGTCCGGTCGATCGAGCGAGCGCTGGACGAGCAGCTCGCCAGCGGCGAGATCTCCGCAGAGCAGCACCAGCGGCTACTGCGGACGCTGCACGGGAAGTGAGCGGGCGCTAGCGGATCGGGTAGCCCTTTCCGTTCACGGCCGGCAGCACCTGCGACGTCACCCAGGCCGGCGTCTGCACCACGCCTTTGCGGTAGGAGTACATCCCGTTCGAGTGCTTGCGCGCGGCCAGGTAGCCGAGCGCGCGCGTGTTCGACATGTGGCACTTGATGCGGGCCGCGATCGCCCAGCCGGTGGACTGGCTGTCGGACCCGGCGGAGGACGTGAGCGCGTACCCGTGGTCGGAGCGCTGCAGCGAATGCATGTAGGCGTAGCCGCGGTCCATCACCCGCCAGCCGCAGGGTGTTCCGGCGGCTCGCAGCGCCATCAGCGCCGCGGCCGTGTCGTTCGAGTCGGAGCCGGTGCCGGCGGCGTAGCCGAATCCGCCCGAGCTGCTCTGGTGGGCCTTGATGTAGTCCACGGACTTGCGTGGCACCGGCGCCCCGGCCACCTTCAGCGCCATCACGCCCCAGTAGGTCGAGCTCAGGAAGCCGCCGATGCGTCCGTGGCGGCCGATCTTCGACCGAAGCGCGTGGACCAGGTTGCGACCGGCGAAGTTGGCCGGGTTCATGTTCAGCGCGACCGCGGCCAGGATGCCGCGCTCGAGCGTGAAGGCATCCTTCCAGCCGTGCGCCTTCGAGGCCAGGAAGTGGCCGGCGGTGTGGCCGCCGCGGCGGTGCATGGTGGCAGGGTGCCGGCCTGCTGCAGCCAGGCCCATCACCGCCCACTCCGTCAGCGACACCGCCGGTCTCCCGCCCGGTTCTGAGAAGCCCCCGGACCGCCACTGCCGCGAGGCCAGGTAGTCGCCGCCGCCGGCGGCGGTCGCGGGGCCGGCCAGCGACGCCATCAGCAGGCCTGCCAGGAGCATGGTGATCAGGGTCCGTCGGATCATGTCGGTGTCTCCAGGGGTGCGAAGGTTGCATGCAGACGCCGCGCGTAGCGGTCGAGCATGCGGAACAGGGTCGGGCCCGCGATCACGGCGATCACGGCGTTGCCGCTGGCGTGGGCGACGTCGAAGGGGATGCCGGTCGCGGCCAGGGTCATGAACGAGTGCAGGTTGGCGCTGGGTCCGAGCGTGCTCCAGGCCCACACGTCCATCAGCCAGTCGAACAGGAACCCGCAGACGATGCCGTACGCGGCCAGCGCCCAGCGGTTTCGCAGCGGGCGGCCGATCGCCGCCGCTCCGGCGCCGACCAGCGCCCAGCCGATCATCTGCCACGGCGTCCACGGGCCCTGGCCGAGGAAGGCGTTCGAGACGAGGGCGGCCGCGCCCCCGGTCGCGATGCCGGCGCGGGCGCCCAGGGTTGCTCCGGTGACCGCGACGATCATCGTCACCGGCTGCACGTTGGGGATGAACGCGAATAGCACCCGGCCGCCGGCCGCCGCGGCCGCCAGCGCCGCCACCAGGGCCAGCTCGCGGCTGCGGTTGGGCCCGGTCTCGACCGCCGAGATGGCCAGCACCACGCAGCCCAGCGCGATCAGCAGCACGATGCTAGACACCGGCCCGCTCCGTCTCCTCGCGCAGCAGCGCCCCGGCCTCGGCGATCGTCGCGCAGCCCAGCGCAAGTCCCACCTGGCAGGCGAAGAACCCGCCCTGGGCGAGCAGGTCGACGGAGCAGCCGTCGGCCAGCACCCGGCCGCGGGCCATCGTGGTGACCGCCTCCGCCGCCTCCGCCGCGAAATCGATGTCGTGCGTCACCACCACCACGCCGCAGCCATCGCCGGCCAGGCGCCCCACCAGCTCCGCCAGCGCCAGCTTGCGGAGACCGTCCATCCCGCGTGTGGGCTCGTCCAGGACGAGCAGCTGCGGCCGCATCACAGTCACCGATGCGATCGCCAGCCGCTGCCGCTCCCCGCTGGACAGGTCACGCGGGTGCCGACCGGCCAGCTCCTCGAGGCCGAACCGCGCCAACTCGGCGGCCACCCGCCGCGCCCGTTCCGGTGCGGCCACCCCCAGGTTCTCGAGGGCGTAGGCGACCTCGTCGTCGACCCGCTCCCGCACGGCGTGGTGTGCCGGGTTCTGGCTGACGTAGCCGCGCATGCCGTCGCCCTCGATCCGGCCCGCGTCGGGTGGTTCGAGACCGGTTGCGATCCGCGCCAGCGTCGACTTGCCGGCGCCGTTGGGGCCCACCAGCGCGGTCACGGTGCCCGCCCGCAGCGCGGTGGTGGCTCCGCGCAGCGCCGCTATCTCGCCGTAGCGCTTGGTCACCGATGTGAGCCCCACCACCGTTGCCGCGGCAGGCAGCTCGCGGCGGTCAGGCGGCGCGGGCGCGGCCAGCCGTCTGGCGTCGCGCACCGTCAGCGGCAGCTCCGGCCGGTGGGCGGCCACGAATGCTTGGGTGACGGGCGGCAGCAGCCAGGGCGCCGAGCCGGCCAGGTGTGCCGCCGCCTCGGCCGGTGAGCCGTCGAACACGATCCGCCCGGCCTCCATCACCACCACCCTGTCGGCCTCCGCGAAGATCCGCGAGGTGCGGTGCTCTGCCAGCACCACGGTGATCCCGCGATCGCGGTTGATGCGCGTCACCAGCGCCAGCAGCTCCTCAGCAGCGATCGGATCGAGCTGGCTGGTCGGCTCATCCAGGAGCAGCGTGCTCTGGCCCATGGCCAGCACCGATGCGATCGCCACCCGCTGCTGCTCGCCGCCCGAGAGCTTGCCGGTCTCGCGCTCGGCGAGGTGGCCGGCAGCCACGGCGGTCAGCGCCTGCTCGGCCCGCGGCAGGATCTCCCGCGGGTCGCAGCCGAGGTTCTCGAGGCCGAAGGCGACCTCGTGATCGGCCCGCCGCATCACCAGCTGCGACTCGGGATCCTGGAACACCAGCCCCACGTGCCGCGCCACCTGAGCCGGTGAGTGCTCACGCGTGTCCAGGCCCTCGCTCACGACGCGGCCGGCCAGCTCGCCGCCGTGGAAGCTCGGCACCAGGCCCAGCGCCGCCCGCAGCAGCGTCGACTTGCCGCTGCCCGACTCGCCCAGCACCAGCACCAGCTCGCCCTGCTCGACGTCGAGGCTGACGCCGTCAAGGGCAGGCCGGGCGGCGTCCGGATACCGGTATCGCACGTCGTGCATGCGCAGTGCGTGGCTCATCGCGCCCGCCTCGGCCAGCGCACCGTGACTGCGCCGGCGGCTCCGGCCAGGCCGACCAGCACGGCCGTGGCCAGGCCGACCGCCGTGAACGGATCGCCCAGCAGATCGTAGTAGCGGTAGTCGTCGAGCGGGATCGCGGCGGCGACCACCGCGCAGGTGATGATGCCGATCGCGGTCAGCACGCGCTCGGGGCTGTTCAGGCCGGGTTGCGGGGTGTGGGTGCGGGCGGCGCCCCCGTAGCCGCGCGCCTCCATCGCCTCGGCCAGCATCAGCGAGCGCTCCAGCGAGAGCCCCACCAGCGGCGCCGCCAGCGCCGCCGCAGGCCGCCGCCGGTGCAGCTGCGCCGCCCGCGACCGCGACGCCATCGCCAGGCCGGTCGCGTCCTGCTCCAGCGTCGGCAGCAACCGCGAGGCCAGCGCCGCGATCATGGCCGAGCGCGGTGCCACCCGGGCCAGCGCCGCCAGCACGCGGTCGCCGTCGGCCAGCCGCACGAAGGCGGCGACTGCCATCGCCGATCCGATCAGGCGCAGCCCGGCGGCGACCCCGAACACCAGCTCCTCCTGGGTGATCTCGGTGTCGAGCAGTGGGATCTGGGGGCCGCTCCAGATCGGCGTCAATCCCTGCACCGACACGAACGGGTTGACCAGGAACACCAGCAGTGCGCTGGTCGCCGCGAACCAGACGTACATGGCGCGCGGCGGCGGTGACGCCCATAAGAGCGCGCCGGCCGCCGCGGCACAGGCGGCGATCGCAAACGGGTTGGACAGCGCCACCGATCCGGCCAGCAGCGCCGCGCACAGCAGGCCCACCGGCAGCGGGCTCATTGCCTGCCTCCCGCCGCCAGCAGCCCGCCGTTTGCGTCAAGCGCCACGGCGTAGGTATTCCGCACCAGCTGCGGGTCGACGGCCAGCCGCGCGGCGGCGGCGCAGGCGCTCCGCTGGTCGTCCCCGGCCACCACCACGTCCACCGCCACGCCGGGCGCTCCCGGCGGCTGGTAGCCGGCGATCAGGGCGTGTGCCGCCGGCAGCGGCTGCAGGCCATCACTGCCGCGGTAGACCATCACCCGCCCGCCGGTGAGCGACACGGTCAGGCCCTTCCCTCGCCAGTCCGCCAGCTGCTGGCCGGCCCGTGCGAACGTCTCCACGGTGACGCGGTAGGGCGCGGTGCCGGACGTGACCTGCGCGCCGTCTGCCCGCAGCGCGCCGGCGATCCGGGAGGCGCAGCCCAGCCCACCCACCGACACCGGGTGCCGATGGCCGTCGTACCCGTGGACGAACGGCTCCGGCCAGGCCCCGATCGCGACGGGCGTCTGCACCAGATCGTGCCAGTAGCGGCGGTCCCACCACTCCTGATCGCCGGGGTGCAGGTGCATGTCCGCCGCTCCCACGTCGGGTGCGATCCCGTTCACGAAGTACAGCCAGTCGTCGGAGGCCGAGCGGTCGCCGGACAGGCCGTTGACCGATTCCACGAACCTGCCGCCGTAGCTGGTGCCGACGTGGGCGACACGGCGCAGCGCGTCCAGCGCCGACTGCCCCGGCGCCGCCCGCGCCGACACCAGCCGTGTGCTGCCGTAGTCGCGTGTCACGCTCACCTGAACGGCTGCCGGCCCGGGCGGGACGCTGGCGGCGCCCCGCCCGCAGCCGGCTGCGATCACCGCCAGCGCGGCCGTGGCTATGAGGCGTGCACCCACAGCTTCTGCGAGCGGATGGCACCCGGCTCGAAGGCCCGCACCGCGGATGTGCCGCGGGCAAACCGCAGCGTCACGGCGCCGTTGGCGTTGACTGTGTGGGGAACGCCGTTGACCCGGACGAAGGCGCCGGCGGCGGGCGTGGCCGTCCCCGCATCGTCGTAGGAGCTGACCCTGAAGGTGACCCTGCCGTTGGCCGGCGGTCGCTTGGTCGACGCGGTGATGCCGAGCGTGGGCTGGGTTGCGCCCGTCGTCGGGTCGAAGGTCGTGTAGTAGACCAGCACGTGGCTGTCGTGCGTGACCCCCGTCGATCCGAGGCCGCTGCTCGCCAGCTTCTGGTTCAGCTTGAATGCCCAGAAGGCGGTACTGGGCGGCGTGACGTGGGCGATCGACGACACGAAGAAGCCGCTCCAGGCGCCGCCGCAGCAGTTGCTCCAGGTCAGGCCCAGCGCGAACGGCTGCGCGCGCGAGGCGGTCACCAGCGAGCCGAGCGCCGTCTGCTTCGTGGTCGTGTGGCCCTGCAGCGTGCCGACGAACGGCCTGGCGTTGCCCTGGAAGATCGACTTCGACTTACCCTCCACGCGGACGTGCGCGGCCAGAGCGGGGCCGGCCAGGGCTGCGGGCACCAGCAGTGCAGCCAGGGTGGCGATGATCAGACGTAGGCGGTGGATTGCCAACGCGTCCTCCTTCCTCGAGAGGCTCGATGAGCGTTTTCGCGGGCGGCAGGTCTTCTGGCTCGGGCGCGCTTCCCGGTCTCCCGGGTCGTCGTGCTGGCCTTCCCGGCCGAACTGGCCAGTGGCTGCCTCGCGGCACGCACGACGAACGCCCTCACAGCGGCGGGACCGCACCGGATTTGCACCGGTTTCCCTTGACCACTCGCGGGGGCGCTACTGTAGCACGGCGATCGAACGAAGCAGGGCCCGCGCTCCGGCCTTGTCCAGCGGCTCGTTCAGGTTGCCGCACTTGGGCGATTGCACGCACGACGGGCAGCCCTTCTCGCACGGACACTCCTCGAGCAGGGCGGCCGTGCGCGACACCCACGACTCGAACAGGTCGTACCCGCGCCTGGCGATGCCGGCGCCGCCCGGGTGACCGTCATAGACGAACACGGTGGGCGCGCCGGTCTGCGGGTGCAGGTCGATCGAGAGGCCGCCGATGTCGCCGCGGTCGGCCATCGCGAGCAACGGCAGCAGCCCGATCATGGCGTGCTCGGCGGCATGCAGGGATCCCAGCAGCGTCAGGTCGCGGGGCGGATCGGCGGGCACGAACCAGACCGCCTCCGTGGCGAAGCTGCGGGCCGGCATGTCCAGGGCCACCAGATCGATCGGGTGATGGTCGGCCAGCCGCTTGCGCTGGTAGGCGACCACCTGCTCGGTGGCCTCGATCTCGCCGAACCAGAGCTGGGCCGCCGGCAGCGTGCGGGTTTCCAGCTCGCGGACGATCCTGGTCGAGGACAGGCGCTTCACCTGCGTGTAGTAATCGGCGTCGAACGCGCTCACCAGCGCCACGTGGGCGGCGTGGTCGAGCGAGCCGACCAGGTACTGCTCGCCCAGGTGCAGGTAGACGGCGCCCTCGTGGACGGTCGAGTCGGCCCGGGCGCCGTCCACCGTTCCCAGCAGCGTGCCGGTCTCGCGCTCCACCACCGCCACCGAGTCCGGCGAGGACGAGCGCAGCGACATGCGCGCGGCGGGATGGTCGGTGCCGCGGTAGGCCAGTCCCGCCGGTGTGCGCACCAGATCGGGCATCGACTCTGCCAGCGCCAGCCCGGCGTCGCCGAAGTGGGCGCGGTCGGCATCCGTCAGCGGCAGCTCGGCTGCCGCGCAGCGCAGGTGCCCCGCCAGCACCGCCGGGTTGCCGGGGTTGCTGACGGCCGCCTCGGCCGGCCGCGCCAGCAACTCGTCGGGGTGGTTGGCCAGGTACTGGTCGAGCTGGTCCTCGCCGGCCACGAGCATTCCCAGCCCCAGGCCGCGCCGCCCCGCGCGGCCCCACTGCTGCCGCAGCGATGCCATACCCCCGGGAAAGCCGACGCTGATGGCACAGTCAAGTAGTCCAATGTCCACGCCCAGCTCGAGCGCGCTGGTGGCGACCACGCCCAGCAGCCGGCCTTCGGTCAGCCCGGTCTCGATCTCTCGTCGCTGCTCTGGGGTGTATCCGGCGCGGTAGGGCGCGATCCGCGGCGCAAGCTCGGGTGCATTCAGCAGCAGGCCCTGGCGGGCGTAGCGGTGCACCAGCTCACAGGCCTTCCGCGACTTCGCGAACACGATCGTGCGCAGGCCGCGTGCGACCAGCCCCACCATCAGCGTGGCGGCCTCGCCCAGCGTGCTGGCGCGGACGCCCAGCTCGGCGTCCAGCAGCGGCGGATTCCAGACGCACACGTCGCGCTCGGGGGTGGGCGACCCGTCCTGGTCGATCACGGTCAGTTCGCGGCCGGCCAGCACAGCGCCCGCCTCTCCCGGGTTGGCGATGGTGGCCGAGGCCAGCAGGAACCGCGGCTCCGCGCCGTAGGCGGCGGCGATTCGCCGCAGGCGCGCCAGCACGTTCGCCACGTGCGAGCCGAACACGCCCCGGTAGGCGTGCGCCTCGTCGACCACCACATAGCGCAGGTTGGCGATGGCGTCCGCCCAGCTCGAGTGGCCGGGCAGGATGCCGACGTGCAGCATGTCCGGGTTGGTCAGGATCAGGTTCGCCCATCGTCGCGCCTGTCGCCGCTCCCCGGTCGGTGTGTCGCCGTCGTAGATGGCCGGCCGCGCGCCGGGTGCGTGCAGCTGGGCGAGTGCGCGCGCCTGGTCCTGTGCCAGCGCCTTGGTCGGATACAGGTAGAGCGCTCGGGCCGACGGATCGCGCGCGATCGCGTTCAGCACCGGCAGGTTGAAGGCCAGCGACTTGCCGCTGGCGGTGCCCGTCACTACCATCGCGTCGCCGGCGGCAGCGGCTCGCCACATCGCCGCCTGGTGGCGGTACAGCCGCTCGATGCCTGCTGCTGCGAGCGCGGCGGTGAGACCGGGCTCTACGTCCGCCGGCAGCTCCGCCATGGTGGCGCTACGGGCCGGGGTGCGCACGCGGTGCACCAGCTGGGTGCCCTCGGGAGCGGTGCCGTAGGCCAGCACCGGCTCCCAGTCGGCCATCACCTTCACGGCCGCGGGTGGGCTGGATAGCAGCCCAGGTATGCGATCTGCGCCACCTTGCCCTCCATCTCGCGCAGCGCCTCACCGACCGCGGCGTCGAGCGGATGGCCCTCCAGATCGGCGTAGAACTGGTAGTCCCAGGGGCGCCCCGGGATCGGGCGGGACTGCAGCGAGGACATGTTCACGCCGTACCGGCGCAGCGGCTCGATCGCGTCGTGCAGGGCGCCGGGGTGGTGGTGGGTGACGAAGCGGATCGCACAGCGCCAGTCCTCGCCGGGCGCGCGGTCGATGCGGGTGTGGCCGGCCACTGCCACGAACCGGGTGTAGTTCTGGGCGTGGTCCGAGACGTCGTTCAGGAGCACCGTCAGCTCGTAGCGGCCGGCCGCCCACCGCGACGAGATCGCTGCCTGCCGCGCGTCGCCTGACTCGGCAACACGCCGCGCGGCGCCGGCGGTGCTGGGGGCCACCTCCGGCAGCGTGTCCGGAAGCGATGACAGGAAGCGCCGGCACTGCGTCAGCGCCATCGGATGCGAGTGGATCCGCGCCAGGGCGTCGATGTTGGTTCCGGGCAGGCCCACCAGCACGTGTGGCACGGCCAGCACGGTCTCGTCGATGATCGAGAGTGGCGCGTGGGCGAGCACGTCGTAGGTCTCCGGGACGACGCCGGCCAGCGAGTTCTCGATCGGCAGCACGCCGCAGCCGGCGTCGCCGCGGGTGACGGCGCGAACCACATCCGGAATCGAGTGGCAGGCGACCAGCTCGGCCTCGGGGTACATCCGGCCGGCCGCCTCGGCGGCATATGCGCCCTCCTCTCCGAAGTGTGCGACGGGTAGCGTCATCGATTCCTCCAACAAAAAAGGCCTCCCACGGGGAGGCCCTGATAGCTCGCGGATCTGCTCCGGCGCGCTCAGATGCCTCCCTGCAGGGTGGTAAAGGCGAAGCCGGAGAAGGACAGCCGGTACATTGCCGCCCATGCTACCAGAGGACGAACTGGTCGAACGCATCCGCGCCGTCGCCGGAACAGGCGACGGCCTCGTGGTCGGCATCGGCGACGATGCGGCGGTGCTGGACGGCGGGTTCGTGGTCTGCTGTGACATGCTGGTCGACGGCGTGCACTTCGACTCGTCGCGGCAGTCGCTGCGGCAGATCGGCGCCCGTGCCGCAGCGGTGAACCTCTCCGACCTGGCCGCCATGGGTGCTCAGCCGGTCTGCCTGCTGGCCGCCTTCGGCCTGCCGCCGGACCGCGGTGACGCCGGCGAGCTGGCGGCCGGCATGGCCTCACATGGCGTACCGCTGGCGGGCGGTGATCTCTCGCGGGCCGCGTCGCTGACCGTGTCGGTGACGGCGGTCGGCCGCGCACAGCACCCGGTGCTGCGGTCGGGTGGCCGTGTCGGCGACCGGTTGGTGGTGACCGGGTCGCTGGGCGCACAGGCGGCGGCCGGCTTCACGGCCGAGGTGACGCCGAGGCTTCGGGAGGGCCGTGAGCTGGCCGCGATCGCCACCGCCATGATCGACGTGTCCGACGGCATCGCCCGCGATGCCGGCCGCCTGGCGCGCGCCTCCGGCTGCGGCGCCCGCATCGATCTCGAGCGGCTGCCGCTCGCCGCCGGTGCCACGCTCGAGCAGGCCGCGGCCGGAGGCGAGGACTACGAGCTGCTGGCCGCGCTGCCGGACAACCAGCCGCAGCCGTCGTTTGTGACCGATGTGGGGGAGCTGACCGGCGACGGAGCCGTGCTGCTGCTCGACGCGTCCGGGCCGCGCCACGATCTGGCCGGCTGGGACCACTTTCAGTGACGGGTGTGCTGGGCGGCCTGGTGGCCGCGCTGATGTGGGGCACGTCCACCGCGATCGCGTCGCGCTCGACGCGCATGATCGGCTCCCAGCAGGTGTTGGCCTACGTGGTGCTGACGGGCCTCGTGATCATGGTGGTGGCCGCACCGGTGGTGGAAGGCGTGCCGGACGTGACGGGCCGCGGCGCCGCCTGGGCGCTCGCTGCCGGGGCTGCGTCGGTGGTCGGTCTTGGCTGCGTATATGCGGCTCTGCGGATCGGCAAGGTGGGCGTGGTGGCGCCGATCGCGTCGTGCGAGGGTGCGCTGGCAGCGGTGTTCTCGGTGATCTTCCTGGGCGAGCAGCTGAGCCTGGGTGTGGCGCTGGCCCTGGCCGTGGTGGCCTGCGGCGTTGTGCTGGTGACGTTCCACGCGCACCTGTCCGACGTCCACCTGCGGCCTGCGCTGCTGGCCGGAACGTCGGCGGTCGTGTTCGGCTTCGGGCTGGTGGCCAGCTCGCAGGCGGGCGGGGCGATCGGCCCGTACTGGACGATCCTCGTGTCGCGCGTGGTGGGGGTGGTGTTCGTGGTGGTGCCGATGGCGTTGTCGGGGCAGCTACGGCTGCCGGGGCGGCGGGCCCTGCCGCTGGTGGTGTACTCGGGCCTTGCCGAGGTGATCGGCTTCGTCGGCTACATCACCGGCTCGCAGCACGGGGTGGCGGTGCCGGCCGTGCTGGCGTCGCAGTTCGCGGCGGTGGCCGCGTTCGTCTCGTTCCTGGTCTTCGGCGAGCGCCTGACCCGGATGCAGGTATGCGGAGCGGTGCTGATCGGCACCGGCGTGGCGACGGTGGCCCTGCTGCGGGCCTGATTGACCGTTCAGGCCGGCGTCAGCCAGCTGCTGAGCTCGTCCTCCAGCCGGCGGCGGGGGACGGCTCCGATCAGCTTCTTTCTGACCTCGCCGCCCTCGAACACCATCAGCGTCGGGATCGACAGCACCTGCAGCCGTCCGGCCGTCTCCTGGTTCTCGTCCACGTTCAGCTTCATGAACGCGACCCGGTCGCCGTGCTGCTCGGCCAGCTCGTCGAGGATCGGCTCCATCACGCGACAGGGCGTGCACCAGGGCGCCCAGAAGTCGACCACCACCGGCCGGTCGGCCTGCTCGACTTCGCTGCGGAACGTGCTGTCGCTGACGTCGACGATGTGATCGCTCACGTGGTGCCCCCTACCCGCGTACGAGCGGTCACGGTATCAGCGAGACGCGGGGCTCGCCGTCCGGGCGCTCGAGCAGAGTCCCGCGCACGGCGCGCAGCCGCAGTGCCGGCACCTCCCGCACCGCCTCCAGCACGATGGTACGGCTCATCTTCGACTCGCCATAGGCACGATCGGTGAAGGTGATCGGCAGCTCGACGACGCGCCCGCCCATGCGCAGGGTGCGGTAGGTGAGCTCGATCTGAAAGGCGTAGCCGCCCGCGCGCACGTGCGACAGATCGAGCGACTCGAGCACCCAGCGGCGGAAGCACTTGAAGCCGCCGGTGAGATCGCGGATCGGCACTCCCAGCACCAGCCGCGCGTACGTGCAGCCGCCGCGGGAGATCACGCGGCGGTAAAGCGGCCAGCCGTCGACGCCGCCCCCGGCCGTGTAGCGCGACCCGAGCACCAGGTCGGCATGCCGTGACGCCTCGAGCATCGCCGGCAGCGCCGACACCGGGTGCGATAGGTCGCAGTCCATCTCGATGACGTGGCTGAACGGTCGTTGCAGCGCCCACTGGAAGCCCGCCAGGTACGCGCGGCCCAGCCCCTGCTTGGCAGGGCGGTGCAGCACGTGCAGCCAGTCGTGGCTCGCCGCCAGCTGGTCGGCCAGCTGCCCAGTGCCGTCGGGTGAGCCGTCGTCGACGACCAGCACCTCGCCCGGCATCGGAATCTGGTCGCGGATCGCCGCCAGCGCGTCGATCATGCGAGGCAGGTTCTCGCGCTCGTCGTAGGTGGGCAGCACGATCAGGTAGCGGCTCTGCTCCACGGTCTGACCCTATCATTGGCCCATGAGCGCAACGTTGACGAACGACGCAATCGCCGAGCGCTTCGAGCTGATGGCCGATCTGCTGGAGGTGGAGGGCGCGGTGGCCTACCGCGTGCTCGCCTACCGGCGTGCCGCGAAGACGTTGCGCGAGACACCCGAGTCGGTGGTGCGGCTGTCGCAGCAGGGCCGTCTCACGGAGCTGTCCGGCGTCGGCGACACGATCTCCGACAAGGTGGCCGAGCTGATCGGCAGCGGCCAGATCGCCGCTCTCCAGCGACTGGTCGATCGCAATCCGCCGGGCGTGGTGCCGTTGATGCGCGTGCCCGGCATCGGCCCAAAGACCGCCAAGCGCGTGTTCTCCGAGCTTGGCATCACCACCGTCGACGAGGTGCTGGTGGCCGCCCGCGACGGGCGCATCAGCGGCGTCGCCGGCCTCGGCGATCGCACCGAGCAGGCGATCCTGGCCGGCCTGCAGGTGCCGCGCGAGCACAAGCGCGACCGCATCCCATCGGGGCGTCTGCGGCCGTTCGCCGAGCGGGTCGCGGCCGAGCTGAGGGAGCACGGTGACGTCGAGGAGTGCGAGATCGCCGGCAGCCTGCGCCGGTTCACCGACACCGCAAAGGACATCGACCTGGTGGTGGCCACACGACGGCCGGCCGCGGTCGGCGACGCGTTCGCGGCGTACGAGTGGGTGGCCGAGGTCGAGTCCCGCGGCGACGCGAAGCTGACCTGCATCGCGCACGACGGCAGCCGGGTCGAGCTGCGCATGATCGAGCCGGAGGTGTTCGGCAACCTGCTGCAGCACCTGACCGGTTCGAAGCACCACAACGTGGCGCTGCGGGAGGCTGCGGTGCGCGCCGGGCTGAAGGTCAGCGAGTACGGCATCGAGCAGGTCGAGACGGGTGAGGTGCTGCACTGCCGGGACGAGGCCGAGGTCTACGAGCGCCTGGGCATGGACTGGATCCCGCCCGAGCTGCGGGAGAACCGGGGCGAGATCGAGGCCGCCCGCAACCATGCATTGCCTGAACTGGTGACGGTCGACCAGATCCGGGGCGACCTGCACGCGCACACCGACTGGAGCGACGGCAAGATGACGCTCGAGCAGCTGGTCGAGGGGGCGCGGGCCAAGGGTTACGAGTACCTGAACGTGACCGACCACTCGCCGGCCGTCGGGTTCGGCATGGGCCTGGATGCGGGCCGCATGCGGAAGCAGATCGAGCGCGTGCGCGAGCTGGCGGCCACGCTGGACGGCGGTTTCACGCTGCTGGTGGGAGCGGAGGTCGACATCCTCAAGAACGGCTCGCTGGACTACTCCGACGAGCTGATGGCGGAGCTGGACGTGGTCGTCGCCAGCCTGCACGCCTCCCACAGGCTGAACGAAGCCGACCAGACCAAGCGGCTGTGCGCCGCGATGGAGAACCCACATGTCGACATCATCGGCCACCCCACCGGCAGGATGCTGGGCAGACGGCCGGCCTATGCGATGGACATGGAGGCGGTGATCGCCAAGGCGGTCGAGACCGGCACGGTGCTGGAGGTGAGCGGTCAGCCCCACCGGCTCGACCTGACCGACAGCAACGTGCGGATGGCGGTGACGGCCGGCGCCAGGCTCTCGATCGACACCGACGCCCACAGCCTGGCCGCGCTCGACTACATGCGGTTCGGCGTGATGAACGCGCGGCGGGGCTGGGCATCGCCCAGGGACGTGGTCAACACGCGCACCTGGAAGCAGCTCAAGAAGCTGCTCAAGTAGGCGGCCGTCACAGCGAGGCCAGCAGCGCGACCACCTGCTCGGGCCCGTCCACGCAGGCATCGGCCCGCTCGATCAGCTCCGGCGGCCCCTCGGCCGAGCGGACGGCGATCTTGATCGTGGCCTCGCGGAACGCGTCCAGGTCGGTGCGGTCGTCTCCCACGTACATCAGGTTCGTGATCCGCTTGCGGCCGCGCAACCTTCGCACCGCCGATCCCTTGTCGATCGCCACCGGCGGGCGCACCTCCAGCACCATCCGGCCAAAGCTCCAGGCCAGGCCGGCGCGATCGAGCTTGGGCACGATCTGGGCCTCGAGGTAGCGCAGCGCGTGGTCGGGCCGCGGCGATCCCCGGTAGTGCACCGTGAAGGTGACGCCCTTGTCCTCGACGCGGCAGCCCAGCTCCGGCAGCAGACCGTCGTTCTCCACCACCAGCAGTGCCTCGCGCACCGCGTCCAGGTAGCGCGCGGCCTGCGGCACCACCGTCACGTCGTTTCCGTGCATCACCTCGAGGCCGTGGTTTCCCGATATGGCAACGCCGGGTATCGGCACCATGCGGCGTGCCTGGACAGCCGGCCGTCCGGTCACGCAGGCGACCAGCGTGTAGCGGTCCACCAGCCGTTCCAGCTCAGGCAACGCCGCCGGCAGCACCGTTGCCTGCTCTGGCGTGGGCGCGATCGGAGCAAGCGTTCCGTCGATGTCGCAGACGACGGCGCCGTGACGTGGGTCGGCCGCGAGCGTCGCAGCCAGGTCGGCCAGGATTCGCCCCATCGCCCTACACTACCCGCCGTGAACGCTCGCATACCCGTGCTGATCGGGATCGGCCTCGTGGCCGGCTTCTTCTCGGGTCTGTTCGGCGTTGGCGGCGGCATCCTGATCGTGCCGATGCTGATCGCGCTGCGGCGGTATCCGCCCAAGTCGGCGATGGCCACGTCGCTGGCCGCGATCCTGTTCACCGCCGTTGCTGCGGCAGCCTCCCACGCCTCCGCGGGCAACGTCGCGTGGAAGGAGGGGGCGCTGATCGGGATCCCCGCGGTGGGCGGTGCCGTGGTCGGTGCGTGGCTGCACCAGCGCATCGACACCAGGCGTGTGGTGCTGCTGTTCTCCGTGTTCCTGGCGCTGGTTTCGGTGAGGCTGGCGGTATGACGCACGAGATCGTGGCCGTGCTGTTCGGGTTCCTGGCCGGCACGCTGTCGGCGCTGTTCGGCGTCGGCGGCGGCCTGATCTTCGTCCCCACGCTGATCTTCCTGGGCGAGAACGCCCACGTCGCCGTCGCCACGTCGCTGGCGGCGATGGTGCCCGTGATCCTGATGGGATCGTGGCGGCAGACGCGCTACGGAAACGTGAACTGGCGCGACGCGGTCGTGATCGGCCTGGCATCGGTGCCGACGGCCAAGCTGGGCGAGGTGGTGGCCAACTCGCTCTCCAGCAAGATGCTGCAGCGGTCGTTCGCGGTGCTCTTGATGGTGGTGGCCGTGCAGATGGCCGTTCGGGCGCTGCGCCAGACCGATGACGAGCGGTCGGCGACGGAGATCTCGCTCGCCGAATCCGGTCCCTAGCTTGCGGCCAGCACCTTGTCGGCCTTCTGCTTGATCTCCTCGACCACGGCGGGGTCGCGCAGCGTGGTGGTGTCGCCCAGCTCGTGGCCCTCCGCGATGTCCCGCAGCAGCCGTCGCATGATCTTGCCGGATCGGGTCTTGGGCAGGTCGCTGACGATGATCACGGCCTTGGGCCGGGCGATCTTTCCGATCTTCTCGCCGATCCAGTCCCGCAGCTCCGCCGCCAGCTGGTCGCTGGGCACGTGGCCGGATCGCAGCAGCACGAAGCAGAGCGGCGTCTGGCCGGTGAGCGGATCGGGTGCCGCCGTCGCCGCCGCCTCGGCCACCGCCGGGTGCTCGACCAGCGCCGACTCCAGCTCGATCGTCGAGAGCCGGTGCCCGGACACGTTCATCACGTCATCGATTCGCCCCAGCAGCCAGAAGCAGCCGTCCTCGTCCACCCGCGCCCCGTCGCCGGCGAAGTACGTGTCCGGCCCGAAGCGCTCGAAGTAGTTGCTGACGTAGCGCGCGTCGTCGTTGTACAGCGTCCGGAAGATGCCCGGCCAGGGCCGGCGCAGCACCAGGTAGCCGCCGCGGCCGGCGGCCACGGGGTTGCCCTGGTCGTCCACCACCTCCGCGCGGATGCCCGGCAGCGGCCGGGTCGCCGATCCCGGCTTGGCCGTCGTCACGCCCGGGAGCGGCGCGATCATGATGCCGCCGGTCTCGGTCTGCCACCAGGTGTCGACCACCGGGCAGCGCCCTCCGCCGATTGTCTTCCAGTACCAGACCCACGCCTCCGGATTGATCGGCTCGCCGACGGTGCCCAGCAGCCGCAGGCTGGAGAGGTCGTGTGCCTCAGGGTGCTCGCTGCCGGCTTTGATGAAAGCGCGGATCAACGTGGGCGCCGTGTAGTACTGCGTGACCTTGTAGCGCTCGATGATCTGCCAGTGCCGCGCCGGTGTCGGGTGCATCGGATCGCCTTCGTAGAGCACGCTGGTCGCGCCGTTGTTGAGCGGGCCGTAGACGATGTAGCTGTGGCCGGTCACCCAGCCGACGTCGGCCGCGCACCACCAGACGTCGCCGTCCTGGATGTCGAACACCCAGCGGTGCGTGGCGGTTGCGTACGTGAGGTAGCCGCCCGTGGTGTGAACGGCCGCCTTCGGCTTGGCCGTGGTACCCGACGTGTGCAGGCAGAACAGCGTGTGCTCCGCCTCGACCGGCTCGGGCGGGAGCGTGGACTGCTGGCGATCGACCGCGTCGTGCCACCAATGGTCGCGGCCCTCCCGCATGGTCACGTCCACCCCCGTGCGCCGCAGCACCAGCATGCCCTGGACGCTGGGCGCCAGCTCGACGGCTTCGTCTGCGATCGCCTTCAGCGGGATCGCCGAGCCCTTGCGCCAGGCCTCGTCCTGCGTGATCAGGAGCCGCGCGCCTGTGCCCTCCAGCCGTTCGCCCAGCGAGGCCGACGAGAACCCGCCGAACACGACCACGTGCGGCGCGCCGATGCGGGCGCAGGCCAGCATCGCCACCGGCAGCTCCGGCACCATTCCCATGTAGATGCCGACCACGTCGCCCTTGCCGATCCCCAGCTCGCGCAGCGCGGCGGCGGTACGGCAGACCTGTTCCAGCAGCTCGGAGTAGCTGATCGCGCGGTGCGGCTCGTCGGGATCCTCCGGCACGAAGTGGTAGGCGATGCGGTCGCCGCGCCCGGCCTCGACATGGCGGTCGAGGCAGGAGTGGGAGGCGTTCAGCCTGCCGTCGCGAAACCAGGTGCAGTGCGGCGGCTCCCATTCGAGCGCCGTCTCCGGCTCCTGAAACCACCCCACCAGCCGGCGCGTCTGGTCCAGCCAGAACCCGTCAAGGTCGCGCTCGGCATGGTCGTACAGCGAGGTGTCGCCGATCAGAGCCCGCTCGCTGAAACCCGGCGGCGGCGGGAACGTCCTGCCCTCGCTGAGCAGGACGTCGATCGACTCATCGCTCACGGCGTGTACTCGAACTCGTCCTCATCCTTCGACAGCGCCTTCTTCGCGACCACCACGGCTCCCACCGCGACCGCGCCCGCGGCTGCGGCCTTGGCCGCCTTCTTCTTCTTGGACGCCTTGGGCGCTGCCGTTGCCTTGGCCATGCCCTTCTTGATCTCCTTGGCGGCGCGCACCACCTCGTCCTGCACCTTCTTGTCGACGGCCGCTGAGCGTGCGCCGTCCTTCTGCACCTTGCCGAGCACCGTCTTGGCCGAGTCGAGCACCGACATGGCGGTCTCGCGCAGCTCGGGATCGTTCGCGACTCTGGTCGCGATCGGCGTGACCGTTTCGGCGATCTTGTCGGTTTTCATCTTGGCGGGCACAGCGTTACCTCCGAGGGAGTGGCTATTTGCTCATACTTTTCAGTCACACTACCACCCATGGATCTCGAACGAGTCAACGCGCTGATGGAGGAGTGGGGCGAGCCGCGGTACCGGCAGCAGCAGGTCTACGAGGGCGTGATGAGGGGCCTGGCCGGTGACTACGAGCAGCTGACTCCGTTGCCGGCCGCTCTCCGGCGCCGTCTCGCCGATGCGGAGCCGCTGCGCCAGCTGGAAACGGTCGAGTCGCAGCGGTCCGCCGACGGCACGATCAAGCTGCGCTTTACCAGCCGCGACGGCTTCCCCGTCGAGGCGGTCGCGATGAGCCATCGCAACCGGCGCACCGTGTGCGTCTCGTCGCAGTCGGGCTGCCCCCTGGCCTGCACCTTCTGCGCCACCGGCAGCATGGGCCTTGGCCGCAACCTGGCCGCCGGCGAGATCGCGGAGCAGGTGACGGTGCTGGCGGCGATGTTACGCGATCAGGGCGAGCGTGTCTCGAACGTTGTCATGATGGGCATGGGCGAGCCGTTCCTGAACTACGACGCGGTGCTCGCCGCCTGTCGCACCCTCAACGACCCCGCCGGCTTCGGCCTGGGTGCGCGCCAGATCGCGATCTCGACCGCTGGGTGGGTGCCCGGCATCGAGCGGCTGGCGAGCGAGCCGCTGCAGGTGAAGCTGGCGCTGTCGCTGCACGCTCCCAACGACCGGCTGCGCACGGAGCTGATGCCCGTCACCCGCCGGTTCCCGCTGGCCAGGCTGATCGCCGCCTGCCACAGCTACCGCGCTGCCACCCGGCGGCGGATCTTCGTCGAGTACCTGATGCTGGACGGGATCAACGACAGCGACCGGCTGGCCGAACAGCTGGCCGACCTGCTGGGCCGCGATGGGTTCCACGTCAACCTGATCGCCTACAACCCGACCGGCTCCGGCTACCGGGCATCGTCGTCAGCCCGCGTCGCCGGGTTCGCCGTCGTCCTTGAGGGCCGCGGCATCTCGGCCAGCTACCGCAGGTCGCACGGTCAGGACATCGATGCCGCCTGCGGTCAGCTGGCGGTCAAGGGCGCCTCCGAGCTGCGCCGCAAACGGGCCCGCGACCGCCACAGCGCGGCACGTGCCGCCGCGCTGCCCGCTGGTCACCGGTAGAATTCCGCGATGGCGGGGACGGCGATGATGCGGGCGTGGGTGATCCGGCCCGAGCGGCTGGGCGATCCCGAGCATGCCATGCAGCTCGAGCAGATCGAGGTGCCGGAGCCGGGGCCGGGCGAGGTGCTGGTGCGCGTGATGGCAGCCGGCGTCAACTACAACGCCGTGTGGGCGTCGATGGGGCTGCCGGTCTCGATCTTCCGCTACACGGGCTACGACTTCCACATCGCCGGCTCCGATGCGTCCGGCATCGTCGAGCGGGTCGGCCCGGGCGTGACCCGCTGGAAGGCCGGCGACGAGGTCGTGATCCACTGCAACCAGAGCTGCGGCGAGTGCGCCGAGTGCAACGGGCTCGACCCGATGGCCTGCACCCAGCAGAAGATCTGGGCCTACGAGAGCAACTGGGGCAGCTTCGCCGAGTACTGCAAGGTACAGGCCCAGCAGCTGTTGCCCAAGCCGCCGCAGCTGACCTGGGAGGCGGCAGCCAGCTACGGGCTCACCTACTTCACCGCCTATCGGATGCTGATCGATCAGGCCGGCATCAAGGCCGGGGACAACGTGCTGGTGTGGGGCGCCGGCGGTGGGCTGGGCACGTTCGCGGTGCAGCTGTGCGCGCTGGTCGGCGCCAACGCCGTCGCCGTGGTCTCGTCCGACGACAAGGTCGCGCTGGTCAAGCAGCTGGGCGCCGCCGCCATCATCGACCGGCGCGAGTTCGCGCTGTCCGACCCGGACACCGGGGAGCGCATCTTCGACGAGGTGAAGCGCTTCGGCAAGGCCGTGCGGGCCGCGACCGGTGGAGTCGACCCGGACGTCGTCTTCGAGCACGTCGGCGCCGCCACCTTCTACACCAGCGTGTTCGTGTGCAAGCCGTTCGGCACGATCGTGATATGCGGGGCCACGTCCGGCTTCAACCTCGACTTCGACGTGCGCTACCTGTGGATGCGCCAGAAGCGCATCATCGGCAGCCACTTCGCCAATGCCTACCAGTGCCACCGGGCCAACCAGCTGATCATCGAGGGCAAGATCAAGCCCGTGCTGTCGCGGGTGTTCCCCTTCGACGAGTGCCCCGCGCCGCATCAGCTGATGAAGGAGAACCAGCACGTCGGCAAGATGGTGGTGCTGGTCGGCGCCGAGGCCGAGGGCCAGGGCGCGAGCACGTGAGCGACCGGCCGCGTCCGTTCTCCACCGCCGACGATGTGCCGGGCGATCTGGAAGCGCGGCTGGGTGAGCCGGGCAGCTATCCCTACGCCCGCGGCATCCACCGCGACATGTACGCCGGGCGACCCTGGTCGATCCGGCAGTACGCAGGGTTCGGCACCGGCGAGGAGACCAACCGGCGGTTCCGGTTCCTGATCGGCCAGGGCCAGGCGGCGCTGTCGGTGGCGTTCGACCTGCCCACCCAGATGGGCCTGGACTCAGACGATCCGCGCGCCGCCGGCGAAGTCGGCCGGGTGGGGGTGTCGATCGACTCCGCCTCTGACGTCGAGGCCATGTTCGACGGGATCCCGCTGGACGAGGTCTCGACGTCGATGACGATCAACGCGCCGGCGGCGGTGCTGGTGGCGATGTACCACGTCGCCTGCGCCCGCCAGGGCCGGGATCCGACGCAGATCCGCGGCACCGCCCAGAACGACGTGCTGAAGGAGTACGTCAGCCGCGGCACCTACATCTTTCCGCCGCGGCCCTCGCTGCGGCTCGCGGCCGACCTGATCGCCTGGTGCGCCCGCGAGGCGCCGCGCTTCAACGCGATCTCGCTGTCCGGCTATCACATGCGCGAGGCCGGCTGCACGGCCGCCCAGGAGATGGCATTCGCGCTGTCAAACGCGATCGCCTACGTGGAGGCGGTGCTCGAGCGCGGGGTGGATGTGGACAGCTTCGCGCCCCGGCTGAGCTGGATCTTCAACACCCACATGGACTTCTTCGAGGAGATCGCCAAGTACCGGGCGCTGCGGCGAATGTGGGCCTCGATCATGCGCGAGCGGTTCGGCGCCACCGACCCGCGATCCATGATGCTGCGCACCCACACCCAGACGGCGGGCTCGACGCTGACCCTGCAGCAGCCCGAGAACAACATCGTGCGGGCCGCCGTGCAGGGGCTGGCGGCGGCACTGGGCGGCGTGCAGTCGATGGCGCTGTCGTGCTTCGACGAGGCGATCGCGATCCCGACCCAGCGCGCGCAGACGCTGGCCGTCCGCACGCAGCAGATGCTGCAGCACGAGTTCGGCATCACCGACGTCGCCGACCCGCTGGGCGGCTCCTGGTACGTCGAGCGGCTGACCGACCGGCTGGAGGCTGACGCGCGTGCGCTGATGGATGAGATCGAGCGGCTGGGCGGCGCCGTCGCCGCCGTCGAGCAGGGCTACTACCAGCAGCTGATCGCAGAGGAGGCCTACCGCAAGCACCAGCGGATCGCGGACGGCGAGGACATCGTGGTCGGCGTCAACGCCTTCCGCGACCAGGACGAGCCGAGCACGGAGAGGTTCGACGTGCCGGCCCAGCTGGAGCCGGCGCAGCGCGAGCTGCTGGCCGCGCTGCGCGCCAGGCGCGATCAGCCGGCGGTGGACGCCGCGCTTGAGGCGCTGGCCGAGACCGCAGCCGGCACCGGCGACCTGATGCCGCCGATCGTGGCCGCCGTCGCCGTCGACGCCACGCTGGGCGAGGTCTGCGGCGCCCTGCGTGACGTGTTCGGCTCCTTCCGGCCCGGTAGCGCGGCCGCGATCTGACGCCGCTGCGGCGCTACTTCACCTGTACGAACAGGTCGGCCGAGGTGTCCTGGCCGCTGCGGCTGCTCCAGGCCAGCACCCCGCCCACGTGGGCCAGGTTGGGATCGACCGAGATCGGGAACAGCTTGAGTGCGTCCGACAGGTTCAGGTACAGCGGCACGCTCGCGCCGTCGGGCACCCCGGCCTGGTTCAGCAGGTTGGCGTACGCCGGGGATGACGCCAGCGGGCTGGACGGGCTGCTGCCGGCCGCGGGGTCGTTCCCGATCGCGATCAGGCCGCCGGCGGTCAGCCGCCAGCTGAGGGTGAGCCCGCCCAGTTCGACCTGCTCACCGGTGCCGGACGCAAGCGGCGTGACACGGGTTCCCGGCTGCCCCTGGACGACCAGCGTCATGATCTTGTGCATCGTCAGCGCGGCCGCGTGCGGATCGTCCGGCTTCAGCACCAGCGCCGCGCGCACCGGCACGCCGGGAGCGGCGTACAGCAGGCCGTCGCCGGAGAGCAGTGGCAGCAGATCGTGCTGCAGCGAGATGCCGGTCTGTTGCTGTAGCAGGTTCAGCTGCTGGCCGAGGCCGGGCGTGCCGCTCTGGATGCCTTGCTTCAGGTAGCCGCCGTAGTCCCCGAACGCCAGGAAGG
>Ga0075425_100000269_pt1 | contig 47966 bp, 39 predicted proteins | sample SoiMethybrSBSTD4_FD_75300 | JGI IMG/M metagenome (GOLD analysis project Ga0075425, IMG submission 75300) | Bulk soil microbial communities from a Populus tree surrounding site in Tennessee, USA - Soil MetaG P. TD hybrid SBSTD4 | ecosystem: Environmental > Terrestrial > Soil > Tree plantation... | reverse complement strand
CTCCCCCTCCTGGCGCGACGAGCTCGAGATCACCGACGCGATCCAATACTTGATCGATCAAGGACGCGACGTCCGTCCTCACTTGGTCGAAGGCTGGTGGAAGGACACCGGCAAGCTCGAGGACCTCCTCGAGGCGAACCGCCTCATCATGGAGGACATGACTGAGGAGCGCTCGGGAACCGCCGATTCGTCGTCGCGACTCGTCGGCACCGTCGTCCTGCAAGAGGGTTCGCGCGTCGAGAACTCGACGATCCGAGGCCCGGCGGTCGTCGGGCGCGGTGCGCGCGTGATCGACTCGTTCATCGGGCCGTACACCTCGATCGGCGACGAATGCGTCGTCGAAGACTCCGAGATCGAGCATTCGGTGATGATGGAGCGCTGCGTCGTGCGCGGGATGCACCGCCTCGAGGATTCGCTGCTCGGCAAAGAAGTCACCGTCGAGCGGTCCGACGACAAGCCGAAGGCCTACCGGTTGATGGTCGGCGACCACGGACGCGTCGGGGTGATCTGAGCGTGAAGCTCTTCGTCACCGGCGGCGCGGGGTTCATCGGGTCGAACTACGTACGGTGGGTGCTCGCCAATCGCGCCGACGCCGAGATCACCAACTACGACGCACTCACGTACGCGGGGAACCTCGCGAACCTGAGCGACATCGAGAGCGACCCGCGCTACCGATTCGTGAAGGGCGACGTCTGCGACGCGGCGCTGCTCGACGAGGTGATGCCGGGCCACGACGCCGTGTTGAATTTCGCAGCGGAATCGCACGTCGACCGCTCGATCGACTGGGCCGCCGAGTTCGTGCGCACCAACGTTCTCGGCACCAACACGATGCTGGAGGCGGCGCGGCGCCATTCGATCCCGCGGTACCTCCAGGTTTCCACGGACGAGACCTACGGTTCGATCGACGTGGGCTCGTTCGCCGAAGGCGACCGTCTCGACCCGGCAAGTCCTTACTCGGCGTCGAAAGCGGCCGGCGATCTGCTCGTGCGCGCGTACCACAGGACCTACGGCATGCCGGTGGTGATCACGCGCGGTTCGAACACGTTCGGCCCGTACCAGTTCCCCGAGAAGATGATCCCCCTGTTCGTCACCAACCTGCTCGAGGATAAGCCGGTGCCGCTCTACGGGGACGGTCTCAACGTGCGCGACTGGATCCACGTGGAGGACGTGTGCTCGGGGATCCACACCGTGCTCGAGCGCGGTGACGTCGGGCAGATATACAACATCGCGGCGGGGAACGAGCGGACGAATCTCGAACTGTCGCGAGCGCTGTGCGACCTGCTCGGCAAGCCGCATTCGCTGATCACGCCGGTGCCCGACCGGCCGGGCCACGACCGTCGGTACTCGGTGGACACGCGCCGGACCCACGCGCTCGGGTGGACACCGCAGTGGAGTTTCGAGGACGCGCTCGCGGCGACGGTGGAGTGGTACCGGGCGAACCGCGCCTGGTGGGAACCGCTGCGCGCGCGGGAGGGATAGTCGCGTGCGCGTGTTGATCACCGGCGGCGCCGGACAGCTCGGTCGCGACCTCGCCGAAGCGCTCGGGATCCAGGCGTTCGCGCTGGATCGGTTCGAGTGCGACGTCACCAACCCCGCGTCTATCGCGGCGGCGGTCGAGCGCATCACGCCCGACGCGATCGTGAACTGTGCGGCGTGGACAGACGTCGATGGATGCGAGGGCGATCCGGATCGGGCGCGTTCGGTGAATGCATTGGGCGCGCAGAATCTCGCGCGTGCCGCGGGTGATGCGCTGGTTGTGCAGCTGTCGACCGACTACGTCTTCGACGGTCGAGCGTCGCGGCCGTACGAGGAGACGGACGCGACGGACCCGCTGTCGGTGTACGGCGCGTCGAAGCTCGAGGGCGAGGTCCAGACGGCCACCGCCGGGCGATGGGCGGTTGTGCGGAGCGCCTGGTTGTACGGCGCCGGAACGCGTAACTTCGTGGCAGCTATCTTGCGAGCGGCGCGCACACGCGACCGGCTGCAAGTCGTCGACGATCAGATCGGGTCGCCGACATCGACGCCGGACCTCGCTCTTGGCTTGGTGGCGCTACTGGAGCGCGGCGCGACCGGCCTGCTACACGGCGTGAACGCAGGGGAGTGCTCGCGGTTCGAGTTCGCGCGGGCGATCCTGGCCGAGGCGGGCCTCGACCCGGCGCGCGTCGAGCCCGTGTCGACCGACGCGATGCCGCGACCGGCCAAGCGTCCGGCATACGCACCCCTCGACGGCGTCGCGTGGCGCGCGGCAGGATTGCCGGAGCTGCGGCCATGGAACGCTGCCCTGCGCGACGTCGTGCCCGGGGTGCAGCGGTTGCTCGACGCGGAAGCGCGCGCCGCGAAGCGATGAAGGCGCTGATCCTCGCCGGGGGCGAGGGGACGCGATTGCGGCCGCTCACCTATACGACGCCGAAGTCGCTCCTGCCGATCTGCAATCGTCCGTTCCTGGAGCATCAGCTGCGGCTGATGCGCGATCACGGCATCACCGACGCCATGCTGCTCACCGGTTACCTCGCCGACGCGTTCCCGCCGTTCGTCGAGCGGATGGCCGCTGAAGGGATCACGCTCGAGGTGGTTCGCGAGACATCACCGCTCGGGACGGCCGGGCCTGTGCGCGCGGTGCTCGACCGGCTGGACGGCACGACGATCGTGTTCAACGGCGACGTGCTGACCGACCTCGATCTGACTGCATTGATCGCGTCGCATCGCGAGCGCAACGCAGCGGTGACGCTGACGCTGAAACGTGTGGACGACGCCGGGCCGTACGGGCTGGTGCCGCTCGATGCGGACGACCGCGTGCAGGCATTCCTCGAGAAGCCGCCGCCCGAGGTCGCGCGGCAAGGCGGGTTGATCAACGCCGGGACGTACGTGCTCGAGCCGCGCGTGATGGCGGATGTGCCGGAAGGCGAGATGTGGTCGTTCGAGCGGCAGGTGTTCCCGTCGCTCGTCGAGCGCGGCGAAGGGGTCTACGGCTTCGCCTCCGAGGCGTACTGGCTCGACATCGGAACGCCGGAGCGATACTTGCAAGCGCACTGGGACGTACTCGAGGGGCGCTCGGCCGCGACTCCGCTGGGCGACCGGCGCGGCAACGCGTTGCTCGGCGCCGGAGCGTCGGCCGCAGAGGACATCGCCGGTCCGGTCTCGCTCGGCGCCGGCGCGCGGATCGAGCCGGCTGCGGTGGTCGAACGTGCGGTACTGCTCGACGGCGCCGTCGTCGAAAGCGGCGCGATCGTTCGCGACGCCGTGCTCGGGCCCGGCTCACGCGTCGCGAAAGGCGCGATGTGCGAAGGAACGATGATCGCCGCGGGGGAGCGGGTCGGAGCTTAAGCGCGGGACAGGCGGACGTCGTCGAATGTCGTCCAGCCGCTTTGGTCGTAAAAGGCTGCGTAGACGTCGATGCGCGAGTATCGCTTCGGCGCCGTCACGAGCGCTTCGAGGTACGAGTAGGGATGCGCGCCGCGCGGGAACGCGATCGTTGTCCAGCTCGTGGTGTGGTCCGTGTTGCGGAACCCAACGATCAGCTCGATCGGGCCGCCCGACGACCTCGTCGCCGATGCGCGGTTGAACGCCGACACGAGGAACCGGCCGCCGGCGCCGCCGCCGACCGAGAGAACTTGCGACACGTTCTGCTTGCCCGACCCGATGAGCTCGAGCGCGTTCGCCGCGTCGCGGACCGACGTGGTTACGATCCCGTCGCCGTTCGAGAAGCCTTGCGGCGTCCACTTCGCGAGGCCGCTTTCGAACGACGGGTTCAACGTCCAGGTCTTGCTGAGACGCACGGCATCGAAGTAGGTGGTACCGCCGCTCGCGGCGTAGCCGAGCGCGACCGCGATCGAGCGGTAGTCCTTCGGTGCGGACACGACCTGCTCGGCGTATGTCCAGTCGTGCGCGGCCGACGGGAAGTTCAGCGTCTGGCTGGTGCGCGAGCCGTCGGTCGCGATGAAAGTGACGAACGCGCGGATCGACGCGTCGGATGACGGGGTCACGGCTTTGTTCCAGGCGCTCAGCACGAAGTGATCGCTGCGCTTGCCCGCGAGCGGAGCGTTCTGCGAGACGACCTTCGAACCCGCCGTCAGCACGAGCGATCGCACCCCGTCGCGAGCGACGTTGCCGACGGTGCCGTCGCCCGCGCCGAGGCCCGAGCCGCTCCACCCGTGGAGGCCGTCCTCGAACGACGGGTTGGCCACGGCAGATTCGAGCAGCCGCACCGCGTCGAAGTATCCGGTGCCTTTCTGGTTCGCGTAAACCACGCGAACCGCGATCGACCGCACGGTCTTGCTCGTGGAGGTCTGGAAGGCTCGCTCCTCGTACGTCCAGGCGTGCGACGTGCGCGAGAATGCGACCGTCGCGGCCGAGGTTGAGCCGTCGGTGTAGGACGCCGTCGCCGTCAGAGCGATCGCGCCGCCCGACGGCGAAGAAGAGTCGGCGCGGCTCCATCCGCCGAGCACGAACCGGCGGCCCTTCCCACCGGCGAAGTGAACCGTCTGCGCGATCGACTTCGACGCCGTCGATCCGAGGAACCGGAAGGACGTGTCGCCTTCACGGAATGCCGCCGTCGAGCGCCCGTCCGATGAACTCAGGTGGGAGCCGGTCCACGGGCCGAGTCCTTGCTCGAAAGAGCCGTTCGAGAGGAGGTTCGGCGCCTCGTCGGTCCACCCAGGCAGCACCTGGATCGACACCGCGAACGACAGCGCCATCGAGGAATAGCCGTCCGCGAACGCTTTGAACGTCTGCGAATACGAACCCGGGTTGAGTCCGCCGGATCCGATCGGGATACGGAACTCGCCGACCTGTCCGGGCGCAACGGTCGAGGCGCCGGAGACCGACACGTTGCGCGCGACGCTCGCCGCGCGCGTGGACGAGATCCATCCGGACGTGGCGAAGGGGCTCGCCGTCGTCGTACCGAGGCGAACCGGTCCACCGAGAGACCATCCGGTGTCGCCGGTGTTGCGAACATGGACCAGGAGCGTCGCGGTGTCTCCTGCGATCACCGACACCGGCGGCGGCGTCGCGTCCAGCGCGGCGTTCCAGTACAGGACGCGGAACCAGTTCCCTTGCACGCCCTTCGAATCGAAAGCGTTCATGAAGTCGTAGCCGCTGATCGTCACGGTGCTGGACGTGCCGACGAGGTTCATCGACAGCACGCGCCCGCCCCAGTCGCCGTAGCCGTTCCGCTTGGTCACGACGATGTCGGTGAGCGCGCCGAGTGCCGGCCAGCGCTTCACGATGTCCGACACGTGGATATGGCCGGTCCAGTCGTGGTGAGGGCTCGCGTCGTCGCCGGGATCGGGAACGGCCTTCTGGTAGGCGACCGTGCCCGGCGCTGTGTAGCCGCCGGTCGAAGACGAGTACTCCGCCAGGATCGCCTTGCCGCCATAGGTCAGCACCTTGCGCGCGGTCGCGTCGACGGCGCTGTTGGTGCTGGAGCGCTCGAGGTCAACGCGGGTGGCGCTCGGCGACGCCTTGGAGCCGTAACCGAGGTACGCCTGGCAGCTCGTCGTCGCGCAGATGTCGTAGGCGTATCCCTTGGAACGCTGGTAGTCCTTCTTGTAGACGGCGTAGGTGCGCGCTGCGACGGCTTGCGCTTTCAGCGCTTCGGCCGGCCATGACGACGGTTCCTCGCGCGGAACGACGCCGTAGACGTACTCGTCGAGCACGACGTCTTCGATCGCCATCATCTTGCCGGTCGACGCGTAGCGCGCGATCATCGATCCGCGGTAGTAGCGCGTCGCGCCCGTGCCGGTGACGAGTTGCAGCAGCCGGGCTCCGCGCGTGAAACGCACCCACGTCGTTCCGGTCGCGACCAGCGTCCACGGACCGTTGTAGTTCGCGGACTTCTCGACCCGGTAATGACTGCTGCTGTAGCGCGCTCGCATGTACGGGAACGCCGAGTCGCTCGTCGCGATCTTCGTGCCGTTCGACCACGACGCGGTGAAGGCATCGTCGGCGGTCATCGTTACGGCGGACGCTTGCGACACGAACACCAAGATGTTTTCGCCGGCTGGACGCGTAGCCCACGACACGCCCGAGTAGTAGTGCGTCAGGATCTGTGTGTAGGTGCTTCCGTCTTTCGCCATCCCGTACGCGCCCCACTGTCCCATCCCGCGGCCGTGGCCCCAGCCGTGGCCGGGCACGACGAGCGTCGCGTCGGATGGCAGCGGCTGCGCTGCTGCGCTCGCGGTCGTCGCGACGAACGAGAGCGACGAGATGATGAGCGATGCGGCGATGACGAACGACAGACGGCGCATCGTGTTCGTGGTCCCCCCACGTGGTTCGCGATCGATGGTGTCGAATGTGTCTACCGCCTGTCATTTCGACCCCCACGACACCGCTCTTGAGACAACACGAGCACGCTTCCGCCCACGCTTCTTGACAACGTTTGACACTTTCAACACGAGCAACGAATGACATCGTTGTAATTCGCCGGAGGGCGATCGTTCCCGCGCTGCGTGCGGGGGATGCGCGGGTGGTCCGGGCTTCGTGGCTGCTCGATTGGGGCCCATCTAGTATTGGGCCGCTCAGACGACGGAGGCTCATGCCCAAAGTCATCATCACGATGCCCGCGTACCGCGCCGCGGAGACGCTCGAGCGAACCGTCGCGGACATCCCCGAGGGAGTCGCCGACCAGCTGATCCTGGTCGACGACGCGAGTCCGGACGACACGGTCCGCCTTGCGCGCGAGCTCGGCATCAACGTCTTCGTTCACAAGGAGAACCGCGGCTACGGCGGCAACCAGAAGACCTGCTACACCGAGGCACTTCGCGAGGGCGCGGACATCGTCGTGATGCTCCACCCGGACTACCAGTACGACCCCAAGGCGGTGCCGCTTCTGATAGCGCCGATCCTCGCCGGCAACGCCGACATGACCTTCGGATCGAGGTTCGCCGGGCTCGGCGATCCGCTCGGCGGCGGGATGCCGATGTACCGGTACCTCGGCAATCGGATAACCACGACCGCCGAGAATCTGTTGCTCGGCGCACGGTTCACCGACATGCATTCGGGTCTGCGCGCGTACACGCGGAAGTGTCTGCTGTCGATGCCCTTCCGCAGCTACTCCGACGACTTCATGTTCGACTCGCAATTCATCATCGACGCGGTTACGAGCGGGCAGCGCGTGGTCGAGGTCCCCATCCCGACGCGGTATACGAAGGAATCGTCGTCGATCCCGATCGGCCGTTCGATCCGCTACGTGACGCATGGTGTGTCGTACGCGACGAAGCAATTCGTGAAGCGGGGACGGCGCGGCCGCCGGTCGCCGGTGACCGTCAACGGGTTGCGGCGCGGACCATCGCTCGGGCGCGGCCCGATGGTCGAGCGCGTCTGCGCGCTATGCGGCGGCCACGAGCTGATGCTCGTGTATCCGGCGAACGCTTCGGGTGACGTTCCGGTCGAAGAGTTCCAGTGCACGACGATGGCGATCTCGTCACACGACGACATCGTGCAATGCGTTCGGTGCGGGATGGTGTCGGCGATCCCGACCCTCGCGCACGAGGAGATCGTCGACAACTATGCGCAGGTGGTGGACGACATGTATCTCGCCGAAGAGCAAGGGCGGCGCGAGCTCTTCGGCTGGATCGTCGACGCGATGCGCGGCTACGTCGTCCCGGGCAGGCAGCTGCTCGAGGTCGGCGCGAACGTCGGGCTCTTCCTTTCGGTGGCGGCGGCGAATGGCTGGGACGTACGAGGCATCGAGCCGTCGAAGTGGGCGGTGGAGGAAGGCGTGCGCCGGTTCGGCGTGTCGCTGCGTCGCGGCGTCATCGAAGAGCTCGAGGAGCAGCCGGGCAGCGCGGACGCGATCGTGATGCTGGATGTGCTCGAGCATCTTTCGGATCCGCTCGAGGCGCTGCGAAGGCTCCGCAACGTGGTCGCCGACGAAGGGGTTCTCGTCCTTTCGACCGTCAACCTCTCCGGACTCCACGCCCGGCTGCGTGACGGGAACTGGCCGTGGTTCATCCGCTCGCACTTGCACTACTTCTCACCGGAGACGCTCCAGGCGATGCTGCGGCTGGCCGGGTTCCGGATGGTGGAGTGGGAGATCGTGCCGCGCTCGTTCCACCTTTCGTACATCCTGCATCGTGCGGGAGATTCGCACGGCGCGCTGGGGACCGCGGCGCGGCTCATCACGCAGGTCGCCGATCCGAAGCTTCCCGTCGGCTGGCTCGGAGATATCGCGTTCGTCGCCGCGAGGCCGGACGCGCCGCCCGGCTGATGGAGCCGCAGCACACCGACGCCGCACCTTCCCCAAAGAACCGTCCGTCGACCGGGTTCATCGTCGCGCTTTCCGCGCTGGCGACGCTCGCCATCGTGCACGCGCTGCTCGTGCAGCCGAAAGCACACCGCGATCCGTTCTTCGACGAGCTGCGCTTCCGTGTCTATGCGCAGAACCTGACCGCCCACCACTTCTACGGCGACAAGGCAGGGACGTTCCCGGCGACGGTCGAGATGCGTTCCGTCGGATACAAGGCCGGCGTCGCGCCCGGCTATCCGTTCTTCCTCGCGGCCTTCCGCGCGTTCGGGAACTCGACGAAGCCGGTGCGCGCCGCGCAATGGGCTTTGGCCGGGCTGACGGTCGCGATGGTTGGGCTGATCGGCCGGCGACTGTTCGGTGAGATCGCCGGCCTGCTCGCAGCGGCGTTACTCATCGCGACCGCCGTCCTTGCCGCCTACACGCAATTCACGTTGTCGGAGGTTCTGTCGGCGGCGACCCTCACGGGCGCGGTGTTGCTCGCGATCATCGCCTGCGACCGGAAGTCCTGGCGCGTCGCCGCGGCGGCCGGGTTCGTCCTCGGGATCTCGGCGCTCGTGCGGCCTCAGGTGCTGGCGCTGCCGCTGCTGCTCGCGCCTTGGGCGTTTTTCGCGTGGGGCAAGGGCCGCACCGGTGTCCGCGCGGGCGCGGCGTTGCTGGCCGGGTTCGTGCTCGCGCTGGCGCCGTGGACGATCCGCAACGCGTTCGAGCTGCACGCGTTCGTACCGGGCTCGTCGTACACGTGGGCGAACTTCTGGCTCGCGAACAATCCCGGCGCGGACGGACTGTTCCGCCGGCCGGAGGCGTACATCGGTGAGGCCCGGGTGCGACAGATCCGGTCGCTTCCCGAGCTCGCGCAGGACGCGGAATGGCGGCGCATGGCGCTGACGTGGGTTCGCGAGCACCCGGGTGACGCCGTGCGCGGATGGCTCCGCAACGGCTGGGTCTTCGTGAGCCACGAGGACCGCGTGATCACGAAGTGGTACGCGATCCGCGGGGGGACGTCGGTCCGTCTCGATGAACGGTTCTTGCTCCCGGCAGCCGCTGCGGCGGCGTTGCTGCTCGCGGCGATGAAACGCTTCCTGCGCGCGACGTGGGTGCCGGTCATCGTCGTCGTCTATTCGATCGTCTTTTTCTGCTTCTTCCTCCCGGAGCCGCGCTACCGCGTTTCGATGGTGCCGATGGTCGCCGTACTCGCCGGGGCGGTGTTGCCGCTGCTATGGCGGCTCGCGCGGCGAGCGACCCACGCGCGCGCATGGGCCGGCGCGTGATGACCGCAGACATCGACACGCCGCCCGCCGCGCGCGCTCGACGAGCGTGGTGGACACTCCTCGCGACGCTCGGGATCGTCGGGCTCGGGCTATTCCTCTTCGATTGGTTCAGCGCGACGAGCCCCGCCGCGAGGCGCGGGATCATCTCGCAGCGGCCGCCGATCTACGGAAAATTCCAGCCGGGCTTTTCGAAGCTCGGCGTGTACGCGCTCGTGCTCGTCGGCGTCGCGGGTTTGGGCGCATACGTGCTCGCCCGGCGGCCCAAGCCGCGCGCCCTCGTGGCGGTCGCGCTGGCGGCCGGGTTCCTGATGAGCTTCGCAGCGGCGGTTGCGGTCGAGAACGGCGACACGAACGGATACGTCCTGCCGTTGCAGCGCGTCAAGACGGCCGACTATCAGGTCGACGTCCCCCTCGTTCGGCACTACGGCGTCCGGGGATTCATCCGCGAACATCCGCACATCGCGCCGACGTTCCGGTCCGTGCACTCCAAAACGCATCCGCCGGGCCCGGTGGTGTTCTTCTCCTACCTGCAGAAAGCGTTCCCGAAGCATCTGATCCCGCGCGCGATCGTCGTTGCCGCGCTCGGCTCGCTCGTCGTGGTTCCGGGTTGGTACCTGGCGCGAAAGCTCGCCGGCGAGCGCGCGGCGCTCTACGCGGTGCTGTTGCTGGCCGTCGCGCCGGCGCCGGTGATCTTCTCGTTCACGAACATGGACGCGGTCTACGCGACGATCCTGACCACGGTGGCCGCCTTATTCGTCTGGGCGCTCGCGAGCGACGGGAAGCTCGCGGTCGCGTTCGTCGCGGGCGTTGCGGCGGGCCTGGCGTCGATCATGACCTACGCGGTGTCGTTCATCATCGTGTTCGCGGTGCTGTATGCGTTGATGACGCTGGGATTGAAGCGTTCGATCGTGCCGCTCCTCGTTGCCGGCGCCGGGGCCATCGTGGCGCTCGTGCTATTGCGGGTCGGCCTCGGCTTCGATCTGGTCGCCTCCTATCGCGAGAGCTACAAGCTCGTCCCGATCACCCATCGCTCACACTGGTACTGGGTTGTCGGGAACCCGGCCGTCTGGCTCACGTTCGCCGGGCTGCCGATGGCGGCGTTCGGGCTCCGCGAGCTGATGCTGGAAAAGCCGCGATACCTGCTCGCACTCTTCGTGCCCCTGATCCTTTCCGACCTGACGAAAATCTTCCCGGCCGAGACAGAGCGCATCGGCCAGTTCGCCTATCCGTTCCTCGCGACCGCGGCCGCCGCGTCTCTGGTGCGTTGGGAAGAGTCGACCGGGAAGCGCAGGCCGGCGGTCATCGCGGCGTTGGTGGTGTTCGCAGCGTTGCAGGCGGTCGCGCTCGAGGCGCTGTTCTTCACCTACTGGTAAGGCGGTCGAACTCGTAGAGCGTCGCCGTCGGGAAGCGGCGCAGGACGAACGCGGGGGCGAACGAGCGGACGGTCACGACGCCGCCGGGCCCGGCCGTCGCGGCCGCCGTGCCGCGCAAGGCCGCGGCGAGCGACCCGTGCTCCCATGTGTCCACGACGACGATGAGCCGATCGGCATTGCGCAGCGGACGATCGAGCGTGCGCACGTTCAGGCCGTGAAGCGCGAAGTAGTACCGGAGCGGGTCTTGCGCCGGCGTGACGGCGAGCACGCGGACGCGACTGCCGGCGTGACCGGCGAGGTAGACCGTGACCGCTTCGGCGTCGGGAAGACGGCCGCTTTCGTGGGAATCCTCTATCGCTTCGTAGCCCACGAGCGAGGCCGCCAGCGCGCCGGCCAAGACGATCGCGACCGCAGGTGCGAGGACGGCGCGAACCGGCACCCGCGTCGCGATCGCATCGACCGCCCACGCGATCCCGGCAGCAGCGATCGCCAGGTACAAGGGCACCAGGAACAGCCAGATGCGCGGGAACGGCAGGACGCGCTGGACGGCGAGCTGGAGCAGGATCCACGCGAGTATCGGGAACGCGACCGGGATCCGCGATGTCTCACGCCGTTGCCGGAGCAAGCCGGCGATGAATGCGACCGCAACGACGACGGCGAGGACGACCGGGACCCCGGCGTTCCAGAAGGTCCACGTGTCGGCCGCGAGATGCGGCAGGCCCGCGCGCCACGCGCGGAACGAGACCGGCGCCGCGTACGGGTTCGCGAAGACGACCTTCGTGCCGGCTACCGCGAATACCGGTGTGTAGAGCAGCAGCGTCGCGGCGCCGGCGCCAGCCGTCGAAACGATCCAGCGCCGCGCGAAGCGGCGGCGATCGACCGCCGTGTGGGTGAGCGCGGTCGCGATCAGCCAGACCGAATACCCGCCGAAGGCGAAGGCCATAACCGGGATCGTGTAAAAGCCGATCGTCGCCAGCGCCGCGTGCAGCCACCAAGCACCGAGTCGTTCGCTGCGGACGAGCGCCGGGCCCAGCCACAGCAGCAACACGAACACCAGCGAAACGATCCCGTACCCGCGGGCGTTCACGGAGTAGGCGACGAGCGGAGGCGAAACCGCGACGAGTGCCGCCGCGATCAAACCCGCCGTTCGTGAGAACAGGCGCGAGGCCATGAGGTACGTCGCCGGAACGAGCGCGACGCCGGCCACGAGCGCAGGCAGACGCACGATCACCGGGCTGTTCCACAGCGCGCGCGTGGTCAGGTGCACGAGCAGCGTGTGGAACAGGTGGTTGTTGCCCGTGTAGTGGGTCAGTCCGTACGACAGCGGCCGGGCCGCGTAGGCGGTGTACGAGAAGGACTCGTCGACGCGCATCGCCTCGCCCAGATAGCGGACGCGGAGCAACAGCGCGCCGATCGTGAGCAGCGCGAGGAGGAGACGGCGCAGCGTCGCGCCGCCGGGCGCGACGTCAGAGGGTGCGGACGTTCGCTCCGCCGAGTCCGCGGCGCCCGAGCGCATTCCGGGTATCGAGCACGATGGAAGCGTCGCGCACGACGGCGTCGTAGTCGACGGCGTCGTGATCGCACAAGATCAGGACACAATCCGCGGCCGCGACTGCCTCGGGCGTGGGCCGCGTAGCCGTCAGCGACAGGCTCTTCTCGGCGATCTCGGGGACGTGCGGATCCGCGTAGGAGACTTCCGCGCCGCCCTCGAGCAGGCCGTGGATACATTCCAGGGCCGGCGACTCCCGGTAGTCGCGGACGTTCGGCTTGTAGGCGACGCCGAGCACGAACACGGTGGAGCCTCGCAACGCCTTGCCGTGCTCGTTCAGCGCATCCTGCACGCGCGACACGACGACCTTCGGCATCCGCGAGTTGATCGTCTCGGCGAGCTCGATGAACCGCGTGCCTTCGCCTGCGATGCGGCCCGCCCACTGCAGGTAGAACGGATCCAGGGGGATGCAGTGACCCCCGACGCCGGGGCCAGGGTAGAAGGGCATGAAGCCGAACGGCTTCGTGGCGGCCGCCTCGATCACTTCCCAGATGTCAACGCCTATCGCGCGCGCGACGAACGCGAGCTCGTTCACGAGGGCGATGTTCACCCAGCGGAAGGTGTTCTCCAGCAGCTTCGCCATCTCCGCCGTCCGCGCGTTCGACACCGCGAAGACCTTCTCGACGAAGCGCCGGTAGACGAGCTCGACCGCCTTGGTGGACAGCTCTGACGCGCCGCCGACCACGCGCGGGATGTTCGAGGTGCGGAACGACGCGTTGCCGGGGTCGACGCGCTCCGGCGAGTAGCCGAGCAGGAAGTCACGGTCGAGCGTCAGGCCCGACGTGGACAGGATCGGCAATACCGCGGTTTCGGTCGTGCCGGGGTACGTCGTCGATTCGAGGATCACCAGGTGGCCGGGCCGCAACACGCCGGAGATCAATTCGGCGGCGCGCTCGATGTACGACACGTCCGGCTGCTTGCCGATCGCGAGCGGCGTTGGCACACAGATGAACAAGACGTCGCGGTCCTTGATGTCTGCGATCGTTGCGGTGAATCGCGTTCGCGCGGCGACCTCCGCGATGTCCTCATCCGAGACGTCGTCGATGTGCGAGCGACCGCCGGTAAGGCCGGCGACGACCGAAGCGTTCAGATCGAAACCGGTCACGTCGATCCCGGCGCGCGCCATCGTCACCACAAGCGGCAGCCCGACGTAACCGAGCCCGAGAACGGCAGCGTCCCACGACCAGTTCTCGAGCTGTTCCATCAGGGCTTGGACCACGGGCGACGCTCCTGAAAACGCCGGGCTTTTCCGACGATAGACTGCGTTCGCCCCACTGTATCGGGGCGCCGGTTCAGGGTCACGCTGCGAGGTTCCTCGCGGGAAGGGTTCATCCGGATGCCGATGAAAGTGCTGCACGTCGCGGGCGCGCGACCGAACTTCATGAAGGTCGCGCCGACCTTGCGAGCCTTGGCCGACAGGGGCGCCCGCAACGTTCTGGTCCACACCGGCCAGCACTACGACACCGCGATGTCGGCGGCGTTCTTCGACGACCTCGGGCTGCCCGAGCCCGACGTGCATCTGGAGGTTGGATCGGGTTCGCACGCCGCACAGACCGCGAAGGTGATGGAGCGCATCGAACCCGTCCTCGCGGAGGAGCGTCCCGATCTGACCGTCGTCGTCGGCGACGTGAACTCGACGCTCGCTGCGTCGATCGTGTGTGCGAAACTCCGCCTGCGGCTGGCGCACGTCGAAGCAGGGCTTCGGAGCTTCGACCGAGCGATGCCGGAGGAGATAAACCGCGTCCTCACCGATCAGCTGTCGGATCTGTTGTTCATCACGTCGCCTGAGGCTGAGGAGAACTTGAAGCGGGAGGGTGCGACCGGGGCGATCCACTTCGTCGGCAACCCGATGATCGATTCGCTCGAGCGTCACCTCGACAAAGCGCGGGGGTCGACGGTTCTGGAAAGGCTCGGGCTGGAGCCGGAGCGGTACGCACTCGTGACGTTGCACCGGCCGTCGAACGTGGACGACCCGGCGACGCTGGCCGGGATCCTGGAGGCGCTCTCGTCCGTGGCCGCCTCGGTTCCGGTGCTGTTCCCGGCGCACCCGCGGACGGTGAAGATGATGCGCACGCACGAGCTCGAGCGGTTCGTTTCGCTCGACGCTGCGGTCGCCAAGCCGGGCGTTGTGACCTGCATCGAGCCGGTGGGGTACGTCGACTTCTTGCGCTTGATGTCCGACGCCCGCGTGGTGCTGACCGACTCGGGCGGCATCCAGGAGGAGACGACGATCCTGGGCGTGCCGTGCCTCACCATCCGGCACAACACCGAACGGCCGATCACGGTCACGATGGGCACGAACAAACTCGTCGGAACGGACCCGGCGGCGATCCGCCGCGAAGCGGTCGTCGCGATCGAAGGTCCGCGGCCCGCGCCGGCACGGCCGCCGCTGTGGGACGGCAAGGCCGGCGAGCGCATCGCCGAAGTGATCCTGGACGGCCGGTAGACTCGAACGAGGTGGCCGCTACAGACCGCACCGCAGCCCAGAGCGACGCTCCCGTCGTTGCGATGTTCGTGCGGAACAAGTTCGAACACGACGCGCGGGTGACGCGTGAAGCCAACACCTTGATCGCGGAGGGATTCCGCGTCGTTGTCTTCGCGGTGTCGACGACACCCGAGGGGGCCGGGCCCGATCGTCAAGGCGACATCGAGGTGTACCGGGTGACGCTCCCGACGGCGGTGTCGCGATTCGTGACGTGGCTGGGGAAGCTGGTCGGCTTCTACGCACGGCTCGCATCGCGCGCGCGCAAGTTGACCCGGAAGGTCCGGCGGCGCATTGAAGCGCGCGTCGGAGCGCCGGCGCCTGCCTCCGCGCCCGTGCCTCGGGGTGCGCCGGTCTTCACGAAGACCGGCGCGACGCCCGGTCTCGCGGCGGCCAACCGCGCCAAGGTGGCTTTCCGGGATTTCGTGTGGCCGTCGCACCGCTTCCTTCAAGGGCTGCGGTTCGGCCGCCTCGCGGGGGAGCGCGCGGCTGCGCTGAGGCCCGTCGCCTATCACTGTCACGACCTCAACGCGATCGTCGCCGGCTTCCGCGCGAAGAAGATCTGGCCGGCCCCGGTGATCTACGACTCGCACGAGCTGTGGCCGCATCGCAATCGCCCCGACGCCCGGCGCCGCAAGGCCCTGGTGGTGTCGGTGGGGGACCTCATCTTCGCGCGGCGCGCCGACGCCGTGGTCACGGTCAACGAGTCGATCGCGGACCACATCCGCCGCCGGTACGGCGTGGGCGAGGTCCTCGTCGTGCGAAACACACCGTCGGTGTCGGCGCGGATCCCCTCGCCGCAAGCCGGCCTGCTGGAGGGCATCGCGCACCCGCGTCTCATCTACGTCGGCGGCATCCAAACGCACCGCGGTCTCGAGGAGATGATCGATGCGACCGCGCTCATACCCGAAGCGACCTTCGTCGCCGTCGGGCCCGGCAACGATGAGTACCGCACCGGACTGGAACAGCGTGCTGCGGCGAAAGGCGTCGCCGACCGCGTGCGCTTCATCCCGCGCGTGCCGCCCGAAGCGATCGTCGACACGATCGCCGGCGCCGATCTCGGCTTCGCGCTGATCAAGAACTACTGCCTGTCGTACTACTTGTCGCTGCCGAACAAGTTCTTCGAGTACCTGCACGCCGGGCTCCCGGTCGTCGCGAGCAACTTCCCCGAGATGGAACAGCTCGTGAATCGGTACGACGTGGGGGCGACGTGCGACCCGGCCGACCCGAACGCGATCGCGCGCACCGTCCGGGAGCTGCTCGCCAAGCCCGAAGAGCTCAAGCGCATGCGCGACAACGCGCTCGAGGCCGCGAAAGAGCTGAACTGGGAGCACGAGCGCAAGACCTTGATCGGTCTGTACCGACGGCTCGTCCCGGAGGACCGATGGCCGCGGTGACCCGGGTATGCATGCTCGTTCACAACTCGCTCGAGTTCGATCCACGTGTCGAGCGCGAGGCCGCGACGCTGGCTGCAGCCGGGTACGACGTGACCGTCGTCGCGACGTGGGAGGAACGCACCCCGCGGCGCGAGGACCGCGCCGGGTTCCACATCCGCCGCGTAAGCCGGAGGCGGCCCGGTATCGATCTTCTAACGCGGACGTATACGAGCGCAGCCACAGGCGCTGAACGCTGGCGTGGGCGATACCGCAGCGAGATCCTCGATATCGAGCCGCGGGTGCGGCGGATGCTGGTGCGACTCTTCCTCCTCGGGATCCGGATCCCCGTTCGTCTCACCCGGCGCGTGCTGCGAGAGCTGCCGAACTCGACGCAGAGCTGGGCGATCGAGAATCGCATGATCGCTGCCGCCGTTGCGACGCGGCCACATGTCATCCACGCGAACGACCTCAACACGTTGCGCGCAGGTGTCCGTGCGGCTCGCCTCTCGCGCGCGCGATTGGTCTACGACTCGCACGAGATCTCGTCGGGGTTGCCGTCGGTCCGCGACCCGGCCGCCGTGATCCGGTACGAAGCGCCGTTGATCCGGCGCGCCGACGTCGTCATCCACACGACGCCGATGCGCGCACAGTGGACCGCCGACACGTTCGGCATCGCGACCCCGGAGGTCGTCCGGAACATCCCCGAGGGCGAGCGCGAGGGCGAGCCGCTCGATCTCGCCAAGGCGGCGGGGTTCCCGCCGGGAACCAAGGTGATCCTGCACCAAGGGAACATGCAACCCGCACGCGGCCTTGAGGCGCTGACCGAGGCGATGGCTCTCCTGCCAACTGAGTTCGCGCTGATGTACCTGGGCGGTGGAAAGCTGCGTCCCATGCTCGAGGCCCTGGTCTCCGAACGCGGGCTCGCCGATCGCGTTCGCTTCGCGGCTCCTGTCCCGCACGACGAGCTCTTACCCTGGACGGCCGGCGCGTGGTGCGGGGCGTCGCTGCTCGTCGACGTGTGCCTGAACCACAAGTATTCCCTGCCGAACAAGCTGTTCGAATACCTCGCCGTCGGCGTTCCGCTGATCTCGTCCGACAACCCCGAGATCGCCGGCCTCCTGGGGGAGTGGGGAGCGGGTGAGGTCTGCGACCCGACCGACCCGGCGTCGATCGCCGCCGCCGTCGAACGGCTGGCCGCCCGTCACTCCGAGGCTTCGGCTGCCGCGCGCGCTGCGGGTGCCGCGTTCCGGTGGGAGAACGAAGCGCAGACGCTGTTGAAGATCTACGAATCGCTCCGCCGCTAGCTCGGAGGCGGCTTCGAGCGTCCCCGCACCTTCTTGGCGCCGTATCGAACCGCGTTCATCGCTCGCCCGATCGCACTGCCTTCGAGCAGTCCTTTCAGCTCGGCGACGGTCCGGTTGCGCTCGTCGAGCGCGTGGCTGAGGTGCACGTTGCGCACCTCGAGCGAGCGGATCTTCTCCTCGTAGGTTTCGAGCTTGCGACGGTCGCCCGATAGGCCGGTCCAGTCCGGGAAGACGCGCCACTGCGGCGACACCGGCTTGGCGTACAGACCGTCCAGCTGTTTCGCGACCACGTCGGCGGCGTGGTTCTTCTCGACGTACGCGCGGCCTTCGTCGCCGAGCCGCGCGCGCAAGGCCGCGTCGCGCAGCAGCGGCTCGATCGCCGCTTGGAACGAGTCCGGGTCGGCGTTGACCGCCGGCATGTCGGGGTGCGTGCCGCGCACGTCGTCGCGGACGCGCGTGACGACCGGCTTGCCGAGCGCCATCGCTTCCAGCGCAGAGACCTCGGCGTCGCCGAGCAGCAGGTTGTCGACCACGACGTCGGCGTCCGCGTAGATGGCGAGGAGCTCGTCGTGCGACACGCCCTCGACGAGCTTGAACTCGAACGGCACGCCCCGAGCAGTTAGCGCCTCGAGCCCGGAGATGACGAAGTCCGAGCCCTTCGTCGCACGGCGGGAGGGAACGTGAACGACGAGCGGCCGATCGCGCGTCGGAGAAGCAGGAGACGGAAGCTCGGTCAGATCGATGGCCTTCGGAACGTACGTCGCATCGGGCACCATCGTGAGGTTGATCGGCGAAGCGACGACCAGGTGCTGCGCGTACGTCCGGATCACCGCGAGCGCCTTGTCGATCCGTTCTTCGTCGCTGCCGACCTCCGCGAACCGGAAGTAGCTCCACGGGTCTTCTTCCATGTGCGCGCTCTTGCGCCGGACGTCGCTGCCATGGAACGTGAAGACGATCTTCTTGCCGAGTGCGCGCAACACCGGCAGATCCCAGAACCACGGCAAGCCGCCGACGGCGGGAACCAACGAGCGCGCGAAGTGGAAGTGGAACACGTCGAAGTCGCGCTCGAGCGCCTCTTCGAAGAGAGCGATCGCGACCGCCGGATCGTCGATCGTTTCGATCGCGCGGTCTGCGCGGAACCCGTACGGATTCGGACCGTAGTGCCAGACCTCGGCTTCGTGACCGATCGCGCGCTGGCCTTGCGCCACCGCCCACGCTTGATTCGCGACGTTGCTCGGCGCGTGCAGGATGCGCATCTCGCGCATCCTATCGCGGCATGCGCGCGAGACTGCTGGGCGCGTTTGCCGCGCGCGGCGTTGCCGATAGAATCGCGCGCATGCCTGGAGATCGCTCCTCGGGAGCGGGACGCAAAGTACGCGCCACGTTGCGGTCGACGCGCGCGCGCGACGCGGCGTTCAAGGTCGCGGACAAGCTGCCGCCGCGGTTGCGCGGCGCATTCCTGCGAACGGCGCGCGGCGCTCGCGATCTGCTGACCGTTCCGATGGATCGCCCGAAGACGGCGAGCGCGGCGAAGGACGCCGCTCCACCGCCGAAGCGATATCGCGTGTCGCCGGCGCCGAAGCCGATCACGACCGAATGGCCGGAACCGCCGTTCGTCGAGACGCCGGGCGCGCCGATCCGAAGCGTGTACGAGCAAGAGGGCGCGGCGCCGAAGTACGACATCGATCTGCTGCTGGAACTGAACCGCGAGTACGAGTCGAAGCCGATCGTCCCGAAGCCGCAAGGCGAAGCGGCGAAGCCGCGCGTCGATCGAGCGCACCGCCGTCTCGTGATGATCCACGAGGCGATCGACCTCGGCGCCGGCAAGCGCGTGCTCGAGATCGGGTGCGGCGCCGGCTACGAGGTCTGGTTCCTCGCGCACCACTTCGGCGCGGAGGCGTTCGGCGTCGACGTCGTCGAGCGGAAGGCGTGGGCGACGCTCAGCGACGACGCCGTGCACTACGAATGCGCCGATATCACGCAGAAGAACCCATTCCCGCCGGACACCTTCGACCGCGTGATCTCCTTCTCTGTATGGGAGCACGTCCACCACCCGTACAAGGCGCTCGAAGAGACGTTCAAGATGATGAAGCCCGGCGGGCTCGCGTGGATCAGCGCGAACCTCTACCGCTCGCAGGTCGGGTCACACCTGTACCGCGATCTCTACTTCCCGTGGCCGCACCTGCTGTTCACCGACGACGTGATCAAAGAGTTCTACCGCCGTCGCGGAGAAACGGAGCGCGGCTCGTCGTGGGTCAACAAGCTCACTTGGGACCAGTACGAACGCTCCTTCAACCAGGTCGGGTTCAAGATCAAGATGCTGCGCTTCTCGGAGCGCGAGATCGACGAGGAGTTCTACAAGCGCTTCGAGGACATCCTCGGACGGTACCCGCGCTGGGATCTGACCAAAGACTTCTTCAACGTCGTCGTCGAGAAGCCGGCGCGCTGACCGCGTCCCACCGGGCGGCGTCACGACGCGCGCACCCATGCCGTTTCGTCGCGAACGCTGACGCGGACCGTCGCCTCGCGCGCTCCCACCGTTAGGTCGAACCCGCTGTCGTGCCACGCGACGCTCCCTGCCGACCAGATCCGATGCGAGCTCGAGGACGGGACGATGAGCGTGAGGAACCGCACGTGCGTCCCGCTCGCGCGCGTGTCGACCACCGGCGCCTCGAGCAGCTGTCCGTAGTCGAACGAGGCCCAGCCTTGGATGGGGTTCGTGCGTCCGCGCACGATCGACGACGAGCCGTCGCCCAGTTGCACGATCCACGCGTTCGCACGGGAGTCCGGCCGGCCCGTGTAGATCGCATCGCCGTGGATCGACGGCCGCGCGCTGGGGTGCAGGTGCCACCACTGGTGAAAGGTGCGCGGCGCGTCGCTGGTCAGCTCGTCTTCGACGACGATCGCGTCGAGGCCGCGGACGTACAGCACGCGCCGCGTCGCCACGACACCGGCGATCTTGCCGTGCCGCACGGCGAGGAAGTCGTAGGTCGCCGTGTGACGCTCGCCGATGAGCGTCGTTGCGCCTTCGGCCGCGGTCTCGATGCCGTCTGCGGTGACGGTGTTGTGCGCCGCCGCCGACACGAACCACGCCCGCCAGCGATCGCGCACGAAGTGATACATGCTCGGGTCGATCAGGATCCGGTCGCCGAGCGAGTACATGGTCAACGATGCCGGATCGATGTGCCCGTGGAAGCGGCGGGCCGGCCCGAAGCGTAGGGACAGCGCGGTCTCGTCGGTGAACCGCCTCGTCGTGCCCCATCCCGAGCGGATGAACGCGAACCCGGCTTGATACGTCGCCCAGACGGAGGACGGTGGCGTTCCCGACCGGCCGCGCGTCGCCGCGAACTCGAACGGTGTCCCGGCGATCGCGCGCGGACCATCGTCGAGCGTGTCACCGATCAGATCCCACCGGCCGTTCGGGAGCGTTCCGAACGCGAGGAACCCGGCCATCGCGTCGACGCGCTCGGCGAGTCCGCGCGACGGCGCGACGTGGCACCAGCGCAGGTGCGCGACGGCATCGCTGTAGCGCGCGTAGTTGTACCACTGGTATCCAACGGCCTGTTCGTTGATAACGCCGCGCGGGTCGATGCTTTCGCGCGCGAGGGTCTCGATACGGCGGTGGGCGAGATCGCGCCACCCTTTGTCGCCCGTCACGCACCCGAGCGCGAGAAGCCCGACCGACTGGTTGAGCGCGTGGTTGCCGTGATGAACGTAGAAGTGGTCGTCGGCGAGGGTGCGGGCGTGCTCGGTCGCCGTACGCACGAGCCAGGGGTAATGGGGAAGACGCTCGAGCGCGCACGCGTACACGACGCCGCGCCAGGCGGTCGCGTGGTCGTTCCACGAATACGTCGACGGGGGATTCGAGCGCGGGTTGTCGGTGGCCCAGTCGCGCAACAAGAAGATGTAGCGCGCGCGGTACCGCGTGTCTCGGGTCTGCCGGTACGCCGACCAGAGCGCGTCCAGGAACCGCAAGCTGTGGAAGTTGAACTCCCAGTTCGGGTCGTGCACGGGGTTCTCGTTCCAGTGCGGATCCACCGGGACCGTGACGGGGCCGAAATGGCTGAGCGTCAGCCGTCCCACGAGGATGTCGTCCGCGATCGCGACCGGGTTCGACACGGGGAAGTCGCACGGGCTGTAGGACTCCGGCGTAGTCACGGTCGCGCCCGGCGCCGGGCCGGCCGCCGTGTCCTCGACGGTCACCGGTCGCGGGCGGTCGGCGCGGTGCAGCAACGCGGGCGTGACGACGGCGAGAACCGTCACGACCGCGATCGCGAGCATGCTGGATCGGACGCGGGGCGTCATGGGAGAACCTCCGGATCGGAGCGGCCTATCCGCGCCACGTCCGTGGCGCGCTGTCGGCATGAAGACGCCCGAGGGGCGCCCGAGGTTTAGCGGCGAGCGTGGTAGCCTCGCGGGCTGATGCGCGTCTGCATGATCGTGCGCAATCCCGCCGTCCGTGATCCCCGTGTGCTGCGCGAAGCAGCGACGCTCGCAGCGGCGGGGCACGCGGTCCGGATCATCGCGACCGCGCAGCCGGGCACGCCGGCGCGCGAGTCACGGGACGGTTTCGAGATCGAGCGCGTCGAGCCGGTGCCGGCGTGGCTGCGCCGTCTCGCCCGGCGTCCGGCGGTCCCGCTGCAACAGGCCGACGACTCGGTCGCAGCCCGGCCGGCGGCCGCCGGTGGTGGCGCCATCAACCGGCGGCCGCAGCTCGCCGTCGCGGCGCGTGACAAGGTCGTGACGCGGCAGCTCGTCAACGCGGCGCTGCGCACGCCGGCGGACGTCTACCACGCGCACGACCTGAACACCCTCGCCGCCGGCGTTGCAGCCGCGCGGAAGCACCACGCGCGGTTGGTGTACGACGCCCACGAGCTCTACCCGGAACTGTCCGGGCTCGGCCCACGCGAGCGCGCGCGCTGGGGCCGACTGGAACGGCGACTGATCCGAACCCCCGACGTGGTCGTCGTCCCGTCGGACTCACGCGCCGACGAGTTCGCGCGCCGGTACTCGATCGAGCGGCCGGTCGTCGTGATGAACGTGCCGCGATCGGGCCCGGTGCCGGATCCGGCCGCGAGCCCGATCGCCGCGCTGCGCCAACCCGGCGATGTCGCGCTCGTCTACGCGGGCGGCTACACGCCCGGACGCGGCCTCGATCGCTTGATCCGAGCGACCGCGACCGTCGCAGCGTGCCACCTGTTCCTCGCGGGCTGGGGCGCGATGGAACGCGAGCTGCGTGCGCTGGTCGAGCGCGACGGACTTTCACCACGCGTCACCTTCCTCCCGCCGGTCGCACACGACGAGGTGGTTCCGCTCGTGGCCGGAGCCGATATCGGGATGGCGCCGTACCTTCCCGTGGGACTCAACAACGTTCTCGCCGCCCCGAACAAGCTCTTCGAGTACTTGCACGCCGGCATCGCCGTCGCGGGCAGCGACCTCCCAGACATCCGCCGTGTGATCACGGAGCACCGGGTCGGAGCGCTGTTCGACGCCGAGTACGAAGCGTCGATCGCCGAGGCGCTGCGCTCGTTGGTCGCCGACCCCGGCGAGCTACAGGCGATGAAGCGCCGGGCCCGTGACGCGTCGGCCGCATACACGTGGGAGGCGCAGGAAAGAGTGTTGCTCGGAACCTACGAGCGTCTCGGCGCGGGCTGACCCGCCGCGACAGCGAGCAACGTTTTCTTCTCGCGGTTCCAGTCGAAACGCTTGACCGAGGACCGGGCGTGTGCCGCCTTCGCCGCGAGCTTCTCTGGGTCGGCGTGCGCCTCGTGCAGCTTGTCGCACAGGTCGTCGAGGTCGCCGGGTCGCACGAACGTCACGTCCGAGTCGTCGAACGCACGCGCGAGCGCTTCGGTTCGCGAACACACGACCGGCAGCCCGAGCGTGCACCACTCGAGCACCTTCGTGGCGAACGCGTAGCGCATGAGCGGGTCGTCCGGATGCGGCTGGGCGCCGACCCACGACGAGCGAACGATGCCGGGGATGCGGTCGAGGGAGACCGGCCCGTCGAACGCCACGCGGTCGTGGACCCCAAGCTGGAGCGCCAGTCGCTGCAGGGTCGGGACGAAATCGCCATCGCCGACCACCCGCATGCGGATGCCCGGCACGCGGTCCCGCAAGCGGGCGACCGCGCGCACCACGTTGTCCAGCCCGTAGCGCCCGGCGACCGTGCCGGCGTACAGGATCGTGCGGTCGTCGGGATCGCGCTTCCCTTGGGTCGTGGCCCCGGCGAACATCGCCGGATCCGGAGCGTTCATCACCACGCTGATCTTGTCGGCGTCGACGCCGGTGCGGAGCAGGAGGTCTTTCATCGCGTCGTGGACGGTGACGACGTGGGTCGCGTAGCGGCACGCGAGCCGTTCCTCCGTCAGCATCGCGCGGACGAGCCGGTGGTCGATCGGCAAGTCGTACTTGGACATGAAGAACTCGGGCATCGGGTCGCGGACGTCGATGATCACGCGCGCTCCGCGGAGCCGCGGCACGGCGGCCGCCCGCACCAAGATGTTCGGGATCGAGAAGACGTAAACAAGCTCGTAGTTGCGTCGTGCGTGCATCGCCGCGATGGCGCCGAACGCCAGCGCGCCGAACGAGCCGTACTCGAACGCATACCGGAACTTGGTGCCGCGACGACGCTGTGCGGGCAGGCGGCGGATCGCGACGGCGCCGACGCGTTCTCGTTTGGGCTCGCCCTTGTCGCGTGCACACAGCACCTCGATGTCCCATCCCGCTTCCGCGAGCGCGGTCGCGACCCGGCGCGGCCGTGTATCGCGAAGGTAATAGGAGTGCGTGACGACCAGCGCGCGCCGCGTGGACGGTGCGTTTCGAGGCATCTACGGGGCGGGGACGGCGCCGAGCAGGGTGGCTTCGTCGACGTCGATCGCCCGGCCGGTGCGAGCTGAGGTCAGCGCGAGCTCCGCGAGCAGCACCGCCGCGAGGCCGTCCGCCAGCGACACGCCCACCGGCCGGTCGCCGCGGGCCGCTTCCGCGAACGCCTCGAGCTCCGCGCGGAGCGGCTCGACGCGCGGGATCGCGTAGCGGACCATGTTCCCTTCGCTCACGCCGCTGACGACGGCGAGCGGGTCGAAGTTCGGATCGGCGTCGGAGTTCTCGTAGAAGGTCAGGTTCTGCGAGAGGTAGTCGACGACGAACATGCCGCGCTCGCCGGCGACCGACAGCTCGCGGATCTTCGCCGGCGTCAGCCAGTTGATGTCGAGCAGTCCGACGACGTCGTTCCCGAAACGGATGAGCCCGGTGAACAGATCCTCGTGGGTGGAGTGCAGCCGCTGCGCCGTCTCGGCGTACACGCGCGTCACCGGCGCGCGCACCACGTGACGCATGATGTCGAGGTCGTGCGTCGCAAGGTCGATCGTGACGCCGACGTCGCGGATCCGCGCCGCGAACGGCCCGGTTCGGCGCGACTTGATCTGGAAGATGCGGCCGAGCGGGTCTTCACCGAGCCGCCGCTCCAGCTCGAGAACCGCCGGGTTGAACCGTTCGATGTGGCCCACGGTCGCGACGGCGCCGGTGCGCTCGGCGCAGGCGATGATCCGCCGGGCGGCTGCTGCGTCCCCGGCGAGCGGCTTCTCGATCAGGACGGCCATGCCGCGCTCCATCGCGTCGATCGCGATCTCCTCGTGGTAGCTGGTCGGCACCGCGATCGACAGCGCGTCGAGCTCCATCGCGCCGAGCATGGCGTGTGCGTCGGTGAACCCATGGAGCGTGCGGCCGCGCGTCGTTCGCTCGACGGCCGTGCCGTCGGCATCTGCAACGGCGACGAGCTCGACGCCCGGCACCTCGCCCCACGCGCGGGCGTGGTTGCGGCCCATGACCCCGAGGCCGACGACGCCGATGCGCAGGGTCATCGCGCTCGCCTCCCCACGCCGAGATAGGTCGCGCCGGTCGCGGCCACGCGGCCCGGATCCACGCGGTTGCGGCCGTCGAAGAACACCTGACCATCGCGCAAAGCCGTTGCCCAGTCGATGGCGCCATACTCGTCGTGCATCGCTTGCAGGATCACTGCGTCGAACCGGCTGAGGTCGCTCAGCGGCACGGGTTCCGCGCCGAGCCGGCGGATCTCGTCGTCGGTGAAGTAGGGGTCGTTCGCCGAGACCGCAGCGCCGCGCGCGCTGAGCAACTTGATCATGTCAACGCCGGGGCTCGACGTGAGTTCCTTCACGTTCTCGCGGTACGAGGTTCCGAGGACGAGCACGGACTTGCCTTCGAGTCCGCCCAGCGCATCGGCGAGCCGGTCGACCACCCAGCCCGGCTGCTGATCGTTGATCTCGCGCGCCAACCGAACGAGCGGCGCGTCGGCGCCGTCGGCGAGCAGGAACTGCGGGTAGTGCGGGATGCAGTGGCCGCCGACGCCGGCGCCCGGGGAGTGGATGTGGCTGAACGGTTGCGTGTTGGCCAGGCGGATCGCTTCGTCGACGTCCACGTCGCGCTCCGACGCGTAGCGCGCGAGCTCGTTCGCGAACGCGATGTTGATGTCGCGATAGGTCGTTTCCGCGAGCTTCACCAGCTCGGCGGTTTCCGCGTTGGCGACCTCGACGACATCGACCGAGCGGAGCACCCGCGTATAGAACTCCGTCGCTTTCGCGCCCGAAGCCGGATCGACGCCGCCGACGATCTTCGGGTAGGCCTCGAGGTCGCGGAGGATCCGTCCCGAGTACACGCGCTCGGGGCTGAACGCGACGAACAGCTCCGCCCCGAGCTCGAGCTTGGCACGATCGGCGAGCCGTTCGGCGAAGCGCCGCGTCGTCCCGACCGGCAGCGTCGTCTCGTAGATCACCGTGAGACCGGCGTGCGCGCCGTCGGCGACCGCGTCGGTCGCCGTGTCGAGGGCGGAGAAGTCGAGCTTTCCTCCGCCCATCGCGAACAGCGGCACGATGACGACGACGACGTCGGCGTCGCGGACCGCGGCGGTCGTGTCGGTCGTGGCCCGGAGCGTTCCGTCCGCAACGGCCGAGGCGATCGCGTCGTCGAGGCCCTCCTCGCCGGCGATGGGGTTGCGGCCCGCGTTGACCTCTGCGACGCGCTCCGGGGAGACGTCCGCGCCGGTCACCTGCAGGCCGGCGAGCGTGTAGCAGGCGGCCAGCGGCAAGCCGACCTTGCCGAGCCCGACGACCGCCACCGTGGGATCGCTCATGCGGTCTCCATCATCACGTCGGTGAGCATCTTCGCGACGGTAGCGCGTTCGGAGTCGGACAGGCCGGGAAAGACGGGGATCGACAGAACCTCGGACGCGAGGCGCTCGGCGACCGGAAGCGAGACGCCCGTCGCGTACGCCTTCTGCTGGTGGGTTGGGATCGGGTAGTAGACCTCCGCGCCGACCCCGCGATCACGCAACGCGCCGAGCACCGCGTCGCGGCGCCCGCGGTCGACGCGAACGGTGAACTGGTGCCAGGCGTGCGTGCGGCCCGGCAATTGGCGCGGCAACGTCAGCTCCGCAACCTCGGCGAGCTCGGTGGAATAGAACTCGGCGTTCTCGCGCCGGCGCGCGTTGCCCGCCGGGAGACGCTCGAGCTGCACGCGACCGATCGCCGCTTGGATCTCCATCATCCGGAGGTTCAAGCCGAACGTGACGTGAACGTAACGCTCCGCCATGCCGTGGTTGCGGATCAAGCGAAGCTTCTCGTGGATCGACGGGTCGCTCGTCGTCACCATGCCGCCCTCACCGGTCATCACGTTCTTGGTCGCGTAGAGCGAGAACGCCGCGGTCGCGAACGACCCCGCCGCCTTCGCGCCGAACGCGGCGCCGTGCGCCTGTGCCGCATCTTCGATCACGATCAGGCCGTGCTCGGTCGCGAACCGCCCGACCGCGTCCATGTCGGCCGGCTGCCCGTACAGGTGGACCGGCATGACCGCCTTGGTCGCGGGCGTGATTCGTTTCGCGGCGTCGTCGACATCGATGTTGAAGTCTTCCTCCGCGACGTCGCAGAAGACCGGCGTCGCGCCGCACGCCAGCACCGCGTTCGCGGTCGCCGCGAACGTGAAGGACGGGACGATGACCTCGTCGCCGTGGCCGATCCCGTGTGCGAGCAGCGCGAGCTGCAGCGCGACCGTGCCGTTCCCGCACGCGACCGCGAAGACGGACCCGGCGAGGGGCGCGAACGCATGCTCGAACGCCTCGACCTCGGGGCCTTGCGCGAGCCGTCCCGAGCGCAGGACGCGCAGGACGGCCTCTTCCTCTTCGGGTCCGATCATCGGGCGCGAGATGGGGATCATCGGATCGCCCCCGGCAACACGAACGACCGGCCGCATTCCTTGCACGTCCACGCGTCGCCGTCGCCGGAATGCGTCAAGCGCCGGCCGCAGGAGCACACGTAGCCGATGTGGCGCGCCGGGTTGCCGGCCACGAGCTCGTGCGGGGCCACGTCGCGCGTGACGACCGACCCGGCTCCCACCATCGCCCACTCGCCGACGCTCGCGTCCGGCACGACGATCGCGCCGGCGCCGATCGACGCGCCGTCGGCCACGCGCACATGTCCGAGCTCCCAGTCCGACGCGCCCTTCAGGTCCCCGTCGGGCGTCACCGCGCGGGGGTAGCGGTCGTTCGCCAGCTGCGCGCCGGGCCCGACGAACACGCCGTTCCCGATCGCGGAGCCTTCGAAGAGAAGGGCGTGGTTCTGCACCTTGCAGCGGTCACCGACGAGCACGCCGGCGCCGACGTACACACCTTTTCCCACGATGCAATGCTCGCCGAGCCGCGCGCCCGATCGCACGTGCGCCTGGTGCCACACCGACGAGCCGGCGCCGACCGTCGCACCGTCTTCGACGATCGCGGTTGGATGCACGAAGGTCTCGCTCACGCCGCGAACCCCTCGCAGATCTCGGCGATGCGTTCCGCGGCGTGCCCGTCGCCGAACAGCTCGGGGCGCTCCGTCGGCGGCGTACGTTCCGCACCCGCGATGATCGCGTCCGCGTCGGCGTCGGCCAGCACGTTCCACCCCGCCGAGACCGTCTCGGGCCATTCGGTTTCGGCGCGCAGGGTGACGCACGGCACGCTCAGCAGATAGGCCTCCTTCTGCACACCTCCCGAGTCGGTCAGCACCGCGCGCGCATCGGCAGTCAACGCGAGGAAGTCGAGGTAGCCCGCCGGTGCGATCGGCCGAAGCGATCCCTCACCGCGGATGCCCGCCGCGTCCATCGCCTTGGCCGTGCGCGGGTGTACCGGGAACACGACCGGCCGGTCGAGCTTCGCGGCGGCGCGCAGGATCGCTTCGAGGCGTGCGGGATCGTCGGTGTTTCCGGCCCGGTGCAAGGTCATCAGGTAATAGTCGTTCGATGTGACGCCGGCTTCATCCAACGCCGCGCGTCGGCGGTGGGGGAGGGACAGATACAGCACATCCGCCATCACGTCGCCGACCAGGTGCACGCCGTCCGTGACGCCCTCGGCCTCGAGGTTGCGTACGGCCGTCCTCGTCGCGCACAGGTGCAGCGCGGCGACGTGATCGGCGAGCAAACGATTGATCTCTTCCGGCATGTCCCGGTTGAAGGAACGCATGCCGGCTTCTACGTGTGCGATCGGGACCTGCATCTTGGACGCGACCAGCGCAGTAGCGAGCGTGGTGTTGGTATCGCCGTAGATGACGACCAGCGCCGGTTTCTCTTCGTCGAGCACCGGCTCGAGCGCAACCATGATCGCTGCCGTCTGCGCGGCGTGCGATCCGCTGCCGACCCCGAGCGACCGGCCGGGCGCCGGCAGCCCCAGCTCGGCGAAGAAGACGTCGCTCATCTCGCGGTCGTAGTGCTGGCCGGTGTGGACCAGGATCTCCGAGACCTCGGGCCGCGAATGGAGTGCGCGGGTGACGGCCGCTGCTTTGACGAACTGGGGGCGGGCCCCCACGACGTTGACGATCCTCATCGACGGGATTTCCAGGGCTCCTAGGACAAGGCGACCGGGACTCCATGCTACCCTTCCGGCCCATTCTTCGTTCGTCGGGAGGAACGTCGTGCGTGTCCTGATCACCGGAGTCACCGGCTTCGTTGGGAGCCATCTCGCCGAGTATTGCCAGGGCCTCGGCCACGAGATCGCAGGCACCATGCGCTGGCGTTCGCAGCAAGAGAACCTTGCAGAAGTGCGCGACAAAGTGCACCTCTACGAAGCCGACCTGCGCGACGCGACCGCCGCGCGGAAGGTGGTCCAAGATTTCCGCCCCGACCGGATCTTCCACCTTGCTGCGCAGTCCTTCGTCCACGCGTCCTGGTCGGCGCCGGCGGAGACGATGTCGACGAACGTGATGTGCCAGGTTCATCTGCTCGAAGCCATCCGCGAGGTCGCCCCCGAGACGCTCATGCAGGTCGCGGGCTCGTCGGAGGAGTACGGCGATGTTCACCCCGACGAGGTCCCGATCAAGGAAACGAACCCGCTCCGGCCGCTCTCGCCGTACGCGGTTTCAAAGGTCGCGCAGGACCTGCTTGCGTACCAGTACTTCCGCTCCTATGGCACGCGCGTGGTCCGGACGCGGGCGTTCAACCACGAAGGACCACGCCGCGGCGAGGTGTTCGTCACCTCGAGCTTCGCGAAGCAGATCGCGCTCGCGGAAGCCGGCAAGGCGCCGGCGTACCTATCGGTCGGGAACCTCGAGGCGCAGCGCGACTTCACCGACGTCCGCGATGTGATCCGCGCCTACTGGCTCACGCTCGAGAAGTGCGAGCACGGCGAGGTTTACAACATCGGTTCGGGCAAGCCGTGGACGATCCAAGCGGTCGCCGACACCCTCATCGGGATGGCGAAGATCCCGATCGAGATCCGCACCGATCCCGCGCGCATGCGTCCGTCCGACGTGCCACTGCTGGTCGCGGACACGACGAAGTTCCGCGACGCGACCGGCTGGGAACCGGAGATCCCCTTCGAGCAGACGTTGCAAGACACGCTCGACTACTGGCGGGGCAAGGTCTAGGCGTGCGCATCTGCCTCGTCGGCACCGGCTACGTGGGGCTGGTCACCGGCGCGTGCTTCGCCGACCTCGGTCACGACGTCGTCTGCGTCGACGTGGTCGCAGAGAAGGTCGAGAAGCTGCGCGGCGGACAGATCCCGATCCATGAGCCGGGACTGGAAGAGGTCGTGCAGCGCGGTCTGGAGGCCGGCCGCCTGAAGTTCACGACCGACCTCGGTGAGGGCGTTCGCCCCGCGCAGTTCGTATTCATCTGCGTGCCGACGCCGCCCGCGGAGGACGGCAGCGCAGATGTGTCCCACGTCGAGCGTGCCTCCGAAGACATCGCCGCTCACATCGGCGGTTACAAAGTGATCGTCAACAAGAGCACCGTGCCGATCGGGTCTTCTCGCATCGTCGAGCGGATCATCCGGCAGCGCATCCCCGCGCAGATCGACTTCGACGTCGCCTCCAATCCCGAGTTCCTCCGCGAGGGCTCGGCGGTGTTCGACTTCATGCATCCCGACCGCGTCGTGATCGGGACGGCGAGCGAGCGTGCCGCGGGGATGCTCACCGAGCTATACCGGCCCCTCGGGGCGCCGCTGATCGTGACGGACTCCGCGACCGCCGAGATGATCAAGTACGCCGCGAACGCATTCCTCGCCACCAAGATCAGCTACATCAACGCGATCTCGAACATCTGCGACGCCGTCGGCGCCGACGTGAAGGACGTGGCGCTCGGGATCGGGTACGACGCGCGCATCGGGTTCGAGTTCCTGAAGCCCGGGCCGGGCTTCGGCGGCTCCTGCTTGCCGAAGGACTGCCGCGCGCTGATCAGCGTTGCCGAGCGCAACGGCTACGACTTCGGGTTGCTGCGCGGCGTGCTCGAGGTGAACGACGCACAGCGTCGAGTGATAAGCGCCAAGGTCGACCGGCTGGTCGGCGGCCTGAAGGACAAGACGATCGCGGTGTGGGGCCTGGCGTTCAAACCGAACACCGACGACATCCGGTACTCGCCGTCGCTCGCGGTGATCGAGGATTTGCTCGCGCGCGGAGCGCAGGTGCGTGCGTACGACCCGGCGGTCGACCCGTCCATCCCGTTCCAAGGCGTGGAGCGTGCAACCGGACCGATCGAGGCCGCGCAGGGGGCCGACGCGCTGCTGCTGCTGACCGAGTGGAACGAGTTCCGCTGGCTCGACTTCGCGCGCGTGCGGGACGCGCTCGCGAAACCGATCGTGGTGGACGCGCGCAACTTCCTGGATCCGCACACGCTGCGACAGTTGGGCTTCACGTACGAGGGAGTCGGCCGGTAGCGATGCGCGTCGTGGTCGCCGGCGGCGCCGGGTTCCTCGGATACCACCTGTGCTCTCGCTTCCTCGCCGAAGGGGATGAGGTCGTGTGCGTCGACAACCTCATCACCGGCCGCCGCGCGAACGTCGACGAGCTGGCCGCGAACCCCTCCTTCACGTTCGTCGATCACAACATCTCGCAACCGCTGTACGTCGACGGCGACGTCGACGCGGTTATGAACTTCGCGTCGCCGGCGTCCCCGATCGACTACTTGCGACACCCGATCCCGACGCTCAAGGTCGGCGCGCTCGGCACGTGGCACACGCTCGGCCTCGCGAAGGCGAAGGCCGCGCGGTACTTCCTCGCCTCCACCTCCGAGGTCTACGGCGACCCGCAGATCCACCCGCAGCCCGAGAGCTATTGGGGCCACGTCAACCCGATCGGACCCCGTGGCGTCTACGACGAGGCGAAGCGATACGCCGAGGCGATGACGATGGCGTACCACCGGTACCACGAGCTCGACACTCGCATCGTTCGCATCTTCAACACGCACGGCCCGCACATGCGCCGCGAGGACGGTCGCGCGGTGACGACGTTCATCGTCCAGGCGCTCGAAGGGAAGCCGATGACCGTCCACGGGGACGGCTCGCAGACGCGGAGCTTCTGCTACGTGGACGACCTCATCGAAGGGATCGTCCGGTTGCTCGGCAGCGACCACCACGAACCAATGAACATCGGGAACCCCGAGGAGTACACGGTCCTCGAGCTCGCCGAGATGATCAAAGAGCTGACCGGCTCGTCGTCGGATATCGTTTTCGAACCGCGACCGGTCGACGATCCGGCCGTGCGACGGCCCGACATCTCGACCGCGAAGGCGGTGCTCGGCTGGGAGCCGAAGGTGCCGGTTCGCGAAGGCTTGTCGAAGACGATCGAATGGTTCCGCAACGATCCCCGAGGAGCGTGACATGGAACGCAAACTCATCGAACAGATCGCAGAAGGCGACCCCCTCTCGGTGGCGTTGCGCGGCGGCGCCGGCTGGCTTCACGGCGAGCTGGTGTGGCGTCGCGAGGAGGTCATCCTGTTGAAGATCACCGACGGGAGCCTCCCGTCGGCAACGCCCTACGCCCTGGTTTTCCTCGGCGACGTCTCGGCGCTCGCCGTCCCACAGGAGCTCGAGCCGCCGACGCCGGAGCCGCGCAAGACCGGTTTCTCGGCCGGGGTCGCGCCGTAGGTCCGCGCGCGGCCGCCTGACCCGAAGGGGCTATCCGGGCGGGACCTGGGTCCCGATTTCGGCAACAGTTGCGTCGCGCTCGCCCAGCTTCATCCACTTTCGCGCCCTTTCGTAGCTGCCGCGGAAGCCGTTCTTGCCGCCGCGTTTCATTCGCTCACTCGTTTCCATTGGTGCACGGACGGACGCGCTGAGCAGCGGCCTCCGTTGGAACCCCGAAGGAGGGCGAGATGACGAAGACCCCGTACACGAGCGGCACCCGCGAGCGCCTAATCGAGCGCCTCCGCCGTCAGGCGATGGCGGTGCAGAACGGTCACCGGCGCGACGACGCGCTGCTGACGACCGGCGAAGTCGCGATGCTGTTCCGCGTCAGCCACCGTGCGGTGCGCTGCTGGGCCGACGCCGGCAAGCTCCCCTACATCCGGACGCTGGGCGGCCACCGCCGCTTCCTCGCGTCGGCGGTGTGGGAAGCGCTGTCCGCCGTGCTGCCCGCGACCGAGCGTGAGCCACAGCAGGTCGCGCCGATCGCACGAATGGCCTAACGACACAGCAAGTCGAGGCGGCCGCCCCGGAGCACAGCGATCCTGTCGCCCGGGCGGCCGCTGAATTTTCCAGCCTCATCTTCGAAGGGAATCCGTCATGCGGATCGTGGTCGCGCGCGCCCCTGGCCGGGTGTCGCTCGCCGGGGGCGGCACCGACGTGCCGTCCTTCTACGAGCGGTACGGCGGCGCGGTGGTGTCGCTTGCGATCTCGACCTTCGCGACCGCGACGGTCTCCGAGCGCTCCACCGGTCTCGATCTGGTGTCCGTGGATGAAGGCGCTCGCGAGCTCGTAACCGCGGAAACGTACCCACGCCGGATGCGCTACCCGTTCCTCGCGCGCGAATGCGTCACGCTACAGAAAGCAGTTGCGTGGCACTTCGGCCTCGACCGTGCGCGCGTGGCGGTGTCGAGCGAGCTGCCGGGCGGGGGAGGGCTCGGCGCGTCGGGAGCGATCTGCTCGGCGCTGGTCGCCGCGGCTGCCGATTACCTCGGCGAGCGGATGGACCGCTGGACGCTCGCCGCGACGGCCGCGCGGATCGAGATGTCGATCCTGCGCCGCCCAACCGGCAAGCACGACCCGTACGCATGCACGTTCGGCGGCGTGAACTTCTTCGAGTTCCTGCGCGACGGCAGCGTGTCGGTCGAGTCGGTGGCGTTGACGCCCGGCGCCCGCCGACAACTCGAGGACCATCTCATCTTGTTCGCAGACGGGTCTCGCCGGAACGCGGCCGGGCCGCTGGGCGAGCTCGCGCGCCGCATCACAGCGGATAAGGAAACCGTCCTCGCGCTATCGGACATGCGGGAGACCGCGCATCTCATGTATGGCGCGGTCGAGCGGGGCGACATGGTGACGCTCGGCGGGCTGGTCGACCGTGGTTGGCGGGCGAAGCGGCGTTTTCACTCGCAGGTTTCCTCGCCGGGGATCGACCGCATGATCGCGATCGGACGCGACGCGGGCGCGATGGCCGGCAAGCTATGCGGCGCGGGCCTCGCAGGTGCGCTGCTGTTCGTCTGTGCCCCGGAGCTGCGGGATGACGTCGTGCGCGCGATGGCGACGCAAGGCTGGCGACGTCAGCCCTTCGCGATCGAGGACGCGGGAACGACGTTGACCGAGCCGGGCGAAACCGCGGCGACGCGAAGCGTCTAGACGCCGATCGGGGTTCCGGCCAGATCGGGCTCGGGACCCTTGTTCTTGAACAGGTCGTGGAACGCCACGAGCACCTTCACCGTGTCCACGGTGGGGCTGCCGCATTTCTCCATGTGGCCCCACGCGGTGAAGACCAGCGTCGCCGGCATGTTCTCGCGGGGCGCGAGCAGGTACCAGCTCGGATCCCTCTTCACCTCGGTCTTGAGGGCATCGAGGACGGCGGGCGGGAGCGTCGACTCGTACTGGATCACGATATGGCCGTGCTCGAGGTTGTGGACCTGGCCTTCGTTCTGAACGGGCGCCGTGTGGATCCCGGTGTTGACCGGCCCGAGGCCGGCGACGTTGTAGTGCTCGCCGGACGTCGGCGGATCGGTGTCGTATGAACCCTTCGCGGGCGGCTGGATATGGCTACCGGCGAGGACGCGCGGGTTCTCGAGCGCGCTACACCCGTTGGCCAGCGCGAGCTCGTTGATTTTCTTGTAGGCCTTTCCAGAATTCGCTTTGGCCAGGGCGATCCACGCGACGAGACCGACCACCACGAGAGCGATGGTCCCGATCGTGTAGACCTTGCGCATGCGCGACCTGCGCTGGCGCCTCTTGATCTCCTCGAGACGCCGCTTCCTGGCTTCGTCGCGCCGCTCGCGCTTGGTGCCTTTATCCGGGTCGGCCATGTCAGACGGGCTTTATAGCACGGGAGCCTGAACGCGGCATGAGCCTCGATTTTCGCTCGGTTCTGTCCTTGAATCGGTGTTCACGGCGGGTTATGTTCCGCTTCGATGGCGACCACCGTGGGGGAGAGGTCGGGCGGGTTGGACGCCTACTTCAAGATCTCCGAGCGGGGATCGACCGTCCGTACCGAGATCGTCGCCGGGGCCACCACCTGGATGACGATGGCGTACATCCTCTTCGTCAATCCCTCGATCCTCGGCTCGGTCAAAGACCGTCAGGGCACGAGCCTTCCCTTCGACAAGGTCCTGATCGTTACGGCCCTCGTCGCCGGCGTCATGACGATCATGATGGGCGTGGTCGCGAACTACCCATTCGCGATCGCCGCCGGGCTCGGCCTGAACGCCTACGTCACGTTCACCCTCGTCGCGCAGCTGAAGCTGACCTGGCCGGAAGCGATGGGGGTGATCGTCCTCGAGGGCTTGGCCATCACAGTTTTGGTGGCCACGGGCTTCCGAGAAGCGGTACTCAACGCCATCCCGTTAGACCTCAAACGTGCGATCGGCGTGGGCATCGGAGCGTTCATCGCCTTCATCGGTTTGGTGAACGCCGGCTTCGCGATCCGCACGCCGGTCGAGGGTGGGCCTCCGGTCACGATCGGGGCGCTGTCGCATTGGAAGTTCCTCGTGTTCTTCCTCGGATTCGTCATCACCGCGGCCTTGGTCGTTCGCAAGGTGAAAGGCGCCTTGTTGATCGGCATCCTCGGAACGACGATCTTCGCGACGATCGTCAACGAAGCGAAGCACCTCCACCTCTGGAAGAACGGCATCGCGGCGTTGCCACACACGTGGGCGAAGGTGCCGCACGGATCCGACTTCAATTTGCTCGGCAAGTTCACGCTCGGCGGCCCATTCGCCAAGCTCGGTTTCATCTCGGCAGTCGTGGCCGTTTTTGCGGTCATGTTGTCGGACTTTTTCGACACGATGGGAACCGCGGTGGGACTGGGGGAGCAGGCCGGTTTGACCGATCGCGAGGGGCGCCTGCCCGGCATCGGGCGCGTGCTGATCGTCGACTCGCTCGCGGCCGCGGCGGGCGGCGCAGCGTCATCGTCGTCGAACACGACCTACATCGAGTCTGCTTCCGGCATCGCGGCGGGTGGGCGCACAGGATTGACGTCGGTCGTTGTCGGCGTGCTGTTCTTGCTTTCGCTCCTGCTGTCACCCATCGCCGGCGTGATCCCGCCCGAAGCAACCGCGCCCGCGCTCATCCTCGTCGGATACTTCATGATGACCTTGGTCAAGGACATCGACTGGCAGAACGCAGAGATCGGCATCCCGGCGCTGCTTACGATCGTCGTTCAGCCGTTCACGTTCTCGATCACGAACGGTGTCGGCGCGGGCTTCATCACCTTCACCGCGATCAAGATCCTGCGTGGCAAGTTCGCCGAGGTTCACCCGCTCATGTACATCTCGACGGCGGCGTTCCTCGCTTACTTCATCCGCGGGCTGTTCGCTTAGCGCACGTCCAGGTACGGCTTCGGGTCGAGCGGGTCGCGCGGCGCCGGCTCCGCTTCTGGGTAACCGGCGATCACGCACCCGACCGCTTGCCATTCCGCGTTCAACCCGAGTGACTGGGCGGCGTCGTCGCTGCAGAACAGGCTCGTCGACAACCAGCAGGAGCCGATCCCTTCCGCCGAGAGCGCGAGCATCAGGTTCTGGATCGCGCCGCCGGCGGCAGCGATGAACATCTCGCGCTCGGCGAGCAGCCGCATGGCGTCCGGATAACGGTCCGCGCCCCCGAGGTTCACGAAACAGGCGAGCAGGACCGGCGCCCGGCCGAGCATTTGGCGAGATCGCTCCAGCCGTTTCTCGATCACGCCGACCGGCGTGCGATCGCGGTCCAGGTCGCGCTTCCACGCATCCTCCATCGCGGCGAGGAACCGCCCCCGCGGCGTCTCGTTGCGTAGCCACACGAAGCGCCACGGCCGTCCGACGCGCGATGCGTGTGGAGCCGGCGCGGTCGCAGCCGCGGCGACGGCGCGCTCGATGACGGCGCGGTCGACCTCGCGGTCGGCGAACGCGCGGACCGAACGGCGTCCTTCGATGCCTTGCAAGGTTCCGGTTCGGAACAGGTCCTCGTCGGGTGGGCGGATCAGCTCGCGCGCGGTGCCGGGCCCGAACGCCGGTTGGGGTATGCCGCGCACGATCGCGACCGGGACACCGTCGGTCTTGCCCATCACGAGCTCGGCCGCACCCGCGATCTCATCCGCCACCGCGATGAGCGTCGCCTCCATGAGCTGACCGAAGGTGTCCTTGTCGCCGCGGTGGTCGCGGAACGGCTGTAGCCCGGCCACGCCGATCGCAACATTCGTCTGGCCGCCCCGCCATGCCCTCCCGAACGTGTCGCTCACGATCACCGCGACGTCGGCGCCGCGAGCCATCAGACCCTGACGCAACCGTGTCGCGCTTCCATCAGGATCGAGCGGCAACAAAGCTAAGCGGTCGGGCGGCAGGTTCGAGCCGTCCACGCCGGAGTTCGCGCAAACGAAACCGTGCGCCGTCTCGGTGATGATCAGCTCGCCGCGCCGGGCGACGACCCTCCGGGCCTCGGTCTCAGCCCACGCGCGCCGGGCCGTAGCCCGCTCCAGCGGATCGACGGTGACGACTCGCCCCTCCGCCTTGGAAACGATCTTCGAGGTGACAACCACGACGTCGCCGTCGCGCACCGTCGACCGGTCGGCGATGAGCATCGCGAGGTCGGTGCCCTCCTCGATCTCGGGCAACCCCTCGACACTGAGAACTTCGATCCGCATCCCAGAGAGTTTATTGGCGCTCTTTGTCTAAGCGTGGAGCGTTACCCCCGATAATCGGGGCTCACGGTCAATGACTCGTCGATCCGATCGACCGGGCTAGCTCCAGCGTTACCTTCGCGAGGCCCGCGGCGTCTTCGACGGTGTGCATCATCGTCTGAGCGATCTCGACCCGGATCCCGAGTGACTCAACGTCCGGGGCGAGCGATGCGTCGACGAGGTCGATGACCCAGCCGTCGAGGAAGTCCCTATATAAGGACGCGGCTCCGGCCGCGGTGACCTCGACCCCGGCAGCCGGCATCAGCTTGTCCGCCATCCCGCGCACCGGCGCGCCGCCCACGATCGGCGAGACGCCGACGACCGACGCAGTCGACGAGCGCACCGCGTCACGCACGCCGGGGATCGAAAGGATCGTTCCGATCGACACCACGGGGTTCGAAGGCGCGAGCAGGATCGCTTCGGCCGACGCCAGAGCCTCGAGAACCCCCGGGCCCGGCCGCGCCTCCTCAGCGCCCGACAGCCTTACCGACACCACCTCGTCGCGCGCACGGCGGCCCACCCAGTACTCCTGGAAGTGCAGATCGAGCTCGCGCCCCTGCTCGTCCCGGACCAGCACGCGTGTTGCGACCGGGTCGTCGGTCATAGGCAGCAGACTGATCCCGGCGCCGAACCGTTCGACGAACCGCGCGGTGATCGACGACATCGGCTCGCCGCTGCGCTCGGCCAGCGTTCGCGCCAGGCAGACCGCGAAGTCACGGTCCCCGAGGGTGAACCACGCGTCGGCGCCCAGCGCGCGCAGTTCGTCGAGCATCCGGTGCGTGTCGCCGGCGATGCCCCAGCCCTGCTGCTCGTCGTTCACCCCGGCGAGGGTGTAGGTCACGATGTCGAGGTCGGGGGAGACGTGGACGCCGTACATCTCGATGTCGTCGCCCGTGTTTCCTACGACGGTCACCTCTGAGCGTTCGACGACGCGAACGAGGCCGCGCAAGAAACGCGCGGCGCCGACCCCACCGGCCAAGACGACGATCACGCCGTCGAGTATCGCCGCGCGCCCGGGAACGCCGCCACCGCGCTCGAGCGCAGGTGGTAGGGTGCGCCCGATGTCAGCCGGAGCGGCCCCGGCCCCCGATCGTTCTCACCAGATCCGACGCGCGTTGCATCGCGTGGAGGACGGTAAGGTCGTTTCCAAAGACGAAGCCGCCGCGCTGCTCGCGTGCCGTGGCGACGACCTCGAGCGATTGCTCGCGGTCGCGCGTCGCGTGCGCGATGCCGGTGTCGGCCGTGTCGTCACCTACTCGCCGAAGGTCTTCATCCCGTTGACGCGGCTGTGCCGCGATCGCTGCGGCTACTGCACGTTCGCGACCTCGCCCGACAACGTGCCTGCTGCCTTCATGACACCCGAGGAAGTCTTGAACGTCGCCCGCGCCGGGCAAGCCGCGGGCTGTTACGAGGCGCTGTTCACGCTCGGCGACCGCCCCGAAGCGCGCTGGCCGGAAGCGCGCGACTGGCTCGCGGAACGCGGCTACCAGTCGACGCTCGAGTACGTGCGCGCGATGGCGATCGCCGTCCTCGAAGAGACGGGTCTGTTGCCGCACCTCAACCCCGGCGTGATGTCGTGGGAAGAGATGATGCGCCTCAAGCCGGTCGCGCCGAGCATGGGGATGATGCTCGAGACGACGTCGGAGCGGCTGTTCTCGACGCCGGGCGAGGCGCACTACGGCTCGCCCGACAAGCGCCCCGCGACGCGCCTACGCGTGCTTGAAGACGCGGGCCGTCTGGCGATCCCGTTCACGACCGGCATCCTGGTCGGCATCGGCGAAACGCTGGACGAGCGCGCGGACTCGATCTACGCGATCCGCGAGGTCGCTCGCCGGTACGGACACATCCAAGAAGTGATCGTCCAGAACTTCCGCGCGAAGCCTGCGACGCCGATGGCGTCGCATCCCGATCCGGACGACGACGAGTTCCTCGCGTCGATCGCGGTGACGCGGATCGTGCTCGGACCTCGCGCGAACGTGCAGGCGCCGCCGAACCTTTCCGACGACCGGTTCCCGCGACTGCTCGATGCGGGGATCAACGACTGGGGCGGTGTGTCACCGGTCACGCCGGACCACGTGAACCCGGAGAAGCCGTGGCCGCACCTCGAGCGTCTCGGTGACGCGACGCGCGAACGCGGCTACGACCTCAGACCGAGACTGACGATCTATCCGTCGTACGCACTGCAACCCGATCCGTGGTTGCACGGACGCATGCGCGCGCCGGTCGAAGCGTTGATCGGCGACGACGGTTTCCCAAGCCCTGGCGTCCGCGCCACCGCCGTCGTGTGGCAGGATCCCGACGTCGATCCCGTCACGCCGCTCGGCGACGCGATCCGCTCGATCGAGGACGACACCGCGTCCCGCTCGAACCTCGTGCGAGGCCTCCGCGCGGACGCGGCGTCGATCTACGGCGACTGGGACGCGCTCGAGGTGGACGCGAGCAAAGCCTGGGCCGCACGCGGTCCGCGCCCCGGCGCCGCGATAAAGGCCGCGCTAGGCAAAGCTGCGGATGCAAAGCCGCTCACCGACGACGACGCACTCGCGCTGTTCGACGCGGACGGTTTCGATCTCGACGAGCTTTGTCGCATCGCCGACGAGTACCGCCGCGACGCGGTCGGGGACGTCGTTACCTACGTGATCAACCGGAACATCAACTTCACCAACGTCTGCTACGTCGGCTGCCGCTTCTGCGCGTTCGCGCAGCGGCGAGACGACCCCGACGCGTACTTCCTGTCGCTCGATGAGGTCGCCCAGCGCGCCGTCGAGGCGTGGGAGTACGGCGCGACCGAGGTGTGCATCCAGGGCGGGATCCACCCCGACCTCCCCGGCGATCACTACTTCGCGATCTTGCGCGCGATCAAAGCGCGCGTCCCCGAGATGCACATCCACGCGTTCTCGCCGATGGAAGTGATGAACGGCGCGGCGCGTCTCGGCATCTCGTTCCGCGAGTGGCTGCAAGAAGCGAAAGCCGCGGGTCTGGGATCGACGCCGGGAACCGCCGCGGAGATCCTCGACGACGACGTCCGTTGGGTGCTGACGAAAGGCAAGCTCCCGGCCGACACGTGGGAGGAGATAATCCGCACCGCGCACGCGCTCGGCATCCCTACGACGTCGACGATCATGTACGGACACGTCGACGCGCCACCGCATTGGGTCGGACATCTGCGCCGCATCGCGAACATCCAGCGCGACACCGGCGGCATAACCGAGTTCGTGCCGCTCCCATTCGTGCACCAGAACTCGCCGATCTATCTCGCCGGCAAAGCGCGGCCGGGCCCGACCGTCGCCGAGAACCGCCGCATGCACGCGCTTGCGCGCATCGTGCTGCACGGCGCGATCCGAAACATCCAGGTGTCGTGGGTGAAGCTCGGCGTGGCCGGATCGCAGATCATGTTGCAAAGCGGCTGCAACGATTTCGGCGGCACGCTGATGGAGGAGACCATCTCGCGCATGGCCGGCGCGTCACACGGGATCCGGATGGAACCGGCTCGATTCGACGAAGCGATCTGGGCGATCGGTCGCATCCCGGCGGTTCGTACCACGACGTACGAAACGATCACACCCGTCGCGCGAGACACGCACGCCACCCCCGGCGCACACGCGTCTTCCGGCTCCCGATAAGGGGGCAGGGAGGGGCGGGGGGCCCCTCCCTGCGGGGGATGCGCTCGGGGGGTTAACCCCGGCACTCGGCCGTGGCCGAGTACTTGTCTGTATACCTCAAACCAAGCCCATCTTCCAGGGCGAACGTTGTCCCAGGTCAGACACGCGTCTAGGATTCTGGCTCGTTCGTGTCCAGCCGATCCGCGATAGAGACGATGAGTGTTCTGCTGACATCGCAACGCGTCCAAGGGGGCCCCCGTGGCAGACCAGCCCGATCAGTCTGATCTGTACGCACGTATCGACGAGCTCCTGTCGAAACCGACCGACGAACAGGTGCGCGATCAGCGCGCGCTCAACGATCTGATGGTCGGCGTGCGCGACGCGATCGCGAGGCTCACCGGCGACGTCGCGGCGCTGGCCGCGCGCGTTTCCGAGACGCGAGAATTCGCCGAACGCATGGCGGATCGCCCCGCCGACGCGCCGGCATCCGGGTCGGGAACGGCGCCGAACGTTACCGTCGAGTTGCCGGGCGATCTGCTGCGCCGCCTGGATGCGCTCGAAACGACCATCGGCGCACTGGCGGCCACGGTGTCGGCTCGCCCGCCCGGACAAGGGTCGGAGGAACAGCAGGATCTCACGCCGCTCGTCCACATCACCGTGCCGGAAGCGATCCGCGGCGCCGTCCCGGGCGCACTCCGCGACGTGATCCCAAGCGCGATCCGCGAGGCCGTTCCGGAGGCGATCAAGTCGGCCGTCGAGGGTCAGCTCGCTCGTCTCAAAGAGGCGAGCGCCGGCTCCGGTGAGATCGAGACGGCCGTGGCCAACCTGCGCGGTTCGCTCGTGAGCGCGCTGGAGTCGACCAAGGAAGAGCTGCGTCAAGCCTCGACCGAACTGCGCGACGCCGTCGGGTCGAGCGGCACCGAGGTGCGCGACTCACTCGGACGGGCCGTCGAAGAGCTCCGCGAGTCGGTCGGCCGCTCGGTCGCCGAGCTGCAGACGCGCATCGACGCTGCGGCGTCGGGCGGCGTCAGTCTCGACGACGTGCGTGGCGTCGTCGACCGCGCATTCGCCGGACTCGAAGAGCGGCTCGCGACGATCCGCACCGCCAGCGAAGGACTGGCCGAGACGGTCGGCGGCTTCGAGGAACGGATCGGCGCGCGGTTCGCGCCGATCGACAACATCCCCTCCGATGTCGCCGCGATGCGCAACATCCTCAAGGGCGCTGCCGATCTGCCGGCGCAGGTCGACCGCGCGCTCGCCGACGCGCGCTCAGCGATGCAGGAGGCGATCGATTCGATCGCAGCGCAGATCCGCGAAGACGCGAGCATCGCCTCGGAGCACGTCCGCTCCGAAGCGGGGCTCGTGCTCGAGAAGACCACGTCGCTCGCGCAGGCAGCGTCAGAGCGGCTCGGCGAGACGAGCACGCTGGCGCTCGGTCGTATCGGGGAGATCGGATCCACCGCGTTCGAGCGCCTGCATGATGCCTCCGGGACGATCGAGCGCGAGATCGCGAAGCTGCCGAAAGCCGTGCGCGAGGTCGCGACACGCATGGATGCGTTCCAAGAGACGATGCTGTCCTACCTCGCGGCCCGGGACCTCGCGCTCGAAGAGGCGCGCGACCGAGTTCTGCGCGAGCTCCTCGACGAGTACGCGGCCGGGCTGTCCGACCGCAAGCGCGAGAAGTTCGGAACGGGATTGCGGCGCGCGTTCACGCGCAACCGCGACAAGCGCGACGCCGAGAAGTTCCGCACCGGCCGGCCGGAGGACGCTCCGTCGCTGCCGGCGATCCCGCGCGAGAAGATCGAACAAGCCGCTGCCGTTCTCGCCGAGCGTATGGCGACGGCCCAACCGGAACCCGCATCGTCGGAAGAGCCGGTTGCGGAGCGGGCGCCTGCTCCCGCAGCCGAGGTCGCTGCCGCGTCGCCAACACGCACGCCCGCCAAGACGGCGCCCGTGAAACCGAAACCCGCTCCGACTCCGAAACCGGCCGCGCCGCAGACGCCGGCGGTGAAACCGCCCGCGACGAAAGCGGCTCCGGCGAAAGCGGAACCAACACCGAAACCTCCTGAACCGAAAGCGCCCGCCGCGAAACTTGCGCCTGCGAAACCGACGGCTGCGAAGCCGTCCGCACCGAAAGTCGCGAAGCCGAAGAAACCGGCGGTACGCGCCACGCCTCCGGCGCCTGCCCCGAGCGAGGCGTCGTCCTTGCCGCCCGCGGCGGAGGCGGCGGTCTCCGAAGAGCCCACGCATGACATCCCCCCGGCGATGATGACGCCGGAGCAAGTCGCCGATAACGCGATGGAATTCATCTCCGGCGAGCTCGCGCACTTGCCCGGCTCGGAGCGCGAAGAACCTCCCACAGAACGTCCGGTCGCCGTGCGCTCGAAGATCAGCGCCGCGCCCAAGCCCACCGCGGCGAAGAAACCCGCGCGGCCCGCGCCGGAGGCAAAAGCCGCGAAAGCCGAATCTGCGAAACAGGAAGCGATGAAGCCGGCTGCGCCGAAAGCAACACCCAAACCGGCGCCGCCGAAGGTCGAGGCGCCCAAGCCGGCTGCGCCGAAGCCCGCGGTGCCGAAGCCCGTGGCAGCGGCGCGAGCGAAGAAGGATCCGGCACCCAAGCCCGCGCCGGAGCCGGCGGCGAAACAAGAGAAGGAGCGCGCTCCGGCGAAGCGGTCGAAATCAGGAGGCGGATCGCTCGCGGAGAAGCTCGCGGCGGACGCGAAGCGGATGGCCGAACGGCTCTCCGCCGAAGCGAAGGCTCGTACAGAAGCCGCAGAACGTGCGCGCGCCGAGGAGGCGCAGCAGAAAGAATCGGACGACTGAGGGACAGCTGCGGACGAAGCGGACCGCTTTTCGAGTGAGAAGCCGTTAGCCCTCGGGGACTACTCGAATTCATCCTGCGGGGCCATCGAGAAGCATCGCAGCGACACCGAACTAATCTGCACAGCGCGCGAGCGCCAACCTCTCCCCCCACGGTCGGCCGGTTCGAAGGAACCGGCCGACGCGTTTCCGGAATCTGATCGCGCGATGTTGCATCGAATGATCGCGAACGCGATCGAAATGCAACGATGCACGTCATCGCGCGCGGATCGCGTCGTCGGAGTTATCCACAGCTTGCGAAAAAAATCCCCACGAACACTTGACCTTGTGTTCTCGCTCCCTAGAATTACACCTGCGTAATTACAGTTGTCGCATTCGGAGCGGCCACCGGACGCGAGAACAGATCGGGGACGACGAGTGGGGAGGAGCGACAGGTGCAGCGGATCTCCGACGAAGAGCTTCCGTGGGCCGAGGAAGCTCTGTGCGCGTACGTCGACCCGGACGTGTTCTTCCCCGAAAAGGGTGGCTCGTCGCGGGAAGCCAAACGGATCTGCGCGCAGTGTGCCGTGCGCGACGAATGCTTGGACTACGCGCTCGCGAACGACGAGCGTTTCGGGATCTGGGGCGGACTCTCCGAGCGAGAACGGAGACGGTTCAAGCGCAAGCTCGCATCTTGACGGAGGCCTTCCCTATGTCGAATAGGGAGAGGGGGTGAGCACCTAGATGCCAGCCAAGAAGCGTAAGGCGGCGAAGAAGACCGCGCGCAAACCGGCGAAGCGTAAGGCTGCGAAGAAGACCACCGCAGCACGTAAGCCGAAGCGCAAGACCGCGGCGAAGAAGACGACGCGGAAGAAGGCAACGGCGAAGCGCAAGAAGCGCTAGCGTCGACTTTGTTGTCCTGAGGCCTTGCCCGCCTGGCAGGGCCTCAGTCCTTTTCGACCTCCGGTGTCTTGACCAGCACGGACACCGATAGGCGCTCAAGTACACGGCGGTCGCGGCCGTCGCGGCCTTCCATGCGGCCATGTCATCCCCGAGGAAACGGGCACCACACATCTATTGACGCTGATACTTTGCCGGAATCTGTTTTCGGCTATCAACGAGTCGAACCACGTAGTTTCGTATGGAGCTGTGCACGTTCAGCCAACGACGCTCCCTGAGCCAACTTTCGATGTCTGCATCGGATCGCTCGACCTTGTAGGAGAAGAGTTCACGGGGAGGCAACACCTTCTCAGGAATATCCAGGGGGAGGAACCGCATCGTTGGCTGTCCGAGGGCCTTACGGAGAAGACCGAACAGCGCCCTGTTTCTGGTCTTGAATGACATGGCCTTGAAGGGCCATCGCCAAGACCAAGGGATTTTCGGCTCGTCCGAGATTCCCGCGTTCACGATGTGAGCCGGGAACTTTCCGTGATTCACTATCGCGAGCATTGCGACCGGACCTTTGTGTTCGGGCATGTCCTCCTGGAAGACGTTGAGAGAGACATAGAGCCGTTCCCGTTCTCGCGCCGCCCTGAACACGTTCCACGCCAAGCTTGCTCCACCGGTTACCGCTCCGATGATCGCAACCGGGGTCGTTCCGCCTGAGGCCATTACCCGCCTAACCTACTTCGTGGCCTCAAAGACCAGGGTGTAGCTGTAGTCAGGTCCATCGACCTGAAAAGCGAAACATCCCGGTTGGCGCACGTAGGTTCCGCCCGGATAGCTCGCCCAATGGTCAACGTCGTCAACGTTGAGAGACTTATCGTGAATCGCTGCGACGGTGAGAGTGACGCCCTCGCTCAACTTGCCGATATCCGTAGCGCCCTGATCCTCACCTTCGCCGGTCACTCCCACGCCACCTGAACCATCTAGACGCGCTACCCTCACGAGAAACGGGGCGCGCGCCGATGGCGAGAGCGCCCACAGCGTCTTGAGTGCCCACCAGTCGCCGTCCGGCTGGGTATGGCCGTAGTGGTATACGCCCGCGGCGTCTCGGTCCTCCGCGATGATCGGGAAGGCTGGGCCGGACCCGAGGGCGAAGCCGCCGAATCCGTGCGTGTTGAGCTGCCGCCCCCGGCTAATGGGGCATGAGCGCGCGGGCGTAACGCTCGGAAGGATCAACGGTTGTCGCGCCAGCACGCCTAGGCGCTCCGTGATGGTGGAAGGCGTCGCACTCGGTGGAGGCGTTGCCGACTTGCCTGTGCAGGCTGAGACCAAGATTCCCAAAGCCATCAACCCAGTCCCAACCTCAAACCGGCTCACGAGCCAATGCTTGGACGGTGCCGGTGGCATGGCGACCTTGTTGCGCGACCTTACGGGCTGGCGCATCAGCGACGACGTTGCAGTCGCCCGGCCTTTACGCGCTCACGCCAATTCATCCAGAGCAAGAGGCTGAACCAGAGCACAAAGAATCCAGGCAGCCAAAGTGCCCAATACAAGAAGGACGTCCAGTATGGGTTCTCGTAATCCTTGAGCGGGAGCACGAACGCTCCAAACATGGTCGCCAGAAGCGCAATGAGCCAAGGCCGACGCCGACGATTTCTCTCAAACCATGCCTCTGTGCGGCGTGCTTCTTCTTCAGCCGCTTTTGTTCGAGCTTCCTGACCGGGCATGGCCATTGCTCGGAGCCTACCGCCTCGCCGCACAGAGACGATAACTCCGCACTTTCCCCAGACACCAAGACCCTGCTCAGATATCCTTAGCACTCCGTTAGGCGCTGGCTAGCCGCCTGGCAGGGCCTCAGCTTTTTACAGCGTCAAGAAAAGAGGAAGGACCGGAGATGATCTCCGGTCCTTCCGACGTACGTGAGTGCTACGCGCTGAATCCGCGACGACGCACTCGGAACAGGATCGCGCTCGACACGAGGGCCACGACCGCGAACCAGATGCGGGCGGGACCGTCGGCGAGACCCGTGGGCGGCAACTTCAGTGCTTGGACCTTCGCCACCTTCGGGCCGGCGAGCGTGCCCTTACCGATGATCTTCACCGGGCCGCCACCGCGGATGTTGCCGGTGAGACCGGTGAGGTCCTTGCCGAAGAAGTTCGCGCTGCCCGTGACCGAGCCGTTGCCGACTCCGGTCGCGTCACCGGTGATGAGACCGATGACGGCGCCGAGCACGCTCTTCTTGCCGGAGCAGTTGCCTGCCGCGGCGACGGCGGTTGCCGTGTCCTTCACGATGCCGGTGCCGCTGTCGTCGGCCACGATCGCGCGGATCGTGTAGACGAGCGACGGACCACCCGGCGTCCACGGCCCTGCGGCCGGGAACGCGATGGACTGGCCACCCGCACCGGGTATACCGGCCTTGCCGTTCGGACCGGTGCCGCCGGTGATGATCATGTGCGGCGGCTTCGCCGGGTTGTCGGCGTGCTGCA
>Ga0075425_100000268_pt1 | contig 47972 bp, 47 predicted proteins | sample SoiMethybrSBSTD4_FD_75300 | JGI IMG/M metagenome (GOLD analysis project Ga0075425, IMG submission 75300) | Bulk soil microbial communities from a Populus tree surrounding site in Tennessee, USA - Soil MetaG P. TD hybrid SBSTD4 | ecosystem: Environmental > Terrestrial > Soil > Tree plantation... | reverse complement strand
AGCCGCGCCAGCCTGCGCCGGCGCTCGTGGATCGTCAGATCTGCCATTCGCCGCCCCGCAGCACCGGCACGCGGGTGCCGTCGTCGTTCACGCCGTCGACGTCGATCTCCGGGCTGCCGATCATGAAGTCGATGTGGATCGAGCTCGAGTTCACCTGCTGCTTGTCGCGCTCGTCCTTGACGAGGTACCCCAGCCCGCTTCCGAGCGCGATATGGCTGGCCGCGTTCTCGTCGATCAGGGTCGAGTAGAAGACCGTGTCCAGCGCCCCGATGCGGCCCTCGCCGTCGACCAGCGCCAGCTCGCCCAGCCGCGACGCGCCGTCGTCTCGCGACGCGCGGCCCCGCAGCACCTCGGCGCCGCCGTCGGCATCGATCGCGACCGCGCGGCCGCCCTCGAACCGCACCGTCAGGCCCGTGACCAGCGTGCCCTCGATGTTCAGCGGCTTGGTCGAGCGCACGACGCCGTCGGTGCGGCGTGGGTCGGGCGTCGTGAACACCTCTTCGGTGGGTAGGTTGGGGTGGTGCGAGATGCCGTCCGCGGTGGTGAACGTCGCACACGCCCACTCGGCGCTGGGCAGCAGGCCCACGCTCAGGTCGGTGCCGTCGCCGCTGAAGTGGATGGTCTCGAACCGGTGCTCGCCGAGCCGCTCACTGATCTCGGTCAGCCGGTCGAAGCGGGTCTGCCAGGCGGCCACCGGGTCGTCCTCGTCAAGCCTGCACACGCGCGCGATCTCGTGCGACAGCAGCTCGAACGCCTGATCGACTGGTAGGTCGGGATGCACTCTCGCCGCCCACTCCGGCGTCGGGCAGGCGATGATGCACCAGTTGATCAGGCGCTCCATCACCAGCCGCAGATATGCCTGCCGCACCGGCGACTGATCGGCTCCCAGGCGGACGGGGTCGAGCCCGTCGGTGGCGGCCGGGTCGATCGCCGCCTCCAGGGAGATCACGGCTACGCGCTGCTCTCCCATCTGCTTCATGCGCTCCACGTGCCAGGGTGGCGCGTATCCGATCGCCTCGTCACCGGCGTTCTCGATCTTGGCGCGGCGCACGAACGCGTCCGTGTAGGTGACGTCGACGTACCTGGCGCCGGCCCGATAGGCGGCTGCCGCCACCGCCCGCGCCAGCGGTTCGCGCCCGAGCTCGGCGGTCACCATCACGATCTGATCGGCCTGTACGTTGGCTCCGAAGCCAACGGCGAGCTCGGCCAGCCGCTCGGTCAACAGGTCGTCCACGGGCCGCACTGTACACAAGCTAGGATGGCCGCCAATGCAACAGCTCGCCGAACAATGGGACCAGATCGTGGCACGCCAGCCCGAGGACTGGTCGTCGATGAACATCGAGCTGGAACTGCTGGACGCGAACCAGAGCGAAGAGTCGGCGCTCGTGTTGTCTCCGCTGAATCCCTGGCACGAGCGGGACTGGCGAAGCGGCATCTTCCGCTTCCGCGCCGCGCACACGTTCGGCTACGGCACGGCTGCACCGCTCTGCCGCAAGCGGCTGGCGACGCTCGACAGCGTCGGCGTCAAGGGCACGCTGCGGCTGCTGTCGCGGGTGGCCGACGTGCGGCCGGTCGGCACCCAGGGCACGACCGACTGACGAGACACGGCGCTTAGCGGAGCTCGCCGCCGAGACGATCGCGCAGCGCCGCCACGATCGTCTCCCGGGCCGTATCCGCCTCGGCATCGGTCAGCGTGCGATCGGTTGCGCGGAACTGGAGGTGCACCGCCACACTCTGGCGCCCCTCCCCCACCTGCTCGCCGCGGTAGGTGTCGAACACCTCAGCCTCCGCCAGCAGCTCACCGCCGGCCGCACGGATCACCGCCAGCACCTCGGCGGCGGTGACCTCGGAGGCGACCACCACGGCGATGTCCTGGCGGACCGGCGGGTAGGTGACCACGTCGCGGTAGAGCGGAGTCGGATCGGGCGTCTCGAGCTCCTCGAGGTCGATCTCGAACAGGCTCACCTGCTCCTCCACGCCGAACTCCCGCGCCACCAGCGGATGCAGCTCGCCGAGCGTGCCGCCCGCTCCCAGCCGGGCGCTGCGGCCCGGATGCAGGAATGGCTCAGGGGCCGCCGCGACCTCGAGCTGGACGCGCAGCGCGCGCCCCAGCGCCTCGGCCACGCCCTTCATCTGGTGGTAGCCGGCCTCGCGGCCGGCGATCACGCCGGACACCCGCACCGGCTGGTGCGGCAGCTCCTCACCGGGCGCCGGCAGCACCACCCGGGCCACCTCGAACAGGGCGACCCGGTCGCGGCCGGCGTCGAGGTTGCGGCGCGCCGAGGCCAGCAGCCCCGGGAACAGCACGGTGCGAAGCAGCGCCTGGTCGGCACCCATCGGGTTCGCCACCCGCACCGCGTCGCGGCGAGGATGGCCGGGCGGAAGCCGCAGCCGGTCGGCCAGCGTCTCGTCGGTAAAGGCGACGGTGACCGCCTCCGACAGGCCGGCGCCCAACAGTACGTCGATCACGCGGTTTCGCAGCCGCACGTCGGGGTCGCGCTTGCCGACCGCGTCGGCGTGCGGGGGCATCACGGTCGGCACCTTCCAGATGCCGTCGATGCGCGACACCTCCTCGATCAGGTCGACCTCGCGGAAGGTGTCGGTGGCGCGCCAGGTCGGCACCCGCCAGCCGCCGTCGGCGGGCTCGTAGCCGAGCCGGGTCAGCGCGCGGTCGATCTGCGCCTGCTCGTACGGCACCCCGATCAGCAGCTCAAGCCGCTCCCGCCGCAGCGGCACCACAGCCGGCTCCGGCAGCTGCCCGTGCAGGTCGACTGTGCCGGGCACCAGCCGCGCGCCCGTCAGCTCCACCATCAGCTGCGAGGCCAGCGCGAGCGCCCGCGGCACCAGGTGCGGGTCGAGGCCCTTCTCCCAGCGGGTCGACCCCTCGGTGCGCAGCTCCAGGCGCGTCGAGGAGCTCTGGATGTTGGGGCCGTCGAAGTTCGCGCACTCAAGCAGCACCGTCGTCGTCGTCTCCGACACCTCGCTCCACTCGGACCCCATCAGCCCGGCGATCGCCGACGGCTTCTCCGCATCGGCGATCACCAGCACGTCGGCGTCGAGCGTCCGCCCCTGGCCGTCCAGCGTGATCACCCCCTCACCCTCGCCGGCCCGTCGCACGATGATCTCGCGTCCCGTCACCTTGTCCAGGTCGAAGGCGTGCGTGGGCTCGCCGACGCACAGCATCACGTAATTGGTGATGTCCACGACGTTGGAGATCGGGCGCATGCCGGCGGCCGCGACCCGCGCCTTCAGCCACGGCGGCGAGGGGCCGACCTTGACGTCGGTGAAGACCCGCGCCGCCCAGCGCGGACACAGGTCGGGCGCGTCGATGCGCGCCTTCACCCACGACTCGACCGAATCGTCGCCCGAGGCACCCGGTTCGCGGCCCGGCCAGGGCGCGAGGTCGACGTCCAGCGACGCGGACGCCTCGCGAGCGATGCCGTACACCGACAGGCAGTCCGGCCGGTTTGAGGTGATCTCGAACTCGAGCACCTCATCGTCGATTGGCAGCACCTGGGCCAGCGGCGTGCCCGGCTCCAGCCCGTCCTCCAGAAGCATCAGGCCATCGTGGTCGCCCGACAGCTCCAGCTCGCTCTCCGACAGCATCATGCCCTGCGACTCCACCCCGCGCAGCTTGGCCACGCGCAGGACGGTGCCGTCCGGCAACGTGGCGCCGGGCAGCGCCACGCCGACCGTGGCGCCGGCGTCGAAGTTGGTAGCGCCGCACACGATCTGACGGGGTTCGCCGTCGCCCAGGTCGACGGTGCAGAGCGACAGTCGGTCCGCCTCAGGGTGCTGCTCCCTGGAGATCACGCGGCCGACCCTGAACAGTTCGGCGCCGGCCGGCACGCCGATCCGGTGCACCGCCTCCAGCTTGGTGCCGGTCATGCTCAGCAGCTCGCCCAGCTCGCGCGACGGCACGTCAAAGCTCACGTACTCGCGCAGCCACGAGACCTGCACCCTCATCCGAACTGCTCCATCAGCCGCAGGTCGTTCTCCCACAGCCAGCGGATGTCGGGCACGGCATGACGCAGCGCGGCGATCCGCTCCACGCCCATCCCCCAGGCGTAGCCGGTCCACAGCTCGGGGTCATAGCCCTCGACGAAGCCGAACAGGGCGGGATCGACCATGCCCGCGCCGAGCACCTCGACCCATCCCTCGCCCTTGCAGACACGGCACGGCGAGCCGTCCCGGGCGCAGTTGAAGCAGGACACGTCCACCTCCACCGAGGGCTCGGTGAACGGGAAGAAGTGCGGCCGCAGGCGCACCTCGCGATCGGCGCCGAACATCTCGCGGGCGAACGCCAGCAGCGTCCCCTTCAGGTGCGCCAGCGACAGTCCGCGGTCGACCGCCAGGCCCTCGATCTGCGTGAACATGGCGGTGTGGGTGGCGTCGGGCGTGTCGCGGCGATAGCAGCGGCCCATCGTGGCCATGTATACGGGCGGCGGCTGCGACTGCATCGTGCGGATCTGCATCGGCGAGGTGTGCGTGCGCAGCACCGTGTGCTCGTCGATGTAGTAGGTGTCCGTGGCCTGCCGGGTGGGATGCGTGGGCGCGTGGTTGAGCGCGTCGAAGTTGCGATAAACGGTGTCGACCTCGGGCCCGTCGCTGATCCGGTACCCGAGGCCGACCAGCACCTCCAGGATCTCGCGGCCGGTCTGCTCGATCAGATGGGCGAACCCGCGCTCGACCCGCGCACCCGGCAGCGTCACGTCGATCCGGTCGCGGCGCAGCCGGTCGTCCAGCTCCGCCGCCTCCAGCTCCGACTCACGGGCGTCCAGGGCCGCTTCCAGGGACTGGCGCACCTGGTTCAACACCTTGCCCCGCGGCCCCCGCTCTTCGGGCGCCAGGCTGCCCAGCTCCCGCAGTGCCAGCACCAGCGGCGCCTTGCGTCCGAGCAGCGCGATCCGGACCTGCTCCAGCGCGGCCGTGTCGGGCGCGTCGGCGATCGCCTGGAGGCCCTCGCTCTGCACGGAATCCGGGTTCATGAGCGGCCTAGTGTACCGGTGCGGTGGTGCCGCGACAGTGCGCATGTAGGCTTGCCGAGCGGTGTCCCAGCAGCTCTTCATCCAGGAACACGCGGGCGCGTTTGCGCTGGTGGTAGGAGCGATCGGCGCCAACCTGGCGCTGGAGTGGTTCGTGACCGCACGCGAGCGGATGGCCGGCGGCGGGCTGCGCGGCTGGGGCATCGCCACGCTGGGGCGCTCCTTCCGGCGGGACGTCACGATCCAGGCCGACCACCGCGTGGTCATCGACGGCCCCTACCGGCTGCTCCGCCATCCCGCGTACGCCGGCAACCTGCTGGCCGCGCTCGGCTTCGGCCTGGCGCTCACGAACTGGGTGGGTCTGGTCGTTGCGGTGGGCGTGCCGCTGCTCGGCCACCTGCCGCGGATCCGAGTCGAGAAGCGCGCGACGGCCGGCGCGCTCGGTCAGGAGTGGGCGGGGTGCGCCGCCGGAACGGCTCGGATCGTTCCGGGGGTGTGGTGACCGACGACGCCTACGCGGTGCTGGGCACCGACTACGACGCCTGGTGCCACTCGGTCACCGAGGACATCGACTTCTACGTGCGGCTGGCGATCGAGAGCGGCGGCCCGGTGCTCGAGATCGGCGTCGGCAGCGGACGCATCGCCGTGCCCACCGCGCTGGCCGGGATCACGGTGGTCGGCGTCGACCGAAGCGGTCCCATGCTCGACCTGGCGCGGTCGAAGGCGCGTGCCCAGGGCGTCACGCTGGAGCTGGTCCGCGCAGACATGCGGGAGCTGCCCGAGCTGGGTACCTTCCCGCTCGTGACGGTGCCGTTCAGGGCGCTGCTGCACCTGCGAGACGACGCGGAGCGGCTGGGCGTCTTGCGCTCGCTGCGTGCGCGGCTGGAGCCGGAAGGGCTGCTCGCGTTCGACGTGTTCCATCCCGACCGGCGCGACATCGAGGACACCGACGGCCGCTGGTTGGAGCGCGAACCGGGGATCATGGAGCGGGCCGACTGGCACCCTGCCGACCACAGCCTGACCCTGCGTGTCCGAGCCGGCGGGCGCGAGGCCGGGATGCGGCTGTGGTGGATGGAACCGGATGGATGGGGCCGGTTGCTGGTGGAGGCTGGCTTCGACCGGGTGAAGCGCTACGGCGGCTTCGGCGGCGAGCCGTTGGCCGCGGACGCGGCCGACTCGGTGTGGCTGGCCCGGACGTCCGGGTCAGCCGGCGGCTGAGCGCTGGCGAACGGCTTCGTACAGGGCCACGGTCGCTGCAGAGGCGGCGTTCAACGAGTCCGCTCCCAGGGCCTGGGGCACCGCCGCCACGTGCTCACACGCGGCCACGATCTCATCCGGGAGGCCGAGGCGCTCCGCGCCCACCACGAACACGGTGGAGGGACGCAGGTCGATCTGCCACAGCGGCAGCTCGGCGCCGGCCACCAGCGCGACGCGCGCCGGCCCGGCCTCGGGCAGCTCGGCGTGCTCGATCGGGACGCGGAACACCGCGCCCATCGAGGCCCGAACCCCCTTTGCGGACAGCGGATCCGAGCAGCCGGCCGAGAGCGACAGGAACGCGGGGCCGAGCGCGCCCGCCGCCCGCACCACGGTGCCCACGTTGCCGGGGTCGATCACGCGGTGCAGGTGCACGCCCAGGTCAGCCGTCGCCGGGTCGCGGGCGGGCAGATCCTCGACCTTGAACACGCAGATCACGCGCGCCGGATGCCCGAGCGAGCCGAGCTCGGCCACCAGCTCGTCCTCTACGACGTGCAGGGGCCCGCCGCGCGCCAGCCGCGCGATCAGCGCCTCCTCCGGCCGGCGGCCGGCCGCCACGAACGTCTCGGCCGGAAGGATGCCCTCGGACAGCGCCTCCTCGACGATGTCCTCGCCCTCGGCCAGGAACAGCCCGACCGCGAGCCGGTTGCGCTTGGCCTGCAGCTTGCGGGCAGCCTTCAGCCGCGCGTTCGCGCGCGAGGTGATCGGCTCCATGCGGACGTCCGTCAGGCGGCCGCGGCCAGCGCCGCTTTTGCGGTTTCGGCCAGCACCGCGAAGGCCTTGGGGTCGCTGACCGCGATGTCGGCCAGCACCTTGCGGTCGAGCTCGACCTCGGCCAGCTTCAGGCCGTGCATCATCTGGTTGTACGACATCCCGTTCTGGCGGGCGCCGGCGTTGATGCGGATGATCCACAGCCGCCGGAAGTCGCGCTTGCGGACGCGCCGGTCGCGGTAGGAGTAGGAGAGGGACTTCATCACCTGCTCCTTGGCGCGCTTGTAGCTGTTCTTCTTCAGGCCGCGGTAACCCTTGGCCTGCTCCAGCACCTCACGGCGCTTCTTCTTCGCATGAACGCTGCGTTTGACTCGTGCCATCGGTCTCTCCTATCGCTTTCCGAGGAGGCGCAGCGCCTCTTTCGTGTCCGGGGCGGCGACGCCGGTGTCGCGGCGCTTCTTGCGCAGCCGCTTCGCCGACTTGTGCTCGAGCAGGTGCGACTTGAACGCGCGGCGGCGCATCAGCTTGCCGCCGGCAGAGAGCCGCAGCCGCTTGGCGGCGGCGCGTTTGGTTTTCATCTTTGGCATCGCTGTCTCCTACGTGGTATCGCCGGCCGGGGCCGGATCGGCGGCCTTCTCGCTCTCGGCCTCGGGAGCCGGTGCCGCCACCGCATCGCTGTCGGGTTCTGGTGCCGCGTCGGCCGGTGAGGCCACCGGCGCGTTCTTGTGCGGCGCCAGCATCATCACCATGTTGCGACCGTCCTGCAGCGGGGCCGACTCGACGATGCCGAGATCCTGCACCTCGTCGGCCAGCTTCAACAGCAGCTGGCGGCCCCGGTCGGGGTGGGTCATCTCGCGTCCCCGGAACATGATCGTGACCTTGACCTTGTCACGGTTCTTGAGGAAGCGGACGACGTGCCCCTTCTTGGTCGCGTAGTCGTGCGGATCGATCTTGGGTCTCAGCTTGATCTCTTTGATCGTGATGGTGGACTGGTGCTTTCGGGCCAGCTTGGCCTTCTGCTCCTGCTCGTACTTGTACTTCGAGTAGTCCATCACCCGGCACACGGGCGGCTTGGCATCGGGCGCCACCTCGACCAGGTCGAGGTTCATGTCCCACGCGTACTTGAGCGCCTCGTCGGTGCTCTTGATGCCAATCTGCTCGCCGTCCGCTCCGATCAGCCGTATCTGCGGCACGCGGATGGCGTCGTTGATCCTGGTGGTTGGCTCCTGTGGCCGCTGGTCGAATCGCCTGCGCGGTCTCAAGAGCTGTGCCCAGTCACGGTCAGTATCAAGCTCGGGGTCTCCCTTCGTTGAACGCAAAAAACGGGCACCGCATGGCACCCGTTTCCAAGCCTCCGGTCCGGAGGCAACCGTCAAACTGCTCGGTTGAACCCGTCTCACGCTGAGTGCGCGACGGGTGAGAAGCGGGATGCCTCTGCTTAGCCAGGGGTGCACTATAGCCGATCGTCCGAAACCTCACGGTCACGTGGTGGTCACAGATGTGACAAGTTCGCTGCCGAACCCCTTGACCTGAGCGGCGACGTTCGTAATGATCGCCGCGTGTTCAAGGATCGTACGCAGGCAGGCGCCGGGTTGGCGGCGGCGCTCCCCGATCTCCGGCTGAAGAGCAACGTCATGATCGTGGGGCTGGCACGCGGCGGAGTTGCGGTCGCGGCCGAGACGGCACACCTCCTGCAGCTGCCGCTCGATGTGCTCTGCATCCGCAAGGTCGGCATGCCGGGCTACCCGGAGCTGGCGATGGGCGCGGTCGCACCGCAGGGTGAGCGGTTCACCAACCGGCGGATCGCGTCGCTCTTGACGACCCGGCAGATCGAGCAGGCGTACGACAGCGCGATGGCCGAGGCGCGGGCGATGGACGAGCGGCTGCGGGGCTCGCTGCCGTTGACGCTGATCGGCCAGGTGGCGGTGATCATCGACGACGGCGCGGCCACCGGCGCCTCGGTGCGAGCGGCGATCGCGGCCGTCCGCAACGCGGGCGCACGGCAGATGGTGGTGGCGCTGCCGGTGCTTCCGAGGCCCGCCGCCGAGCGGCTGGCGCGCGAGTGCGACCGCCTCGTCACGCTGCGGGCGCCTCAGCGATTCCAGTCGGTCGGGCAGTTCTACGAGGACTTCCAGCCGGTGTCCGAGGAGCGCGTGCGCGACCTGCTGGCGGCGGCGCGGCCGTCGGTCGAGCAGCCGGCGTAGCTAGATGGTTGCCACGGGATGCGTGGATGCTGGGCGCAGGATGGGGTGCGTTGGGCGTCGGGAGCGTCCGCAGGGCCGGCTGGATGATGTCCTGGCCGAGGACGATCGTGGCGTCCAGCGTGTCCCAGACCAGCCCAGTGCCGCGTAGCTCGTGGAATCAACCATCTATACCGCCCGGCCCTGCGGCCCTCGCGAGTGCTGCTTCTGCACCACGTAGGTGCCGCGGGCGCGCGTCACCAGCTGCGGCTCGTCCAGGTAGTCGGCGGCGGAGTCGCTGAGATCGGGGCGCGTGGTGATCTCCTTCCACAGCTCCAGGTCCACGGTCCGGCTCGAGTTGCCCATCCGCGCGATCGTGCCGCGGGCGCGTACGAAGTCGCCCGCGTGCAGTGGCGCCAGGAACTCGACCCGCTCGTAGCCTGCGAACAGGCCCTCGTCGCCGTCGGTGTGGATGGCCAGCTCCGTGACGATGTCGCCGAAGATCTCGAGTCCGTGGGCGCCGTCGACCAGGTTGCCGCCGTAGTGAGCGTCCGCGGCCGATAGCCGCATCCGCAGCTCAACGCTCAGTCCCTCCATTCCGCTCATGATACGGCTCCGGAGGACGAGGGTGACAGCAGGTGCCGCGGGAACTGTGGGTGCTCACGGCCGTCGCGCTTGCGCAGCTGCGGCCGCTCGGCCACCAGGCAGTTGTAGACGGCCTCCTCCGCGGCCTCGTACGCGGCGGCGAAGAAGGGATTGAGCTGCGAGTTCTCGAGCGTCTGGTCGGCCGCCGTCGTGAAGGCGATCGCGATCTCGCCGGAACCGTTGTGGGCATATGAGCCGGCACGGGCCAGGCCCAGCAGCGGACGCAGCGCCAGCCGCCGCAGCTGCTGCGCGGTCATGGGCGCGTCGCATGCGCAGACGGCGATGCAGGAGCCCTCGGGCGGCGACGGTTCGACCGGGTCGAACCGCAGGCCGCCGGCGGTGAGCCGCTCGCGCTCGCCGAAGTTGCACATCAACAGCACGCCCAGCGTGTGCTCGCCGACCCGGCGGGAGGCGGTGCCGATGCCGCCGGCGAAGTCGAAGCAGGTCATTCCGGTGCCGCCGCCGACCGAGCCCTCTGGGACCTCGGTGCCGAGCGCCGCGCGGGCCCGGTCGACGTCCTCGGTCGTGATGGTGCGGGCGTCCGCCAGGTCGGAGTCGTCGCACTCCCCCACCACCGGGATCAGCGTGTTCGATGGATCGCCGCCCTCGGCCAGCACCGCGCCGTGATAGACCATCCCCAGCGCGTGGGTGCCGCACAGGTAGACGGCGGTCTGGATGATGCCCCACTCCTCGATCTCGAGCTTCTTGGTCAGCTCGCCCACGCCGTTGACGGTGGCGACGCCGGCCCGGGCCGGCAGCTGCGGCGGGGCGACCACGGTGACGCCGGTCAGCTCGCCGCTGACCGCCTGCGAGTGGCCCACAAGCACGCCGGGCACGTCGGTGATGGCATTGCGCGGCCCGGTCGGCAGAAGGCCGACGGGACCTGCGAGATCTCTCCAGCGCTGCGGCATGAACGCGAGGTTCTATCACGGTTCAGGCGCCTCACGCCGTCCCATCGGCAGTTCGCCGTGACGCCCGCGCAACCGGTAGCCGCGTCTCGGGCCTGGTCTCACGATTCCCCCGCCGTCGCGGCGCGGCCCGGACGAGAAGCGCCAGAGCAGGCCAAACCCGGGCACGGGACCGTGACGGGTCGTTACGTGCGGGTCACAGCTCCGGGAACGGCCAAGGATGCGCCCCTTCGAAGGCCGCCGCTGCGCGCAGCACCAACGCGTCTTCGCTGCGGCGGCCGACGATCTGCAGGCCCACCGGCAGCCCGTCCACCATGCCGCAGGGGACGGTCGCGGCGGGCTGTCCGGTGACGTTGAACGGGTAGGTGAACGCCGTCCAGGACAGGTACTCCGTTGTGCGCCCTACCACGCTGCCCGGCTGATCGAGCCCGGCCGCGAACGCCGTCACCGGCAGCGTCGGCGTCAGCATCAGGTCGCACCGCTCCGCCATGAACGCATCCCAGGCCGCCGCGTAGCGCGCCTTCGCGCTCTGAGCGTTGACCAGATCGGTCGCCGCCATCTCCAGCCCGCGCTCGATCACGGGCACACGACCCTGGTCGAGCCGCTCGCGCACCTGGTCGAACCGCCCCGCATACGGCGCCGCCTGGTTCGCACACCAGATCGTGTCCACGATCGGCCACGGATCATCCAGCTGTGGGTGCCCCTCGTCGACGGCCGCGCCCAGCGCCGCGAAGCTGTGCGCCGCCGCCTCGCACACGGCCACCACCTTCGGCTCGGCCGCGGCGAAGCCGAGGTCGCCACTCCAGAGCACCCGCAGCCCTGCCACCCCACTCGCCAGCCGCGCCCGCGTATCCGTCCCCGAGCTGACGTCCATGAACAGCACGGCATCCGCCACGCTCCGTGTGATCGGCCCCTGCACCGACAGCCCAGAGTTGACCGGATCGGTCGGCACCAGGCCCCAGGTCGGCTTCAGCCCGAACACGCCGCACATCGACGCGGGCATGCGGATCGAGCCGGCGCCGTCACCGCCCTGGTGCAGGACGTTCGGCATCAGCGCCGCAGCGGCTGCAGCTCCGCCGCTGGATCCGCCGGCCGAGGCGCCGGCCTGCCAGGGGTTTTCGGTGGAGCCGTGCACCCGGCTCGTGGTCTCGCCCTTCCACCCGGCCTCGGGCGTCGCAGTCTTGCCCAGGATCACGGCCCCTGCTGCCCGAACAACCGCCACAAACGGCGCGTCCGACTCCGCCACGTACCGTTCGGTCAGGAGCGATCCGCCGGCGGTGCGCACACCGGTCACGTCCAGCAGATCCTTGATCGTGATGGGAATGCCCGCCAGCGGCCCCGCCGTCCCGTCCACGTACGCCCGCTCGGCTGCGGCCGCCTGCTCCAGCGCCAGCTCGCCGGTGACCGTCACGAACGCGTTCACCCGCGGCTGCACGCGCTCGATCTGGTCGAGCGCATCACGCGCCACCTCCACCGGCGAGCGCTCGCGCCGGCGATAGCTCTCGATCAGCTCCGCCACGCTCACGCCAGCACGCCCTCCAGGAACCGGACGGCGTTGCCCCAGGCCAGCGCCCCGTCGTGCGGCTGGCCGATCGCCGACAGCACGTCGGCGTAGAACGTCTCCCGCGGCGGCTCCGCCTGGCGCGCGAGCATCGTGTCCACGTCCGTCGGCTGCTCCGGCAGCAGCGGCGGGTCGATCTCGTCGCCGAAGAAGCCGCAGAAATCAGCCCCGAACGCCACCGCGTCGGCGCCGGCCACGGCGGCGATGTGGTGGTGATGCTCGGCCAGACGCTGGGCCGGATCGCCCGGGCCCACGAAGGCCGGAATCGCGCACAGGCCCACCACCCCTCCCCGCTCGCCCACACCCGACAGCACGTCGTCGGCCAGGTTGCGCGGGTTCGCGAACACCGCGGCCGCGTTGGCGTGCGACGCCAGCACCGGGCCTCCATACCGCTCCAGCGCCAGCTCGCATCCGCGCGGGCTCAGGTGCGACAGGTCGAGCGCCATCCCCAGCTGCCCCATCTCGTCCAGCAGCTCGAACCCGAGCCCGGTGATCCCGGCTCCGGTCTGCTCGGCCAGCCCGTCTGCGAACGCGTTCGCCCGGTTCCACGTCAGCCCGGCCATCCGCACGCCCAGCCGGTGCAGGGTGCGGATCATGCCCGGGTTCCTTCCCAGCGCCTCCACCCCTTCGAGCGACAGGATGCCTGCGATGGCACCGTCGGCGATCGCCTCGCGCAGCTCGAGCGTCCCCTCCACGATCCGCAGCCTGCCGTCCGAGCGGTCGGCCTCGCGCCGGGCCGCGTCCAGCTGCTGGATCGTGACCCGCAGCGCCGACTCCGGCAGGTGCCTGTCGTCCACGAAGGCCGGTAGCACCTGCACCCGCACGCCTGCAGCCTCAAGCATCGGCAGGTGCCGCTGCGCGAACGCGTCGTCGTCGCCCAGCTCGCGCCGCTCGAGCACGTCGAGCAGCGCGTCGAGGTGCAGATCGGCGATCACGCGCGGGCGGCTATACCTGGAACACGGACGAGGAGGCGACCTTGTCGTGCAGGGCCTGACGCCGGTCGTCCCACAGCGGGAACAGCACGTCGACGATCACGACCACGGTTAGCAGCGTGAACACCGCGAAGGCCAGCCAGCGCAGGAACGCCCGCGGATAGCCGATCGGCCCGCTGCCGTGCACATCGCGCACCGCGATCCCGAGCGCGCGCTTGCCGAGCGTCTGCCCGGTGCTGCCGTGAGCGATGGTGAAGTAGAGCGCCGAGAACAGCACCACGCCGATGCCCACCCGCAGCGAGGAGCCAAGGCTCCCCGGCACCAGCGCCAGAATGCCGCCCAGCGCGACTCCGCCCGCCAGCATCACCGCGACGTCGATCACGAGCGCCCACGCTCTGCGCCACCAGCCGCTCAGCTCCAGCGGCGCCGGCCTCAACGCCGCGGCGGCAAGCTGCCCCGAGCTGCGCCCGTCCGGCCCCACCTCGTCGGCCGAGGGCCCGGGCGCCGTCACGATGCACGCCGCCCGGTGCTCGGGCACGTTCGCGCCGTTCGGCCGCTGCAGGCTCGGATCGATCGTGCGGCACGCCTCCTCGGCCACGGGGCAGCGCGGGTGAAACCTGCACCCCGACGGCACGTGCACCGGGTTCGGCGTCTCCCCCGTCAGGATCTGCGGCACCGTCTGCTCGTTCGGGTCGCGCTTCGGCACCACCGAGATCAGCGCGCGCGTGTAGGGATGCTGCGGGTTGCGCACGACCTCCTGGGCAGGCCCCTCCTCCACGATCCGCCCCAGGTACATGACCGCGATCCGGTCTGCGAAGTGGGCCGCCGTCGAGAGGTCGTGCGTGATCATGAGGATGCCCATGCCCTCCCTGCGCAGCCCGTCCAGCAGCGCCAGGATGCCGGCGCGCACCGACACGTCCAGCATCGAGACCGGCTCGTCGGCAACCAGCAGCTTCGGATCGAGCACCAGGCTGGCGGCGATCGCCACGCGCTGCCGCTGCCCGCCCGACAGCTCGTGCGGGAAGCGGTCGATGAACAGGTCGGGCGGCGTCAGGCCGGCACGCTTCAGCGCCTCCAGCACCTTCTGCTCACGCTCCTTCGACGAGCCGCCCAGCCTGTGCACAAGCAACGGTTCCTCGATCGTGTCGCGCACCCGGAAGCGCGGGTCGAGCGACTCGTAGGGATCCTGGTAGATCATCTGGATCTCCCGCCGCAGCGGCCGCATGCCGCCCGCCGACATGCCGGTGATGTCGCGCCCGGCGAACCGGATCGACCCGCCCTGGTTGTCGACCATTCTGATCACGGTCTGCGCCGTGCTGGTCTTGCCGCAGCCGGACTCGCCCACCAGCGCCACCATCTCGCCGGGGCCGACCGAGAAGCTGACGCCCTCCACCGCGTGCACCTGCAGCCGCGGCTGCCGCTTGAGCGTGCCCACGACCCCGCGCGACACGGGGTAGCGGGTGACCAGGTCGTCGACCTCGAGCAGTGGCCCGGGCTCGGCCGTGGTGCTCATGCCGGCTCCTTTGCGACCACGTGGTCGTTGAGATGGCAGACGGCTTCGTGCCCCGGCGACGTTTCCATGCGGCGCGGTGCGACCGTCGCGCACGGCGCAAACGCCGAGTCGCAGCGGGGAGCGAACGGGCAGCCCACGATCTCGCGGTCGAGCCGCGGCGGCGCCCCCGGAATCGAGAGCACGTCCGCGTCGCCGAGCAGGTCGGGTGTGGCGCCGAACAGCATGCGCGTGTAGGGGTGCCGTGGGTCGTGGTAGATGCTGGACATCGCGCCCATCTCGACGATCTCGCCGGCGTACATCACGGCCGCCCGATCGCAGACCTGCGCCACGACGGGCAGGTCGTGCGTGACCAGGATCATCGAGAGACCGAGGTCGCGCGTCAGTCGCACGAGCAGCTCCAGGATCTGCGCCTGCACCATCACGTCCAGCGCCGTCGTCGGCTCGTCGGCCAGCAGCACCCTGGGCTCGCAGGCCAGCGCCAGTGCGATCGCCGCCCGCTGCCGCATGCCGCCCGAGAACTCGTGGGGGTAGTTGTTGACGCGGTCGCCCGAGATGCCGACCAGCTCCAGCAGCTCCCGCGTCTGCCCGCGCGCGGCCTTGCCGGTGGCGGTGCCGTGCAGCTCCATCGGCTCCACGATCTGGCTGCCGATCGTCTTGACCGGGTTGAAGGCGTTCATCGCCCCCTGGAACACCATCGCGATGTCCTTCCAGCGGTGCGGGCTGACGGTGTCCTCGCCCCGGGCCATGATGTTCTCGCCGTCCAGCGAGACGCTGCCGGCGACGGACGCGCTGGACGGCAGCAGCCCCATCATCGCCAGGATGGTGGTGGTCTTGCCGCACCCCGACTCGCCCACCAGCCCCATCCGCTCGCCCGGACGCAGGTCGAAGCTGACGCCCTGGACGGCGTGCAGCTCACTGCCGCCGGAGAGGTCGAACCAGACGTGCAGGTCCTCGACCGAGAGGATCGGCTCGCGACTCACTCCGAGTCGAGCTTTCCGCCCAGCGGCCGCAGCCGGAACCGCCGCACCGACAGGTGGCCGACCTTGAGGCGCGGGTTGAGCGCGTCCTCCATCGACTGGCCGACCATGGTGCAGGCCAGGATCACGATCGTCACGCACACACCGGGCGGCACGATCGCCCACCAGGCGTTGTTCAGCACGGCGTTGCCGAGGAACGCGTTCTCGATCAGCCGGCCCCAGGAGATGGCGCTGGGATCGCCCAGGCCGAGGAAGGTGATGTAGGTCTCGGCGAACACCGCCAGCGCCACCATCAGCACCGTGTTGGCGATCAGCAGCGGCGCCACCTGCGGCAGCACGTGCTTGAACACCAGCCTGTTGTTGGTCGCTCCCAGCGATCGCGCCCGCTTCACGTACACCCGCTCGCGCACGCTCTTCACCTGGGCACGGATCAGCCGGGCGGTGCTCGTCCAGTAGATGATGCCGATGATGATGATGATGTTCTTGAGGCTGCGCCCGAAGATCGCGGCCATCACGATCATCAGCGGGATGTCGGGGATGACCAGGAAGATGTCCGTGATCCGCATCAGCACCACGTCGATGATGCCGCCGACGAACCCCGAGATCACGCCCACCGCGCCGCCGATCAGCATCGCCACGAGCGCCGCGGCGAACCCGACCTCCATCGACACGCGGGTTCCGGCGATCAGCAGCGAGAGCATGTCCACGCCGCCGTCATCGGTGCCCAGCCAGTGGGCGGAGCTGGGCGGAGCGTAGACCGGGCCGGTCTTGTCGTGGATCGAGTAGGGCTCCAGGTAGGAGCCGAAGATCGCGATGAATACGAAGAAGAACAGCACCCCGAGGCCCACAAGGGCCGCCGGCTGGCTGAGGATCGCGGCACGCATGAAGCCCGGCGTGCGGCGCTCGCCGAGGCCCTCGGCGGACAGTTCCTCGAGCTGTTCCGGGGCAGCCGGAAGCGGATGGTCGAGCGTCATGTCGTCACCCGTGGATCGAGCTTGAAGTACAGCAGGTCAGCCAGGAAGTTGAACAGGATCACCGAGATCGTCAGCAGCAGGAACGCTCCTTGCAGGAACGTGTAGTCGCGTTTGTCGATCGCATCGACGATCGCCAGGCCGATGCCCGGATAGTCGAACACGTACTCGACGGTGATCGCGCCGCCGACGATGAACCCGAGCGACAGCGCGATCAGCGTGACGATCGGCAGCATCGCGTTTCGCAGGCCGTGCTTGCGGACGATCGCGAAGTTGCTGAGCCCCTTGGCCCGCGCCGTCAGCACGTAGTCCTCGCCCAGCGTCTCCAGCATCGCCGAGCGCACGATCAGCGTGTACTCGCCGTAGAGCACCAGTCCCAGCGTCAAGGCCGGCAGGATCATGTGCTCGAGCCGGTCCTTCCAGTAGTCGTACGTGGAGGGGTTGCCCAGGATGCCGAGGTCAGGGCTCTGGATGCCGCCATGCGGCAACCCTATCCGGTCGGCTACGAAGTAGACGATCATCAGCCCCAGCCACTGGGTCGGCATCGAGTAAAAGGCCAGGCTCGTCCACAGCGATCCCTTGTCCACCCACGTGCCTCGTCGCCAGGCGGCGACCACCCCCGTCAGTAGGCCGAAGACGATCGAGAAGACGGTGCCCAGCGTCAGCATCAGAAGCGTGTTCTTGAGCGGGTCCCAGAGCAGGCCGCGCACGGGCTGGTGGGAGACGTCCGAGAGGCCGAGGTTCCCGTGGGCGAGCTGCTTGAGGTAGATCTTGTACTGCTCCCACTTCGACTTGTCCAGGCCGAGATCGTGGCGCAGGGCGGCCTTGAACTGGATCGTGCAGTGCTGGCAGCGCAGCCCCGACACGGCATCGCCGGGCAGGGCGCGGAACAGCAGGAAGTTGATGGTGACGGCCACGAACACGGTGAGCAGCGCGAACAGGGTTCGCTTCACCACATAGTCGGCTCGTCCTTCCACTCGTTCCTCTTTCGTTCCGCGCCCCGCTCGGCGCGCCGCCTACTTCTGGTAGGGCTCTGTCATGTAGCCATAGTTGTAGCCGTTCAGCTCGGGGTGGTAACCGCCCCATTTCGGCTGCGCCGCCGAGATGGCCTTCTCGTTCACGAGGAACGTATAGATCCACTGGTCGGAGAGCAGCTTGTCCATCTGCTGCACGAGCGCCAGTCGCTTGGCACCCGCCAACGTGCCTGACTGCTTGTACATCTGATCGTAGGACGGGTTGTCATAGCCGGTGTCGCTCCATGAGCACCACTGGCCCTTGGTCGCGACCGACAGCTGGAAGTCGGGATCCGTGTACGAGAACCAGTCCCACAGGGCGATGTCGAACTTGGCGTACCCGGTCGACTTGGCCGCGTCGCAGTTGTCGTCGGTCTCGATCGCGTAGGCCTGTGCGGAGTCGCCACCGGCCTGCTGGGTCACCTTGATGCCGAGCTTCGACCAGCCGTCAGCGACGATCGAGAACTCGCGGCTGCCGTTGAAGTCGAGGCTGCCGGGCACCATGATCTGGTACTGCATCGGGTGCGCAGGCTGCGCGTACTTGCCGGTGGTAGCCGGCGCGACGCGAATGCCATTGGCGCCCCTCTTGTAGCCAAGCTGGTCGAGCATGGCGTTGGCCTGGTCGCAGTTGAACTGCAGCTTCTGGTCGTCGGGGCTCTGCCAGTTGATGCCGAACGGACCGATGACGCTCTGGTTGGCAAGTGTTGCCTGCCCGTCGTAGATCACCGAGATGATCTGCTGACGGTCGACGCACATGGACATCGCCTTCTTCACCCGCGGATCGAGCAGCTCGCGGTTCTGGGGCTTGCGCGGGTTCGAATTCCAGGTGATGTTGGTGAACTCGCCGTACTTGTATGGCGTGATCGCCAATCCGCCGGACTGCTTGAGCGCGTTCACCGCGGTGTAGGGCACCTGATCGACTGCCGAGATCTGGCCCGACTTGAGGTCGGCGATCATCGAGTCCGAGTTGGTGTAATAGACGAGACCGACCGCCTCCACGTGCGGCTTGGGGCCCCACCAGCCCGGGTTGGGCTTGAACACCGTGGTGCCCTTCTTCTCGTACTTGGTGATCTGGAACGGGCCGCCCGACACCAGCGGCAGCGAGTTCTCGGGACGGAACGCCTTCAGATCCTTGCCCTGATTGCCGGCGTGCGAGCCCCAGATGTGCTCGGGCAGGATGTAGAGAGATGCGATGTTTGACAGCACGAGATTCGGATCGACCGGCGCGTCGTAGTGGAACACGACCGTAGTCGGGTTGGGCGCATCCACCGTGGTGACGTGGGCGACCGAGCTCGCCAGCACGGCGGTCGCGTCGTTCTGGTATTTGACGATGGTATTGGCCGTCCACGCCACGTCAGCCGAGGTCAGCGGCTTGCCGTCCGACCACTTGGCGCCGGAGTGCAGCGTATAGGTATAGGTCTTGAAGTCGGCACTATGCGTCCACTTGGTGGCGAAGCTGCCCTCGTAGCTGGTCAGGTTGGGCGCCAGCTGCACCAGCTCCGGATACACCTCGAGGTAGGCGGTGACTGCCTCGGCCTCGATGTAGTTGAACGGGTTGAGCGTGTCGATGTAGTTGGTCGTGCCGATCGTGAACACGCCACCCTGTTTGACGCCTCCGCTGCCTCCGGACGAGCCGCTGCTGCCACCGCACCCTGCGGCCAGTAGCACGGCGGCCAGCGCGGCCGCAGCGAGCATCCTTCGTGCACTCATTGCGTTCCCTCCCGGGTTCCAAGCGCCGGCTCGGCGCCCTGATGATGATCTCTGCCCGGCCGCGGTCTGCGAGCGGCCAGCTCGTCGATGTGGGACGTCACCTCCACAACCGCCTGGTCGAGCCAGATCCGGCCCTTCTCGGCGGTGGCGACGGTGGCGTCGCCGATCACTCCGGACTCCGTCCATCCGCTCCACTGGCCCTTGATCGAAAGCGGGCCATCGTTCCAGTCCATCCACACGGTGTCCGAGTCCCATTCCGGGATCTCCCGCACCGCCTTTTCCATCTGCACCCGCTCGGGGTAAATCGCGAGGTAAAGCGACGTCTCGAGCTCGCAGGCGTGTGCCATGCCGCCGGGCTGGTCGGAGTCACGCGTGCGAGCCAGCAGCTCGGCCGACTCAGGCGTCGACAGGTACCAGAACGTGGCCGCGATCACGTCGCGCCGCTCCAGCATCAGCAGCCGCGCGGCCATGTCGACCAGCGGCACGTTCGAGCCGTGCCCGTTCACGAACAGGATGCGTCGGAAGCCATGGTGGATCAGGCTCTTACCGATATCCACCAGGTACTCGACGAACCGCTTCCATTCGATCGTGATCGACCCGGGGAAGTCCATATGGTGCGGCGTGTAGCCGTGCGTGACCGTTGGCAGCAGCAGGCTCTGCTCGGGCCGCGCCAGCACCGCCCGCTCGGCCAGCGCCTCGGCGATGACGGCGTCCGTGTCGATCGGCAGGTGGTAGCCGTGGTCCTCCAGCGTGGCCACCGGGATCACGCACACCGGGTCGTCCGCGACGCGCTCGGCCACCTCTGGCCAGGTCAGCTCGGCGTACCGGTGTGTGTGCTCAGTCGAAGGCATAGTGCTGGTGCTCGGAGTCGCAGGGATTCCCGCGTCCGAACATGATCTCTCTCCTTGTGACGTCAGCGATGCACCAAAAGACAGTCTTGGTCTGTGAGCCGGGCCCGGGATGACGGCAGATCGAGTCGGGTGCGTCCCGGTGGTCGCTGATCGCCGCGAGCAGCGTCGCGGCCGTTATGGTGCCCTCCGCAAGCCATGAGAGCGCGCGACGATACCGGACGTCCGAGCGGGCTGCATAGTCAACGTCGCCCTCGTACGGCAGCATCCGCTCGCTCACGTAGTGATTGGTGTGGGCCAGCGTGCCGCGCGCATCCGGCCGGATCAACTCGGCGTCGGTGGCCGATCCCTCGACCGAGACGACGCCTCCATCCGCGTGCGCCAGCACGGTGTTGTAGGACGATGCACGGGCGGGATGCAGCGCGGCGGCCACCGCATCGTCGAGCGTGCGTCGGCGCACGATGTCCCGCACGTGCAGCAGCCGGGGTATGCCGGGGCGGTTGTCGTTCGGCGCCACCTCGTTACCGGTCAGCGACAGACCGGCCGAGTTGAATCCGACGCTGATCCACGGCCCGATGCCGACGGTCAGGATCACGGGATCGCCGGGCACGCGCCACTCGATCGCGATCAGATCCTGCTCCGCCGATGCGGACAGGTCGTTCGTGTGGGCGACCCAGACGCCGCCGTCGGCGCTGGCGGGCGCGCACGCCACCAGGTCGGAACAGCCACGGGCCGGCTCGGGAGCCGGCACCTCGTCGAGCTCCTCGATGCCGGCGGCGAACAGCGCTCCGCGATCGACCCCGGCCGCGTCGGCCACACCGTCCAGCTCGTCGACCAGCCACGGCAGCTCCCGCCGCGTCACCTCGAGGTACGGCTGCGCCGCGGCGACGGTCGCATCGCCGACTGCGTCGCAGCGGCGCCGGATCGCACCGGCGCAGGCGGCGCCGATCTGCTCGCCCACCTCACGATGCGTCCCGGCGACGCGCAGCACCTCGAGGGTTCGCGATCGGGCCTGGCCTGGCATCAGATGGAGCTCTGGCGCTGCAGTAAACGTCTCAATGATCCGCCGATTGTCTCCATCCGCAACGGGCCCGTCAACCCTGCGGGCGGTGGTCGTGGTCACCCCCCGGAGGAGGACACCGCGTTCGGTGCGCGGCTGCCCACGAGCAGCGTGATCGTCGCACCGGGACCGTAGCTGCCGTCCGGCGCATAGCCGGTTGCCCGCAGCACGGTGCCGCGCGTGCCGTAGGGTGCCTGGTGGACCACGAACGTGACCGGGCCGTGTCGCTGAAACAGCGCCTTCGCCTGGGGCAGCGGCAGGCCGACCACGAGCGGGAAGTCATACGCGGCTCCGCCGGAAGCGTCCGCGCGCGCTCCCAGCGCGAGGGCGGCAGCTCCGACCGCTGATGTGACCGCCAGCACACCCGCCAGCACGGTCAGGGTGACGCTGCGCGATACCGTAGCCGCCGCTCCAAGTGCCAGCGCGGCCAGTAGGCAGAGCAGGGCAAGCACCCAGCCGGGCGGCTCCAACAGCGCGATGGCCACCAGCACAGCCGCTGTCGCAGCCACCACGACCGTGACGACGCCGGGGATCAGGCGCGGCCACCGTGTGGTGGCCGCCCGGGGCTCGGGTTCCGGCTGCGGCACTGCGGTCACACGGCCACGATAGCCGCCGGCACTGCGCATGTGTCGGTCGCCGCGGGCCGTGGTATAGATCGGGCGATGGCTACGCATGCCACCCGAAACGCACCCATGTACCGGCAGGTCGCCGACCAGCTGGCCGTCGAGATCGCATCCGGCGAGCTGCCGCCCGGACACCGGGTGCCGTCGGAGCGGGTGATCGCCGAGCGCCATGGCCTGTCGCGGATGACCGCCCGCCAGGCGGTCGAGCTGCTGGTGCGGCGCGGCCTCGTCTACCGGCGACCCGGATCGGGCACCTACGTCGCCGCCGCGCGGGTGGAGCACACGCTGCAGTGGTTCGCCGGCTTCACCGAGCAGATGCGGGCGCAGGGGATCGAGCCGGGCGGGCGCGTCCTGGCCGTCAGGCTGTCCGGGCAGGACGGCTCGGACGCAGGCGTCGCGCTGGAGTTGCCGGAGGGCGACGCCAGCTGGATGGTTCGCCGCGTGCGGTTCGGAAACGGGGAGCCGCTGTTGGTGGAGGAGTCGCACGTCCCGGCCCGCCTGTTCCCCGACCTCAACCGCCACAACCTGGCTCAGAGCTCCCTGTATGACCTGATGCGGAGCCGCTACGGCGTTGACCCGGTGCGCGCCCACGAGACGATCGAGCCGACCGCGTGCGAGCAGGACGAGGCCCGTCACCTGGCCACGCGGCCGGGCGCTCCGGCCATCCTGGTCACGCGAACCGCGTACGACGGCGGCGACCGGCCGGTGGAGTACGCCCGCGACGTCTACCGCGGCGACCGCGCCCGGTTCGTGGTCGACCTGCGGCGCCAGCAGGACGGGCGCGCTGGGGTGGTTGATTAGCTCGGCGCGCGCTCGGCGCTGAGCGCGAACAGCTCGCCGCGTAGGTCGGCCAGCGGCTGGGCGCCCGCGTCGCCCTCGCCGCGGCGGCGCACCGAGACCTGGCCGGACTCCACCTCGCGGTCACCGACGACCAGGATCCGCGGCATCTTCTGCCGCTCTGCCTCCGCGATCTTCTTTCCCACCGACTCGCCGCGGATGTCCGCCTCGGCTCGCAGGCCGGCGGCGTTCAGCTCGGCCACCACCTGACGGGCGTAGTCGTTGTGACGGTCCGCGACCGGGACCACCAGCGCCTGCACCGGCGCCAGCCAGACCGGGAACGCGCCCGCGTAGTGCTCGATCAGGATGCCGATGAAGCGCTCGAACGAGCCGAACAGCGCGCGGTGGATCATCGCCGGCGTGTGCTCGGCGTTGTCCTCGCCGGTGTAGGTGATGCCGAACCGCTCGGGCATCTGGAAATCGAGCTGGATCGTGCCCATCTGCCAGGAACGGCCGATCGAGTCGGTCATGTGCAGGTCGATCTTCGGCCCGTAGAACGCGCCGTCGCCCTCGTTCAGCTGGTACTCCACCCCGGCCCGCTCGAGCGCCCCGTGCAGCGCCGCCTCGGCCGCGTCCCAGAGCTCGTCAGCGCCGATCCGCTTCTCGGGCCGCGTCGACAGCTCGATCCGGAGGTCGAGCTGGAAGATCCCGTAGATCGCCTGCGCCAGCTCCAGGCAGCCGATCACCTCGTCCTCGATCTGCTCGTGGGTGCAGAAGATGTGGGCGTCGTCCTGCGTGATGTGCCGCACCCGCATCAGGCCGTGCAGGGTGCCGGACGGCTCGTGCCGGTGCACCAGCCCCTGCTCGGCCAGTCGCAGCGGCAGGTCGCGGTAGCTGCGGCGCTCGTCGCCGAAGATGTTGACGTGGCCTGGGCAGTTCATCGGCTTGATGCCGAACTCGCCCGCCTCAACCTCGGTGAAGTACATGTTCTCGCGGTAGGCCTCCCAGTGGCCGGAGCGCTTCCAGACCTCCACGTTGTAGAGGATCGGCGTTCGCACCTCCTGGTAGCCGCGCTCCCGGTTCAGCTCGCGCCACAGTGTGGTCAGCTGGTTCCAGATCACCATCCCGCGCGGATGCCAGAACGGCGAGCCCGGCGACACGTCCGAGAAGTGGAACAGATCGAGCTCACGGCCCAGCCGGCGGTGGTCGCGGAGGCGTGCCTGCTCGACCCGCTCCAGGTACTCGTCCAGCGCGGCCTGGTCGAAGAAGGCGGTTCCGTAGATGCGGGTCAGCATCGGGTTGTCGGAGTCCCCGCGCCAGTAGGCCCCGGCCGTGGACAGCAGCTTGAAGGCTTTGATCGGCTTTGTCGTCTGCAGGTGCGGGCCGCGGCACAGGTCCTCGAACCCATCCTGCGTGTAGAGGCTGATCTCACCGTCCGGCAGGTCGCGCGCCAGCTCCAGCTTGTACGGCTGCGCCTCAGCCTCGAAGCGGGCCAGGATCTCTGCCTTGTTCACGCCGTCAGTGCGCACGAACGGGTGCTCCTGGGCGAGGATCCGGCGCATCTCCTGCTCGATCCGGCCCAGGTCGTCCGACGAGATCGGTTCGGGGAACTGGAAGTCGTAGTAGAACCCGTCGGCGATCGCTGGGCCGATCGCCACCTTGGCGTCGGGCCACAGGTGCAGCACCGCCTCGGCCATCACGTGCGCCGTCGAGTGGCGCAGCACCGGCAGCGCCTCCGCATCGCGCGCCGTCAGGATGCGCACGCGGTCGCCCTCGGCCAGCGGCAGCCGCAGGTCGCGCACCTCGTCTCCGACGCCCACGGCCACGGCGGCCTGGGCCAGCCGCGGGCCGATCGCGTTGGCCACATCCAGGCCGGTCGCGCCGTTCTCGAGCTCAAGATCGGTCCCGTCGGGCAGTCCAATGCGCATGTCGGAGAGCATATCGACCGGCGCTGTTAGGCTGACCGCATGCAGGACCTCGCGATCGTGCTTGCGCTGCTGCTCGTGGCGGCGGTCGCCGCGCTCGTGCATCGGGAGCGTCAGCGGAGGCGGGCGCTGGCGCTGCTGGGCCGTCGCGGCGATCTGGAGGCCGCGGCTCGGGCCGCCACCGAGGGTCGCGCCGACCGCCCGTCGCTGGACGCCGCGCTGGCGCTGCGCGACGCCATCATGGAGGCCTCCCCCACGCCCGTGATGCTGTTCGACGCGGGCGCCCGCCTGGTGCGCGCCAACCGGGCCACCCGGGAGGCCATCCCCGACCTCGAGGTGGGCACCACCGCCGCCGTCCAGGAGGTCGCCACGGCCGTTCACGATGCGCTGGCCGGCCGGCCGCCGCGCCCGTTCGACGTGACCGTCTATCAGCCGGAGCGGCGGCGCTTTCACGCGCACCTGCGCACCTACCCCGACCGCGGCACGCGCTGCTGCGTCGTGGTGCTGGCCGACGAGAGCGCCGAGGCCGACTACCGGGATGCGCGGCGGCTGTTCTCGGCCGGCGTGTCGCACGAGCTGCGCACGCCGCTGGCGCGGATGCTGGCGCTGGTCGACACGCTGTCGCTGCCGCTGGACGAGTCCGAGCGGGAGCAGACCATGGATCAGATGCGGGACGAGATCGACGCGATGCGGGAGCTGATCGAGGACATGATGCTGCTGGCCCGGCTGGAGGTCGAGGGCATATCCGGCGGCGAGCCGGCCGACGTCGCCGAGGCGGTCGAGGACTGTCTGGAGCGACACGCCGACGCCGCGCAGGCGGCAGGCCTACGGCTGGCCGGGCACACCAGCGCCGGAATCGTCACCGCCGTTCCGCGACGACTGGTGGACGTGATCCTGGACAACCTGCTGGAGAATGCGATCCGCCACGCCGGCGAGGGCGCCGACATCGACGTCACCGCCCGTGGCCTGACGGGTGCGGTCGAGCTGTCGATCGCCGACACCGGCGCGGGGGTACCCGCCGAGCACCTCTCGCGGGTATTCGAGCGCTTCCACCGTGTCGAGGGGTCGCGTGCCGGTCCGGGCACCGGCCTGGGGCTGGCGATCGTCAAGCACATAGCCGAGGCGCACGGCGGGCGAGCGGTGATGGAGAGCGTCGAGGGTCAGGGCACCACGGTGCGGGTGACGCTGCCCGCGCCCGCGGTGGTGCCTGCCAGCGGCACCGGCGACGCCGGTCAGGCGCCCGGTTTGGGCACCGCGTCGAACCTGTAGCCGACCCCGTAGTGGGTCTGGATGTACGTGTGCCCGGCCGCGCGCCGATCGATCTTGTCGCGCAGCTTGCGCACGCAGACGTCGACGGTGCGGTCACGGTGGCGGTGCGGGATGCCCCACACCCGTTGCTGGAGCTGGTCACGCGAGAGCGCGCGGCCGCGCTCGCCGGCCAGCACGTAGAGCAGGCGGAACTCGGTCGGCGTCAGCCCCACGTCCTCTCCCTCCAGGATGGCGGCGTGCAGGTCGGGGTCGATCACCAGCCCCTCGGCCACGATCGTCTCGGAGCCGGCCGCCGCCTTCATGCCGGCACGGCGCAGCACCGCCTCCACCCGCGCGACCAGCTCGCGCATGCCAAACGGCTTGCTCAGGTAGTCGTCGCCGCCGATGCCCAGCGCGTGCACCTTGTCGTGCTCGGAGCCGCGCGCGCTGACGATCACGATCGGCGTCTCGATGCCCTCGGCGCGCAGCGTCTCGGTGATCCGCCAGCCGTCGGTGCCGGGCAGCATCAGGTCGATCACGGCCACGTCGGGACGCTCATAGCGGAGCTTCGCGATCGCACGGTCGCCGTCCTCCGCCACCTCGACGTCCATGCCCGCGCGGCGCAGGTGGGTCGCCATGGCGTTGGCGATCACACGGTCGTCTTCGGCGATCAGGACTCGTGGCATGCGCTGATCGTAGACCGTGACCCGGACCAGAGATTCGCCGCCCCGGCTTGCCTTTTGTCCACCAGCCAAACGGACCTTCGAGTCACCTCTACAGTCCCTCCGTCTGGGTTCAACCTACTCGGCTGCCCTGGGCGGCGCAGAGGGGAAACTAGAGCAGCGGTGCGACCCCGGCAACCCCCATTACCGCAAACAGCGGAGTTTTTCTTCACCACCTCGCCAGCACCTCGCGGTCGCGCTCGTACGTGAGCAGTTGAGCGGCCTGCTCGCGGGTGACCCAGCGCAGCTCGTCCACCTCGTGATTGGGCTCGAATGCGCCGCCCCCAACCGCCATCACGTAGTAGCGCACGATTTTGGGCAGGACGGCGCCGTGCTTTTCGACCGTGTAGCGGACGACGCCCAAGTCGCGCTCGATGCGGCCGTGGAAGCCGGTCTCCTCCTGCACCTCGCGCAAGGCTGCGGCGATGTCGTCCTCGCCCGGCTCGTTCTTGCCCTTCGGCAGCGTCCAGTCGTCGTACCGGGGGCGATGCACGAGGGCGACTCGCTCGCCGTCGACCAGCACGGCGCCGGCGGCGCGAACGATGTTGTCGGCGGGTGCGGGCTCCATGTCCGTGATGCTTGTGAGGCTCAGCCGCGGTGCGCGCGCAGGCCGGCCACCCAGAACAGCAGACCGACCAGCCCCACCAGGCCCAGCACCATGCCGGCGAACACCCATGTGGTACCCCGGTCTCCGCCGACGGCGAACCCGACTGCCAGCATCGCGATTGCGAGCACGCCCAGCGCCTGGGTGACCACGAACGGCCCCGGCAGGCCGGCGGGAGTGATCGGCGGGCCACCCTGCGTGAGCCGGCTGGGGTCGGCCTCATCCTTGGCGCGGCTGCGCAAAGCCAGCGCGATGATCCCGCCGAAGACGGCCACGAAGTAGACGACCTGCGACCAGAAGTCGCCGATCCAGTCCACCAGGTAGGTGAACAGCACGATCAGGCCGACCGCCGCAAGCGTGCCCAGTGCGGCAACGCCGATCGCGGTCTGCCAGTTGTAGACCTGGCTGGGCTGCGGCTGCGGATCGGTCACGCCGGAGAGCCTACCGCAGCCGTCTGCCGGCGCACGCGGCCGCGCTCACGGCGTCCAGGTCAGTGACCGCGGATCTATCGTCAGGATCGAGCCGGTCGCTCCGGTGCGGCGGTCGAACACCTTCACCTGGTCCTGCAGCGACACCGCCAGGTAGCGGCCGTCGGGAGACCAGGCGTAGGAGGCGGCGATCGGCGGGGCGCCAGCAGGTACGCCGCCCGGCAGCAGCGACTGCAGCACGTCATGGCCGGGCGCTTGCTCGTACCAGAACGCACTGCCGTCGGACGCCACGGCCAGGTGCGATGTCCGCAGGTTCGTGCGGAACGTGCTCGAGCTGCCGGTCTCGCGGTTCAGCACCAGGATCGCGAACTGGGCGTTGGGGTCGCTCGGATCGACCGGCGCCACCGCCACGGCCAGTCCGGACGAGATCGCCGTCAGCGCGGTCACCACGTAGCCGTGCCGGGGCCGCCCGGCGGCGATTTCCAGCGCCCTGCCCAGCCGCAGCGAGCCGCCGTTCTGGTAGACGGCGTGTCCGTCGGACGTGAGCGTGGCGCCCGCCGGGGTGAACGCGGACGTGCAGCGGTAGCCGACCGTCGCGCTCCGTCGGAACGGCGACTCCAGGAGCTGGACCCTGACCCCGTGGCGGCGATCGGATGTACACGCCGCCGCGAACTCGGAGTCCGCCGTCCAGGTCACCCCGTCCACCCGGCCGCGCACCGTCGTCGACTGCAGCTCCCGCATCGACGAGCCGCTCAGCGAGACGACCGGCGCGCGCGGACGTCCCTGCGCCAGCACGACGGTGCCGTCGGGCGACGGCCAGGCCCGGCAGGCCCGCGTCTGGGCGTCCTTGACGGCCAGCGTGCTCATCGTCACCCGCTCCAGCACGCACCCCCTGGCGACCCACCACAACACGCCGCCGGCCCGCCGCATCATGTCCTTGCTGTGCAGCGGCGGTGGGTGGATGTCGGCAGGATGAGGTCCCGGCGCTGCGGCCGGCCCCGCCACCGTCGACCGGGACGGTGCCGCCACCAGCACCACCAGCGCCCCCAGCACCGTGATCAGTGGCACCGCGATCCGCACGGCGGCTCAGCTGATGCCCAGGTACGCCTTTCGCACCTCGTCGTTGGTCGCCAGCGCCTCGGCCCGGTCAGACAGCGTCACCTTGCCGGTCTCGAGCACGTAGCCGCGGCTGGCGATGCCGAGGGCGATCAGCGCGTTCTGCTCCACAAGCAGGATCGTAGTGCCCTCGCGGTTGATCTCCTGGATGATCTCGAAGATCTTGTCGACCAGGATCGGCGCCAGGCCCATCGACGGCTCGTCGAGCAGCAGCAGCTTGGGCCGCGACATCAGCGCCCGGCCGATCGAGCACATCTGCTGCTCGCCGCCCGACAGCGTGCCCGCCTGCTGGCCGCGCCGCTCGCTGAGGCGCGGGAACAGCGAGTAGACGTGCTCGATGTCCTGCTCGATGCCGTCCCTGTCGGACCGATTGAACGCCCCCATCTCCAGGTTCTCGCGCACGCTCATGCGCGGGAACAGGCGCCGTCCCTCCGGCGAGTGGGCGATCCCCATCTGCACGATCTCGTGCGGCGGTGCGTTCTGGATCTCCTTGCCGGCGAAGCGGATGGTGCCGGCCTTGGGCTTGGTGAGGCCCTGGATCGAGCGCAGCGTGGTCGACTTGCCCGCGCCGTTGGCGCCGATCAGGGTCACGATCTCGCCCTCGTTGACGGTGATCGAGAGGCCCTTGACGGCCTCGATACGGCCGTAGAACGTCCGCACCTTGTCCATTTCGAGCAGGGCCGGCGGGTTCGCGGTCGGCGCCGGCGGCGCCTCGGCGCTCACGCGGTCGCCCCGCTTCCGGCCCCGGTGCCGCCGGCCGCGCCGCTACCCAGGTAGGCCTCGATCACGCGATCGTTGGCCTGGATCTCGGCGGGCGACCCCTCGGCGATCTTCTCGCCGTGGTCGAGCACGGTGATCCGCTCGGACACGCCCATCACGACCTTCATGTCGTGCTCGATCAGCAGGATCGTGAGACCGCGCTCGTCCCGCAGCTGGGACACGAACCTGGTGAAGTCGGCCGACTCCTGGGGGTTCATGCCGGCGGTCGGCTCGTCCAGCAGCAGCAGGGTCGGCTCGCTGCCGAGCGCGCGCGCCACCTCCAGCCGGCGCTGATCGCCGTAGGACAGGTTCATCGAGTACTCGTCGTCGATGCGCTCGGAGAGGCCGCAGTAGCGCAGCAGCTCGCGCGCCCGCACCAGCGCGTCGCGCTCCTCGCGCCTGACGCCGGGGGTGCGCAGGATGCTGCGGATCAGGCCGCCCTTGAGACGGCAGTGCATGCCCACCAGCACGTTCTCGACGGAAGTCATGGTCTGGAACAGCCGGATGTTCTGGAACGTGCGGCCGACCCCGAGCTTGGTGATCCGGTGCGGCGGCAGGCCGCCGACGTCACGCCCTGCGAACAGGATCTCGCCGGCGGTCGGCTTGTAGGCGCCGGTCAGCATGTTGAAGAACGTGGTCTTGCCGGCGCCGTTCGGCCCGATCAGGCTCACGATCGAGCGCTCCGGCACCACGAAGTCGATGTCGCTGCAGGCGACCAGGCCACCGAACTCCTTGCGCGCGGCCCGCGTCTCCAGGATGGCGGTTCCGCTCAGACCGGCCTTGGGCGCCGGTGCCTCTGCCGCCTCGGTGCTCATCCCACCACCACGCCGGCGGTCTCGTGCTCTTCCTTGACCACGTCGAACTCGGCCTTGCGTCTGGAACTGGGTATCAGCCCCTGCGGGCGGAACAGCATCATCAGCACGATCAGCAGACCGAACAGCCCGGCCTCGTACTTGGTGATCTCGATGTTGGTGCCGAAGTTGGAGTTGATGGTGTTGCCGATCGCGCCCAGCCCCTGCTGGTTCAGGTAGGACAGCACGGCGGCGCCCAGGCACACGCCCCAGACGTTGCCCATGCCGCCCAGGATCACCATCGCCAGCAACAGCGTGGAGATGTAGAGCTTGAAGTTGTCGGGGATGGCGCCGCCCTGGTAGACGCCGTAGAAGCATCCCGCAGCACCCCCGAAGAACGCGCCCGAGGCGTAGGCCCAGGTCTTGACCTGCATCAGCGGCACGCCCATCGCGGCCGCCGCGATCTCGTCCTCGCGCAGCGCGACCCAGGCACGTCCCAGCCGCGAATCGCGCAGCCGGATCGAGCAGAACACGGTGATCGCCACCAGCAGCAGCCCCACCCGGTAGAACCAGACGTCCAGGTTGGGCGTGAGCAGGAAGTTGTCGGGCAGGAACGGGAGGATGCCGTGCAGGTAGCGGAACCCCATCGGATCGATCGGGGTGATGCCGGCGACGCCGTTGGTGAGGTTGAATCCGGTGCCGAACATGTTGTCGCCGTTGCGCACCACCTGGGGGATGATCTCGCCGAAGCCGAGCGTCACAAGCGCCAGGTAGTCACCGCGCAGACGCAGCGTTGGCAGGCCGATCACCACACCCGCGGCGGCCGCCATCGCCGCCGCCACCGGCAGCAGCAGCCAGATCGAGATGTGGATGCCGATCGCGTTGGACTGCACGCCCACCGCGCCGAACACGATGCTGTGGCTGGCGAACTGGGTCGACGCGAACCAGCCCGCCACGTAGCTGCCGATCGCGTAGAACGCCACGTAGCCGAGATCGAGCAGGCCGGCGTAGCCGACGACCATGTTCAGACCCACGGCCATGCACACGAACACGGTCATCGTCACCGCGGTGCTCAGGGTCGGGATCAGCTGGCTGGTGCCGAGCGACGTGTAGTACTCGGGGTAGAGCACGACCAGCGGCACGATGATGATCGGGAGGATCGCGCGCCGTGCCCAGCGCGGAATCGGCAGCTTGTCGATCATGCTCTGTCGGCCTCCGGCTGCCCCAGCAGCCCCTGTGGCCGGAACACGAGGATCAGGATCAGGATCGAGAACACGATCGAGGTCGTCCACTGCTCACCCGGCGCGTGCCAGGAGAGGCCCTCGTTGAATGCCTGGATCAACCCGATGATCAGCGCGCCCAGGGTGGCTCCCGTGAGGTTGCCGATGCCGCCCAGCACGGCGGCGGTGAAGGCCAATAGCCCGATCTGGCCGAGGTCGTAACGGGTGGTCGTGATCTCGAGCACGTAGAGGGTGCCGCCCGCACCGGCCAGGATGCCCGCCAGCGCGAACGTGAACGAGATCGTGCGGTCGACGTCGACGCCCATCATGCGGGCGGCGTCCATGTCCTGGGCCACGGCCCGCATGGCCTTGCCCTGGCGGGTGCGCCGCACCACGTAGGTGAGCGCCAGCAGCAGCGGGATCGTCGCCAGGATCACGATCAGCGACTTCGCCGGCCAGTCGAGGAACAGGATGTTGCTGGGCAGGATCGCGCCCACCCCGGTGTAGTTGGGCCCGTAGAAGAACTGGGCCGCGTTGCTGAGGATGTACGAGATGCCGAGGGTGGTGATCAGCGGCGCCAGCCGTGGTGCATTCCGCAGCCGCCGCAGTGCCACGCGCTCGATGGTCGGGTTGAGGATGCCGCAGAAGATCATTGCTCCCAGCATCGCCGCCAGCACGCCCAGGAACGTGACGATGCCCGACTGGGACCCGTCCAGCCCCAGCCGGGTGCCCGCGATCGAGACGGTGATCATCGTGCCCCACATGAACACGTCGCCGTGGGCGAAGTTGATCAGCTCGATGATGCCGTACACCAGCGTGTAGCCGAGCGCGATCAGCGCGTACAGGGCGCCGTTGGTGAACCCGATCAGCAGCACCGATCCGAACTGACCTGGCCCATGGACGAGGTTCACGGCCAGCCAGAACACGAGCAGGGCCAGCAGCGCGATCGTGACTGCCCGGTTCAGCAGCCCGGTGATACGAGGGAGCACCGCCAGGACGGGCCGTCGCGCGGTGTGCGTCTCGGTTGCCATGACGGCGCTCCCTCTCTTGCTCAGCCGCTGCCGGTGATCTTTGCCACCAGAGCCGGGTCAGGATTGACGACCTGGTAGGTGTCGAACTGCCCGGTCTTCGAGTTGCCAAGACCGATCGTGAACTGCTGCTGACCGATGATGTCACCCTGAGGACCGATCTGGAACGTCCCCAGGATGCCGTTGGTGATCTTCATGCCGAACACGTTCTTGGTGACCGACGCCCGCGTCCCGTCAGATGCGGCGATCGCGTTCAACAGCACCTGCGCGGTCTGCGCAGCGTAGGCGGTGTACGGCTGCACCGTGGTGACGCCGTACTTGGCCTTGAACTGGTCGATGAAGGTCTTGCCGGCGCCGACCAGCTTGTCGGCGGGAACGCCCGCGTTGCTGACGTACATGCCCTGTCCGGCCGCTCCTGCCGAGCCCGCACCGGTCAACGTCGAGCTGATGAAGAAGCCGTCAGGCGCGATCAGCTTGACACCGGTGTTCGCTCCCAGCACGGCGACCTTGTCCTTGATCAGCTGGCCGCCGTTCGAGCAGATCAGGCCGCCCAGGAAGATCGCGCCCGGGTTGGTGGCCTTGATCTTCTGCATCAGGGCCTGGTAGTTCGCGGCCTTGGGATCCCACGAGTCGCGGCCGGCAACCTTGATGCCGAGCTGCGTCGCCGCCTTCTGGAAGAAGTCGGCCACCCCGACGCCGTAGGACTCCTTGTCGTCGAGCACGTACACGCTCTTGACGCCCAGCTTCTGCGCCAGGGTTGCGTCCACCGCGCCCTGCGAGTTGTCCACCGCGACCACGCGGGCGTAGTTGCGGACGCCGCTCGGGTAGTACTTCTCGGGCTCGCCAGGCTCACCGCTCGGCTGCGTCAGCCCGAGGTTGGTGTTGGCGCCGGAGATCTCGATCATGCCGACCCGGTTCAGGATCGGCACCTCGAGCTTGGCGCAGGGCGAGTTGAGCGTGCCCAGCACGCCGATCACGCTGGAATCGCGGATGTAGGCGTTCGCGTTCGAGCTGCAGGTCGCCGGGTCGTAGGCACCGGCCTGGGCCGTCGAGTCGTCGCAGTCCTGGTACTGGACCGTGTACTTGCCGGCCTTGTAGTTGTGCGAGGCCAGCACCATGTTGATGGCCTCGGCCATCTGGTCGGTCTGGATCTTGTTGGAACCCTGCCGCGGCAGGTCCGACACGATCGTGAACTGGCCCTTGCCCTGGGGTGCGTGGCAGGTGGAGATGTTGACAGGGGCGCCCGCATTACCGCCACCACCGCCGCTCGAGCTGCTACTGCTGCTTCCGCAGCCGGCAGCTACTGCCAGTGCAAGGACTGCAACGATCGGTATGGCTCGGAATCGAACCGTCCCCATCACGTTCCTCCATCGTCGGGAGTTTGCTGTTCCGGGCCGGTCTGGCACCCGTTCGCCGATTGGCGACTGTGGTATTTACCATTCCTAAACACGTAGTACAAGCCTGACGGGCGATTCGGACGACACATTGCGAACAGCAAAACTGAAGACGGCGCTCCTGGCCGTGGCGCTGGCGCTCGCCACCGCGGCCTGTGGAAGCAGCCGCGCAGATACCGTTTCAAGCGACCATACGGCATCCGCGAGCTGTCCGTCGGTTCGCGCGGCCGGCTGGCAGACGTGGGCGAACCGGGTTCACATGACTGTGTTCTGCCCCACATGGCTTCCCATCTACGTCGACGGCGTGATCGGAGGCGACCTGAACACGGCGGCATCGCCGGGCCGCTTCTGGCAGGTGCACTTCGTCTGGCGCTCCGACGATTTCAGCCAGCTGATCCACATCGTGTTCGAGGGCTACGCTCCTGGCACGTGGCCGCGAACGTGCGGCGGCGTGCCCTGCTACGGCGGACGTGACGGCACCGAGACGCTGGGAGGTCACACCGTCACGTGGTACACGCGGAATCGCGGCTCGAGCACCGGGCACATCGCGGCGGCGTTCCGCGACGGCGGCAACAGGTACGTGGTCAGCCTGCACGTGATCGACCCCTACACGGCGGCCACTGCCAAGGCCACCGTGGCCCGGATCGTGAAGGGGCTGGTGCCGGTGAAGCCCTCCGCTAGCTGAGGCTGCGAGCCTCTCCCCGCGCTCGTTACCCCTGCAGCATCTCCGCCAGCGGAAACGCCCGATGCCGCCGCGGCGGCACCAGGAAGCTCTGCCTATGCGTGGTCGTCAGCACCGAGTTGAATCCCTGGCCGGGGTCGCGCGGCGCCAGCGGCAGCCGCCGGCCGCCCGGCAGCACCCCGTCCATGGCCAGCCGGTTTCGGTGGAAGTCGTCGCTGGTGGGGTTGAACACCACGAAGTGCAGGCCGGCCCGGGCCTCGGGGGTGAGCCCGTCGCGGCCCGGGTCCGCGCTCCAGTAGAAGGGGTTGTCGAGCGTGTTGAAGTCGGCGCGGATCGGCACCGCCGTTCCCTTCGGATAGGTGGTGCCATCGCGCCCCACCACGTCCGCTGCCAACCGCGAGGTCTGTTGAATGGCCGGGCTGTGGCCGATCCGCGCGTACTTCGAGGCATCCTTGCGGATCGCGGCCACGGTGGGCACGTCGTCCCTTCCCTGGCTGATGGTCAGTGTCCCCTCCGGCACCTTCCGGTTCGGGCCGAACACGGTGGCGGCCCGCTGGCCGTGGTCGAACGTCAGGAACCAGGATTCCAGGTCCTCGAAGATGTGCGAGACGTGCATCGTCGTACCCTGCCGGAAGTAGCCGCCGGGACCGCCGTCGGAGTAGCCCAGCGTCTCGATGTTGGCGATCCGCTCGGGCCCCAGTGACGCCTTCTGCGTGGACGTGAATCCCAGGAACAGCTCGGCCTGCTCCGGGATCAGGTCGGCACCGGGGACGCCGGCCGCCACCGCCAGCTTGTGCGGCAGCCCCGCGCCGCCGTCGAAGCCGCCGCCCACGAAGCCGCGGCGGATGCTGGTCGGCTGCCACACGTCGAGGTTTCCGACCAGCCGTTCGTGGGCGTCGTGGATGTGGGCCGGGTTGTCGCTTCGCAGCAGCAGCACCGCGTCGTTCTGCTCGAGCAGCACGCCGCCGGTGTCGCTCGGGAACCGGATCGCGTCAAGCAGCACCGAGACCGGGTGCCCGGCCGCCTGGGAGGCGCGGCGATCGACCGGAAGGTGGTCACGCGCCGGCGCGGCCACCGGGCCCCTGAAGTACGGCAACCCCCACCCCACGGTCACGCCCAGACCGGCCGGGCTGGACGCGTAGTCCTGGTCGAGGCCCGCCAGCGCCTGGGCCAGCCGCCGCTGCGAGTCGCGCAGGTCGGCGGGGCCGCGTGCGGGTAGCCGGAACGTGACGACCTCGTGGTGCAGCGGCGGCACCACCACCTCGACGTTGCTGTCGGTGACGACCCGCAGCCCGCCCAGCACGTGCTGCTCGGGCGGGCGGGTCGCGACCGCGGGCCGGCTGGGTGCGCGGCCGGCGCGCTCGGCCAGCTCGTAGAGCCCGGCCGCGGCCAGCGTGGTCGCGCCGACGCCGGCCAGCAGCTGCCTGCGTGTCAGCTCCACGTCAGGCGGCCGGCGCGACCACGACCAGATGCGTCAGGATCCGCCGCAGGTCGGCGTTGACGGTGTCGTAGGTGAGCGGAGCGGCGACGTGCTGGCTGGCCGTATACAGGGATCCGGCGTGGCGCCAGGCGTAGACGAGGTGCCACTGGTCGGCGCCCTGGTTGACCGTGTAGAGGGTCGCCGTAATCGGCCCTGCGTGGACGGTTCCGTGGGGGTCGGCGAAGCACGGCACGCGGTGCTTGACCTGCGCACCGGAGCCGGCCTCGGTGACCACGCAGGTGGGAATGGTGGTGCGGCCGGGATAGGCGCGAAGGATCACGTGCACCTCGCCGGTCTGGGCCTCGACCCAGATCCAGCTGGCGAGGTAGCTCTTGTCCTTCGACACCGACAGGACGGCGTTGTCGGCGGCGCCGGCCTCGCCCTTGTCGATCTTCCCCACCAGGGGGTTGGGAAGCCACCCCGGGCAGTAGACGTCGGTGTCGATGCGGTTGGCAAGCGTCTGCCAGCCGAGTTTCAGGGCAGCCGGGCACTTCGGCTTGCTCGTGGTGGCCGCGTCGGCGCCGCCCTGGCCGCATCCGCTGGAGGCAAGCGCCAGCAGCGCCACGAGCAGCGGCGCGACGGCTGACGATCTCATCCAGGTACGTGCCAAGGCGATCCGGTGAATGGTACCGACATCAACGCCCACGGGTCCGCAGGCGGTGCCACATCAGTCCCCGACGGCGCCCGCGCCGGGCACGGCTGCCGCTGCCGCCGACGGCTCGTCGTCCAGGCGCATCTCCACCCCGGCACACTCGATCAGCAGCGGGTCGTGGGTTGCGCAGACCACCGCCAGCGACCCCCCGGCCGCCGCGTCTGCCAGCAGCGCCGCCACCGACTCGGCGTTGGCCTGGTCGAGCCGGGATGTCGGCTCGTCCACCAGCAGCAGGTCGGCTCCCGCGGCCAGCGCACGGGCGATCGCCAGCCGCTGACGTTCGCCGGCCGACAGCCGGGCGGCGCGCTGATCGCTGCGCGGGCCCAGCCCCACCCGCGACAGCGATTCGCGGGCACGGTCAACGGCGGCGGCGCCGGTGACCCCGCGCAGGCCGAGCGTGAACGTGACGTTCTCCTCGGCGCTGAGGAACCCGACCAGCCCGGGCTCCTGGCCGACGTACGCGACGCTGGAGCGCCGCAGGCCGGCCAGGCCGTCGCGATCGAGCTGCGAGAGCGGCCGGCCCAGCACCAGCACCTCCCCGGAGTCGGGCCGCTCCAGGCCCGCCAGCATGGCCAGCATCGTGCTCTTGCCGGATCCCGAGCGACCGATCACGGCGGTCATCGCGCCGCGGCGAAACTCGGCGTCGTACCCGGCGAACAGGGACCGCGAGCCGAACGCCTTCGTCACCTGCCGCAGAGCCGCTACGGGCTCCGATCCCGCCGTCACTGCCGGCGACGGCGCCGGCTGCTGCTGCGGCACGAACGTCCCCGGAGCGGGCCGCAGCACCACGCCGTCGCCTTCCTGGTCGGCCTGGACGTGCGACGTGATGCCGAGGCCGGCACGGAGGTGCTCCGGCAGGTGTACCCAGCCGCCGTGCCCGACCACCAGCATCGCCCGGCCGTCGCGCCACTCCTCGCTGAGCCGGCCGTCGCGGATGCGGACTGTGCGGTCGGCGATCCGGGTGGCGCCGTGGTCGTGGCTGACGATCACCGCCGTCGTGCCCTGATTGCGCACCAGCTCCTGGATCAGCTCGTAGACGATGTCGCCGTTACGGCGGTCGAGCTCGCCGGACGGCTCGTCGGCCAGCAGCAGCTGCGGTCGGTGCGCGAGCGCCGCACACACCGCCACCCGCTGCTGCTCGCCGCCGGAGAGTTGGCCGGGCAGCATCGCCGCGGCACGCTCGAGGCCGACCGCGGCCAGCAGCTCGGACGCGCGCTCGCGCCGCCGCGACCGCTGCTCGCCGCGCAGGGCCAGCTGCAGCCCGATGATCTCCTGGCAGCGCAGATCGGGCGGCAGCGCCCGCGTGTAGTGCTGGTCGATCATGCCCAGCCGGCGGGCGCGGTAGTCGGCGGCGGCGCGGCCGCGGAGGCTGCCGATGTCCAGCCCGTAGACGTTCGCGGTGCCGGCCGACAGCGGCTCCAGCGCGGCCAGGACCCGCAGCAACGTGCTCTTGCCGGCTCCGCTCGGTCCCAGCACGACGACGATCTCGCCTTCCTCCACCGACAGCGTCAGCCCCTGCAGCGCCGCGGCATCGCCCTCCGCCGTGCGGTGGATGCGAAACGCGTCGCGGACGTCGATCGCCCGGCTCACGGCGCCTCCCCCGTGGCCCGCCGCGGTAGCTCGGCCGAGAACGCGGCCCTGGTCGAAAGCGCCACCGCCAGCGCTGCCAGCAGCAGGAACCCGGCCAGCCCGGCCAGCACCACCGGCCAGGCCAGGTGCCGCTCGAGCGGCGGCACCGGAACCGTGGCCGACGCGGTCACCTGCACCAGTCCGACCGTGGCTGTCGAAAGCACCACGCCGATCACCACCGCCACCACCAGCCCCACGGCGGTCACGATCGCCGCGCGCAGCCGCAGCTGGCTGCGCAGCGTGGGCGGCCCCACGCCCTGCGCTTCCAGGTCGAACAGCGCCACCCGGTCGTCGCGGACAGCGGCGGCCACCGACAGCAGCAGCGCCGCCAGCGAGAGCAGCAACGCCAGCACGGCGGCGCCCTGCAGCACCAGCCGGATGCCGCGCGAGAGCGGGTCGCTGCGCAGCGTCGCGAGCGTAACCGCGTGGGAGCTGCGCGCCATGCTGTCGTACGGCGGCCGCGTGACCTGGACGTTGAGTGCGGGCACCCGGTCGGCGTTGCGGGCTCGCAGCCACATCTCGGATGGCACCGCGGAGCCCGGATCGTCGGCGTTGAGCGCGGTCGCAAGGAGCGTCTCGTCGGCCGCTGCGAAGCTGCCCGATACGGTCGGAAAGCGCCTTCCCACGGCCACCACGCGCCCGGGCACGGTGATGCCGGCAAACGTCAGGCGCACCAGGCCGCCGACGGCGGCGCGGGCAAGGTCGGGACTCACCATCACCGGCACCGGCCGGCCGTCGCTGGGCTGGACCGGCCGCAGCAGCGGGTGCGTCGCCCCGGTGATCACGAACCGCACCGGCGCGCCGGGGCCGCCCGCCACCAGCCCGCCGCGGCCGATCCATCCTGACCAGTCGGTGACGCGGGCAGCGCCCAGTGTGAGCGGGCCCAGCAGCACGCTGCCCTTGATGCCGGAGACCGCCCCACCCTCGCCCTGTTGATGGATGGCGATCTTGGAGTCGGCGGCCGTGCGGTCGATCGAGATCGCCACCAGCCGCGACCCCGCCAGGCCTGCCGGCAGCCGTCGCTCCAGCTGCGAGTGGCCAACGCGGGCGGCGCCCAGAGGCACGCTTACGAAGGACTGGCGGTCGGTCTGCAGCACCAGCGCCGTGGTCACGGGCGAGCCGGTCACATCCACCGGCAGGCGCAGCAGGCCCGATCCGTTCAGCAGCGGCCCGCGCATCGACACGTCGCCGGCCGGGGTCAGGCGCCGCGCCAGCGTGGCCTGGCTGACGCTGGATGTATCGCTGCGCCAGCGCAGCGCGGTGAGGTCCTTCGCCGGTAACGCCAGCGCGGTGATGTCGACCGGTCGTGTCCCGGTCGCAGCGGCGGTGGCGCTCAGCCGCAGCACCGGCATGGCGACGGTGCCGCCGGCAAGCCGCTGGTACTGCTCCAGGGAGGCGGCATCGAGCGGCCGCACCAGCTGCGGGCCCTCCGCCAGCGTGACGTCGGCGGGCACCGCGAAGTCGGCCTGGTCGCTCTGGCCGGTGCGCAGCGTCTGGCCGTAGGCCGTGGCGAAGAAGCCGAGGCCGAGCGCCACGGCCAGGAACGCCGCGGCGATGGCTGCCGGCAGCGGCTCCCGCGCCACCGACACGACAGCGATCCGCACCGCCGCCGAGGCGCCGCGCACGCGCCGCTCCAGCAACCGCATGGCCGGTCCCAGCAGCCGCGCCACCGCGACGCCGGCCACCAGCGCCACCAGCAGGGGCAGCAGCGGCAGTAGGGGGTCGGAGCGGGCGTCCGTTGTGGAGCCGATGCTGGTGGCACCCCGGGCTGCAGCCAGCGCCAGCGCCGCCAGGCCGGCCACGGCCACCGCGTCGGCCAGGACGCCGCCGTAGCGGGTCGGCCCGTCGGGCAACAGCAGCACCACGACGACCAGCAGCACCGACACGACAAGGGCCGCCAGTCCCAGCAGCAGCGCCTGCCCGGTCAGCAGCGAGTGCGACAGCACCGCGCCGGGTGGAAGGCCGGCGGAGTTGCACACGGCCACGCCGATCACAACCCCGGCCAGGGCGCCCGCCAGCACGCCCAGCAGGGCGATCCAGCCGCCCTCGGCCAGCGCGAACAGCCAGACCTGGCCGCGGCGCGCGCCTCGGCGCTCCAGCCGCCGCTGCTCCGCCACCGCGTCGCCGCGCAGCGCGTTCGCGGCCAGCACCACGAACGCCAGCAGCAGCGTGGCCACCTCGCCGCCGACCAGCGTGAGCCGGGATCCCGCCGTGTCGCTGCGGTCGGTGGCGTCGATCAGCGCCTGGTCTGGGGCCGAGATGCTCCACTGGCTGAAGCCGGAGCTGAGGCCGGTCAGCGCCCGCGCCTCGCGTCCCAGCAGCGAGCCGACGTCCCAGCTGTGCACCCGGTTGGGATCGATCGGGCGCGTCCAGGAGTAGGTGCGGTAGATCGGTGCCAGCCCGGGCAGCTGCGAGACCTGCTCCACGTCCCCCGACACCAGCGTGGCCGGCGGGGTGCGGTGGCCCGCGCTGACGCCGAGGTCGGTGAGCGACCCGAACGGCAGCGCCGACGTGAGCCGGCCGGTGCCGACTCGCACGAGCCGCGTCGGCCCGGCGGCGGCGACCGGCATCGGCGCGCCCGCCACCTGCACTACCTCGCAGCGGCTGGGCGTGCAGCTGCTGGGAAGCCGGCCACTGGTCAGCGTCACCCACCTGCCGATGTCGTTGACGCCGGTGACCACCGCGATCCGGCTGTTCTCGAAGCGCGTCTCGCGGTAGAGCACCGTGCGCACGGCCGGGCCCGGTGCCAGCTGCGCGAGCGCCCGGGTCGCGGGCGGGTCGACCGCCCGGTAGCCGCCGGCCGGCGCGCCGCTCCACAGCACCCGCATCGCCCGCTGGTCGACCGGCACCCCGGCCAGGGCGCGCTGCACGCTCAGCTCCGACGAGACCCGCCCGCCGACGATGGTCGCGGCCAGCATGGCGGTCGCGGCGGCGATGCCCAGAGCCGCCAGCAGGCCGCGTTGCGGCCTGCGGCGGATGCGCGCCGCGGCCACCGAGATCGGCGCCAGCAGGGCTGTGGCAACGCGGGCCATGGCCCGATGATGGTAGTCCCGGGGCTGGCTGTGCAGAGGTGCCTGCGACCGGGTAATGTCGCGCCCGCCGATGGCCGACCCCGACCTGCTCGTGTTCTGGCATGACGACGCGCTGCTCCACGATACGGGGTCAGGCGTGTTCGAGAGCCCGCCCTCGCCGCTGATCGAGGTGTCGGAGCTGCACCCCGAAAACGACGTGCGGATCCGGAACATCCGCTCCTGCCTGCGCGAGGGGCCGATCGCGCCCCGGCTGGCGTGGCGGGACGGCCGCCACGCGACGATGCCCGAGCTGGAAATGCTGCACGACCCCGCCTACGTGGAGCAGGTGCGCGAGTTCTGCCAGGCGGGCGGCGGGCTGCTGGGCGGCCACACGGTCGTCTCCGCCGGCACCTGGCCGGCCGCGCTGTCGTCGGCCGGTACCGCGATCGCCGCCGTGGAGGCGGTGCTGGACGGAGACTGCCTCAAGAGCTACGCGCTGGTGCGCCCTCCTGGCCACCATGCGCAGCCGGACCGCACCGACGGCTACTGCATGTTCTCGAACACGGCGCTGGCGGCCGAGACGGCGCTTCGGCGCGGGGTCGAGCGGGTGGCGATCATCGACTGGGACGTCCACCACGGCAACGGCACCCAGGAGTGCTTCTATGACCGCGGCGACGTGCTCAGCTGTTCGCTGCACATGCCGCACGGCTCCTGGGGGCCGGCGCACCCGCAGACCGGATCGACGCTCGAGGCCGGGATCGGCGACGGCGCCGGGCACAACGTCAATATCGAGCTGGCCTATGGCAGTGGCGACAGGGCCTACGCATCGGCCATGCAGCGGGTGGTGTTCCCGATCCTCGACCACTTCCGGCCGGGTCTGATCCTGATCGCGGCCGGCCAGGATGCCAGCCAGTTCGACCCCAACGGCCGCCAGTGCCTGACCATGAACGGGTTCCGGGGGCTGGGCGAGCTGGCGCGGGAGCTGGCCGACCGTCACTGCGACGGCCGCCTGGCGCTGATCCAGGAGGGCGGCTACGGCCGCTCCTACTCCGCCCTGTGCATGCACGCCACGCTCGAAGGCGTGCTTGCCACCGGCCCGCTGCTCGAGGACCCGATGGGCTACCTGCCCGACGACGAGACCCGCGGCGACGCCGGCATCGCCGCCGCCCGCGGATCGATGCGGCGCTACTGGCCGATCTGAGATGTCCGTTACCGTGCGTTCGCTGACGGACGACGACCGGCCATGGCTGACCGGCTTCATGACCGAGCGCTGGGGCGTCCCGCTGGCGGCCGGCGGCGGGCGGCTTCACCGGCTCGACGACCTGCCCGGCTTCGCGGCCGTCTCCGCGGACGGCGCGGTCGCCGGCGTCGTCACCTACCTGATCGAAGCAGACGCTTGCGAGGTCGTCTCGATCGACAGCGTCGTCCAGGGCGAGGGCGTCGGCACGGCGCTGCTGGAGGCGACATGCGAGGCGGCCGCCGCGGCCGGCTGCCGGCGGGTGCGGCTGATCACGACCAACGACAACCTGGACGCGCTGCGCTTCTACCAGCGCCGCGGCTTCGTGCTGGCCGAGCTTCGGCCGGAGGCCGTCGACGAGTCCCGCCGCATGAAGCCGCAGATCCCGCCGGTGGGCGCGTACGGCATCCCCATTCGCGACGAGCTGGTGCTGGTGCGGGAGCTACCCTGAGAGCATGAGACGACGAGCACCGAGGACGACCGACTGCGCCCGCGCGCTGTGGCTGTTGGGGCTGCAACCGCCGGTCGATCCGGACGAGCTCGCGGCGGCCTGGAAGCGCCGCGTCACGCGCGCGCACCCAGACCTGCACGCCGTGTCCGAACAGCGCAGCGAGGCCGCGACCGTGCTGACACGGGCGCTGAACGACGCCCGCGACACGGTGCAGGCCTGGATCGCGAGCGGCCGCGAGTGGCCACAGCCCGCCATGGGCGGGCGCACCGTGCCGGCTCAGCCCGTCTCACAACCCGACCCGGAGCCGCCCGCGGCCGCGGTCTGCAAGCACACCGGCCTGCGGGCCGGCGATCGCGTGCGCACCTGGCCCTACGACGGCGACCCGGTAGCCGTGCGCGGCACCGAGGTGGAGGCGGGCGCAGGCACCGTGTGGGTGTTGCTGGCCGACGGTTCGACCACCGCGTCGCACCGCGTGCGGCTGGCCGCATACGGATGCCCCGTCTGCGGGGCCTGCGAGGGACCGGTCGATGGCGCCGTCGTCACGCGCCCCTGCAGCGACTGCCTTCGCGACCTGCGCCGGCTGGAGCAGCGATCCTCCGAGGGCCCCCGCATCCGCGCGGCGATCGAGGCTCGTTCGGAGGCCGGTCGGGCCACCGCCCGCTCCCTCGACAGCGCCTGGCTGGGCGAGCGCGCGGCCGAGCGCGGCCGCTGGGCTCGGCGCCTGCGCCTGGCCACTCCCGAGGATCTGCACGCAGCGCTGCTGGGCGCGTTCACCCGCGCCTTCGAGCGCTGGGCGGCTTAGGCAGCCTCGACGCCCGCGCCTCGGCCTGGCGCGAAGGCGTCCTCGCGCCCGAGCAGGCTTGCGTCGACCGACAGCTTGCGGGCCGGCCGCCAGGCCATCAGCGCGGACGGCACACCCAGCGCGATGTCGCGCAGGATGGTGGCGGCCCCGACCTGTGTCTGCACCGTGGTGCCGAAGCAGCCGCAGTCGATCGACAGCCCGCGCGCCCAGGCCTGCGCCTCGGCCACCAGGAAGATCACCATCAGCACGCATGCCAGGATCGCGGTCGGCCGCACCATCGCGCCCACCAACAGGTAGCCGCCGATCGCGACCTCGACCAACGGCAGGCCGTAGCTGAAGGGCGACACCAGGGCGTGCGGCAGCACCTGATAGGCGTCGACCTGCGCCCGGAACCCGTCCAGATCGGCGAGTTTGGTAATGCCGGCGAACAGCCAGATGCCCGCCGCCGTGAGCCGTACCGCCAACCCCACCCAGGGCAGCAGCTCGCGCTCACGCACCAGCGGCCGCCTGGTCGAGCTCCTGCTTCAGCTTGGCCGTCGGCTGCTCGTTGTCGGACGCCCAGCGCACGGTGCCGTCCGGGGCGATCACGTAGAACGTGGGATAGCCCTGAATGTGGTAGGCGTTGGTAATCGGCCCGGGATTCTGGGGCGAGTGCCAGCTGCCGACCTGCGGGCCGAGGTCGAGCAGGGCCGGGTACTGGAGCCCGAAGTAGCGGTGGAACGCGTAGACGCTCGGCGCCCCCTCGCTGTCGGCGTTGATCGAGACCATCTGCTCGCGGGACGTGTCCAGCATGTTGTACAGGCCGTGCAGGTGCGGCGCCTCGGCCTGGCAATGCGGGCAGGAGGTGGCGAAGAACTCGATCAGGAGCGCCTTGCCGGCGTAGTCGCTGAGTGAGACGGTGTCACCCTCCGGCGTCTTCAACGAGAACGCGGGCGCCACGGTGCCGGGCTTGAGCAGGGTGGTGTTGTTGGGTGCGGGCGAGTCGGACGCGCTCTTGTCCTCGATCTGCCCCACGCCCGGTATCAGCTGCGGATGAAACCCAACCTTGGCGGCCGCCACGCGCAGCGATTTGGGCGCGTTCAGGTCGGCGGCGGTGGGCTTGGCGGGCCCGGGCGCGGAGGGCGCCTGGTTGAGGCGATTCAGCACCGCGGCCATCGCGATGATCGCTAGCACCAACCCGCCGGTCGCCAGCCACAGGTTGCGCTGCTGCTGTCGTTTCTGCTGCTGAGCGCGCTGGTCGCGGACTCGTGAAGCCTTGCCCACCGATATCTCCTGGTCGCCTGATTACATGGTAGTCAGCCGATCAGCCGCTGCCGGATCGCGAGCGCCACCGCCTGCGTGCGGGTGTCCGCGTCGAGCTTGCGCATCGCGTTGCGCACATGGGTGCGGACGGTCTCGGTGGAGAGGTAGAGCTTGGCCGCGATCTCGCGGTTCGACTCGCCGTCAGCCAGCATCGCCAGGATCTCTCGCTCGCGGGCAGACAGGCCCGGGATCTGGCCGATCCCGCGGCCGCGCAGCAGGTCGGCGCTGAGTGACGGGTCGAGGTAGGCGCCGCCCTCGGCGACGATCCGCACACCCCGCACCATCTCGGCCGGGGTGGCGTCCTTGACCATGAAGCCGCGGGCGCCTGCCTCCAGCCCGTCGGTCAGCAGGTGATGCTCGCCGAAGGCCGTGAACATCATCACGCCCACGTCTGGGTCGGCGTCCAGCACCCGGCGCGTGGCCGCGAACCCGCCGCCCATGTCGCCGTCCAGCTGCAGGTCCATCACCACGACGTCCGGCTTGCGGCGGTCGGCCATGCTCACGGCCGACTCGATGTTGGTGGCCTCCCCGACGACGGTTATACCGATCTCGGAATCGAGGATGGCCTTGATCCCGGAACGGGTTGCCGTGTGGTCATCGACCACCAGCACACGGATTTCGGATGCCTCAGCCACAAGGCTCGCATCATCGCACGGAGATCCGCGCGGCGACAGAAATCGGTCAGGCGGCCCACGTGTTCGAGCGAGTGACCGCGACTACGCTTCGGAATAGCCAGCCCACCGGCGGAATCCCTCCCCCCGGCCGTCTGGTGGGTTGGTGGGATGCCCGCCTGGCGTGCGATCTCGGCGGCGTTTTTCGGGTTAGCGGCCCTGCTCGGCTCGCCACCGCGCCCACGCGTCGCGTGTCGCCTGCTGATCGGCGGTGAGCGGCCGCCGGCGGCGGGCCTCACGCTCGCCTGGCCGAGCGGGGTTACCGGGAGGGCCAACCCTGGCGTACGGTTCGCTCCAGAGCCCACTCGAAGCTGTTGGCGAGAGCACGCGCCCGCCGGGCTTGTGCCCGGAGATTCTGCGCGGATCACCACGACGGTGGAGTGTCAGGCCGATGCCGAACGCCACGCAGCTTGCAACGGTCAAGGCGCCGACGACGCCCAGGACGTACGTACCGATCCCCACTCTCTGCACCTCCGCGTCTCTGCACCTCCGCGCTCACGGTAGGCGTCGAGTGAGGATCCACCGTCACCCATCCGGGTGACGACATTGACACTTTACGCACTAATAACAGTTCGCCGTGCGCGTAGCGCTGCCTCAGCGCGTCAGCACATAGCCCGAGAACGGCGTTGCCGTCACCTGCGTAACCTGCTGGCCGGTGGTCGTCAGCCGCGCCGGTCGTCGCAGGTGAACCACGACGGTCCTGGAGGTCGGGTTGACGATCACCAACCCCTTGCTGAACGGCCGCCGGTAGACGCCGCGCTTGAGGTAGCCGCGCACCCTCCGGGCGGTCCGCAGCGGCCGCCCGATGTGCGCCCGCATCAGCGGCGTGTTCAGCTGCCACGATGCCGGGCCATTGCCGGGCGCGTCGAAGTGCACCCACACGTGGCCGTTGTTGCCCAGCAGCATGCTGGCGACGACGTATGCCTGCCACTGCGGGAGGTTGGTCGCCATGGCGCCGAAGCCGACCAATACGCCCTTGTGGTGTCGCTGGGCCGAGATCAGCATCTGGACGTTCTGCTTCCAGGTCTTGAGAGTGTGGGCGTCACGCGGCTGGGTCGCGCCCAGCCAGTGCTCGGCCTCGAAGGCGCGCATGTTCGAGCGGTTGACACGCCGCGTGGAGTTCTTGTAGTAGCGCTTGCCCGATTCGTAGGAGTTGGCGATGATTGGCATCCGACGGGCGGCGGCGTTGCCGACCCGGTTGACCGCGTCCATGAAGCCCCGCATCGTGAACAGGCGATGGGTGCGCGGATTGATCGGCCGCGCCGACACGAACTCGGTGTTCCCGGCCGACGACATCTGGTCGAGGTAGCAGCCCCGCGCGAACCGGGCCTCTCGCCGCTTCACCACGCACTTGTGGGTGACGTAGGCCGCCCATCCCCTGACGCCGTGTGAGCGCTTGCGCGAGAACGGGTTCATCAGGAAGTTGCCGTGGGTGCCGGAGGTGATCTTGTGCCCGCCGGCGTCGTGCAGGTACCAGCCGTTCGGGAATGCGCTGCCCTGGTCAGACTGCGCGAACATGCCGTTGACGTAGACGAACATGCGCAGCCGCCGATTGGCGTGCCGCATGCGTGGGCCGTACCGGTGGATTTGCACGGCGAGCCCGCTGACGATGTCGGAGGTGCGACCGATTGTGGTCAGCTCGGAGGCAGTGAAGTTGTGGCTTATACGCGCCTGGATCCCCGTGAACTGATGGATCCCGGATCGCGTCGACGGCAGCACGCGCCGCGCCGATGCGGGCGTGGCAAGCGCGGCCATGGCGGCGATCAGCGCGGCCAGGATTGCCGTCCGCCATACCCATCTAGCTGCTCCGCTGCGACCCGATGTCATCATGAATGCTGCACCCCTCGTGGTTCTTGGGCACGGCAAGCTGCACCTCGGTGGAGCAGTCCTCCAGTGCCGTTCGTCAGACCGTCCTCTTCAGACTGCACGACGTTGAGAAGGGTGGGATGAGCTTCCTGTAAGGATTCTTGAAAACGCGCCCGGCCATTCGATAGCCGCGAGCTTCGATTGGTTGCGACCGCGCTCGTGGCGGCGTTAGCGTCTTCGAGGCTGCCGACGAGGGAAGCATAGGCCCGGAACCCGCTCGATTGTGCGGGTTCGGGAGGAATGGGCGGTACTGGGCTCGAACCAGTGACCCCCAGCTTGTCGAGCT
>Ga0075425_100000266_pt1 | contig 48170 bp, 44 predicted proteins | sample SoiMethybrSBSTD4_FD_75300 | JGI IMG/M metagenome (GOLD analysis project Ga0075425, IMG submission 75300) | Bulk soil microbial communities from a Populus tree surrounding site in Tennessee, USA - Soil MetaG P. TD hybrid SBSTD4 | ecosystem: Environmental > Terrestrial > Soil > Tree plantation... | reverse complement strand
GGCGTCCTTCACCATGCGCTGGATCTCGGCCTCGTTCAGGCCCGAGCTCGCCTGGATCTTGATCTTGTTCTCCTTGCCGGTCGCCTTGTCCTTGGCCGACACGTGCAGGATGCCGTTTGCGTCGATGTCGAACGTAACTTCGATTTGCGGCATGCCGCGCGGCGCCGGCGGGATGTCCGTCAGGTTGAACTGGCCGAGCGACTTGTTGCCGGTGGCGATGTCGCGCTCGCCCTGCAGGACGTGGATCGTCACCGCGGTCTGGTTGTCATCGGCGGTCGAGAACACCTGCGTCGCCTTGGTCGGGATGGTGGTGTTCTTCTGGATGAGCTTGGTCATCACCTGGCCGAGCGTCTCGATGCCGAGCGACAGCGGCGTCACGTCGAGGAGCAGCACGTCCTTGACGTCGCCCTTGAGCACGCCGGCCTGGATCGCGGCGCCGACGGCGACCGCCTCGTCGGGGTTGACGTCCTTGCGCGGCTCCTTGCCGAACAGCTCGCGCACCTTCTCGATCACCTTGGGCATGCGCGTCTGGCCGCCGACCAGGATCACGTCCTCGAGGTCGGAGACCTTGATGCCCGCGTCCTTGATCGCGATGCGGCAGGGCTCGATCGTCTTCTGGATCAGGTCGTCGACCAGCGATTCGAACTTGGCGCGCGTGATCTTCATCGCCAGGTGCTTCGGCCCGGTCTGGTCGGCCGTGATGTAGGGCAGGTTGATCTCGGTCTGCTGCGAGCTGGAGAGCTCGATCTTCGCCTTCTCCGCGGACTCCTTGAGGCGCTGCAGCGCGAGCACGTCCTTGGAGAGGTCGACGCCCTGGTCCTTCTTGAACTCGGTGACCACGTAGTCGATCAGGCGCTGGTCGAAGTCCTCGCCGCCGAGGAAGGTGTCGCCGTTGGTCGAGAGCACCTCGAACTGCTTCTCGCCCTCGACGTCGGCGATCTCGATGATCGAGATGTCGAAGGTGCCGCCGCCCAGGTCGTAGACCGCGATCTTCGAGTCCTTCTTGAGCTGCTTGTCCAGGCCAAAGGCGAGCGCCGCCGCGGTCGGCTCGTTGATGATGCGCTTGACGTCGAGGCCGGCGATGCGGCCGGCGTCCTTGGTCGCCTGGCGCTGCGAGTCGTTGAAGTAGGCCGGAACGGTGATCACGGCTTCCTTCACCTCTTCGCCGAGGTAGTCCTCGGCGGTCTTCTTCATCTTGCGCAGCACCTCGGCCGAGACCTGCTGCGGCGCGATCTTCTTGCCGCGCACCTCGACCCAGGCGTCGCCGTTGTCCGCCTTGACGATTTTGTACGGCATGAGGTGGATGTCCTTCTGGACTTCCTTCTCCTCGAAGCGCCGGCCGATCAGGCGCTTCACCGCGTAGACGGTGTTCTTCGCGTTGGTGACCGCCTGGCGCTTCGCCGGGGCGCCGACCAGGATCTCGCCGTCGTCGGCGTAGGCGACGACCGAGGGGGTCGTGCGCGCGCCTTCCGAGTTCTCGATCACCTTGGGCTTCGCGCCCTCCATGATCGCCACGCAGGAGTTGGTCGTGCCGAGGTCGATGCCGATGATTTTTGCCATGGGATTCCCTTAATCCAAGTCTGTGTCCGATATGGGGTTTCTCTCGGACTTTTCAACCGCTTTCGACACGGTCACCAGGGCCGGCCGCAGCACGCGGTCGTGCAGGCTGTAGCCCTTCTGCATGACCGCGACGACCGTATTCGGTTCTGAGTCCGCCTCGACCGCGGCCATCGCCTGGTGGCGGTGGGGGTCGAAGCGCTCGCCGGCCTTCGGGTCGATCTCGCGCACCGACGCTTTGTCGAGGGCGCTCTTCAGCTGCCGCAGGGTGAGCTCGATGCCGCTCACGTCCCGCGTCTTGAGCGCTGCGCCGAGGCTGTCCATCACCGGCAAAAGCTCCTCGGCGAAGCGCTCGAGGGCGTATTTCTGGGCGTTGGCGGCTTCGGCCTGGTAGCGCTTGCGCGCATTCTCGGCATCGGCCAGCACCCGCATCATCTGGTCGCGCTGCTGCTCAATGCGGGCGAGGGCCTCGGCAAGCTGCTGCTCCAGCGGCTTGGCGGCGTTGTCCGCGTCTTGCGGCTGAACGGTTTCTTCCTGCATCTTGTCGAATTTGGGGTGGGGCGCCCCCATTTCAAGGGCGCCCGGTTATTCCAACTTGCTGATTCAACGATGAAAGCTATCAGGGTTTCGATATACGTGATCGCGGGGCTGCTGGTCCTTCTGGTACTGGCGGGGGCGATTTTCGCCATGACCTTCGATCCGAACCGCTACAAAGGGCAGATCGAGCAGCTGGTGAAGGAGAAAACCGGCCGCACGCTCAAGCTGCAGGGCGACCTCGAGGTCGCCCTCTGGCCGAGCCTCGGCGCCCGGGTCAACGGCGTCACGCTTTCAGAGCGCTCGCCCGACCAGCAGTTCCTCGCGCTCGAGTCGGCGCACGCCGCGGTCGCGCTGCTGCCGCTGCTGCACGGCCAGGCGGTGGTCGACAAGATCCGCGTCAGCGGGCTGAAAGCGACCATCGTCAAGGAGAAGGACGGCCGCTTCAACTTCAGCGACCTGATGGAGGCGAAGCCCGATCAGCCCTCCAAGCCCGGCGCAGCCAAGCCCGAGCCGAAGAAAGCGTCTACGGCTGCGGAGAAGGGCGCCGTGGGCTTCGACATCGCCGGCGTCACCATCGAGCGCTCGGCGGTGAGCTACCTCGACAAGGCCTCCGGCCAGAGCCTCGCGCTCTCCGACATCAACCTCTCGACCGGCCGCATCGCCGAGAAGGCCGACGGCAAGCTCGACCTCAAGGCGAGCGCCAAGGGCAAGAACCCCGACCTCGACCTCCACGTCGACATGAGCGCGGGCTACAAATTCGACCTCGCCGCCAAGGCGTTCGACCTTTCGAAGCTCGACGCCAAGGTCAAGGGCGCGGCGGCGGGCATCAGCAACCTCGAGCTCGCCGCCAAGGGCGACGTCGCCGCCAACCCGGAGAAGAACGAGTACCGCGCCAAGGGCTTCTCGCTGGAGATTAAGGGTGTGATGGACAAGCAGAACCTCGCGGCGAAAATCGAGGCGCCCGAGCTCGTCGTCGCTTCCGACCGCGCGAAAGGCTCGGCGGTGACGGCCGACCTGAGCATGAAGGACGCCGCGCAGGAGATCGCCGCCAAGCTCAAGCTCTCGGGAGTCGAGGGCTCGGCGAAGGCGCTGGTCATCCCGCAGCTCGCCGCCGACGTGACGATGAGCGGGCCGAAGATGCCGCAGAAGCGCGTGCAGGTGCCGATCACCGGCAGCCTGCGCGCCGACCTCGAGAAGCAGACCATGAACGCCGAGCTGCATTCGAAGTTCGACGAGTCGACCGTCCAGGCGAAGCTCGGCCTCGCCAAGTTCACGCCGCCCGCCTACAACTTCGACATCAACGTCGACAAGCTGAACGTCGACCGCTACTTCCCGGACGAAGAGAAGCCGGTGACGACGCCGCAGGAAGGCGCCGCCAAGCCCGCCCCGCAGCCCGAGGCGAAGAAGCCGGCCGCCGAGACGCCGGTCGACCTCTCGGCGCTGAAGGGCCTGAACGCCACCGGGCGCCTGCAAGTCGGCGCGCTGCAGGTGAAGGGCCTGAAGCTCGCCAATCTGAAGGCCGATGTGCACGCGGCCGACGGCAAGCTCGAGATGCCGCACTCCGCGAGCCTGTACGAGGGCTCGACTTCCGGCGCGCTCGGCGCGCAGGCCGACGGACGCGTCTCCCTAAAGGAGACCCTGCAGGGCATCGCCATCGGGCCGCTCCTGCGCGACTTCGCCAAGAAGGACACGCTCGAGGGCAAGGGCAACGTGTCGCTCGACGTCAACGCCGCCGGCAAGACCGTAGAGGCGATGAAGAAATCGCTCGCCGGCAACGCCAAGGTGCAGCTGCGCGACGGCGCGATCAAGGGCATCAACCTCGCCGAGGTGTTTCGCCGCGCCCGCACCGCGCTCGGCTCGCAGGACGCGCGGGCGCAGGCGCGCGAGACGCAGAAGACCGACTTCTCCGAGATGAACGCCACCTTCCAGATCAAGAACGGCGTCGCGCACAACGAGGACCTCGACATGAAGTCGCCCCTCTTCCGCATCGGCGGCAAGGGCGACATCGACGTCGGCAACTCGAAGCTCGACTACACCACCAAGGCGACGGTGGTGGCGAGCACCCAGGGGCAGGGCGGCGCCGACGTCGCCCAGCTCTCCGGGCTCACCGTGCCGGTGCGGCTCTCCGGGCCGTTCGACGCGCTCAAGTACGACGTCGACTACGGCGCGGCGGCGAGCAACCTCGCGAAATCGAAGGCGGGCGAGAAGATCAAGGACGCGCTGAAGGAGCGCCTCGGCGGGGCGAAAGGCGGCGCCGCGAGCAGCAGCTCGGGCGGCTCGCAGCTCGACAAGCTCAAGGGCCTCTTCGGGCGCTAGCGTGCTACTTTCCCGGGGTGGAGCTCGCAACGCTTTTCGAGCGCACCCATCCCGGGGCGCTCGACTGCTCGATCCTCTTTCCCGTCTGGAACGGGGCCAAGTTTCTCGACGAGAGCCTCGCCTCGGTCCTGAAGCAGGAGAAGGTCAGGGCCGAGATCATTGTTTCCGACGACTGCTCGAGCGACGCGAGCGTCGAGCGGATCAACGCCATCGTCTCCGGCTACGCCGGGCCGCACGACGTGGTGGTGCTGAAGACCAGCGCGCGCGCCGAGTTCGACCACCTGCCGCTGCTCGCGCGCCGCGCGCGCTCCGAAATCCTGATCCAGGCCCACCAGGACGACATCGCCTATCCGCTGCGCTCGCGCGCCCTGGTCGACGCGCTGCGCGGCCGCGTGCGGCTGGTGACCTCGGTCGCGGACTATCGAGTCGACGGCAAGCTCCACGCGCCGAGCCGCGCCGACCTGGAGCGCGTGCGCGGCTTCAAGAGCTTCGAGCCTTTCCTCTACAGCGGCTACGACGTGATGATCGGCTCGCGCTTCGCCATGCATGCCGACCTGTTCCGCCTGTTTCCCGCCATCGAGCGCTCGTACCTCACCGGCGGCCTCGACATCCTGCTGCCGATCCGCGCGGTGATGATCGGCAGGATCGCCCGCATCGAGAAGCCGCTGCTCGCCTGCGGGCTGCACGCCGAGCGCTGGTCGGCGCGCCTGTGGGACACGCAGTCGCCGCAGACCAAGCTGTTCGGCTACGCGGTTCGCCGGCTGGCGGTGCTGGACCGCGCCGCGCGCGAGCTCAAGGGTGCGCGCGAGGCGGGCCTGGTCGGCGAGGCGCACGCCGCGCGCCTGACCGACTGGTTCGACCGGGCGCGCGCGCGTTTCGTGCGCGAGCTGGTCGAGGCGCGCGAGAAGCTCTCGCGCGAGGGCTTCGAGCTCGCCTGGGTGGCCAAGCCCTCCGCCACGCCGTGAGGATCCCGTACAGCCGGCCGGCGCAGGTCGGCACCGAGCTGGGCTACCTGCGCGAGGCGCTCGAGGCGAACGAGCTGTCGTCGGGCGGCCGCTTCGGCCGGCGCTGCGAGGAGTGGCTCAAGGCGCGCACCGGTGCGCGCGCGGCGCACCTCACGCACTCGGCCACCGCCGCCCTGGAGATGGCGGCGCTGCTCGCCGAGCTCGGCCCGGGCGACGAGGTGGTGATGCCCGCCTTCGCCTACGTGTCGTGCGCCAACGCGGTCGCGCTGCGCGGGGCGAAGCCGGTCTTCGTCGAGGTGCGGCGCGAGAGCCTCAACATCGACCCGCAGGCGGTCGCGGACGCGCTCACGCCGCGCACGCGCGCGATCCTGGTGCTGCACTACGCCGGCGTGCCCTGCGACATGGCGCCGATCCTCGAGCTTGCCGAGCGGCGCGGCCTGCTCGTGATCGAGGACGCGGCGCACGCGCTGCTCTCGACCTGGCGCGGCCGCATGGCGGGCACGCTCGGCCACCTCGGCATCTTGAGCTTCCATGCCACGAAGAACGTGGCGTGCGGCGAGGGCGGCGCGCTGCTCGTCAACGACGCGCGCTTCGCCGAGCGCGCCGAGCGGCTCCTCTGCAAGGGGACCGACCGGGCGGATTTCCTGCGCGGCGAGCGGCCGCGCTACGTCTGGGTCGACCTCGGCTCGTCGTTCGCCCTTGGCGAGCTGGCGGCGGCGTTCCTCCTCGCGCAGCTCGAGGCCGCGGACGAGATCACGCGCGAGCGGCGCGCCCAGTGGCAGCGCTACCACGAGGCTTTCCGCCGCCTGGACGAAAAGTCCATTGGGCGGCCGACCGTGCCCGCGGGCGTCGAGCACAACGGCCACATCTACTACCTCGTGCTCGGAACGCCCGAGGAGCGCGAGCGCTTCATCGCGGCGATGCGCGCGCGCGGCATCACCACGCCTTTCCACTACGTGCCCCTCGACGACACGCCGGCCGGCCGCAGGCTCGGTCGCGCCGCGGGAAGCCTCGCCGAAACGCGCCACGCCGCGGCGCGCCTGGTGCGCCTGCCGCTGTGGCACGGGATGGGCGAAGCGCAGGACGCGGTGATCGCCGCGGTGCTGGAGGAGCTCGGCTAGACCGGCCGTGCCGGGTTACCCGCGACGACCGCGCCGTCGGGCACGTCGCGCACCACCACCGCGCCCGCGCCCACCACGGCGAAGCTGCCGACGCGGCAGCCGTCGCGGATGACCGCGCCCGCGCCTATATAGGCGCCGCGGCCGACGTGGCAGCGCCCCGAAACGATGCCGGCGCGCCCGACGAAGACGAAGTCCTCGAGCAGCGCATCGTGCCCGACCTGCGCCGCGGGCCAGAGGCCCGCATGCCGCCCGACGCGCGCGCCCGCGTCGACCAGCGCGAACGCGCCGACGAAGCTGCCCGCGCCGACGCTCGCGTCCTCGGCGAGCAGCGCCGCGCGGTCGATCACGCTCGCCCAGCGCGCCTCCGGAATGCCGAGCGCGAGGACGCGCGCGCTGCGCGGCTGCATCTCCTTCGCCTTGTGCAGCGGCGCGATGAACGCGACCCCGGCGCCGAGGCGCCGCCAGGCGTCGAACGCGCCCAGCACCTTCGAGCCCCCCAGCGCTTGCCCGGGCGGCAGCTTGTCGTTCAGGAACCCGGCGACGGCCCCCGCGAGGCGGCGCACCGACTGCGCGACCATCACCCCGCCGCCTTCGCCGCCGAAGATCGCGATCTCAGGCATGCGCGATCTCGCGCAGCGCCGCGATCCACTCCGGCGCCTCGTTCAGGCACTCGACCAGCCTTAACTCGCTGCCGCCCGCGGCGACGAAGCGCTCGCGCGCGCGGATGCCGATCTCCTCGAGCGTCTCCAGGCAGTCGGCAACGAAGCCGGGGCAGGCGACGTCGACGCGCTCCACGCCCGAGCGCGCGAGCCCGATCAGCGTCGGCTCGGTGTGCGGCTCGAGCCACGCCGCGTAGCCAAACCTGGACTGGAACGTCGCTTGCCACTGCTCGTCGGGCAGGCCCAGCTCCTTCGCCAGGAGCCGAGCGGTCCTGAGGCACTGCTCGTGATAGACGCCGGCGCTGCGCTTCGGCAGCCCGTGAAAGCTCATCACCAGCATCGGCGCGCGGCCCTGCTTCTGCCAGTGGCGGCGCTGCACGGCCGCGAGCGCGGCGATGTAGGCCGGGTGATCATGGAAGTCGCGCACCACTTTCGTTTCTGGCGGAACGAGGTCAAGGATGCTGCCCGTGGTGCTGTCGGCGTACTGCGGATAAAGCGGCACGACGATGCCGCCCCTCAAATCCTTGGCTCGAATGTTGGGCTCGCCGTAGCGCATCGCGTAATCGGCGCCGGCGAGCTTCGCCTGGCGCGCGGTGTGCACGGCGAGCGGCGAGCCCTCGGGCGTCCAGATCTGCGCGTACTTCTCTGCGGTCCGGGGGGATCGGATTTGCAGCACTATCTGGAGCAGCGGCAGCCACAGCCAGCGGGGCAGTGGCACGACGCGAGGGTCGGAAAGAAACTCGGCGAGATAGGCGCGCACCGCCGCCGGCGTGGGCGCGGCGGGCGTGCCGAGATTGACGATCAGTGCTGGGATAGTGCGCTGGAGAGCAGCTTGGCGGTGACGTCGACGATCGGGATCACCCGGTCGTACGCCATGCGCGTCGGGCCGATCACGCCGACGGTGCCGACCACCTCGCCGTCGACCTTGTAGGGCGAGGTGACCACGCTCACGTCGTCGGGCGCGGCGCTGAAGCCCGACTCGCCGCCGATGAAGATCTGCACGCCCTGGCCGCGCAGCGAGACGTCGAGGATCTGCAGGAGCGAGGTCTTGCGCTCGAACAGCTCGAAGAGCTGCCGCAGGCGGCTCATGTCGTGCGAGACGTCCTGCAGGCTGAGCAGCTTGCGCTCGCCGGAGATCACGTACGGCTCGCCGCCCTCGGAGATCGCGCGGTTGCCGGCGTCGACCGCCGCGGTGAGCAGGCGAATCAGGTCCTGGCGCAGCTCGGAGAGCTCGCCCTGGAGCTTGCTGCGCACGTCCTCGAAGCTGTGTCCCGAGTAGTGCTGGTTCATGAAGTTCGCTGCCTCGATCAGCTCGGAGGCCGTGAACTCGCGCTCGGTGAAGAGGATGCGGTTCTGCACGTCGCCCTCGGGCGTGACCATGATCAGGAGCACGCGCTTCTCGGAGAGGCGGAGGAACTCGATGTGGCGGAAGCTGACCGCGCGGCGCCGCGGCGTCATCACCACGCCGGCGAACTGCGTGAGCTGCGACAGGAGCTGGGACGCGGCCTGGATCACGCGCTGCGGGTTGTCGGGCTGCAGCTCGCCCTCGATGCGCGACACGGCGCCGGACTCGAGCGGCTTGATCACCAGCAGCGTGTCGACGAAGAAGCGGTACCCCGCCGGCGTCGGCACGCGCCCCGCCGAGGTGTGCGGGCTGGCGATGAAGCCGAGCTCCTCGAGGTCGGCCATCACGTTGCGCACGGTGGCCGGCGAAAGGTCGAGGCCGGAGTACTTCGAAAGCGTGCGCGAGCCGACCGGCTGGCCCTCGGCAATGTAGCGCTCGATCAACGTCTTAAGAAGGATTTGTGCGCGCTTGTCGAGCATTCGGTCCATTGTACACTCGACCCATGGCCTCGAAGCCGCCGGGAAAATTCAGGCGCGTCGCGATCGTCGGCAAGCTGCGCAGCCCGGAGATCGCGGCGTCGCTGCGCGAGCTGTCGTCGCTGCTCGAGGGCCGCGGCTGCGAGGTGCTGATCGAGAAGGAGACCGCGGCCGATCTCGGCGCGAAGGGATTCGACTACGCCGCGATCGGCAAGTCCGCCGACCTGGCGGTGGTGATCGGCGGCGACGGCACGCTGCTCGCGGCGGCGCGCAACCTGGTGCAGCACAAGGTGCCGGTGGTCGGCGTCAACCAGGGCCGCGTGGGCTTCATGACCGACATAGGGCAAGGCGACATGCGCGCCGGCATCGGCGCCGTTCTCGAGGGCAAGTACTCGATGGAAGAGCGGGCGCTCCTCGACGCCGAGATCCGCCGCGGGCGGGAAACGGTGCTGCGCACCATCGCGCTCAACGAAGCGGTGATCAGCAAGGGAGCGCAGGGGCGCCTCATCGAGTTCAAGCTCTCGCTCGACGGCGAGTTCATCTACACGCTGCGCGCCGACGGCATGATCGTCGCGACGCCCACCGGCTCGACCGCCTACGCGCTCTCGGCGCAGGGGCCGATCCTGCATCCCGCGGTGCCGGCGCTCGCGCTGGTGCCGCTCAACCCGCACACCCTGTCGGCGCGCCCGGTCAGTGTCACCGACCGCTGCCTGGTCGAGATCGAGCTGGTGCGCGCGCTCGACGCCCGCGCGCATTTCGACGGGCTCGCGCTCACCGACATGCAGGAAGGCGACAAGCTGGTCCTCAAGCGCTCGGCCGAAGTCGTGCGCTTCGTGCATCCGCCCGGATACCACTATTTCGCCACGCTGCGCGAGAAGCTGGGCTGGAGCGAGGTGGTGGAGAAGGGGGACAAGTAGCGGTGCTGCGCGCGCTCGAGGCCGCGAACTTCGTTCTCATCGAGAAGGCGTCACTGGAGCTCGGCTCCGGCTTCACCGTCCTCACCGGCGAGACCGGCGCCGGCAAGTCGATGCTGGTCGACGCCATCGAGCTGCTGGTCGGCGGCCGCGCCGACGCCGCGGTGGTGCGCCAGGGCGCGGAGCGCGCAGAGCTGAGCGCCGAGTTCGATTTCCCGAAGAAGGGGGCCTTGCAGGACTGGCTGGCCGAGCACGGCCTCGAGGGGGATCCCGGCGTGCTGCTCCTGCGGCGCACGATCGACGCATCCGGCCGCTCGCGCTGCTTCATCAACGGCCACGCCGCCACGCTCGCGCAGCTCAAGGACGCGGGCGAGCACCTCGTCGACCTGCACGGCCAGCACGCGCACCAGTCGCTGCTTCGCGCCGCCGCGCAGCGCGAGCTGCTCGATTCCCACAGCAATTCCACCGATCTCGCGCGCGAGGCCGCGGAAGCGTTCCGCGCCTGGAAGCGGCTCGAGGAGGTGGCGCGCGAGGCGCAGAAGAACTTCGCCGCCCGGGAAGCCGAGCGAATCGATCTGCAGGAAAAGCTCGACCATCTCGGCAGGCTGAAGCCTGCCGAGGGCGAATGGGAGCGGGTGAGCGGCGAGCACACGCGGCTGCAGCACGGCTCGAGCCTGCTCGCGGGTGCCCAGTCGGCCCTCGAGGCGCTCGCCGAGGCGGAGGGCGCAACCCTCGCCCAGTTGAGCGCGATCGCGGGCAGGCTGAACTCGCTATCGGCGCACGACGACCGGCTGAAACCGATCGTCGAGATGCTGGAATCGGCCGAGGCGCAGGCGGGCGAAGCCGCGCGCGAGCTGCGCCATTACGCCTCCCGCGTCGAGCTCGATCCGGAGGCGCTGCGCGAGGTCGAGGCGCGCATCGAGGCCCTGCATGCCGCGGCGCGCCGCTATCGCCTGCGGCCCGAGGAGCTGCCGGCGCGGCTCGTCGCGCTCGAGAAGCGCCTGGCCGAGCTCGAGCTCGCGGTGAATCCCGGGGCGCTCGAGCGCGAGGTCGCGGCCGCCCGCGCCCGCTACGAGGCGGCGGCTAAGAAGCTCTCGGCCAAGCGCGCCGCCGGCGCGAGCGCGCTCTCGAAGGCGGTCAGCGCGGCTCTGCAGCAGCTGGCGATGCAGGCCGCGCGCTTCTCCGTGTCGCTCACCAGGCTGAATGAGCCCGGCGCGTCCGGCGCCGAGGCGGTCGAGTTCGAGGTCGCCTCGCACGCCAGCCTGCCGCTGCGGCCGCTCGCGCGCGTCGCCTCGGGCGGCGAGCTCTCGCGCATCAGCCTCGCGATCCAGCTGGTCGCGGCAAAAGCCTCGCCGGTGGCGACGCTGGTTTTCGACGAAGTCGACGCCGGCATCGGCGGCGCGGTTGCCGAGACCATCGGCCGCGCCCTGAAACGCCTCGGCAAGGACCGGCAGGTGCTGTGCGTGACGCACCTGCCGCAGGTCGCGGCGTGCGGCGACGAGCAGTGGTCGGTCACGAAGTCACCCAGCCTCAAGATCAGCGTGGCGCCGCTCGATCGCCCGGCGCGCATCCTGGAGCTGGCGCGCATGCTCGGCGGCGCCGAGAGCACCGCGCGCAAGCACGCCGCGGAACTACTGGACGCCGGCTAGAAATCGGGGTCAGGCACCGATTTCCAGGGGCGCGCAGCAGGGAAATCGGTGCCTGACCCCGATTTCTCAGACCGGGCGGTAGGGGCAGTTCTTCTTGATGCAGTCCGCGTACAGCGCGAGCGAGTGGCCGTGCAGCTGGAAGCCGCGGCCGCGCGCGACGTCGGTCTGGCGCTTCTCGATCTCGGCGTCGTAGAACTCCTCGACGCGGCCGCATTGCAGGCACACCAGGTGGTCGTGGTGGCTGCCCTCGTTCAGCTCGAACACCGCCTTGCCGGTCTCGAAGTGCTGGCGCGAGAGCAGCCCGGCCTGCTCGAACTGCGTGAGCACGCGGTAGACGGTGGCGAGGCCGATGTCGATGCCCTCGGCGATGAGCGACTTGTAGACGTCCTCGGCCGAGAGATGCCGCACCTTGCTCTGCTCGAAGAGCTCCAGGATCTTGCGCCGCGGCAGCGTCGCCTTGAGGCCGCTCTCCTTGAGGCTCTGGGCGCTCGTGGGCATCGACTATCATTATAGGCAAATGCTCCGCGCCCTACTGCTGCTCGCCGTGCTCGCGCTCGCCGCGTGCATCCCCGTGCCGCGCGTGCCCGGCATCACGCCCTACAAGATGGACATCCAGCAGGGCAACTTCGTCTCGCAGGACATGGTCGCGCAGCTCAAGCCGGGCATGACCCGCGAACAGGTGCGCTTCATCCTCGGCACGCCGCTCATCACCGACATCTTCCACGGCGAGCGCTGGGACTACATCTACTATCGCGAGGCGTCCGACGGCAAGCGCGAGAACCGCCGCGTCGCGGTGTTCTTCAGCAACGACAAGCTCGAGCGCCTCGAGGGCGACGTCGTCTCGCCCGCGGCCGGCCGATGAAGATCGCCGTCGCCGGCGCCGGCGGCCGGATGGGCCGCACGCTGATCGAGGCGATCACGGCCGATCGCGAGCTCGAGCTCGGTGCCGCTTTCGACGTTGCAAAAAGTGGAGCGGTCGGCCAGGAAATCGGCGGCGTGAAGATCGCATCGGATTCCGCGGCGGCTGCTGCGTCCTGCGACGTGCTGATCGACTTCACGCGCCCCGAGGGCACGCTTGCCCATCTCCAGCACGCCAAGGCGATGGTGATCGGCACCACCGGCTTCTCGCCGGCGCAGCAGAAGACCATCGCCGAGGCCGCGAAGCGCATGCCGATCGTGATGGCGGCGAATTTCGCCGTCGGCGTGAACGCCGCCTACCGTCTCGCGGAGACGGCGGCGAAGATCCTCGGCGACGCCTACGACGTCGAGATCATCGAGGCGCACCACCGCGGCAAGGTCGATGCGCCCTCGGGCACGGCGCTCAAGCTGGGCGAGATCATTTCCTCGGCCCTGAACAGAAAGCTGGCCGACGTGGCGAAGCATGGCCGCGAAGGCGAGACCGGCGCGCGCCCTGCGAAGCAGATCGGGTTCCACGCCATCCGCGGCGGCGACATCGTCGGCGAGCACACAATTGTTTTCGCGGGGGCGGGCGAGCGCGTCGAGGTCACGGTGCGCTCGCAGAGCCGCATGACGTATGCTGCGGGCGCGCTGCGCGCGGCGAAGTGGCTGCAGGGCCGCAAGCCCGGGCTGTACGACATGTTCGACGTGCTGGGCTTGCGCTAATCGGGGTCAGGCACCGATTTCCAGCGGCGCGTAGCTGAAGGAGTTCGGTGCCTGACCCCGATTTCGAGGGGAGGTGGTAACGATGAGGGGAATCGCCTGGGGGGCGGTCGTGGCCGTGGTTTCGGCGCCGGCGTGGGCGCAGGCGCCCGCCGGCACGGTCGAGGTGACCGCCGACGACTGCAAGCTCTATGTCGCGCAGGCCGAGGCGCGCGGCGCCTCGCGCATCCGCTGGAGCGGCCAGTGCGCCGACGGCCGCGCCGACGGCTCGGGCGTGGTGCGCGTCTACGCCGGCGGCAAGATCCGCCTCGCGACCGAGCGGACGTACAAGGCCGGCAAGCTGATCTCGCCCTCCGACGCCTACTTCGTGCGCGATAACCAGGTGTTCCGCAGCCGCGCCGGCGACAACCTGCAGATCGCGCCTTCCGAGCTGCCGACCTGGGCGCTCGAGCTCTCGCTCCTCATCGACGATCGACCGGTGGCGCGACCCAGGCCCGCGCCGGCGCCGGTCGCCGCCGCGCCGAAGCCCGCGCCCGCGCCGGTCGCGGCCGCACCGAAGCCTGCGCCGACTCCAATTCCCGCGCCCAGGCCCGCGCCGGCGCCGGTCGCCGCCGCGCCCACGCCGCCGCCTCCCGCGCCGGTCGCGGCCGCGCCGAAGCCGGCTCCGCAGCCGGCGCCGCAACCCGCGCCTCCGGTGCTCGCCGCGGCACCCACGCCGCCGCCGCCAGCCGCCGTCGCACCCACCCCGGCGCCCAGAATAGAACCCAAGGTCGAGCCGAAGCCGGTGCCTCCGCCGCCGGTCGTCGCCGCGCCGCCGCCACCTCCGCCACCGCCGCCAGCCGCTCCGGTCGCGGCGCCCGCGCCGCAGCCGCCCCAGCAAATCGCCGCCATCGCCCCTCCCGCCGCGGTCTCAGCGCCCAAGCCCGCCGTGGCCGCGCTGTTCGCACCGGGACGCGGCTTCGCAGAGCATTCGGGCTCGACCGGCGCGCCGCTGCGCGCCGTGGTGAAGTTCAGGCTCGGCACGCAGGCGGGCAACGAGCTCGGCGTGGCGACCTTCGTCGCCGGCCGGGGCGAAGCCGAAATCCGCCAGAACGCCGAGGCGCTCGCCGCGCTTTACCAGGCGAATTCGCCCTTCAACGGCGTCGGCGTGAGCGCCCTCGAGGTCGGCCCGGTATGCAACGGCCCGGGCTACGTGATGGAAGCGCGCATCACCTACCCGGCGACGCGCAGCTACGGCTGGTACGCCGGCTGCCTGGGGCGCGACTTGGACCAGGCGGCGCGCAGCATGCAGCAGGTGGAGGAGCAGATGCACCGCGACCACAAGGCGTCGCCGTCGAGCTTCTGGGCCTACCAGTACCTGATCTTCGGCTACGTCGACGAGCGCGGCTTCCGCAACCGCTCGGACTACCAGAAGGTGGCGCAGCCCGGGATCATGGCGCCCGGGCGCGTAATGGTGCTGCCCGACGCGAAGAGCTGGGCCGAGTGCAACTCGCTCGTCAACCAGGATCCGAAGCTGAAGGACAAGGCGGCCTGCCTGCGCGAGGCGGTCGGCAAGCTGAAGACCACGCTCGGCCTGCGCTGACTCGCGTATAATCTCGGCTTCAACGAAGCGGGAGCAGCCCGGGGGCTTCTCCCGCTTTTCGCGTGCAGATGCCGAATTCAGATCAAGCAGTCCTCGTCCTCGCCGACGGGACGATTTTTCGCGGCCGTTCAATCGGCGCGGCGGGCATTTCGGCGGGCGAAGTGGTGTTCAACACGGCGATGACCGGCTATCAGGAAATCCTCACCGATCCCTCCTACTGCCGGCAGATCGTCACCCTCACGTATCCCCACATCGGCAACACCGGCGTCAACCCGGAGGACCAGGAGGCGGCGCAGGTCCATGCCGCAGGCCTCGTGGTGCGCGACTTGCCGCGGCTTCACTCGAGCTGGCGCGCGCAGCAGGACCTTCCTTCGTACCTGGCGAAGAACAGGATCGTCGGCATCGCCGAGCTCGACACCCGCAAGCTCACGCGCATCCTGCGCGAGAAGGGTGCCCAGAACGGCTGCCTCATGGCCGGCTCGATAAATGTCGAAGCCGCGCTCGCCGAGGCGAGGAAATTTCCCGGCCTCGCCGGCATGGACCTCGCCAAGGTCGTGAGCGTGCGCGAGCCCTATGAGTGGACCGAAGGTTGCTGGGAGCAGGGCAAGGGATACCGGAAGCTCGAGGGCGCCAAGACCCACGTCGTCGCCTACGACTACGGCATCAAGCGCAACATCCTGCGCATGATCGCCGAGCGCGGCTCGCGGGTGACCGTGGTTCCGGCCGCATTTCCGGCAAGAGAAGTCTTGAAAATGCGGCCCGATGGCGTATTCCTCGCCAACGGCCCGGGCGACCCGGAGCCGTGCGACTACGCGATCGAGGCGATCGGCGAGATCCTCGACGCGACGCGCATCCCGGTGTTCGGCATCTGCCTCGGCCACCAGCTGATGGGCCTCGCCTCGGGCGCGAAAACGCTGAAGATGAAGTTCGGCCACCACGGCGCGAACCACCCGGTGAAGGACCTCGACACCGGGCAGGTGGTGATCACGAGCCAGAACCACGGCTTCGCCGTGGATCCTTCCTCGCTCACGCAAAACCTGCGGCCTACGCATGTGTCCCTCTTCGACGGTTCCCTCCAGGGATTGGCCCGCACGGACAGGCCTGCCTTCTGTTTCCAGGGGCATCCCGAAGCGAGCCCGGGGCCGCACGACATCGGCTACCTCTTCGACCGCTTCGCGAAATTGATGGCCGATGCCAAAGCGTAGCGACATCAAGAGCATTCTCATCATCGGCGCGGGCCCGATCGTCATCGGCCAGGCGTGCGAGTTCGACTACTCGGGCGCGCAGGCCTGCAAGGCGCTGCGCGCCGAGGGCTACCGCGTGGTGCTGGTCAACTCGAACCCGGCGACGATCATGACCGACCCGGGGATGGCCGACGCCACCTACGTCGAGCCGATCACCTGGCAGGTGGTGGCGCGCATCATCGAGAAGGAAAGGCCCGACGCGCTGCTGCCGACCATGGGCGGGCAGACCGCGCTCAACTGCGCGCTCGACCTCGCGCGCGAAGGCGTGCTCGAGAAGTTCGGCGTCGAGATGATCGGCGCCTCGCGCGAGGCGATCGACAAGGCCGAGGACCGCGAGAAGTTCAAGAACGCGATGCGCCGCATCGGCCTCGCCTGCCCGCGCTCCTCGCTCGCGCACTCGATGGAGGAGGCGCTGCAGGTGCAGGCCGGCATCGGCTTCCCGGTCGTGATCCGGCCCTCGTTCACGCTCGGCGGCACCGGCGGCGGCATCGCCTACAACCGCGAGGAGTTCGTCGCGATCTGCGAGCGCGGCCTCGATGCCTCGCCCACCCGCGAGCTGCTGATCGAGGAATCCGTCCTCGGCTGGAAAGAGTTCGAGATGGAGGTGGTGCGCGACCGCAAGGACAACTGCATCATCGTCTGCTCGATCGAGAACCTCGACCCGATGGGCGTGCACACCGGCGACTCGATCACCGTCGCTCCGGCGCAGACGCTGACCGACAAGGAATACCAGATCATGCGCGACGCCTCCGTCGCGGTTCTGCGCGAGATCGGCGTCGACACCGGCGGCTCCAACGTGCAGTTCGCGATCAACCCCGACGACGGGCGCATGGTGGTGATCGAGATGAACCCGCGCGTGTCGCGCTCGAGCGCGCTCGCCTCGAAGGCGACCGGCTTCCCGATCGCCAAGGTGGCGGCGAAGCTGGCCGTGGGCTATACGCTCGACGAGATCGCCAACGAGGTCACCGGCGGCGCGACGCCGGCGTCCTTCGAGCCGACCATCGACTACGTCGTCACCAAGGTGCCGCGCTTCGCCTTCGAGAAGTTCCCGCAGGCCAACGACCGCCTCACCACGCAGATGAAGTCGGTAGGCGAGGTGATGGCGATCGGCCGCACCTTCCAGGAGTCGTTCCAGAAGGCGCTGCGCGGCCTCGAGACCGGCGTCGACGGGCTGAACCAGCGAACGACGGACCGCGAGACGCTCGAGCGCGAGCTCGGCGACCCCGGCCCGGAGCGCATCTGGTACGTCGGCGATGCCTTCGAGAACGGCTTCACCCTCGAGGAAGTGCACAGGCTCACGCACATCGATCCCTGGTTCCTCGACCAGATCAAGCAGATCGTCGAGCTTGAAATGGTTCTGGATGACAAGAACCTTGCCGATATCGACGAAGCGACGCTCAGGGATCTGAAGCGCAAAGGCTTCTCCGACCGCCGCCTCGGCTACCTCTTCAACACCGACGAGAAGATCGTGCGCGCCAAGCGGCACAAGCTCGGCATCCGCCCGGTCTACAAGCGGGTCGACACCTGCGCGGCCGAGTTCGCCACGCGCACCGCCTACATGTACTCGACCTACGAGGACGAGTGCGAGGCGCAGCCCACGGCGAAGAAGAAAGTCATGGTGCTGGGCGGCGGGCCCAACCGCATCGGCCAGGGGATCGAGTTCGACTACTGCTGCGTGCACGCCGCGCTCGCGCTGCGCGAGGACGGCTTCGAGACGATCATGGTCAACTGCAACCCCGAGACCGTCTCGACCGACTACGACACTTCGGACCGCCTCTACTTCGAGCCGCTCACGCTCGAGGACGTGCTCGAGATCGTCGACAAGGAAAAACCCTGGGGCGTGATCGTTCAGTACGGCGGGCAGACGCCGCTCAAGCTCGCGCGCGACCTCGCCGCGGCCGGGGTGCCGATCATCGGCACCAGCGCCGACTCGATCGACATCGCGGAGGACCGCGAGCGCTTCCAGAAGCTGCTCGAGAAGCTGAAGCTGCGCCAGCCACCCAACCGCACCGCGCGCTCGGGGCCGCAGGCGGTGAAGGCGGCGGAGGAGATCGGCTACCCGGTGGTGGTGCGCCCGAGCTACGTGCTCGGCGGCCGCGCGATGGAGATCGTGCACCAGCAATCCGAGCTCGAGCGCTACATGAAGGAAGCGGTGAAAGTCTCCAACGAGTCTCCCGTCCTCCTCGACCGCTACCTCACCGATGCGATCGAGGTCGACGTCGACTGCATCTGCGACGGCACCGAGGTGCTGATCGGCGGCATCATGGAGCACGTCGAGCAGGCGGGCGTGCACTCGGGCGATTCGGCCTGCTGCCTGCCCCCGCACTCGCTCGCGAGCCATATCGAGCGCGAGCTGCGCCGCCAGACCGAGATCATGGCCCGGGCGCTCAAGGTCGTCGGCCTGATGAACGTGCAATACGCGATCCAGCGCGACACGGTCTACGTGCTGGAAGTGAACCCGCGCGCCTCGCGCACCGTGCCCTACGTCTCCAAGGCCACCGGCCAGGCGCTCGCGATGATCGCCGCGCGCTGCATGGCGGGCCGCAGCCTGCGCGAGCAGGACGCGCACGAAGTCACGCCGTGGTACTTCTCGGTGAAGGAGGCGGTGTTCCCGTTCGCGCGCTTCCCCGGCGTCGACACCATCCTCGGGCCCGAGATGAAGTCGACCGGCGAGGTGATGGGCGTCGGCACCACCTTCGGCGAGGCCTTCGTCAAGTCGCAGCTCGCCGCGGGCGTCAAGCTGCCCGAGGGCGGCAAGGCGTTCATCAGCGTGCGCGACCCCGACAAGCTCACCGCGGTGCAGGTGGCGCGCGACCTCGTCGACCTCGGCTTCAGCCTGATCGCGACGCGCGGCACCGCCGGCGTCCTCAAGTCGCACGGCATCGCGGTCACGCCGGTCAACAAGGTGGCCGAGGGCCGGCCGCACATCGTCGACATGATCAAGAACGGCGAGGTGAGCTTCATCGTCAACACCACCGAGGCGACTCGCACCTCGCACTCCGACTCGCGCGCGATCCGCGTCACCGCGCTCGCGCGCCGCGTCACCTACTACACCACCATAGCCGGCGCGAAAGCAGCCTGTGCGGGAATGAAGCACCATCTGGCGAGCCTTGAGCCGTATCGCCTGCAGGAGCTGCACGCCCGCCTGCGCCAGGCGCCTGCGGAGCCCGTCGTCACATGAAGACCCCCATGACCCGGCGCGGCGCCGACAAGCTGCGCGAAGAGCTGCACCGGCTGAAGACCGTCGAGCGCCCGGCCAACTCCCAGGCGATCGGCGAGGCGCGCGCCCACGGCGACCTCTCCGAGAACGCCGAGTACCACGCCGCGCGCGAGCGCGCCGGCTTCATCGAGGGCCGCATCTCCGAGATCGAGGCGAAGCTCGCCAACGCCCAGGTCGTCGACCCCAAGCTGGTCGACGCCGAGGGCCGCTGCGTCTTCGGCGCGACCGTCGATGTGGAGACCGACGGCGAGTCCGCCACCTGGCAGATCGTCGGCGAGGACGAGGCCGACATCAAGGCCGGCCGCATCTCGTATTCCTCGCCGATCGGCAAGGCGCTCATCGGCAAGGAGCCCGGCGAGATCGTCAACGTCCAGACGCCCGGCGGCGTCAAGCGCTACGAGATCCTCGACGTGCGCTACGAATAGCCTGCAGCCTCAGGGAGGAGTCGATGCGAGTCTTGTTCTTCATGCTGGCCTGCGCCGGGTTCTCGCTCTCGCACGCGCAGGTCTACAAGTGCCAGACGCCCGACGGGCGCATGGCCTTCCAGGACAAGCCCTGCGCGAGTGACGCCAAGCAGGGCGTGATCAAGACGCCCGCTTCCTCCCCGGGCGGCGGGCAAGGCGATGCCGAGGGCGCCTACCGCGCCTTCCACCAGGCGGTGATCGCGTCGTTCGACCCGCCGCGCTGGCTCACCTTCTACAGCGCGGCGAAGCGCGAGCAGATCGACAAGGACAACCAGGCCGGCGCGCGCTGGGTGGCGTCGATCTCGCGCGAAGAATGGCCGCGCAGCTACCAGATCACCGGCCAGCAGCCCTGCGGCAGCGCCACCTGCCTCTCCGCGGCCGGCACCGGCAAGGACCTCTTCGGCCGGCCGCAGGAAATGGCTGGCAAGGCGGAACTGGTGCAGGAAGGCGGCGCCTGGAAGATCCGCGACGTGACCTGGGGAAAGCGCTAGCTCGCCCCGAGAGCTAAAACGTCAGCCTGTTCGCAAATGGAAGGACTTTGGGCGTGTGAAGGCTTCTAGGCCGAGCCGCGACAGCGTGCATCCTCGTCCCGAATCCTTGACGCCGGTCCAGGCGAGAGCGGGATCGAGGTAATCGCAGCGGTTCATGAAGCAGGTGCCGGTCTCGAGGGCGTCGCCGATCCGCAATGCGGCGTCCTGGTCCTTGGTCCAGATCGACGCAGTTAACCCATAGCGCGAGTCATTCATCAGGCGGATGGCGTCCTCGTCGGACTCCACCGACATGATGCCGACCGCGGGGCCGAAGGTTTCCTCGGTCATCAGCGCCATGCGGTGGTCGACGTCGACGAGGACCTGCGGCGCGAGGTAGGGGGTGCCGGGCTTGTCGGCGGGGAAGGATTTCGGGTCGACGAGGGCCTTGGCGCCCTTGGCGAGCGCCTCGGCGATCTGCATGCGCACGGTGTTGGCGGCCTCGGTGCGGACCATGGGCCCGAGGGTGGTGGCTTTGTCGAGCGGGTTGCCGAGCTTGTACTTGCGGGTCAGTTCGGCGAACGCGTCCACGAATGGACCAAACAATGTTCTATGTACATAAATGCGCTCGACGCCGCAGCAGGATTGCCCCGAGTTGAAGAAGGCGCCGTCGACAAGGTTCTCGACGCTCGAGGCCAGATCCGCGTCGGCGCGGACGTAGGCGGGGTCCTTGCCGCCGAGCTCGAGGCCGGTGGCGATGAAGCGCGCGGCGGCGGCGCGCTGCACGGCGTGGCCGCCTTCCACCGAGCCGGTAAACGCGACAAAGGCGATGCGTTGATCCGCGATTATTTTTGCGGTCGCGTCGTGGCCGAGGTGCAGGAACTGGAAGACGCCGTCGGGCAGGCCCGCGGCCTTGAAGGCCTCGGCGTAGCGCTCGGCCACCAATGGCGTTTGCGAGGCCATCTTCAGGATCACGGCGTTGCCGGCGAGCAGCGCCGGGACCACGGCGTTCACGGAGGTGAGCCAGGGGTAGTTCCACGGCGCGAGCACCAGCACGACGCCGAGCGGCTCGCGGCGGATGAAGCGGCTGCCGGGCGTGACGGCGATGTCGGCGAGCGCGTCGTGCGCGATGCCGGCCATGTACTGCGCGCGCTCCTGGAAGCCGCGGCGGATCTCGTTGGGCGTGTAGGCGATCGGCCGGCCCATCTGGCGCGTGAGCTCCTCGCCGAGCTGGTCTGCGCGCGCGAGGCACCACTCGACCATCTTTCGCACGACGGCGACGCGTTCGGGGACGGAGACCTGGCGCCAGGCTTTCTGGACTTGAGAGGCCTTTGAAAGAGCGGACTCGATCTGGCCGGGCGTGGCGAGGGCGCGCTCGGCGATGACTTCGCCGTCGACCGGGCTGACGGTCTTCTGCATCACGGCCGCACCGCCGGGGTTTCGAGCTTCATGCCGCGCGCTCTCCACATGAGGTACAGCTCGAGCTCGACCATGTCGCGCGCGCCGAAGGGGTAGGGCTCGGCTCGCACGCCCGTCATGCAGCTGCGGATGCGCCGCTCGAGCGAGCCCAGGTTCTGCCACTCGAGCCGGTACACCGGGTAGCCGGTCGCGTGGCCCTGGGTGATCGGGGTGCCGGCGAGCTTGCGGTCCCAATTGTCGTCGTGGCACTGGCTGCAGGAGAAGTTGAGCTGGCCCTGGCGGCGGAAATAGGTGGCCCGGCCTGCTTCTATGTAGGGTTTTGTTTGGGGACCCATGGCGTCGGCGATCGGCATGCCGCGCGACTGGCCGCCGACGTAGGCGCTGAGCTCGAGGAGCTCGCGGCTCTCGTAGGCGAGGGCGGGCTTCTTCATCTTGCCGGTGACGCACGCGTTGATGCGCTGCTCGAGATTCTGCGGCGCGCCGCTTGCCGCATCCACCGCGGGATAGCGCGCGGCCACGCCCCGCATGCTCGAGGTTGCATCACCGTGGCAGCCGGCGCAGCCGCCCTTCCAAAGGCTTTCGCCGTCGAGCAGCGGCGCCGCCGCCGGGCCGGTGACCGCGTCGTCCTGCATGGCTCGCGTCTGCGCGCCCATGAACTCGTAGCCCGAGCGGCGCTCGGCGAGGGGGATGCCGGCAGCGAGGATCCCTTGGGCGAAAGCCAGGGAAAGCAAAAAGGCGAACCTCAAGTGACGTTGAGCTTCGCCGACGCGCTCGCCGAATAGCCGTTGTCGCCCGACCAGGTGAACTCCAGCGTGCCGCTCTCGGTGGCGACGACGGTGAATGCGATCAGCGGGTTGGCTGCGACCGCGGGGAAGAGCTCGGCGCTGAAGATCTCCTCGCCGTTGTAGCGGCAGCTGAAGCGCGTGATGATGTCGCGCGGCACGAGCTCGCCGGTCGGCGTGCGGCGGAAGCCCGACTCCATCGGGTGCGCGGCGAGCGTCTTGATCTCGATTACGTCGCCGCGCTTCGCGGCCGGCGGGACGCTGACGACGACGCGCGCCATCAGGTGGGCCCGTCCTCGAGGCACCCCGAGACCGTGACGACCACCTTCACGCTGTCGGACCAGAACGAGCCGTCGCTCATCTGCGCGAGCGCGATCACCGTGCCCGAGTCGGCGATGCGCGCGCGGGTCGAGACCTGCGCTCTTCCGGCGCGCGGGCCGAGGTGCGCGGCGAGCACGAAGGGCTGCGGGTTCTTCTCGGTGAAGAGGTGGATGGTCTTCACGTGGTCGGCCGCGCTCATCGGGCTCTCGACCGTCACCGTCACCGGCACGGTGTTGCCGTTGTCGATCAGCGGCGCGATGTCGAGCTTGACCCGGCCGGCTTTTACTTGCGCGCCGCCGCTGACCTTGCGCACCGCCTCCTTCAGCGCCGCCTCGCGCAGCGCGGCGATGTTCGGCGGGAGCTCCGCGCGTGCCGGGCCGGCGGCGAGGGCGCCGGCGGCGGCGAGCAAAACCTGGCGGCGCGTGGTCATTTGAGCGATCTTAAATAGGCGATGACGTCTTCGATCTGCTGGGCGTTCAGCAGGGGCTTGCCGCGGAAAGCCGGCGCGACGCGGTTCAGGCCCTGGGTCCGGTAGTAAGACGGCATGATGGTTTGCGGGTTTATTTTCGCCGGATCGACGAGGCGCTGCCGGATCTCGGCTGCCGAGAGGCGCGCGGCGCTCCTGAGGTCGGGGGCGAGGTCGCCCTGGAACCGCTCCTCGGGGAACGGCCCGCTGTGGCAGAGCAGGCAGCGCCCCGCCTGGCGGTCGGCGACGATCGCCCGGCCCCGCTGCGGATCTCCTTTGGCGCCCTCCAGCGGGGTCGGGATCCCGTCGCCTGCGAGGGCCTTCGCGGCGACCAGCAAGGCAACGAGCGGCGGCAACAATCTCACTGCGCGGCGCGCATGTCGGGCTACTCCGGGGTTACATAGGCGGCGGTGAGGCCGCCGTCGACCAGGAATTCGGTGCCGGTGATGTAGGAGGACTCATCGGAGGCGAGGAAAAGCGCCGCGCGCGCGATCTCCTCGGCCTCGCCGAAGCGGCCCATCGGCACGTGGACCAGGCGCCGCTGCTTTTTTTCCTCGGTATTGAGGAAGCTCATGAGCAATTCCGTGCGCAGGGGACCCGGGGAAAGCGCGTTGACGCGGATGTTCTGCCGCGCGTGGATCACCGCCAGCTCGCGCGTCATGGCGAGCACCGCGCCCTTGCTCGCGGTGTAGGCGATCTGCGGCGTCGCCGCGCCCAGGCGCGCGACGAAGGAGGCGGTGTTGATCACCGAGCCGCCGCCCGCGCGCTTGAGCGCCGGGATGCCGTGCTTGCAGCCGAGGAACACGCCCTTGGCGTTGATGTCGAGCGTCAGGTCCCAGACTTCCTCGCTCGTCGACACCGCGTCGTCGTCCTTCGAGTGCATGATGCCGGCGTTGTTGAAGAGCACGTGCAGCGCGCCGAAGGCCTTCTCGGCGGCGGCGACCATGTGCTGGCAGTCGCCCGACTTCGATACGTCGGCCTTGACCGCGATCGCGCCCTTGAGCATGCCCGCGGTTTCCTTCGCCGCGTCCTCGTTCACGTCGACGGCGACGATCTGCGCGCCTTCCCGGGCGAAGAGCAGGGCGGATTGCCGGCCGATGCCGCTGCCGGCGCCGGTGATCAGGGCAACTTTGTCCTTGAGCCTCATATGCGCTCGAAGTAGCGCTGCCGCTCCCAGTCGGTCACCGCCTTGTCATAGGCCGCGACCTCGGTGCGGAAGAAATGCGCGTAGTGCTCGACGACGTCGGCGCCGAAGGCTTCTTTTGCGAACCTGCTCTTCGAGAACGATTCGACCGCCTGCGCGAGCGTATAGGGCACTCGCTGCAGGTTGCGCGCGCCATAGGCGTCGCCGACGAATGCCTTGGGCGGCTCGATCCTGTTTCTGATGCCGTCGAGCCCCGAGGCGAGCGAGGCCGCGAGCGCCAGGTACGGGTTGGCGTCGGCGCCCGCGATGCGGCACTCGATGCGCATGCCGGGGCCGTCGCCGACCACGCGGAAGCCGGCGGTGCGGTTGTCGTAGCTCCACGCGAGGCGCGTCGGCGCCCACGAGGCGTCGACGTAGCGCTTGTAGGAGTTGATGGTCGGCGCGTAGAACACCATCACCTCGGGCACGTGCCTGATCCAGCCGCCGAGGAACCAGCGGAACACGTCGCCGTCCTTCCTGAAGGCGTTCTTGCCGTCCTTCCAGAGGCTGAAGTGGATGTGGCAGCTCGAGCCGGCCTGCGCCGCGTCCGGCTTGGCCATGAAGGTGAGGCTGAGACCCGAGAGCTCGGCGATCTCCTTCAGGCACTGCTTGAAGATCACGTGGCGATCGGCCATGTCGAGCGCCTCGGCGTAGCGCACGTTGAGCTCGTGCTGCCCCTTGCCCCATTCGCCCTTGGAGGTCTCCACCGGGACGCCGGAGAGCTTGAGGTGGCGGCGCGCGGCGGCGTGGAAGCTCTCGGTGCGGGTGCCCTGGAGGATGTGGTAGTCCTCGAGGTACCAGCCCGCGGGCTCGAGGTCGCGGTAGCCCTTCTGCGCGGCGTCGCGGTAGCTGGTGCGGAAGAGGTAGTGTTCGAGCTCGGTCGCGGCGAAGGCCGTGAGCTTCATCTTTTGCGCGGCCTCGATCTGCCGGCGCATGATCGAGCGGGGCGCGACGCTGACCAGCTCGTGGTCCTTCAGCCCCTTCACGTCGCAGAGCACCAGCGCCGATTTCTCGAGCCAGCTCGCGCGGCGCAGCGTGGCGAGGTCCGGCGCCATGTGGAAGTCGCCGTAGCCGAGCTCCCAGTTGGCGAACTTGTAGCCCGGCACCGGATCCATCTCCATGTCGACGGTCAGGAGATAGTCGCAGGCGTGCCCGCCCGCCTCGGCGACCTCGTCGACGAACATCTCGGCGTCGAAGCGCTTGCCGATCAGCCGCCCGTAGTGGTCGGTGAAGCCGGCCACCACGGTCTCGACCTCGCCCTGCTTCACGAGCTTCTTCAGCTGCTCAAGCGTCATCGTGCTTCCTGAAGATCACGAAAACCTTGCCGATGCTCTGCACCGGATCGGCTCCGGTTCTCTCGCAGAGCTCCTTCAGCGCGACTTCGCGCATGTCGCGCTCCATCCCCGGCGCGCGCACCTTGATCAGCTCGTGCGCTTTCAGCGCGAGGTCGACCTCCTTCACCACTTCGTCGGTGAGGCCTTTTGTGCCGATGATCACGACCGGCTCGAGCTTGTGCGCCCGCGCCTTGAGCGCCTTGCGCTCCGAGGAGTTCAGCATGAATGAAAGGCGGAATCTAATGTCAAAATAACGACCTTGCTACCCCCAGATTTTCATCCCGCAGTCCGGCAGTGGTGGTCTTCCCGCTTCGCTGAACCGACCGAGGCCCAGCTCGAAGGCTGGCATTCGATCCGCGCCGGCCACGATACGCTGATCGCCGCGCCGACCGGATCCGGCAAGACGCTGGCTGCATTCCTGACCTCCCTTGATGACCTCATCAGGGAGGGCACCGGGCACGGCGGTCTGCCCGACGAGGTGCGCGTCATCTACGTCTCGCCGCTGAAAGCGCTGTCGGCCGACATCCACAAGAACCTGGCGGTGCCGCGGCGCGAGATCGATTCGCCGGTAAAAGTCACCGCGGCGGTGAGGAGCGGCGACACGCCGCAGCCCGAGCGCGCCGCGATGCTGCGCACCCCGCCGCACATCCTCGTCACCACGCCCGAGTCGCTCTACCTGCTGCTCACCGCCGAGCGCTCGCGCAACATGCTGAGGACCGCGCGCGTGGTGATCGTCGACGAGATCCACGCCGTGCTGCAGTCGCGCCGCGGCGCGCACCTCGCGCTCTCGCTCGAGCGCCTCGACCACGTCTGCGGCCGCAAGCTGCAGCGCGTCGGCCTGTCGGCGACGCAGAAGCCGATCGAGGAGGTGGCCCGTTTCCTGACGCAAAGGCCCTGCGCCATCGTCGACCGGGGCCACAAGCGCGCCATGGACCTCGCCGTCGAGGTGCCGCGCTCGCCGCTCGAGGCGGTGATGTCGCACGAGGTCTGGCAGGAGATCTACGCGCGGCTGGTGGAGCTGATCGAGTCGCACCGCACCACGCTCATCATGGTCAACACGCGGCGGCTCGCCGAGCGCATGGCGCGGCAGCTCTCCGAGAAGCTGGGCGAGGACTGCGTCGCGGCGCATCACGGCAGCCTGGCGAAGGAGGCGCGCCTCGACGCCGAGCAGCGCCTCAAGGAAGGCAAGCTGAAGGTGCTCGTCGCCACGGCCTCCCTCGAGCTCGGCATCGACATCGGCCACGTCGACCTCGTCTGCCAGATCTCTTCGCCGCACCGCATCGCGACCTTCCTCCAGCGCGTCGGCCGCTCGGGCCACACGGTGAAGGGCGTGCCCAAGGGCCGCATCTTCCCGCTGACGCGCGACGACCTGATCGAGTGCGCGGCGATGCTGCGCGCGGTGCACGACGGCGAGCTCGACCGCGTCGCGGTTCCCGACAAGCCGCTCGACGTCCTCGCGCAGCAGATCGTCGCCGAATCCGCCGCGGAAGAAGAATGGGACGAGGAGGCGCTCTTCAACCTGGTCCGCGGCGCCTACCCCTACCGCGGCCTGAGCAGGGACGAGTACTCGGAAACCGTCGACATGCTCGCCCGCGGCTACGCCACGCGCCGCGGCCGCCGGGGCGCGCTGCTCCACCACGATGCCCTGAACAAAAAGATCAGAAGCAGGAAGGGCTCGCGCATGAGCGCGATCCTCAACGGCGGCGCGATCCCCGAGGTGTTCGACTTCCGCGTGGTGCTCGAGCCCGAAGGCCATTTCATCGGCACGCTGAACGAGGACTTCGCGATCGAATCGCTGCCCGGCGACGTGTTCCAGCTCGGCAATACCTCGTGGCGCATCCTGCGCATCGGCAACGGCGTGGTGCGCGTCGCCGACGCGCAGGGGCAGCCGCCCTCGATGCCGTTCTGGCTCGGCGAGGCGCCCTCGCGCTCCGACGAGATGAGCGGGGCGGTGTCGCTTCTCAGGAAATCGGTGGACGTACTTCTGCCGGACAGGGAGGCGGCGACCGCGTTCCTGGAGAAAGACTATTTCCTGGGCCGCAGCGCGGCCGAGCAGATCGCCGAGTACCTCGAGCAGGCGAAGCGCGCGCTGGGCGTGGTGCCGAGCGCCGACACGCTCGCGCTCGAGCGCTTCTTCGACGAGTCGGGCGGGATGCAGCTCGTGCTGCACGCGCCCTTCGGCAGCCGCATCAACAAGGCCTGGGGCCTCGCGCTGCGCAAGAAGTTCTGCCAGGGCTTCAACTTCGAGCTGCAGGCGGCGGCGACCGAGGAGGGCATCATCCTCTCGCTCAACACTTCGCACTCGTTCCCGCTCGAGGAGGTGTTCCGCTACCTGCATCCGAACACCGTCCGCGAGACGCTGGTGCAGGCGCTGCTCGACTCGCCGATCTTCGAGACGCGCTGGCGCTGGAGCACCACGCTCGCGCTCGCCGTGCCGCGCAACCGCGGCGGCGCGCGCGTGCCGAACCAGCTGCAGCGCATGTACGCCGAGGACCTGCTGCAAGCGGTCTTCCCCGACGCCGCCGCCTGCCAGGACAACCTCCCGGGCGCGCGCGAGGTGCCCGACCATCCGCTCGTCAACCAGGCGCTGCGCGATGCGCTGGAAGAGGCGGTCGATGTCCAGGGGCTTGAAGCGGTATTGAATCGGATCATCCGCGGCGAAGTCGCGCTGGTGGCGCGCGACCTGCCCGAGCCGTCGGCCCTCAGCCACGAGCTGCTCAATTCCGCCGTCTATACCTTCCTCGACGACGCGCCGCTGGAAGAGCGCCGGACTCGCGCCGTCTACACCAGGAGATCTTCGGAGATCCGTAATTCAGAGGATCTCGGCGCGCTGGATCCCGCGGCGATCGAGCGCGTGCGCGAGGAGGCGTGGCCGGTGGCGAACACGCCCGACGAGATGTACGACGCGCTGATGGTGGCCGGCTTCATCGAGGCATCGGAGCTCGCGCCGAATTGGCCTTCGCTGCTTTCCGAGCTGGGCGAGCGCACGGTCAGGAAAGGCGAGCGCTGGTTCGCGCACGAGCGCGTCGACGATGACGAGGTCGAGATCAAGGCGAGCCGGCTCGAGGTGCTCGGCCCGGTTGCCGGGAAAGAGAACCCGGTGCTGCTGACCCTGGAGGGACAGGGACGCATCCTGCGCGGCAGGTTTACGCCGAACACGCCTGAGCTGGAATGGTGCGACCGCCGGCTGCTGGCGCGCATCCACCGCTACACCCTGAACCGGCTGAGAGCGGAAATCGAGCCGGTCAGCGCGGCCGACTTCCTGACCTTCCTCCTCCACTGGCAGCACGTGGCGGGCGAGGACCAGCTGCGCGGCGTCGAGGGGCTCGCCGCGGTGGTGGCGCAGCTCGAGGGCTTCGAGCTCGCGGCGGCGGCGTGGGAAAACGACGTGCTGCCGGCGCGGGTCGCCGATTACGACGCCGGGCAGATCGATCGCCTCTGCATGAGCGGCCGCGTGGCGTGGGGCCGGCTCACGCCCGCTCATGGCTCCAATGCGCGCGCGCCGCTGCGCACATCGCCGATCGCGCTCCTGCAGCGCGAGCACGCGGGAATCTGGCAGTCGGCACCCGATGCCGGCGCCGAATTCTCGTCGGAGGCGAAAGCAGTACGGGAAGCGCTGCAGGGCCGGGGCGCCTCTTTCTTCCACGAGATCGCGAAGGCCACCGGGCTGCTGCCGAGCCTGGTCGAGCGCGGCCTCGCCGAGCTCGCCGGCGCCGGCGTGGTGACGGCCGACAGCTTCGCCGGCCTGCGCGCGCTGCTCGCGCCGCCCGAGAAGCGCAAGGCGCTGGTCGAGATGGCGGGACGCTGGTCGCTGCTTGATCCGCAGCACGTCAATGATTTCGAAACCGTCGCGAGAACATTGCTCAAGCGCTACGGCATCGTCTTTCGCTCCTTGCTGCAAAGAGAGTCCGATCTTCCGCCGTGGCGCGAGCTGGTGCGGATCTACCGGCGCCTCGAAGCGCGCGGCGAGATCCGCGGCGGCCGCTTCGTGAGCGGCTTCGGCGGCGAGCAGTTCGCCGCGCCCGACGCCGTCGGCCGGCTGCGCGCGGTGCGCAAGGCGGAGAAGCCGGGCGAGATGGTGGTGCTCTCCGCGGTCGATCCGCTCAACCTGGTCGGCGTCCTCACGCCCGAGGCGCGCGTCGCGGCCGTCTACCGCAATCGCGTCCTGGTGCGCGACGGCGTGCCGATCGCGGCGCTCGAGGGCGCACAGGTGCGCCGTCTCGCCGCATCCGATTTGACCGACGACCAGTTGCGCACGCTCTTGGCGAGGCGATCGCTGCGCCATCCGCCGAAGACGCACCTGAAGGCAGCGGCCGGCGCTGCGCGCCCCTCAGGACGCAAATTCGTGCGCTCGACGGTCTACCACCATTGAGAAGCAAGGAGTGGCTGCGCAGGCACGTGACCGACGCCTACGTGCGCGCGGCGAAGAAGCAGGGCTACCGCTCGCGAGCGGCCTTCAAGCTGCTCGAAATCGACGCCAGGGAACGGATTTTCCGGCCAAAGCAAACCATAGTTGACCTCGGCGCGGCGCCCGGAAGCTGGTCGCAGGTCGCGGCCGAAAGAACGCGGCCGGGCGGCAAGGTGATTGCTGTTGATCTCCTGGAGATAGCCCCCATCTCAGGCGTGACGGTGCTCAAAGGCGATTTTCGCGATTCCGGCGTGCTCGAGGCCCTGCAGGGACGCAAGGCCGATGTCGTTCTTTCAGACCTCTCGCCCAACCTGTCGGGCATACCAAACGTCGACCAGGCACGCTCGGCGGAGCTGACGTTCGCCGCGCTCGACTTGTGTGCAAAAGCTCTCAAGGACGACGGAGCTTTCGTGCTGAAAGCGTTCCAGGGCGAGGCGTTCGACGAAGTTCTCGAACGTATGAAACGCCAGTTCGCCAAAGTTGCGGTGCTGAAGCCCGCCGCCTCGCGTGGCGCATCGCGGGAAACGTACGTGGTGGGCAGAAATCAGCGTAAGATGCCCCTTGCGCAGTCGCAGCAGAAAACAGGAGCAAGTCTTTGAACAATATGCTTAAGAACCTGGTCATCTGGCTCGTCATCGGGCTGGTGCTGATGACCGTGTTCAACCAGTTCAACACCCGCCAGGCGGCGCAGGCGCCGATGGAGTATTCGCAGTTCCTGGAGGAAGTGAAGGCCGGGCGCATCGCCAAGGTCACGATCGAGGGCCGCCAGCTCAAGGCGACCACCGCCGACGGCAAGCGCGTCACCAGCTATTCGCCGGGCGACATCTGGCTCGTCTCCGACCTGCTCAAGTACGGCGTCAAGGTCGAGGCCAAGCCCGAAGAGGAGCCCTCGCTCCTCATGAACATCTTCGTCTCGTGGTTCCCGATGCTGCTGCTCATCGGCGTGTGGATCTTCTTCATGCGCCAGATGCAGGGCGGCGGGCGCGGCGGCGCCTTCAGCTTCGGCAAGTCGCGCGCGCGGATGCTCGATGAATCGACCAACACGGTCACGTTCGCCGACGTCGCCGGCTGCGAGGAAGCCAAGGAAGAGGTCGCGGAGCTGGTCGACTTCCTGCGCGACCCCTCCAAATTCCAGAAGCTCGGCGGGCGCATCCCGCGCGGCGTGCTGATGGTCGGCTCGCCCGGCACGGGTAAAACCCTTCTGGCCCGCGCGATCGCAGGGGAAGCGAAAGTACCCTTCTTTTCGATCTCGGGCTCCGACTTCGTCGAGATGTTCGTCGGCGTCGGCGCGGCGCGCGTCCGGGACATGTTCGAGCAGGCGAAGAAGCACGCGCCCTGCATCGTCTTCATCGACGAGATCGACGCGGTCGGCCGCCAGCGCGGCGCGGGCCTCGGCGGCGGCAACGACGAGCGCGAGCAGACGCTGAACCAGCTGCTGGTCGAGATGGACGGCTTCGAGGCGACGATGGGCGTGATCGTCATCGCCGCCACCAACCGGCCCGACGTGCTCGACCCGGCGCTCCTGCGCCCGGGACGCTTCGACCGCCAGGTGGTGGTGCCGCTGCCCGATATCCGCGGCCGCGAGGAAATCCTGAAAGTCCACATGCGCAAGGTGCCCCTCGCGCCGGACGTCAAGCCCGACATCATCGCGCGCGGCTGTCCCGGCTTCTCGGGCGCCGACCTCGCCAACCTGGTGAACGAGGCGGCGCTCTTCGCGGCGCGCGGCAACAAGCGCCTGGTCGAGATGGACGACTTCGAGCGCGCCAAGGACAAGATCATCATGGGCGCCGAGCGCCGCTCGATGGTCATGCCCGAGGAAGAGCGCAGGAACACCGCCTACCACGAGTCGGGCCACGCGGTCGTGGCGCGCCTGCTGCCCAAGACCGACCCGGTGCACAAGGTGACCATCATCCCGCGCGGCCGCGCGCTCGGCGTGACGATGCAGCTGCCGACCGAGGACCGCTACAGCCAGGACCGCGACCGCCTGCTCAACATGATCACGGTGCTGTTCGGCGGCCGCGTGGCGGAAGAGCTGTTCATGCACCAGATGACCACTGGCGCGTCGAACGACTTCGAGCGCGCGACGGAGATCGCGCGGCGCATGGTCACGCAGTGGGGCATGTCCGACGAGCTCGGCACCATGGTCTACGGCGAGAACGAGGGCGAGATCTTCCTCGGCCGCTCGATCCAGACGCACAAGAACGTCTCGGAGGCGACGATGCAGAAGGTCGACGCCGAGATCCGCCGCATCGTCGACACGCAGTACCGCCTGGCGCGCCAGCTGCTCGAGGGCAATCGCGACAAGGTCGAGGCGATGGCCAAGGCCCTGCTCGAGTACGAGACCATCGACGCCGACCAGATCGGCGACATCATGGCCGGCAAGCCGCCGCGGCCGCCCAAGCCCTCGGGCTCTCAGGCAGCCAAGCCGCCGGCGAGCGACGGCGGCGCCCAGGCCGAGGCCGCACCGACGCCTGCAGCGTAAGACGCCTTCCGCGAAAAAATCTCCCCGCCTGAAAGCCGGGAGATTTTTTTTTGATCTGGAGAAGCCGCTGGTCATGGGCGTGGTGAACGTCACGCCCGACTCGTTCTCCGACGGCGGGCGCTTTCTCGGCGCTGGAGAAGCCATCGCCCAGGCGAGGCGCCTCGCGGCGCAGGGCGCGGACATCATCGACATCGGCGGCGAGTCGACCCGGCCGGGCGCCGCGCCGGTCTCCGAGGCCGAAGAGCTGAAGCGGGTCATCCCGGTCCTGGAAAAGGTGCGCGAGCTGTGCATCTCGGTCGATACGCGCCGCCCTGCGGTGATGAAGGCCGCGCTCGAGGCCGGTGCCTCGATGATCAACGACGTGCGGGCGTTGCAGGAGCCCGGCGCGATGCAGGCGGTGCGTGGCGCGGACTGCGCCGTGTGCCTCATGCACATGAAGGGCGAGCCGGCGACCATGCAACGCGAGCCGCACTACGATGACGTGGTGGGCGAGGTCCGGACCTTCCTGAAGGAGCGCGTCGCCGCGGCCGAGCGGGCCGGCGTCGCGCGCGAGCGCATCGTTGTCGACCCGGGGTTCGGCTTCGGCAAGACCGCGCAGCACAACCTCGTCCTTCTCGGCAGATTGAATGAGCTGTCGGACCTGCCGATCGTCGCGGGCTTGTCGCGCAAGTCGACGCTGGGCAAGCTGACGGGCCGGCCGGTCGATGAGCGCCTGGCGGGCAGCCTGGCCATGGCTTTGCTCGCGCTCGAGGCCGGCGCGACAATACTGCGCGTGCACGATGTCAAGGAAACCCGGGACGTGATCGCGGTATGGCAGGCGGTCCAAATGACGAAATGACACACGCATGACGCGCAAGTACTTCGGCACCGACGGCGTGCGCGGCACGGTCGGCGAGAGCCCGATGACGCCCGACTTCGTCATGCGCCTGGGCTATGCGGCCGGGAAAGTTCTTTCCAAGAATACCGCCAGCCCTGCGGTGCTCATCGGCAAGGACACGCGCATCTCGGGCTACATGATCGAGTCGGCGCTCGAGGCCGGCTTGTCCTCGGCCGGCGTCGACGTGCACATGACCGGCCCCGTGCCGACGCCGGCAGTCGCCTACCTGACGCGCGCGCTGCGCCTCTCGGCCGGCGTGGTGATCAGCGCCTCGCACAATCCCTATCAGGACAACGGCATCAAGTTCTTCTCGGGCGACGGCTTCAAGCTGCCCGACGAGACCGAGCAGGCGATCGAGGCCGAGATGGAGCGGCCGATGAAATGCAACGAGGCCGCCAAGCTCGGCAAGGTGTGGCGTCGCGAGGACGCGGGCGGCCGCTACATCGAGTTCTGCAAGTCGACTTTCCCCAACGAGCTCGACCTGAAGGGCATGAAGATCGTGGTCGACTGCGCGCACGGCGCCGCCTATAACGTCGCGCCGCACGTGTTCCACGAGCTCGGCGCCGACGTCACCTCGATCGGCGCCAAGCCCGACGGCTTCAACATCAACGAGGGATTCGGCGCCACCGCGCCGAAAAACCTGGTCGCCGCGGTCAGGCAGGAAAAAGCGCACATCGGCATCGCCCTCGACGGCGACGGCGACCGCGTGACCCTCGTCGACGCGAAGGGCGCGGTGTACGACGGCGACCAGCTGCTGTTCGTGATCGCGCGCCACCGGGCGGCGCACAAGGCGCTGCGCGGCGTCGCCGGCACGCTGATGACCAACCTCGTTTTCGAGAAAGCGATGGCGCGGCTGGGCGTGCCGTTCGGGCGCGCCAGGGTCGGCGACCGCTACGTGCTCGAGCTGATGCGCGAGAAGCTGTGGGACGTGGGCGGCGAGAACTCGGGCCACATCATCTGCCTCGACAAGCACACCACCGGCGACGGCATCGTCTCGGCGCTGCAGGTGCTGCACGCGCTGCGCGAGTCGGACCAGACGCTCGCCGAGCTGACCGCCGACCTCGTGATGTATCCGCAGGTGCTGCTCAACGTCGCCGTGCCGCGCGGGTTTCGCTGGGACAAGCACGAGGCGATCAAGAAAGCCCAGGCCGAGGCCGAACGCTCGCTCGACGGCAAGGGCCGCGTGCTCCTGCGCCCCTCGGGCACCGAGCCCGTGGTGCGCGTGATGGTCGAGGGCGAGCCGCGCGACGCGATCGAGTCGGCCGCGCAGAGGATTGCGAAAGCGGTAAAGACCGCGGCTAGCGCCTGACCAGGGGCCGGGTCGACGACTCGGGCTGCAGCGTGACGTGGTCGATCGCGAACTTGTCGTGCAGCCGAATCTGAAGCTCGCCCAGCATCCGCTCCCACTGCGCCAGGTTGCGCACCACCACGTGCGCCGAGAGCGCGGTGCGGCTTCCCGAGAGCGTCCAGACGTGCAGGTCGTGCACCGACACGACGCCCTCGACGCGCGCCATCTCGCCGCCGATGGCTTCCACCGACAGGCCGGCAGGCACGCCCTCCATCAGCGCGTGCGTGCCTTCGCGCAGCAGGCGCAGGGCCGAGTAGGCGATCAGCACGCAGATCGCGAGCGAGGCGATCGGGTCGATCGGCATCCAGCCGGTGAGGGCGATGACCGCGCCGGAAGCGAGCGCGGCGACCGAGCCGAGCGCATCGCCCACCACATGGATGCGCGCCGCGCGCGTGTTCATGTCGTGCGCGTGCAGCCGGTTCATGGCCCAGAGATTCAGGCCCAGGCCGGCCGCGGCGATCAGCGCGGCGGCCCAGCCGTTGACCTGGCTCGGCGCCCGGAAGCGGACGAAGGCTTCATAGGCGATCGCGCCGACGATGCCGAGCATCGCCGCCGCATTGAGCACCGCGGCGACGACCTCGGCGCGGCCAAGGCCGTAGGAGTGCCGCTGCGAGGGCGGCTGGCGGGCCATCCAAGCGGCGAGCGCGCCGAGGCCGAGCGCGGCGGCGTCGGTGAGCATGTGGCCGGCGTCGGAGAGCAGCGCGAGCGAGCCGGTCCACCAGCCGCCGACGGCCTCGACCAGCGCGAACGCGAGCGTCAATAGCGCGGTGGCGCGCAGCCGGCTCGTGCCGGTATCGGCGGGGTGGGGGTGGTGCGGGTGGTGGTGATGCTCCCGGTGCACTCCCGGGGATTCTAGACGCCCAAGGGGCTTGCCGATCCCGGCGAACTATGTGCTCGCTCGGCGATGCGGCAATCCCTCGTGCACTTGGGACTATACCGCCGGCGAATGACGCTTCCGAGACCGCGCGAGGTACTTTCGGACTGTCGGCTGACTGACGCGGATGAATGGAGGCGAAGGTTGGATTCGAACCAACGTGGACGGCGTTGCAGACCGTAGCATCTCCCCGCTCTGCCACTTCGCCCTCGCGCGCATTGTCGGCGCGGCGCGTTAAGCATGTTGCAGTGCGGGGTCGTCTGATCGTACTGCGGTAAAATTCACACGCATGGCGCGCTCCCGGCTGGTGGCCGGCAACTGGAAGATGCACGGCAGCCGGCAGGCGAACCGGGCGTTGCTGGAGCAAATCCTCAAGGAGAAGTCGGGCGGGGCCGAGTGCGCCGTCTGCCCGCCGTTTCCGTACCTGGCGCAGGCCGCGGAGCAGCTGAAGGGCAGCGCGGTGGCGCTCGGCGCGCAGAACCTGAGCGAGCATGCGCAGGGCGCCCACACCGGGGAGGTTTCCGGGGCGATGCTCAAGGACGTGGGTTGCCGCTACGTGATCGTCGGGCACTCGGAGCGCCGCCAGCTCTACGGCGAGGGCGATGCGCTGGTGGCGAAGAAGTTCGCCGCGGCGCGCGCCGCCGGCCTGACGCCGATCCTGTGCGTGGGCGAGACGCTCGCCGAGCGCGAGGCGGGCAAGACCGAGGAAGTGGTGGCGCGGCAGCTCGGCGCCGTCGCGTTCTCGGATGCGGTGCTGGCGTACGAGCCGGTATGGGCGATCGGCACGGGCAGGAACGCGACGCCCGGGCAGGCGCAGGAAGTGCACGCGTTCCTGCGCAAGAAGGTGCCGGCCGATACCGTCATCTTGTACGGCGGGAGCGTGAAGGCGCAGAACGCGGCCGCGATTTTCGCCATGCCGGACGTGGACGGCGGGCTGATCGGCGGCGCGTCGCTGGTGGCAGCAGATTTCTTGGCGATCCTGCGCGCGGCGCGGGAAGCAAAAAGGTAAAACGAATGCTGACGACTGTCTTAATCGTGTGTCATGTGCTGGTGGCGCTCGCGATCATCGGCCTGGTGCTGCTCCAGCACGGCAAGGGCGCCGACATGGGCTCGGGCTTCGGCGGCGGCGCCTCCGGAAGCCTGTTCGGCGCGACCGGCTCGGCGAATTTCCTGTCGCGCGCGACAGCGGTGCTCGCGGCGCTGTTCTTCATCCTCAGCCTCTCGCTCGCGTACGTCGCGACGCGGCGCCCGGCGGACGAGGGCGGCGGCGTGATCGAAGTAATCCGCAGCAAGCAGCAGGAGAAACCGGCGCCGAAAGCGCAGACGAAACCGGCGCCTGAAACGCCCGCGCCCGCGCCCGGTTCGGTTCCCGAAACGAACAAGGACAAGCAGGTACCGCAGTGATTTTTAGGGGATAATCCGGGGATTGCGCGCCCACGTGGTGAAATTGGTAGACACGCTAGCTTGAGGGGCTAGTGGCCTAAAAAGCCGTAGCAGTTCGAGTCTGCTCGTGGGCACCAGAATTCATGCTCGCAGAATACTTTCCAATTCTGCTGTTCATCCTGGTCGGCATCGGCGTCGGCGTCGCCCCCATGGTGCTCGGCAAGCTGCTCGGCCCGAACCGGCCCGACCCGGAGAAGCTCTCGCCCTACGAGTGCGGCTTCGAGGCGTTCGAGGACGCGCGCATGAAGTTCGACGTGCGCTACTACCTGGTGGCGATCCTGTTCATCCTGTTCGACCTGGAGATCGCGTTCCTCTTCCCGTGGGCGGTGGTGCTGAACGACATCGGCCTCGCCGGCTTCCTTTCGATGATGCTGTTCCTCGCCATCCTCACCGTGGGCTTCGTCTACGAGTGGATGAAGGGCGCGCTGGAATGGGAATAAAGGACTGAGATGGCGCTGGAAGGCGTGCTGCAGCAGGGATTCGCCACCACCACCATCGACAAGGTGGTCAACTGGACGCGCACCGGCTCGCTCTGGCCGATGACCTTCGGCCTGGCGTGCTGCGCGGTGGAGATGATGCACGCCGGCGCCGCGCGCTACGACCTGGACCGCTTCGGCGTGGTGTTCCGGCCGAGCCCGCGCCAGTCCGACGTGATGATCGTCGCCGGCACGCTCTGCAACAAGATGGCGCCGGCGCTGCGCAAGGTCTACGACCAGATGGCCGAGCCCCGCTGGGTGATCTCGATGGGCTCGTGCGCCAACGGCGGCGGCTACTACCACTACTCCTACTCGGTGGTGCGCGGCTGCGACCGCATCGTGCCGGTCGACATCTACGTGCCGGGCTGCCCGCCCACCGCCGAAGCGCTGCTCTACGGAATCGTGCAGCTCCAGAACAAGATCAAAAGAACCAACACCATCGCTCGATGACGCCGCGCCTCCAGAAGCTCTTCGACGCGGTCAAGGACCTGAACCCCACCGAGCGCCTGGGCGAGATCACGGTCGAAGTGAAGGCCGGGGACTATGCCGCGGTCTGCAGGCGCCTGAGAGACCAGCAGGGCTTCGAGCAGCTGATCGACCTGTGCGGCGTGGACTACGCCGCCTACGGCGACCGCCCGCGCGAAGGCGCGCGCTTCGCCGTGGTCCTTCACCTTCTCTCGGTCTCGAGCAACGTCAGGCTGCGCGTGCGCTGCTTCTGCCCCGACGACAAGTTCCCGGTGGTGGCGTCGCTGGTCGAGACCTGGCCCGCCGCCAACTGGTACGAGCGCGAGGCCTTCGACCTGTTCGGCATCATGTTCGACGGGCATCCCGACCTGCGCCGGATCCTCACCGACTACGGCTTCGTCGGCCACCCGTTCCGCAAGGACTTCCCGCTCTCCGGCCACGTCGAGATGCGCTACGACCCGGACCAGAAGCGCGTCATCTACCAGCCGGTGACCATCGACCCGCGCGAGGTGACGCCGAGGATCGTCCGCGAGCCCAATTACGCGCAGGAAAAGTAATGGCGGAAATCCGCAACTACACGCTCAACTTCGGCCCGCAGCACCCGGCGGCGCACGGCGTGCTGCGCCTGGTGCTCGAGCTCGACGGCGAGGTGATCCAGCGCGCCGACCCGCACATCGGCCTCTTGCACCGGGCGACGGAGAAGCTCGCCGAGCACAAGACTTTCCTGCAGTCGGTGCCCTACATGGACCGGCTCGACTACGTCTCGATGCTGTGCAACGAGCACGCCTACGTGATGGCGATCGAGAAGCTGCTCGGCATCGAGATCCCGGAGCGCGCCAAGTACATCCGCGTGCTGTTCGACGAGGTGACGCGCATCCTGAACCACGAGCTGTGGCTCGGCGCGCACGGCCTGGACATCGGCGCGATGACGGTCTTCCTCTACTGCTTCCGCGAGCGCGAGGACCTGATGGACGCCTACGAGGCGGTCTCGGGCGCCCGCATGCACGCCGCGTACTACCGCCCGGGCGGCGTGTACCGCGACCTTCCCGACCGCATGCCGCAGTACCAGGCCTCCAAGTGGAAGAACGAGAAGGACATCCGCGAGCTGAACAAGAACCGCCAAGGCTCGCTGCTCGACTTCCTGGAGGACTTCACCGAGCGCTTCCCGAAGTACGTCGACGACTACGAGACGCTGCTCACCGAGAACCGCATCTGGAAGCAGCGCACCGTGGGCATCGGCGTGGTGCCGGCCGAGCGCGCGCTCGCGCTCGGCTTCACCGGCCCGATGCTGCGCGGCTCGGGCGTGGAGTGGGACCTGCGCAAGAAGCAGCCCTACGCGGTGTACGACAGGATGGATTTCGACGTGCCGGTAGGGAAGAACGGCGACTGCTACGACCGCTACCTGGTGCGCATCGAGGAATTCCGCCAGTCCAACCGCATCATCCGGCAGTGCATCGACTGGCTGCGCAAGAACCCCGGGCCGGTGATGGTCGACGACCACAAGATCGCGCCGCCGACGCGCGAGGAGATGAAGCTCGGCATGGAGCAGCTGATCCACCACTTCAAGCTGGTCACCGAGGGCATGCACGTGCCCGAGGGCGAGGCGTACGCGGCGGTCGAGGCGCCGAAAGGCGAGTTCGGCGTCTACCTCATCTCCGACGGTGCCAACAAGCCCTATCGCCTCAAGCTGCGCGCGCCGGGTTTCCCGCACCTCGCCGCGCTCGACGAGATGGCGCGCGGCCACATGATCGCGGACGCGGTGGCGATCATCGGCACCCAGGACATCGTCTTCGGGGAGATAGACCGCTGATGCTCTCGGCCGAAGCGCGGAAGAAGATCGATCGCGAGATCGCCAAGTACCCGCCCGAGCAGAAGCAGTCGGCGGTGATGAGCGCGCTGATCGTCGCCCAGGACGAGAAGGGCTGGCTCTCGACCGAGACGATGGACGAGGTGGCGCAATACCTCGGCATGCCGCCGGTCGCGGTCTACGAGGTGGCGAGCTTCTACACCATGTACAACCTGAAGCGGACCGGCAAGTACAAGCTCACGCTCTGCACCTGCCTGCCCTGCGGGCTGCAGGGCGCGCTCGCCGCCGCCGACCACCTGCGCGAGAAGCTCGGCATCGACTTCAACGAGACCACCGCCGACGGCCGCTTCACGCTCAAGGAAGGCGAGTGCATGGGCGCGTGCGCCATGGCGCCGGTGCTGCTGGTCAACAACAAGAAGATGCTCGACTACATGTCGAACGAGAAGCTCGACCGCATGATCGAGGAGCTGAAATAGTGCTGGACTACGGCCCCGACGCGATCCTGATGAAAGGCCTCGACGGCCGGAACTGGCGCCTCAGGGACTACGAGGCGCGCGACGGCTATGCCGCCCTCAAGAAATTGATCGGCGAAAAGAGAAAACCCGAAGACCTGATCAACGACCTGAAGAAGTCGGCGCTGCGCGGCCGCGGCGGCGCGGGCTTTCCCACCGGCCTCAAGTGGTCGTTCATGCCGCGCCAGTTCCCCGGCGCGAAGTACGTGGTGTGCAACTCCGACGAGGGCGAGCCCGGCACCTGCAAGGACCGCGACCTGCTGCGCTACAACCCGCACGCGGTGATCGAGGGCATGATCATCGCCGGCTACGCCATGGGCGCGAGCGCCGGCTACAACTACATCCACGGCGAGGTGTGGGAGCTCTACGAGCAGTTCGAGCAGGCGCTGGCCGAGGCCTATGCCGCGGGGTATCTGGGCAAGAACATCCTGGGCTCCGACTATTCCTACGAGCTCTACGCGCATGCGGGCTACGGCGCCTACATCTGCGGCGAGGAAACCGCGCTGCTCGACTCCCTCGAGGGCAAGAAGGGCATGCCGCGCTTCAAGCCGCCGTTCCCGGCGAGCTACGGCCTGTACGGCAAGCCGACCACCATCAACAACACCGAGACCTTCGCCGCGGTGCCCTGGATCGTCAGGAACGGCGGCGACGCGTTCCTCGCGCTCGGAAGACCGAACAACGGCGGCACCAAGCTCTTCTCGGTGACGGGACACGTGCAGCGGCCGGGCAATTTCGAGGTCAGGCTCGGCACGCCGTTCGCGAAGCTCCTGGAGATGGCCGGAGGCGTGACCGCCGGGCGCAAATTGAAGGCGGTCATTCCGGGCGGCTCGTCCATGCCGGTGCTGCCCGCCGACATCATGATGAAGACCGACATGGACTACGACTCGATCGCGAAGGCGGGCTCGATGCTCGGCTCGGGCGCGGTGATCGTGATGGACGAGCGCACCTGCATGGTGCGCGCGCTCGAGCGCCTGTCGTACTTCTACTTCGAGGAGTCGTGCGGCCAGTGCACGCCGTGCCGCGAGGGGACCGGCTGGCTCTATCGCGTGGTGAACCGCATCGAGAACGGGCAGGGGCGCATGGAGGACCTGGCGCTGCTCGACAACGTCGCCGACAACATCGCCGGCCGCACCATCTGCGCGCTCGGCGACGCCGCCGCGCTGCCGGTGAAGAGCTTCATCAAGCACTTCCGGGACGAGTTTGTGCATCACATCCAGCACAAGCGCTGCCTGGTGCAGGGCGAAATCGAGCCGCGCTGGGGCCGCAGCCAGCAGCACTTCGAAAAATCACTGGAGAAGGCGGCCTGATGGCGAACCTCAAGCTCGAGGTCGACGGCAGGACGGTCGAGGTGCCGCACGGCTCGACGGTGATGGACGCGACCAACAAGCTCGGCGTCTACGTGCCGCACTTCTGCTATCACAAGAAGCTCTCGATCGCCGCCAACTGCCGCATGTGCCTGGTCGAAATCGAGAAGGCGCCCAAGCCCCTGCCGGCGTGCGCCACGCCGGTCACCGACGGCATGAAGGTCTGGACGCATTCGCCGGCGGCGAAGAAGGCGCAGAACGGCGTCATGGAGTTCCTGCTCATCAACCATCCGCTCGACTGCCCGATCTGCGACCAGGGCGGCGAGTGCCAGCTGCAGGACCTGGCGGTCGGGTATGGGCCGAGCAACTCGCGCTTCACCGAAGAGAAGCGCGTCGTCCTGCGCAAAGAGCTGGGGCCGCTCGTCGCCGCGGAGGAGATGAGCCGCTGCATCCAGTGCACGCGCTGCGTGCGCTTCGGCCAGGAGATCGCCGGCATCATGGAGCTCGGCCTGGCCGGGCGCGGCGAGAACGCCGAGATCGTGTCCTTCGTCGGCCGCGCGGTCGAGTCCGAGCTCTCGGGCAACATGATCGACATCTGCCCGGTCGGAGCCCTGACCTCGGAACCCTTCCGCTACAGCGCGAGGACCTGGGAGCTGTCGCGGCGCAAGTCGGTGTCGCCGCACGACGCGTTCGGCTCGAACCTCGTGGTGCAGGTGAAGCAGAACCGCGTGATGCGCGTGCTGCCGCTCGAGAACGAGGAGATCAACGAGTGCTGGCTCTCGGACCGGGACCGCTTCTCCTACGAGGGTCTCAACTCGCCCGACCGCCTGCAGCGGCCGCTGGTGCGGACCGAGAACGGCATGCAGGAGGTCGACTGGCAGGACGCGCTCGAGTTCGTCGCCGAGCACCTCAAGGGGCGCGTCATCGGCGTGCTGGCCTCGCCGCACTCGACGCTTGAAGAATTGTTCCTTGCCGGGAAACTCGGCACGGCCGATTTCCGCCTGCGCCATTCCGACTTCTCGGCCGACGGCAAGCGCGAGGGGATCCCCTGGCTCGGCATGCGCATCCCGGAGCTCGAGAAGCTCGACCGCGTGCTGGTGATCGGCTCGTTCCTGCGCAAGGAGAGCCCGCTCATCGCGCAGCGGCTGCGCCAGGCGGTCAAGCACCGCGCGCAGGTGCACATGCTCCACTGCGTGGACGACGACTGGCTCATGCCGCTCGCCAGCCGGAAGATCGTCGCGCCATCGGAGCTGGTATCGGCGATCGGTTCATTTGCCGAGACCTTGAAAGGCGGAAAGAACGCGGCGGTGCTGATCGGCGCCTGGGCCGAGCAGCATCCACAGGCGGCGCAGATCCACGCCGAGGCGCAGAAGCTGGGCGTCAAGGTCGGCTTTGTCGGAGAAGCGTCCAATTCGGTCGGCGGCTATCTCGCCGGGCTGCCGAATGGCGGCAACCTGCGCGACGTGCTGAAGAAGGAAGCGATCGTGGTGCTCGGCGCGGAGCCGGCGCTCGACTGCGCCGATCCGCAGGCGACGATGGCGGTGCTGCGCGCGGCGCGCTTCGTGGTGCAGCTCTCGCCGTGGAAGACGGGGCTCGAGTACGCGCACGCGGTGCTGCCGATCACGCCGTTCACCGAGTCGGCGGGCACCTTCGTCAGCATCGAGGGGCGCGCGCAGTCGTTCCACGCCACCGTGAACCCGCTGGGCGAGGCGCGGCCGGGGTGGAAGGTGCTGCGCGTGCTGGGCACGCTCACCGGGCGCGCCGGCATGGACTACGACACGGTCGAGGAGGTGCGCAAGGCCTGCCTCGAGGGCAGGGAGATCGCGAAGCTCCTCTCGTGCGGCCTGGGCGCGTGCGCGGCCACGTCCTATCCGGCCGGCGCCATGCAGCGCATCGCCGACGTGCCCATGTATTTCGCCGATCCGCTGGTGCGGCGCTCGCCGCCGCTGCAGAAGACCCGGGAGGCGCGCCCGCCGCGCGCGTGGATGAATTCGAGGATGCTGGCGCAGGTGGGCGTCGCCGCCGGCCAGCCGGTGGCGGTGAAGCAGGGCGCCGGCGAGGCGCGCCTGATGGCCGCGCTCGACGACAAGCTGCCCGACGGCTGCGTGCGCGTCTCGGCGGCGCATCCCTCGACCGCGGCGCTGGGAGCGATGTTCGGCGCCGTGACCGTGGAGAAGGCCGCCGTGCAGCAGGCCGCGTGATGCTGGACTGGCTCTACAACCAGAGCAGCTCGACCTTCGGCTCCAGCTGGGGGCCGGCGGTGTACGCGACGCTGACGAGCCTGGTGTTCATCGTCGCCATCGTCGCGCCGCTGATGGGCGCGGTGGCCTACCTCACGCTGTGGGAGAGGAAGCTGATCGGCTGGATCCAGATCCGCATCGGCCCGAACCGCGTCGGCCCGCTCGGGCTGCTGCAGCCGATCGCCGACGGCGTGAAGCTGCTCCTGAAGGAGCTGATCCTCCCGACCAACGCCAGCAAGGGGCTGTTCCTGCTCGCGCCGGTGCTGATGATCATGCCGGCGCTCGCGGCGTGGGCGGTGATCCCGTTCTCGCCCGACATCGTGCTCGCCGACATCAACGCCGGGCTGCTCTACATCATGGCGCTCTCGTCGATGGGCGTTTACGGCGTGATCGTCGCCGGCTGGGCGTCGAACTCGAAGTACGCCTTCCTCGGCGCGATGCGCTCGGCGGCGCAGATGGTCTCCTACGAGCTCGCCATGGGCTTCGCCCTGGTCGTGGTGCTGATGGTGTCGGGCAGCCTGAACCTCTCGGACATCGTCAACGGCCAGGGACGCGGCTGGTTCGCCGACAAGGGCCTCACCTTCCTCTCCTGGAACTGGCTGCCGCTCGCGCCGATGCTGGTGGTGTACTTCGTCTCGGGCGTGGCCGAGACCAACCGCGCGCCGTTCGACGTGGTCGAGGGCGAGTCCGAGATCGTCGCCGGCCACATGATCGAGTACTCGGGGATGAGCTTCGCGCTGTTCTTCATGGCGGAGTACGCCAACATGCTGCTGATCAGCACGCTGACGGCGGTGATGTTCTTCGGCGGCTGGCAGTCGCCGGTCGACTCGTGGCTGTTCAACCTGGTGCCGCCGTTCCTCTGGCTGCTCGCCAAGATCTTCGTCATCGTCTCGATGTTCATCTGGCTGCGCGCCACCTTCCCGCGCTACCGCTACGACCAGATCATGCGGCTGGGCTGGAAGGTGTTCATCCCGCTGACGCTGGTGTGGATCGCGCTCATCGGCGTGTGGATGCAGACGCCCTGGAGCCTGTGGCGATGACGCGGGTCCTGGACATTCTCCGCAGCTTCCTTCTCATCGAACTCTTCAGAGGGCTGGCGCTGACCGGCCGGCACCTCTTCGCGCGCAAGATCACGGTGCAGTTCCCCGAGGAGAAGACGCCGGCGAGCCCGCGCATGCGCGGCCTGCACGCGCTGCGGCGCTACCCGAACGGCGAGGAGCGCTGCATCGCCTGCAAGCTGTGCGAGGCGGTCTGCCCGGCGCTCGCCATCCATATCGAGTCCGAGCAGCGCGACGACGGCACCCGGCGCACCACGCGCTACGACATCGACCTGACGAAGTGCATCTTCTGCGGCTTCTGCGAGGAGGCCTGCCCGGTCGACGCGATCGTCGAGACGCGGGTGATCGAGTACCACGGCGAGAAGCGGGGGGACCTCTACTACACCAAGCCGATGCTGCTCGCGGTCGGCGACCGTTACGAGGAGCAGATAGCCCGGGACCGGGAGCAGGACTCCCGCTTCCGCTAACAAGAAAGCGCAATGTTCGAGAAAGCGGTGTTCTACGCCTTCGCGGCGGTGCTGGTGCTGTCCGGCCTGCGTGTCATCACGGCGCGCAACCCGGTGCACGGCGCCCTGTTCCTGGTGCTGTCCTTCTTCACCGCGGCGGGGCTGTGGCTGCTGCTGCGCGCCGAGTTCCTCGCCATCGCGCTGGTGGTGGTCTACGTCGGCGCGGTGATGGTGCTGTTCCTGTTCGTGGTGATGATGCTCGACATCAACCTCGAGCGCGTGCGCGAGGGCTTCTGGCGCAACCTGCCGCTCGCGCTGGTGGTGGGGGTGATCATGGTCTGGGAGATGATCACCGTGGTCGCCTACCGCTACTGGGGCACCGGCACGCCGCCCGCCGTGCCCGCGCGGTACAGCAACACGCGCGCCCTGGGCCTGCTGCTCTACACCGACTACGCATTCGCCTTCGAGGTCGCGGCGGTGATCCTGCTGGTGGCGATCATCGCCGCCATCGCGCTCACGCTGCGCCGGCGAAAGGACACGAAGGCACTGGATCCCGCCATCCAGCTGCAGGCGAAAAGATCCGAGCGCGTGCGGCTCGTCTCGATGCCGGCGGAGAAGGACTGATGCTCGAGCTCTCGCACTACCTGGTGCTCGCCGCGATCCTGTTCGCGATCAGCGTGATCGGCATCTTCCTCAACCGGCGCAACCTGATCGTGCTGCTGATGGCGATCGAGCTGATGCTGCTCGCCGTCAACCTGAACTTCATCGCCTTCTCGTACTTCCTCGGCAGCATCGCCGGGCAGGTGTTCGTGTTCTTCATCCTCACGGTCGCGGCGGCGGAATCGGCGATCGGCCTGGCGATCCTGGTGGTGCTGTTCCGCAACATCTCGACCATCGACGTCGAGGACCTCGACACCCTGAAGGGCTGATGAACCTGAAAGGCAGATGAAAGAGCTCTACCTCATCGCTCCCTTCGCGCCGCTCGCCGGCGCCATCGCCGCGGGCCTCGGCGCGCGCTGGCTCGGCCGCCAGGGCGCGCACTCGGTGGCGATCTTCTCGGTGCTGCTCTCGTTCCTCGCCTCGTGCGTGATCTTCTGGGACGTCCTGCAGGGCAATACCTTCAACGGCACGGTCTACACCTGGCTCACCAGCGGCGAGACGCGCTTCGAGATCGGCTTCCTCGTCGACCGGCTGTCGGCGCTGATGATGGTGGTGGTGACCTTCGTTTCGCTGATGGTGCACATCTACACCATCGGCTACATGGCCGAGGACCCGGGCTACTCGCGCTTCTTCTCCTACATCTCGCTCTTCACCTTCGCGATGCTGATGCTGGTGATGGCGAACAACTTCCTGCAGCTCTTTTTCGGCTGGGAGGCGGTCGGCGTGGTGTCCTACCTGCTGATCGGCTTCTGGTACACGCGCGAGTCGGCGATCTACGCCAACCTCAAGGCATTCCTCGTCAACCGCGTCGGCGACTTCGGCTTCATCCTCGGCATCGCGCTGATCCTCGCGAGCTTCGGCACGCTGGATTACGCGTCGGTTTTTGGTGCTGCTCCATCGAGCGAAGCCAACATGACGCTGATCTGCCTGCTGCTGTTCGTCGGCGCGATGGGCAAGAGCGCGCAGTTCCCGCTGCATGTCTGGCTGCCCGACTCGATGGAAGGCCCGACGCCGATCTCGGCGCTGATCCACGCCGCGACCATGGTGACGGCCGGCATCTTCATGGTGGCGCGCATGTCTCCGCTCTTCGAGCTGAGCGAAGCCGCGCGCTCGGCGGTGCTCGTCATCGGCGCCGTGACCGCGTTGTCGATGGCCCTGGTCGCGCTCACCCAGTACGACATCAAGCGCGTGGTGGCGTATTCCACCCTCTCGCAGCTCGGCTACATGACCGCCGCGCTCGGCGCCTCGGCCTACTCGGCGGCGATCTTCCACCTGATGACGCACGCCTTCTTCAAGGCGGTGCTGTTCCTCGCCGCCGGCTCGGTGATCATCGCGCTGCACCACGAGCAGGACATGCGCCGCATGGGCGGATTGCGGCGCACCATGCCCATTACGTACTGGACGATGCTGATCGGCTCGATTTCGGGGGCGGGCATCCCGGGCTTCGCCGGCTTCTACTCCAAGGACTCGATCATCGAGGCGGTGCGCGAGTCGGCCACGCCCGGACACGGCTTCGCCTACCTGTGCGTGCTGCTGTGCGTGTTCGTCACCGCCACCTATACCTTCCGCCTGGTGTTCATGGCGTTCCACGGCCGGCCGCGCTTCGACAGCGCTCACCCGCCGCGCGAGTCGCCGCCGGTGGTGACGCTGCCGCTGGTGCTGCTCGCCATCCCGTCGGTCGCGGCGGGCTGGGGGGTCGGGCGGGTGGTGTTCGGCGACTACTTTGGCCCAAGCCTTTCCCAGGAGCCCCCGGCTGAGTGGCACGGCCTGTGGGCCTATACCGTCCACGGCCTCTTCGCCTGGCCGTTCGCGCTCGCCCTGGCCGGCATCGTCACGGCGTGGTGGCTCTACATCAAGCGACCGCACCTGCCGAAGCGCATCGCCATGGAGCTCGGCCCGCTCTATGCGCTGGTCGAGCGCAAGTACGGCTTCGACGAGCTCTACGCGTGGCTCTTCGCCGGCGGCGCGCGCAACCTCGGGCGCGGCTTCTGGCGCGGCGGCGACCAGACGCTGATCGACGGCATGATGGTCAACGGCTCGGCGCGCATGGTGGGCTGGTTCTCGTCCGTGGTGCGCCTGTTCCAGACCGGCTTCGTCTACCAGTACGCCTTCACCATGCTGATCGGCGT